>Ga0070704_100000555_pt1 | contig 17936 bp, 20 predicted proteins | sample KBSK5252metaG_FD_65467 | JGI IMG/M metagenome (GOLD analysis project Ga0070704, IMG submission 65467) | Corn, switchgrass and miscanthus rhizosphere microbial communities from Kellogg Biological Station, Michigan, USA - KBS K5-25-2 metaG | ecosystem: Host-associated > Plants > Roots >...
CATCGCAAGTTCTACATCTTTGGGCTCGTGTTCTGGCCGCAGGACGTCATCTACCTTGCGGTGCTGCTGATCGTCTGCGCACTGTCGCTGTTCCTGTTTACCGCAGTCGCCGGGCGACTGTGGTGCGGCTACGCCTGCCCGCAGACCGTGTACACCGAGATCTTTCTCTGGGTCGAGCGCAGGATCGAAGGCGAGCGCAACCAGCGCATCCGCCTGGATCGCGATCCGTGGCGCGCGCGCAAGGTGGCGCTCAAGGCGGCGAAGCACGCGGTCTGGCTGGCGATCGCGCTGTGGACGGGCTTCACGTTCGTCGGCTACTTCACGCCGATCCGCGACCTCTGGAGCGACGCGGCGGCGCTCGCCGCGGGTCCCTGGGAGACGTTCTGGATCCTGTTCTACGGGTTCGCCACCTACGGCAACGCTGGCTGGATGCGCGAGCAGGTCTGCACCAACATGTGCCCGTATGCGCGCTTCCAGAGCGCGATGTTCGACAAGGACACGCTGATCATCACCTACGACCGCGAGCGCGGCGAGCCGCGCGGCGCGCGCTCGACCAGCGCCGCCGACCGCACGCTCGGCGACTGCGTCAACTGCGGCGTCTGCGTGCAGGTGTGCCCGACCGGAATCGACATTCGCGACGGGCTGCAGTACCAGTGCATCGGGTGCGCCGCCTGCATCGACGGCTGCAACCAGGTGATGGACCGCGCCGGCTTTGCGCGCGGCCTGATCCGCTACTCGACGCAGAACGCGCTCGAGAAAAAACTCTCTCGCGCGCAGTTGGTCGCGCGTACGTTCCGGGTGCGCGTGCTCGTCTATTCCGCGATCCTGTGGGCCGTCGTCCTCGGCACGGTGATCGGACTCTATATCCGCGTGCCCCTCAAGGTCGACGTGATTCGCGACCGCTCGATCCTCTCGCGCGAGGTCGCCGGCGGCGACATCGAGAACGTCTACCGCCTGATGATCATGAACCCGAGCGAAAGCGAACGCGTGTTCGACATCGAGGCCATGGGCCTGCCCACGATTCACGTCGATGGCGAAACGCACGTGAAGGTCGGCGCGACCGCAAGTCGGCTCGTTCCGTTGCGCGTGCGCGTGCACGTCGCGTCGGGGCGCGTGGCGCCGGGCCAGCACGCGATCCAGTTCCTCGTGCATGCGCACGACGATCCGGGTGTCCACCGGATCGAGAAGTCGGTCTTTATCGTGAGGTGAGCCAATGAAGCCCTGGTACCGTGAACCCTGGCCGTGGATTCTGATGTCGGGACCCGCGGCAGTGCTCGTCGCGGGAGCGGCGACGATGTGGATCGCATTCGCATCGGCCGACGGCCTGGTCGCGGACGACTATTACAAGCGCGGTCTCGCGATCAACCAGGACCTGAAGCGCGCTCAGAAGGCCGCGCAGCGCGGCATCGCGGCCGACGTTACGTTCGACTCGGGCACGCTCCGGGTCCGGCTCTCCGGAACCGCGCCCGAAGCGATCTTCGGGCAACTCGCGCATGCAACGCGCGCAGGGTACGACCAGCGCCTGCGCCTGGCGCGCGTCGCACACGGCGTCTACGAGACGCAAATGCCGGTGCTGCCGGCCGGGCGCTGGCGCCTGATCCTCGAGGATCCGCGCCGCGAGTGGCGGCTGGTCAAGGAGGCACTGTGACCCGGGCTCTCTACGTGCTGTGGCCTTCGTTCCTCGTCGGCGGACTGGGCGAAGTGATCTTCTTTACGGTTTTCGACCCGCGGGAGCTTTACCTTTTCGGTGAGCCGACGAGCCTGAGCCGGCTTTCGGTGTACTCCATCGGGTTCTTCTTATGCTGGGGCTTCGCGGCCGCGTCGAGCGCGCTGACGTGCCTGCTGCAACGCGGCGCGCAGGAGGTCAACCAATGAAAAAAGCATTCGCTGTGGTGGCGCTCGCCGCGATCGCGCTTCCCTCGCACGGGCAGGACGCTGACCGTGGCAAGCTGCTCTACGAGACGCACTGCCTGTCGTGCCACTACGAGCGGATTCACAAGCGCGATCCGGCGCGCTCGCTGGTCCGCTCGATCGCGAGCCTGAAGATCGAGGTCGGCCGTCGCGCGGACCAGACCGGGCAACGATTCACGATCCAGGACCTGGACGATATCGCGGAGTACCTGGCCCGCTCGCACTACAAGCTGGACAAATGATTCTCCGCCCGCGCCCGGGCGGGCGCTGAGCGCTCAGCGCCGGCTGCGTCGGCTGCCGGCGCGTCCCTCGCCGGGGATCAGCAGCACGGGAATCGTGCTGTGACGCACGACCAGCTCGGCATTGCTTCCGAGCAGCAGGCGGTTCACGCCGCGCCGGCCATGCGTGCCCATGACGATCAGGTCCGCGCGCCAGCGTTTCGCCTGCTCGACGATCGCCTCATCGATGCGGCCCGTGGCCTTCTCCAGCAGCACCGTCTCGGCCTGCAGCTTGGCGCGCCGGGCGTATTCTGCCGCTGCGGCGAGCGCGCTCTTGCCGGCTTCGCGCAGCGTGTCGAGCACCAGGTTGACGCCGGCGCCATCGGGCGAGTTGAAGGCCACCGTGTCGTCGATGACGTGCAGCAGCAGGAGCTTCGAGCCGCTGCCGCGCGCGAGCCGCGCAGCCTCCTCGAGTCCGTTGTTCGAAGTAGGGCTTCCGTCCACCGGAACCAGGATCCGTTTGTAGGTCATCGCATGCCTCCTTTCGTGAAGCAATCTACCGCGGCTGCAGCGCGAGCGATACGCGCCGGACCTGCGGACCTTCGTTGCTTTCCCCGCTTCCGAAGCCGAGCGACTCGCACAGCGCGAGCATCGGCCGGTTGTCCGCGAGCACATGCCCCATCATTTCGCGCAGCCCGCGCTTGCGCGCCACGTCGATCAGGAGCGTCATCATCCTCCGTCCGAGGCCGCGGCGCTGCCACTCGTCGGCGACCACGAGCGCGAACTCGCATGATTCGCCATCGGGGTTGATGACGTAGCGCACGACGCCGACCTCGCGCTCGGCGCCGTCCTCGTCGAGCGTGGCGACGAACGCCATCTCGCGGTCATAGTCGATCTGCGTGAAGCGCGCGAGCATCAGCGGCGTCAGCTCGCGCATCATGTTCATGAAGCGGAAATGGCGGCTCTCGGGCGAAAGGCGCTGCACGAACGCCTGCTCGATCGCCGCATCCTCGGGGCGGATCGGGCGCAGGGAGACGGCCGGCCCCGCCGCAGGACGCCACTCGGTTTCGAGGTACGCCGGGTACGGGTGGATGGCCAGGTGGCCGTACCGCTCGCGCTGCGGCGGCGCCGCCCGCAGCACGACGCGCGCGTCCACGGCGATCGCACCCGTTTCATCGGCAATCAGGGGGTTGATATCGAGCGCCTCGAGCGCAGGCAGCTCGCAGACGAGCTCCGATACGCGCAGCAGCACGGCCTCGAGCGCGGCCCTGTCGACCGGTGGAAGCTGGCGGAACGCGCCGAGCAGCTTCGCGACGCGCGTGCCGCGGATCATGTCGGCGACGAGGTACGCGTTGAGCGGAGGCAGCGCGACCGCGCGGTCGCGGTGAATCTCCACTGCGGTGCCGCCTGCGCCGAACGTGATGGCCGGCCCGAATACCGGGTCGCGCACGGCGCCGACCATCAGCTCGCGGCCGTTGGCGCGCTCGATCATCGGCTCGACCGCGACGCCGTTGACGCGCGCGCCTGGCGCAGCGCGGGCCACGGAGGCGACGATCTCCTCGTAGGCGGTGCGCACCGTTTGCGCGGTCGCCACGTTGAGGCGCACGCCGCCGACATCGCTCTTGTGCGTGATGTCCGGCGAATCGATCTTCAGCGCAACCGGGAACCCGGACTCCGCGGCGAGCAGCATCGCCTCGTGGGCCGAGCGCGCGACCGCGGTCTTCGCAACCGGGATGCGAAACGCCGCGAGCAGCGCCTTCGACTCCATCTCGGAGAGGATCGTGCGATGCTCCGCGAGCGCGGTTTCGGCGATCAGGCGCGCCGCGTCGAGATCCGGTGCCGTCTGGTGCGACAGCGGCCCGGGCACCTGCAGCAGCGCACGCTGGTTGCGGTAGAACGAAGACACGTGCGCGAACATCTCGACCGCTGGGTCGGGCGTGCGGAATACCGGAATCGAAGCTTCGGCGAGCAACCCCCGCGCCGCCGCGGTCTGCTCCTCGCCCATCCAGCAGGCGAGCACGGGCTTCGACGAGCCGCGCGCCGCGTCGATCACGGCGCGCGCGGCGTCGGAGGGCTCGGTCATCGCCTGCGGGCTCAACATCGCGAGAACTCCGTCCACGTTCTCGTCGGCGAGGCACGCGCTGACCGCGGCGCGGTAGCGCTCGGCGCCCGCGTCGCCGATCAGATCGACCGGGTTCGCGTGCGACCAGTTCGCCGGAAGCGCGGGCTTCAGTGTCTCGATGGTCCGCGGCGAGAGCTCGGCGAGCGGAATGCCAAGGTCGGCGGCGCGGTCGGCGGCCATCACGCCGGGACCGCCGCCGTTCGTGATCACCGCGAGGCGGTCCCCTTGCGGATGCACGTGCGAGGCCAGTGCCTGCGCGGCTGCGACCAGCTGCCCGATCGTGCCGACGCGGACGGCGCCGGTGCGCTTGATGACCGCGTCGAACACGTGGTCCAGGCCGACGATCGCTCCGGTGTGGGAAACCGCGGCGCGCATGCCTGCGGGATGGCGCCCGACCTTCATCACGATGACCGGCTTGACGCGCGCGGCGGCGCGCAGCGCGGAGACGAAACGCCGCGCATCGCGCACGCCCTCGACGTACAGCAGGATGTGCTCGGTGCGGCCATCGCTGACGAGGTAGTCGACGATCTCGCCGAAATCCACGTCGGTCGAGCCGCCGAGCGAGACGACGCTCGAGAACCCAACGCGGTTCGGCCGCGCCCAGTCGAGCATCGCGGTGCACACGGCGCCCGATTGCGATACGAGCCCGAGCGAGCCGGGCAGCGCCGCGCCGCGCGCGAATGTGGCGTTTACGCCCATGTCGGGGCGCAGCAGCCCGAGGCAGTTCGGTCCGAGCACGCGCACGCGACAGCGACGCGCGTTATCGAGCAGCGCGCGCTCGAGACGTGCGCCTTCTTCGCCCGCCTCGGAGAAGCCCGCGCTCACCACTACGGCCGAGCGCACGCCCGCCGCGCCGCATTGCTCGATCAGCGCGGGCACGGTCGGCGCCGGCGTCGCGATGACCGCGAGATCGACACGCTTCGGCACGCGACCGATCGAGCCGAAGCACGGCACGCCCTGCACGGTGCGGTGCTTGGGGTTGACCGCGAAGAGATCTCCGCGGTACTGCGCGGCGAGCATGTTCGAGACCAGCACGGTGCCGACGGCGCCCGGGCGTTCGCTGGCGCCGATCACCGCCACCGATGCAGGCGCGAAGAGCGGCGTGAGGTAGTGGCGATCGGTAAGCGATCTCATCGGCAGCAGCATGCAGTCTAGCGCGCGCCTGGCAACGTGATTGAGCGGGATCAACAAATCCAGCGCCCGGCGGGCGATGATTGCCTTGGCGCATCGCATGACCTGCTCCCCAGCGAACGGATTGACGACCGACGAAGCACGGGCGCGACTCGCGGCCGAGGGCCCGAACGCGCTGCCCGCCGCCCGGCGCGGCACGCTCGTTGCGATTGCGCTCGAGGTCATGCGCGAGCCGATGTTCCTGCTGCTTGCCGCGGCGGCGGCGGTATATCTCGTGCTCGGCGACGTCCGCGAGGCGCTGGTGCTCGCCGCCTCGGTCGTCGTGGTCGTCGCGATCACGGTCGCGCAGCGGCGCAAGACCGAGCGCGCGCTGGAAGCGCTGCGCGACCTGTCCAGCCCTCGCGCGTCGGTGCTGCGCGACGGCGTCGCGCAGAGAATCGCCGGAGCGGACGTCGTGCGCGGCGACCTGCTGTTGCTTGCCGAGGGCGACCGCGTGCCGGCCGACGGGCAGCTCGTCTGGGTCAACGACCTCACGGTGGACGAGTCGCTGCTGACCGGCGAATCGCTGCCGGTGGAAAAGCGCGCCGTTGCGACGCAGGCCGAGCGGGCAGGGCGCGTGTACTCCGGGACACTCGTGACCCGGGGCCAGGCGCGAGCGCTCGTTTCCGCGACCGGGCCGCGCACCGAGTTCGGCCGGATCGGGCTCTCGCTCGCTTCGCTCGACGCGGAGCCGACGATGCTTCAACGCGAGACCGCGCGCGTCGTGAAGCTGATCGCCCTGATTGCGCTTGTGCTGTGCGTAATCGTTGCGCTGCTTTATTTTGCGCTGCGCGGCGACGCGCTCGCCGGCGTGCTCGCAGGCCTCACGCTTGCGATGGCGATCCTGCCGGAGGAGTTCCCCGTGGTCCTGACGGTGTTTCTCGCCCTTGGCGCATGGCGCATCGGCCGGCGCGGCGTGCTGACGCGTCACATGCCGGCGGTGGAAATGCTCGGCGCGGCGACCGTGCTGTGCGTCGACAAGACGGGAACGCTGACCGAGAACCGGATGGCGCTCGCCGAGACGCGCGCTGCGCCCGGCGCAACCGAGACGGCGCTGCTCGAGGCCGCCGCACTGGCATGCGAGCTCGACCCATTCGATCCGATGGACCGCGCGATCCTTGCTGGTGCGCAGACGCGCGCACCGCGCGCGTCCGAGCTGCGCAGCTCGTGGCGGCTCGAGCGCGACTACCCGCTCACGCCGGACTTCCGCGCGATGTGCCACGCGTGGCGCGCACCGGACCGCGCGTTGCATCTCGCGATCAAGGGCGCGCCCGAAACGGTGCTCGCGCTCTGCGACCTGGACGAAACGGAGCTGCGACTGGCGCTGGCCGCCGCTCAGGAGGCGGCCGCGCGCGGCCTGCGGCTGCTGGCCGTTGCGGCAGCGGACTGGCAGGGGGCCGATGCGCCAGCACATCCCCGGACGGTGCGCTTCACCTCGCTTGGCTTCGTCGCGCTTGCCGATCCGCTGCGAGCATCCGTTCCGGCCGCGGTCGCCGAATGCCGGCGCGCGGGAATTCGCGTAGTGATGATCACCGGCGATTACCCCGGCACGGCCCGCGCGATCGCGGAGCAGGCTGGACTCGCGGCGCATGCGGAGGTGCTTTCGGGCGAGGCGCTCGCCGCGATGAGCGACGAGGCGCTCGCTCAAGCCGTGCGCCGCGTCAACGTGTTCGCGCGCATTCTCCCCGACCAGAAGCTGCGGCTCGTGAGCGCGCTCAAGGCGGCGGGCGAGGTGGTAGCGATGACTGGCGACGGCGTCAACGACGCTCCGGCGCTCAAGGCGTCGCACATCGGCATCGCGATGGGTCGGCGCGGCACCGACGTCGCGCGCGAGGCGGCGGCGCTGGTGCTGCTCGAGGACGACTTCGGCTCGATCGTAGAGACCGTGCGGATGGGACGGCGCATCTACGAGAACATCCGCAACGCGATGCGCTACATCATCGCGGTGCACGTGCCGACGGTCGGCATGTCGTTCCTGCCGCTGGTGTTCGGCTGGCCGCTGTTCCTGTTTCCGGTGCACGTGGTGTTTCTCGAGTTCGTCATCGATCCGGCGTGCTCGGTGGTATTCGAAGCCGAGGCGAGCGAGGAAAACGCGATGGAGCGCCCGCCGCGCGATCCGCGTACGCCGTTGTTCGACGCGCAGATGCTGGCGACCGGTCTCGGCCTCGGCGCGAGCGTACTCGCGACCGTGTTCTGCGTCTACTGGTGGGGCCGGGGCGCGGGGCTTGGCGACGACGAGTTGCGCGCGCTCGGTTTTGCCGCGATCGTGTTCGGCAACCTCGCGCTGATCCTCGCCAACCGGTCGAGCGAGCGCTCCATCGCGGCGACGCTTGCGCGGCCGAATCCGGCGTTGTGGTGGGTGATACTCGGCACGCTGGGTGCGCTTGCGGCAGTCGTGTATGTTCCGGCGCTCGCCGAAGTATTCCGCTTTGCCCCGCTCGAGGCGCCGGATGTGCTGATCGCGCTCGCGGCCGGAGCAGGGGGCGTGCTGTGGTTCGAGATCCTCAAGCTGCGCAGGAGGCGACCCGCGCCTGCCTGATTTGGGGCCCGCCTTACCCGTTCGGCGTCGGCAGCGCGAGTGACGGCGTTGCCAGGCAGCGCACGCAGCGTCTGAGACGCGGGTTCGCCTGCAGCTGGGCAAAGGGAATGTCGGCCTCGCACGATTCGCATACGCCAAATTCGGGCGTATGCAGGCGTTCGAGGACGACCTCCATGCCGGACTCCGCGATCCGCGCGCGGATCAGCTCTGCGAGGGCGTTGCGCTGCTCAATCGTGAAGTAATGGTAGTGCATGCGCCGCATCATCGCTCGACAGCGCGTCGCCTCTTTGATTTGCCTCAAACGCGAGCGAGGCGGGTCAACGGCGATACGCGGCCTTCACTTCCGGCCGAGCAGGATCCCCAAGAGCACGCCGACGCCGGCGGCGATGCCGATTGCAGTCCACGGGGACTCGTGCACCTGCGCATTTACGTGCTGCACGGCTTCGCGCGCGGTGCGGTCCGCGTCCTGTGCTGCCAGCTCGAGCCTGGCGCGGACTCCGCGCAGCGACTCTTCCGTCCGCGCACGCAGCTGCTGCACGCGCTCGCCGGTCTGGTTGGCCGTCGCCTTCAGAAGGTCGTCGGCGTCGCCGATGACGACCCGCAAGTCCTGCATCAGTTTGTCTGTGGTGACCTGGTTCATTTGATTCTCCTGTCGGAACTGGTTTTCTGCCGCGAAGCTTCCATTTGTCTTCGAGATTGCTCCCGATGCGCAGGTCCGGGTTGACGGGCATCAAGATCGTGGCGCAGCACAGCCCGCCATTAAGCGGACTCAAGACGAGCGACAGGTTGACGCAAGTCAAGGGTACGCACCGCAAAGGGACTAGGGTGGAGATGCACCCCGAAAGGACCGACATGACAGCGAAACTGGAAGACCTGGTGACGAGGACCTGGAGGCAGCAGATCGGTACCGCGGTGCGCCTGGCCGGGGTCATCACCGAGGAATCGCGAAAGGTCCGCGAATATCAGCTCGCCGCGGCCCTCGAGGTCCAAAGGAGTGCAGCGGCGGCGCTCGAGCGGCTCGAGAAAGCCGATGCGAACGAACTGTGGCGCATTCAGGGCGAATGGTTGTCCGCGAACCTGGAGAAGTCGCTGGCCTACTGGCGCCGGCTTTACGAAGGCTCGGCGCAGACGCAACTTGGCGTGCTGAAGTGCCTGTGCGAGCCGGTGGACATGGCCGCGCCGGGAGCCGCCACCGAAGAGGCTCGCAAGGCGGCCTGAGCCGCATCGCGTACACCGGAACCTGAGTCATGCTGACGATCGACGATTGCATCGCGCTGTGTGAGCTGAGCGAGGACGAAGTGCTCGCAATCGCGGAGCACCAGCGGATTCCCGAAATGGCGGCGACCGAGCTGGCGAGTTACCTGCTGTGCAAGCCGGATGGAGAGCTCACCATCAAGACGATCATCCGCGACGACATCGCGTCCGCGATCAGGCGCTGCGACCGCAGGCGCGAGCTGGCACTGAAGGCGATGCTGCGCAACTTCGTGCTGGAGCACCCGCGCTGCGAGGAACGTCACCGGCAGGCGCTCGGTTTCCCCGACCGGCGCGCGGGAACATCACCGGCGGTGTAAAGGTCCCATGAGAGTGGGTGAGCTCCTTCGAATCGAATGGCGCGGGCTTGCGCGCGAGGCGGCCGCAGAAACGCTCGCCCGCCAGGAGGCTGCGCGGCTCACCGCGTGGTTTCCGGACTTGGGGGTCTCGCGCGTCGCGATCGAGGCGCAGGGCCTCCGCACTCCTCCCGAGCAGGTCTGCGCCAGCATCGAAGTGCGCGGCTGGCAACGCCAGGTGATTCTCAATCGGGCGCATGCCAACGCGAGCCTAGCGCTGCGAGAGGCGTTCGACGCGCTTTTTCGAAAGTTCGAAAGGCGGGAACGTACCGACCGGCGCGCAACCCGGCCCCGCAAGAGAGAGCTCCGGGCAGCATGAAAACGGAGCGCGGCGGGCTCACCGATGCACCCGGCCGCTACGTCCTCGCGCGCTGACGTATCCGCGCCGGTCGCTCGGCACGCACACCTCGTCGCTGCGCTGCAAGCTCCGGCTTGCTTCCCGCATCCCGTGTCGCGCATCGAGGTGATCGAGACCCACATCTCGACCGTCCTGCTGACGGGTGAGTTCGCCTACAAGATCAAGAAACCGGTCGATCTGGGTTTTCTCGACTTCACGACGCTCGAGCGCCGGCGCCGCTGCTGCGAGGACGAGGTGCGCCTGAATCGTCGCACCGCGCCCGGAATCTATATCGATGTGGTGCCGATCGGCGGAACGCTCGAGCATCCCGTGGTTGGATCCGGGGGTCCGGCGATCGAATATGCGGTGCGCATGCGCCAGTTCGCCCCCGACTCGACGCTCGATGCGTTGCTGCAGCGTGGCACGTTCAGTCCGGCTCATGTGGATGACCTCGCGAGCTCGGTTGCCGCGTTTCACGCCCGGATCGCGGTCGCTTCCCCGGAAACCCGGCACGGCTCGCCGGAGCGGGTGTGGGCCGCGGTGCTCGACAACTTCCGCCAGATCTCCGCGCATGAGGGCGATACGGCCGAGCTCGCGCGGCTGCAGACCTGGAGCGAAGCCGAATTCGCCGGGCTGCGCGGACTGCTCGAGGAACGACGCCGCGGCGGCTTCGTGCGTGAATGCCACGGCGACCTGCACCTGCGCAACGTGGCGCTCATCGACGGGCGGCCGGTGCCGTTCGACTGCATCGAGTTCAGCGACGCGCTGCGCTGGATCGACGTCATCAGCGAGGTGGCATTCAGCGTCATGGACTTGCTCGAGCACGGCGCGCGGGCGCTGGCGTTTCGCTTTCTGAACGGTTACCTGGAGGCGAGCGGCGACTACGCGGGCGTCGCGCTGCTGCGCTTCTATCTCGTGTACCGCGCGCTGGTGCGCGCGAAGATCGCCGCGATCCGCGCGGGCCAGCCCGATCTCCAGCGCCAGGCGCGCATGCAGGCGCGCGACGAGCTTGAGCAGTATGTGAGGCTTGCCGGGACGCTCACGGAGCGCGGCGGTGCAAGCCTCCTCATTACGAGCGGCGTATCCGGGTCGGGCAAGACGAGCGTTGCGCGCTCGCTCGCGGAATCGCTCGGCGCGATCGGCTTGCGCTCCGATGTGGAACGCAAGCGGCTGCACGGACTGGCTGCGACCGCGCGCACCGGCGCCGGAATCGGCGCTGGCCTGTATGGGCCTGATGCCAGCGCGGCGACCTACGGACGCCTTGCGGAGCTTGCCCGAGCGCTGCTTCCGTCGAGGTTTCCGGTGATCGTCGATGCCGCTTTCCTGCGCCGCACCGAGCGCGATGCGCTGCGGAAGGTCGCGCGCGAGGCCGGCGCGCAGTTTCTGATCGTCGCCTGCAATGCGCCGCCCGAGGTATTGCGGGAGCGGGTGCTCGTACGCGAGCGCGTCGGGCAGGATGCCTCGGAGGCCACCGTTGCGGTGCTGGAGCGCCAGATCGAGACACGCGAGCCGCTCGCACCGGAAGAACTTGCCGATGCAATCGCTTGCGAAGCCTCGGCTGCGGCGGGCAGCGCCGCTCTGCTCGGCAAAGTGCGGGCGCGGCTTGTGCCGCGCACCGACTCCGCGCCTAGCTAGTTCTTCGCACTCAGTAGTGCTTCGAGGCCTTCGACGTTGCGGATGCGCACGTGTTTCTGCTCTACGTCGATCAGGCCCTCGGACTGGAAGCGGGAAAACAGGCGGCTCACCGTCTCGAGCTTGAGCCCGAGGTAGCCGCCGATCTCCTCGCGCGTCATGCGCAGGTGGAATTCGGTCGGCGAGTAGCCGCGCCGCTCGAAGCGCTTGGACAGGTTGAGCAGGAACGTCGCCAGCCGCTCCTCGGCGCGCATCGAGCCCAGCAGCATCATCACGCCGTGGTCGCGCACGATCTCGCGCGAAAGCACCGAGAACAGATGCCGCTGCAGCGCCGGGATCTCGCGCCCGAGCGACTCGACAAGCGAGAACGGCAGCACGCAGACTTCGCTGTCTTCGAGCGCCAGCGCGTTGGCGTGATAAGCGCCCGAGCCGATGCCATCCATCCCGAGCAGCTCGCCCGGCATGTAGAAGCCGGTCACCTGCTCGCGCCCGTCGTCGTCGATCGTGGTCGTCTTGAAGAAGCCGCTGCGGATCGAGTAGACCGACTGGAACTCGTCGCCTGCATCGAACAGCGCCTCGCCGCGCTTGATGCGCCGGCGCGTATAGACGACGCTCTCGAGGCGGTGAAGATCGGCTTCGTCGAGGCCCTTCGGCAGGCACAGCTCGCGCAGGTTGCAGCCCGAGCACCGCACTTCGAACTTGGCCGGGCCGCAGGCAGGTGCTGATCTGCCCGGCACGACGTGCAGGCTGGTGTGGGTCGAAGTTGCGGTGAGCATCGGTATTTCCCCCTCGTCGCGATTCACTGCATGGACTGCGTGGATTGCGCTGCGCGCTCGGCCATCGTGCGGCGCAACGTGTCGATTTCGGTCGTCTTGTCGAAAAATCCGCGTGCGCCGAGCGTCGCGGCCAGCTGCCGGTAGGGCGGCGCAGCGAAATTGCTGAACATGTAGACGTCGATCTGCGGAGCGCTCGCCCGCAGCGACCGCAGCACATCGAAGCCGCTGCCCTGCGCGAGCTTGATGTCGAGCAGCACGGCGTCGGGGCGTGACGCAAGGATCGCCTGCTCGGCATCGCGTGCGGTGGCGGCGCTGCCCACCGGGTCGACGCCTTCGATCGTCTGCAGGAATGCGGTCAGTCGCTCGCGAACGAGCTGTGAATCTTCGACGAGAAATACGCGATACATGGCGCTCAGTCTGCGCTGCGCACTTGCGCGGCGCTATCGGCGCCGGATGAGAATGATCCTAGGAGTCGGCGGACCTCTTGTAGGAATCGTCCTACGGCCGCTCGTCGGTGAGGCCGTGCTCGATCGCGTAGCGCACCAGTTCCGCGGTGCCTGCGAGGTCGAGCTTCTCCAGGATGCGCGCCTTGTGCGTGCTGACCGTCTTGACCGACAGATGGAGCGCGTCCGCAATCTCGGTGACCGACCGGCCGGCGACGATCCGGCGCAGCACCTCGTACTCGCGGTCGGAGAGCGCGGCATGCGGGGCGTCCGCCGTGCCGCCTGCACCGATCAGCTGCGCCGCCGCGGCCTCGCTGATCTGCACGCCCCCGGCGGCAATCTTGCGGATGGCGCCGAGCAGCTGCGCGGCGGCGCTGTCCTTGGTGAGGTAGCCCGAAGCGCCTGCCTTCAGCGCGCGCGCGGCGTACTGGCTCTCGCCGTGCATCGACAGCACCAGAATCCGGAGCTTCGGCTTTTCCGCCTTGAGCCGCTTGATCAGCGCGAGGCCCGACAACCCCGGCATCGAGAGGTCGAGCAGCGCGACGTCGAAATCCGTTTCCTTCACGCGCGCGAGCACTTCGTCGCCGGTCGCCGCCTCCGCGGCGACCTCGATGTCGGCCGCCTTCGCCAGCAGGCCGCGCAAGCCTTCGCGCACCAGCCCGTGGTCGTCGGCCAGCAGCACCCGGATCACGCTCCGCCTCCGGAAACGGACTGTAACGGCACGCGCAACTTGACGCGGGTTCCGCCGCGCGGCGCCGGGCCGACTTCCAGCACCCCGCCGTGGTAGTGCACGCGCTCGCGCATGCCTTTCAGGCCGAGCGAGCGGCTGCTGGTTTGCGCGGCGGGCGGCATGCCGCGCCCATCGTCCTCCACTTCCAGCCGCAGCACACCTTCCGCGCACGTCAGCAGCACCCAGGTGTTGGCCGCGCCCGAGTGGCGCGCGACGTTGGTAAGCGACTCCTGCAGCGCGCGATACACCGTCGTGGCGATGCCGCGCTCGATCCCGTCGAGCGCTTCGCCGTCCGACTTGTCGAGCTTGCAGCGGATGCCGGAGCGCTGCATGAAATCCTCGACCAGCCACGATGCCGCGTCGGCGAGACCGAGATCATCCAGCATCAGCGGCCGGAGATCTGCCGCGATGCGGCGCACCGAGCCGACGGTCCGGTCGAGCACCGTGTTCATCTGTCCGACCTTGTCGGCGGTCTCGCCGGCGGGCGTCCGCTCGCGCAGCCAGTCGAGGTCCATCTTGAGCGCGGTCAGGAGCTGCCCGAGCTCGTCGTGCAGCTCGCGCGCGATGATCGTCTTTTCCTCCTCGCGCGCCTCGAGCACGCGCGCCGAAAGCTCGCGCAGTTCCGCTTGCTGCTGGCGCAGCGCGTCCTCGGCCGCCTTGCGCTGGGTCATGTCGCGCAGGATCACGGTGAACAGGCGCGTGTCCGGATCGCCGGTCTGCGAGATCGAAGCTTCGATCGGGAATTCGCTGCCGTCCGCGCGCAACGCCCACAGCACGAGGTTCTCGCCCATGCGCCTGCGCGTGTCGCCGGTGCCGCCGAAACGCTCGATGTGTCGGCGATGGGCCTCGCGAAAGCGTGCCGGGAGGAAACGGTCGAGGCGATCGCCGAGCGCGTCGCCGCGTGCGACGCCGAACATCGATTCGGCGGCGCGGTTGAACAGCACGATGCGCTGCTCGCGGTCGACGGTGATGATCGCATCCATTGCGGTGTCGACGATTCCGGCGAGCTGCTCCTTGCTCTCATCCAGGGCCGCGCGCATGCGCGCGCCCGCGTCGTCGCGCAGGCTGCGGCGCACGAGATACCCGATCCCGAACAGGAGCACGACAAGATCGGATACCAGATCGAGCCCCTGCAGCAGCGCCGACGAGGATCCGAACGCGGCAAGGTTGAGCCCGAGGAGCGCCAGCGCGCCGATCAACGCGCCCGCGAGGAGCGCCGCTTTGCGCCGCAGCTTGCTCACCCGGCGCGCGGAACGCCGGAGCAGCGTCGATTGACACAGGTCAAAGGCACGCGGAAGCGGGTTGGCATAGTAGGCACGTGGCTTATCCCACTTCGGAACTCGTTATCGATCCGGTGCTCATCCGCAAGTATGACCTTGCCGGGCCGCGCTACACGTCCTATCCGACGGCAGACCGCTTTGTCGAGGCATTCGGCGAAGCCGACTACCGCGGCTGGCTGGGCAAGCGCAACATCGGCGGCATCCAGCAACCCCTTTCGCTGTACGTGCACCTGCCGTTCTGCGACACGATCTGCTATTACTGCGCGTGCAACAAGGTGGTGACCCGGGATCACGGGCGCTCGGCAAAGTATATCAAGTACCTCGCGAAGGAACTGGCGCTCACGAGCGGGCGGCTCGGCGGCGGCAGGCGCGTGTCGCAGCTGCATTTCGGCGGCGGTACGCCGACTTTTCTCTCGCCCGAGGAGATGCGCTCGCTCGCAGACGCGATCGGCGCGCAGTTCGACTTCGAGCCCAATGCCGAGCGCTCGATCGAGATCGATCCGCGCAAGCTCGGGCCCGGCCGCATGGAGGCGCTGGCCGCGCTCGGCTTCAACCGCGTCTCGGTCGGCGTGCAGGATTTCGACCCGGCGGTGCAGCATGCCGTGCACCGCGTGCAAAGCGAGGAAGAGACGCGTCGCGCGATCGAAGAGGCGCGCGCGCTCGGCTTCGGCTCGGTCAACCTCGACCTCATCTACGGGCTGCCGAAGCAGTCGCTCGACAGCTTCAACACGACGCTGGACCGCGTTCTTGCGCTCGACCCGGATCGTATTGCGCTGTACAACTACGCGCACCTGCCGTCGCTGTTCAAGCCGCAGCGCCGCATCAACGACGCGGACCTGCCTGCGCCCGAGACGAAGCTGCAGATCCTGACGCTCGCGATCGGGCGCCTCACTCGCGCCGGGTACCTCTATATCGGCATGGACCATTTCGCCAAGCCGCAGGACGAGCTTGCGGTCGCGCAGCGCCAGGGACGGCTGCAGCGCAACTTCCAGGGCTACTCGACGCTGCCCGAGTCCGATCTGCTCGGCTTCGGGATCTCCGCGATCGGCCGCGTCGGCCCGACGTACGTCCAGAACCTGAAGAGCCTGGACGAATACTACGCGGCGCTCGATGCGGATCGCCTGCCGGTCTGGCGCGGCATGGAATTGTCCGCCGACGACCTGGTGCGCCGCGCGGTGATCCAGGCGCTCGCCTGTCATTTCCGCGTCTCGATCGAGTCGATCGAGCTCGCGCACCTGGTCGACTTCCGCCGCACGTTCGCTGCCGAGCTCGACGAGCTCAAGCGGCTCGAGGACGACGGCCTGGTCGAGGTGCAGCCGGACTGGATCGTCGTCACGCCCAAGGGGCGGCTGCTGGTGCGCGCGGTGTGTATGGTGTTCGACCGCTACCTCCGCACGCGCCGCTCGCTCGCCAGCTATTCGAAAGTCATCTGACGTGGAAGCGCTGCTGCTCGGCATGCTCGTCACGGGCTTCGCCTCGGGCGTGCATTGCGCAGGCATGTGCGGCGGGTACGTGGGCGCGTTCGCGGCTGCGAGGACCATCCGCATTCAGAGATCCCGCCGCGGCGCGTCGCCCGAGTGGCTGAGCCAGCTCACGCTGAGCGCGGGACGCATCGCCAGCTATGCGGCGGCCGGCGCGATCGCCGGCGCGATAGGCGGTGCCGGCGCCAGTCTCGGCGATGCGCTGCCCGTGCAGACGGCGCTCTTCGTGCTCGCCAATGCGATGCTCGTGCTGACCGGCCTGTACATCGCGGGCGCCGGACGCGGGCTCGCCCGGCTCGAGGCGCTCGGGGCTCCGCTCTGGCGAGTCCTGCAGCCGGGCGCCGCGCGCCTGCTCGGCGCGCGCACGTTGCCTTCGACCTTTGCCGCCGGGATGCTCTGGGGCTGGCTGCCGTGCGGGCTCGTCTATGGTGCGCTTGCAGCGGCGGCTTTCGCGGGCAGCCCGGCGCGGGGCGCCGCGGCGATGCTCGCCTTCGGCCTCGGCACGCTGCCCAACCTTCTCGCGATCGGCGTCGCGGCCGCTCGCCTGCGCGACTGGGCCGCGCACCGCGCGGTGCGGCTGACTGCCGGGGCGCTGGTGCTCGGCTTCGGGACGTACGGCCTTGCAAGAGCGGGAGGGCTCAGCGAGAGCCTCCAGCGCGAGTGGTTTTGCCTCTAGGAGGATGTCATGAACGAAGCGATCCGCATTCTGCGCAACGAGCACCGGTCGATTTCTTCCGTATTGCACGCGCTGCGGGAGCTTGCGCAGACCGCGCAGGACCCGGCGGTACGGCCGGAGTTCGCGGTGTTTCGCGCGATGATCTACTACATCGACACGTTTCCCGAGCGGCTGCATCATCCGAAGGAGAACGACGTCCTGTTCCCGCGGATTCTGATTCGCTCGCCCGCTGCGGCATCGCTCGTGCAGCGGTTGCGCGACGAGCACGAGAAGGGCGCTGCCCTGATCCGCGAGCTGGAGCGAAGCCTGCTCGCGTTCGAGGTCGCCTGGCCGCTCGGCGCGGACTCGTTCCAGGCAGCGGTCAAGGCGTATGCGAACTTCCACTGGGATCACATGCGCACGGAGGAGAACGTCCTCCTGCCGCTCGCGGAGGCGGCGCTGACCGACGAAGACTGGAAAATCGTCGTCGGCGCCTTCGCCGGCAACGAGGACCCGATCGCCGATCTGCGCGAGAACGATTTCGCCCAGCTCTTCTCACGCATCGTGAGCCTGGCGCCCGCACCGGTCGGATTGGCGAAGCCGTGGAAGCGTGCCGCCGGCTGACGCATAGATGAGCACCGAGCAGATCCTGGAGGCGCTGCGCAGCGTCGAGGACCCCGAGGCGGGCATGAGCATCGTCGATCTGGGACTGGTGTACGCCGTCGAGCGCACCGAGCACGGCGTGCGCGTCGACATGACGTTGACGTCGCCCTCCTGCCCGATGGGGCCGTACCTGGTCGATGAAGTCGTCGCGGCCGTGCGCGGGGCGGTTCCCGGGACGCCCGATGTCCAGGTCGAGCTGGTGTGGGATCCGCCGTGGACCCCGGAACGCATGAGCGAAGAGGCGCGCAGCCGGTTCGGCTGGTTGGCCTAGAAATGGCGACGGCCCGCGACGTTTCCCCCCAGTGGCGGGTGCCGCTGCTGCTCTTCGGATTCCTGTGCCTCGTCGCCGGCATCGTCGGCGGCTTGGCCAGA
>Ga0070704_100000556_pt1 | contig 17931 bp, 14 predicted proteins | sample KBSK5252metaG_FD_65467 | JGI IMG/M metagenome (GOLD analysis project Ga0070704, IMG submission 65467) | Corn, switchgrass and miscanthus rhizosphere microbial communities from Kellogg Biological Station, Michigan, USA - KBS K5-25-2 metaG | ecosystem: Host-associated > Plants > Roots >...
GGAAAGCCGCCGCCACCCCGGGCTCTACATCTGCGGCGAGGTCCTCGACGCCTTCGGTCCGATCGGAGGGTACAACTTCCTCTGGGCCTGGGCGACCGGCCGGGCGGCGGGACTGGGAGCAGGGAGCGGTAAGCGGTAAGCGGTAAGCGGTGAGGGGTGAGGGGTGAGAGGTGAGAGGGTGGCGTCTAACGGAATCGGCCCCTGCGGCGTATGTATTCGTTCAGCAGCCAGCCGCCAGTGGCCTTCAGCTTCCAGCCGTCAGCCTTCAGCCAGGCTGATGGCTGAGGGCTGATGGCTGATGGCTCTTCCAAGGAGAGACAATGTCCCGTGTGATCGCGGTTTTCGCAGTCGCTGCGCTGATGGGCCAGGCTCCGCCCGCTACCGCCCAATCCGGTCAGCCCATCGACCAGGAATACACCAAGAAGATCAAGGAATACCTGCAGGACCCCCGGATCACCACCGAGCTCGTCGACCACCTCCCCGCCTCCTCCACCGTGCCCACGCCGCTCAAGTTCCTCGGCCGGGTGGTCGGAATGCCGGGGGAGCTCACCTATGCGAAAGACATCCATCGCTATTTCGCGGCGCTCGACCAGGCGTCGCCGAGGGTGACGACCTGGAAGATCGGCACCACGGAGGAAGGGCGGGACATCGTGCTCCTCGCGGTGGCCGATGAAGCGACCATCCGCCAGCTCGATCGGTACAAGGGGATGCTCGCGTCGCTGACCGATCCCCGGAAGACCACCGAGGAGCAGGCCCGCGCGCTGATCAAGACCGCCAAGCCGATCTACTGGATCACCAGCGGGATGCACTCGCCGGAGAACGGCGGCCCCGAGATGCTGATCGAGCTGGCCTATCGGCTGGCGGTCGAGGAGACTCCGTTCATCCAGGGGATCAGGAACAACGTCATCACCTTCATCACTCCGGTGATCGAAGTGGATGGCCGCGAAAAGCAGGTCGATACCTACTACTTCAACAAGAAGCGCGCTCAGGGCGACTCGCGGCTCCCCCTGATGTACTGGGGCAAATACGTCGCCCACGACAACAACCGGGACGGCATGGGGCAGTTCCTTCAGCTCACCCGCACGGTGACCCGCACGGTGCTCGAGTGGAAGCCCACCATCCTGCACGACCTCCACGAAGCGCAGACCTATCTGTACGCCTCGACCGGCACCGGGCCTTACAACGAGCAGCTCGACCCGATCACCATCAACGAATGGTGGATGCTGGCTGAGAACGACGTGATGGAGATGACCAAGCGGGGCGTGCCGGGAGTCTGGACCTACGGGTTCTACGACGGATGGGTGCCCAACTACATGTTCTTCATCGCGCATTCGCACAATTCGGTCGGACGATTCTACGAGGTGCAGAGCTACGGGCCCGACAACTATGTGGTGCGTCCCGGCGCCACGACGACGAGCCGGGAATGGTTCCGGCCCAACCCGCCGCTGCCCTCCATCAACTGGGGCCCTCGGAACAACACGAACATCCAGGAGTCGGCCATTCTCTTCGCGCTCTCGCACGTGGGGAAGAACCGGGAGATGTACCTGGAGAATTACTGGCTCAAGAACAAACGCTCGGTGGACAAGGGCAAGAACGGGCCGACGTACGCCTGGGTCATCCCCGCGGCGCAGCGCCGGAAGGCCGACGCGGCGGATGCGGTGAACGAGCTCCGGCGGCAGGGACTCGAGATCGGGACGGTTTCGACCGGGTTCAAGGCGGGCGGCCTCGACGTGGCGGCCGGCGACTACATCGTTCGCGCCGACCAGCCCTACCGCACGCTGGCGGACATGTATTTCTCATTGCAGAACTACGCAATCGGGAATCCGTCTCCCTATGACGACACCGGCTGGACCTTCCAGCTGATGCGCAACGTCTCGGTGGTGCCGTGCACCGACAAGAGCTGCCTCGATCAGCGAAGCACGCTGCTGGCTGCCGACGCGAAGGCGACGGGCGGCATCGAAGGGGCCGGGAGCGTCGTGGTGGTGGACAACACCACCGACAACAACGTCACGGCGTTCCGCTTCAAGTTCGCCAACGTGCCGATGCGCGCCGCCGAGGAGGACTTCGAGGCGGGCGGGCACAAGTTCAAGGCCGGCGCCCTCGTCATCGCCAACGCCGACCGGGCCCGGCTGGAGCCCGCGCTCAAGGAGCTGGGCCTTTCCGCCTGGAGCATGGCGGCGGCACCGACGGTCAAGTCGCACGACCTCGACGTGCCGCGGATCGGGTACGCCCACAGCTGGGCCAACACGCAGAACGAAGGATGGGTCCGCGCCGCGCTGGATACCTACGGCGTGCCCTATACCTACTTCGCCGACCAGAAGCTTCGCGAAGGGAATCTCCGGGCCAGGTACGACGTGATCATCTATCCCCACATCGGCGGGAACGCCCAGGGGCAGGTGAACGGCATTCCCAAGGGAGCCGGTGCCCCGTTGCCGTACAAGAAGACCGAGGCCACCCCGAATCTCGGTGCGCTCGACCAGAGCGACGACATTCGCGGCGGGATGGGATTCGAAGGTCTCATGGAGCTCTACAAGTTCGTGCAGGAGGGCGGCACGCTGATCACCGAGGGTTCCACCGCGACGATTTTTCCGGAGTACAACCTGATCTCCGGTCTGACGGTGGAGACCCCGACCCAGCTCTTTGCCCGCGGCACCATCGTCCGCGGCATGATCACCGACGCGAAGAGTCCCCTCGTCTACGGTTACGAGGGTAGCCAGCTCCCGGTGTACTTCAGTCAGTCGCCGGTGCTGAGTGTCGCGGGCGGAGGCGGATTCGGCGGGTTCGGCGGCGGCGGAGCCGCGATTCCCGGCGTGGGGCAGAACACCACGCCGATGGCGACCAGACTCAAGCTGTCGCCCTACACCCCTGAGGGCACGCCGCCTGCTGCGTCGACGCCGACTCCGCCCGCCGCGGCGCCGGGCGGGGGCGGGGGCGGCGGCGGTGGTGGTGGCGGAGGTGGCGGCGCAGGCGGATTCGGCGGACAGGCGGCCGCCGGCGAACGCCCCCGCGTGGTCATGCAGTTCCCGATGAATGCCGATGACATGCTGCTCTCGGGGACTCTGGCCGGAGGTCAGGCGCTCGCGGGGCGGGCGCAGGTCGTGGATGCAACGGTCGGCCGGGGCCATGTGGTGAGCTTCGCCATCCGGCCGTTCTGGCGGTGGCAGACCCAGGGCACGTTCTTCCTGGGATTCAACGCGATTCTCAACTGGAACGATCTCGACGCCGGGAAGCCGGCGACTGCGGCGAGGCCAGTCGGGGGGCAGTAATTCCGAAGGGAGTAGCGAAGAGCGAGGAGCGAAGAGGAATATCCACTTCGCTCTTCGCTCTTCGCTATTCGCTACCTTAACGGCATGACGTCACCCACCCGGCCGATCGCGCTGATCCTCAACAAAGGCTCGGGCAGCGGGACGGCGCCGGAGCTGGGGGAGCGCCTCGCGATTCACTTTCGCGCCGCGGGCCGCCAGGTCCTGCTGACCATCACGGAGAGCGGCGGGGAGATCGCCGCGGCGGTGGACGCGGCGCTCGCCGCTGACGCGGCGGCGGTCGTGGCGGGGGGAGGAGACGGGACCGTGAGCGCGGTCGCCTCCAGGCTGGTCGGACACGACACGCCACTCGGCGTCCTGGCCCTCGGCACGATGAATCACCTCGCCCGAGATCTCGGGATTCCTCTCGATCCGGACGCTGCCGCAAACGTCATCCTCGGCGGGCACACCACGGCGATCGATCTGGGTCAGGTCAACGGGCGGGTCTTCATCAACAACGCAAGTCTTGGCCTCTACCCGCAGATCGTGCGAGTCCGGCAGCGCCATCCCGCCACGGGGCTTCGCAAGTGGATCATCGCGACCTGGGTCACCCTCAAGATCCTGGCACGGCACCGCTCGATGGCGATCCGGCTGGATGCGGACGGCGAGGTGGTCCTCCGCCGCACGCCCATCGTCTTCGTGGGCAACAACGAATACCGGGCGGCCGGTCTCGACGCAGGCTCGCGCGAATCCCTCACCGACGGCACGCTCGCGATCTACATCGTCAATGCCGGGGGACGCCGGCATCCATTCCGGCTCCTCCGGCTCGCCTGGCACATGGTTCTGGGGAAGGCGCTGGACGGCGACCATCTCGAGCTGCTGCGGACGGGAGCCGCGACGGTGGAGTCGAAGGAATTGATGCTGCACATGGCGCTCGACGGGGAGGTCGAGATGTTCCGCTCGCCGCTGGAGTTCCGCGTCCTCCCTGCCGCACTATCGGTATTCGTTCCTCATCCGGAGGTGCGCCGGTAGGGCGCGAGCAGCCGTCGCCAGCTCTCGGCGAGGCGGCGGTATTCCGCGGGACAGCGGTCGCGCCGGACCGCCGGGAGCCAACCGTCCTCGACGAGCTCGGGGTAGGCTCTCGGGTCGCGGCCGTGGATCCAGCAGACGATGTTGTACACCCGCTGCAAATCGAACCCGTGGTCGTCGGCGAATTCGAGGGCATCGAGCTGACTTCGATGCGCGTCGCTTGCAAACCATGCGACGGCCCCGAAGGCGAGCGAATCGCCGGAGGGTCCCTGCTGGAGCAGGAGGACCGTGGCGAGCTGATCCACCGCATCCTCCTCGCGGCCGGTCGTCGGCAGGTCGAGCACGTGAATCAGGGCATGCCCGAGTTCGTGCATCAGCGCGAAGACGACGGTGCCGCTGACGAGATACTCGCCGCCCGGCTCTCCGGCAAAACGCTCGGAGAGGGTCCGGAAGAGCTCGTAACAGAGGGTGACCCGTCGGTCGTCCGGGTCATACGAGGCGTTCGGCTCCCCGCAGTGCGCGGTGCGGAGCGTGATGTTTCTGGGGATCTTCAGTGAATCGTTGAGCCGCGAGGCGACGGTATCGAGGAAGCGATGGGCTACCAGTCCCGACCGGAAATCCTGGTAGTCGGGATCAGCGGGCTCATACTCCGCGACGAACTTCCCGATGCCCGAGCTGTCGACGACGGTGGCGGTGCTGTCGGCGGCGCGGGGCTGGGGAGAAGGCCGGCTGCAGGCTGCGGAGATCAGGGTGATGCAGAGGATTGGTGCAATCCGTCGCATCACGGAATATAGCGGCGCTTCTCCACCAGAACGGCTGCGGTCTCGGTGCCGAGCGTGAACGCGGCGCGGAAGGTTCCCTCCACTCCGACGCGGGCGCCATCCCGCGGCGCGCCGCCGGTCTCGCTGACCACCGGCAGCGTGCCGGTACCATCACTCACGCGATAGGCTCCATACCCGAGCGCCCCCATCGACCCCTTCACTTCCCCGGCGATGCGGACCGTCTTGCCTTCATAATGGGGCGGATCGTCCAGCAGCGTCTTGATCGGGATCGCGCCCCCGCAGCCGCGCAGCACCATCATCGCGGCCATGCCGAGGAGCCACTCCCGCCGGGGCGAGCGTCGTGTCAGGTGCGTATCCCGCATGGTGCCCTCTCTGGACGGTCTACTGATGAGACGACCAGTGGGGGCCGGGGAACCACATCCCGCCGCAGGGCGATCAGCAGTTGATGTACTTCCAGTTGCGCGACTTGCCTTCGGCCATCCATCCGATCGCGGTCTCCAGCCGGCGCTGCCGGGTCGCCTCGGTCTTGGCCTCGGTGATCCATTCCACGTACTCGCGCCGGTGACTCGGGCTGAACTTGTCGAAGGTCGCGCGGGCTTTCTTGTTCTTGCCCAGTGCGGTCGCGACATCCTTCGGCACCTTCACCTCGGGTTTCGGCGCCCGCTTCGCCCGGTTGGGCGATTTGATCCCCTTTTCGTTCAGCTCCATCGCCTTCTTGATGTATCCCGTCAGCGCTTTTTTCGGCGGCAGGTCGGACACCGACGTGATCCGGCCGAACTGGCCCATCGCCTCGGCATTGCGGCCGTTCCCATCGAGGATCAGGCTGCCTTTCCAGAAGCCGAAGGCGCAGTGGGCCTTGAACGACGACATGCCGCAGAGCATGCCCTCGTACATGAAGTGTGGCGAGCTCCACTTCATGGTCTCTTCCACCGTAGGGCAGGCGCTGTGCACCACCTGCCGCAGATAGACGAGAATCGGCTTCGCGAAATCGGGGGACTTGGCGATGTAGGTATCGATACGCGGGTCGGTCGTCGGCATGGAGTGTGGGAGTTGGGGTTGGGGCTTGGGTTCAGGGGGCGGCGAGCAGGCCGCGAAGCTTGGCGGGATCGACCGGCTTGACCCAGTGGTCGTTGAATCCGGCCTCACGAGACCGGCGCCGCTCTTCTTCGGAGCCCCATCCGGTGAGTGCAATCAGCTTCAGGTCCGACAGCGCGGGATCCTGGCGGATGGCCGCGGCGACCTCGTAACCGTCCATGCCGGGCATTCCGATGTCGAGCAGGACGGTGCTGGGGCGATGCGCGCGGATGGCCTCGATGGCCGCGGGGCCGTCGTAGACCACCTCGGCGTCGGCGCCCAGCATGGTGAGCACCATTCCCAGGCTGTCGGCGCCATCCCGGCTGTCATCCACCACCAGGATTCGCTGCGGAGTCAGTGGCATCGCGGGATCGCCTCCCGTCTGATTTCGTGTGCGGGCCTCGCTCCGCCGTTCGGACAACGGGAGGCGCACGATGAATTCGCTTCCCTGATTCGGTCCGTCGCTGTGCGCCTCGATCCATCCGCCGTGCAGCTCGACGAGATCGCGCGCCAGCGCGAGGCCGATTCCCAGCCCGCCCTGGGCACGCTTGAGGGTGCGGTCCACCTGGGCGAACATGTCAAAGACCCTCCCGAGCATGTCGGCGGGGATGCCGATCCCGTCATCCCGCACCGAGATCACCGCCGACTCATCCTCCCGATGCACCGATAACCGGATGTGCCCTCCGTCGGCGGTGTATTTGGCGGCGTTTCCGAGGAGGTTGGACAGCACCTGCTCCAGCCGCAGGGGATCCACCTCGAGGACCAACGGCTCGCCGGGGAGCGCCACCGTCAACTGATGCGAGGCACTTTGGACGATCGGATAGGTCGTCTCCACGGCCGCCTTGACGATCTCGGCAAGGTCGACCGGCTCTTTCCGAAGCTCGACCCGTCCTCCCCGGATGCGGGAGACCTCGAGCAGATCGTCCACCAGCCGTATCAGCCGCGCCAGCTGATGGTCGAGCACCTGGTGGATGTGATCGGACCGGTCGCCCGGTGCAGCATGCTTCAGAATATGCAGGGCGTTTCGAATCGGCGCGAGCGGACTGCGCAGCTCGTGCGAAAGTGTCGCCAGGAACTCGTCCTTGCTGCGGTCGGCGCGCCGGAGCGCCTCCTCGGCATGCACCCGGTCGGTGATATCGATGGCGATCCCGCCGAGCAGGCGCGGGCGGCCCTCCGAGTCCCGAATCGGGAATTTGCTGACGATCGAATGCCGGACACTTCCATCGGGGTGGCGCAGAAACTCGATGACCTGAATGCCGGTCCCCTCCGTGAGTGCGCGGCGGTCATTCTCCCGGAAGGTCCGGGCGGAATCGGGGGGAAAGATTTCCTCGTCGGTCCGGCCGGTGAGGACCTCCGGTGCGGCCCCGAACGCCCGGGCCGCCGCGTGGCTCACATAGACGTACCGGCCTTCGAGGTCCTTGATCCACACGAGCCCCGGCAGGTGCTCGGCGAAGCGTGCGAACCGCTCCTCGCTTTCCTGAAGACGCGCTTCGTTCTCGAATCGAAGCGCTTCCGCTCCGGACATCACGCCGGTCACGTCACTCCGCTCGGTCAGGTCGCGATGCACGGCGAGATAGCCGCTGGAGGGGCCATGGTCGGCACCAATTGGAGTGAGGAGGACCCCGGCACGAAACCGTGTCCCGTCGTTCCGGACGCAGGGATGGACGCCGGCATGACGGCCGAACTCATCCGCTTCCTGAAGCGCCAGGCCGGGCAAGTCCGCAGAAATGGCGTCCGGGGTGTGGAGGCTCGAGTAGGGCTTCCCGAGGATTTCCCCGCTGGTGAATCCGAGAATCCGTTCCGCATCCGGATTCCAGCTGGCGATCCTCCCCTGACTCGTGAGCGCGAAGACCGCCGTGCGCTCGAACGATTCCGGCATTCGATTACTCGCTCAGATTGGGAGGATCCTGGCCCAATGCCGTCGCGAGGTCGGTCAGGTGCTCCTGTTCATTGACGAGGATTCCACGAATGTGCTCCGCCATCGCGTACTCCCCGAGCGCCTCGCATTGACGGACCCGCTCACGATAGTGCTTGATCGTGACGCGCTCGTTTTCCAGATCGAACCGGAGCATCGCCTTGGGATCTCCGGAGGTGCGGACCGGCTGCGGTGTCACCGTCATTTCGCCGCCGAGGTAATCGATCTGTTTCGCGATGATGAGGGCATGCGCCAGCTCTTCACGTGCATGCACCTCCAGCTCCCTGGCGATGTTCATATACGCGGCGCCCTTGATGGCCTGGGAGTAGACGATGTATGCGATGATCGCCTGGTATTCCCGCGAGAGGTCTTCATTGAGGCGCGCGATCAGGTCGTGGCGTGCGGCGTCGGTCGCTGCCGGGCGTTTCTTGGGCACGGGCGGCTTTCGTTGAGTGTTACATCCATTCCTGCATTCGGGTCGTGCGCCGAAGCGCGTCCGGATGCCGGCGGAACCAGCTCATGATCAGAAGCATCTCCTCAATGACTGACGCCGGAAGCGGCCCCGCGGCCACATCCTCGCGGGCCAGCTCCCCCGCCACCACCCCGCGGAAGGCCTCGAGCTCGATCGGCGTGCCCGGCCAGGGGTAACAGGCGCGGACCGCGCCCCGGCGGATGAGGTAGGCCCGATCGTCTCCATGCGCCCCGGGATCACGGTACACGAAGGTCAGGAGCTCGACGGCCGATCGTGCTCTGGTCGTCGCGCCCAGCAGCCATTCGAGCGCCTCGAATCGCTCACGCCACCGCGCCGCCGCTTCGAACTCTCCCCGCTCGGCGGCGGCCATCATCCCGGCCACGACCCGATCGACCGGGGCGATCCCTCGCCCTTCCAGAAAGGCGATCGCGGTGCCGATCCGCTCCCGGTAGCCCCGCTCCGTCACCAGTCCGGCGCAGGGTCCGCTGCAGGTTCCGAAATCGTATCGCGGGCAGGCGGCTTGTCTTGGCTCGTTGAAGAGATCACCCTGCTCGGCGAAGGCGATGGGCATCTTGTCGGCGCAATCGCGCAACCCCAGGAGGTCGTTGAGCACCCGGATGGCGTCGCTGGTCCGGCCGCGGGACGGAAGCGGTCCGTAATAGCGGACCTGGTCGCGGGAGGGCGAGGCGGTGCTGGCCAGTTTGGGGGCAGGACCCTCCGCCACCGCCACGAACATCGCCGTCCTGCTCCGGTTCATCTGGACGTTGTAGGGAGGCCGCCATTTCCGGATCTCGCGGAGCTCGGCGAGGTGCGCCGCGAATTCGCTGGTGGCGTATTCCCAGGCGAGGTCGCTCGCCGCATGGAGAATCCGCGAGCCCTTGTCTTCGGGATACCTGGCGCTGAAGTAGGAGAGGAGCCGGGTGCGGAGCTGCCGCGCCTTCCCGACGTACAGCACCCGCCCCGAGGCGTCGAGCATCCGGTAGATGCCGGGACGCTTCTCGGCGGTCGTGGTGACCCGGCGACGCAGACCTTCCAGGTCGGTACCGGGGAGCGGAAGGGCGATCGTTCGTGCGGTCACGATTGGCAGCGATGGCAGAAGACGGTGATGCGCGCGTCGATGGCATGGGTTCCGGCGAGGGTCGATCCGCAGCGCACGCAGGGCTCGCCCTCGCGGTCGTAGACCAGGAGCTCGAGCTGGAACCCGCCCTTCTTGCCGGTGCCGGTCCGGTAGTCCCGCACGGTACTTCCTCTCGAACGGATCGCGGCCCTGAGGATCCGGACCAGTTCGCGCCGGAGCTTCCCCGCGCGGACCGCGCTCACCTCGCGCGCGGGTTTGGACGGGTCGATTCCCGCGGCGAAGAGCGATTCGTTGGCGTAGATATTCCCGACCCCGGCGATGGCGCGCTGATCCATCAGGACCTTCTTCACCGCGGCGCGCGATCCCTGAAGGATGCGATAGAAGCCGGCTCCGGTGAAGCGGCGCTCGAGGGGCTCGGGGCCGATGGCGCGATCGTAGTCGTCCCACCCCTCGTCATCGAGCCAGAGGAGCGTACCCAGCCGGCGGACATCGCGATACACCAGCGTCCGGCCGTCATCCTGGGTGAGCCGGAGCACGGCGTAACGGCGCTCGTCAGGGGTCAGGGGACGATCGAAGATCGTCAGCGAGCCGGTCATCCCCGGCTGGACGACCAGGCGTCCGCGATCGGTCACGATCACGGCATGTTTGGCGCGGCGGGTCAGCTCGAGCACCGTGGCGTTCCGGAGTCCTGCGAGCAGGGCGCGCCGGGTGACTCCGCGCAGGACATCGTCGTGCGAAAGGCGCCCCGCCACGAACCGGCGTCCGGCCAGCGAGGATCGGAGATCGCGGACGATTGTTTCCACTTCTGGTAGTTCGGGCAAGGTGGGAGCTAAGGTGTCAGGGAGCTAGGGAGCTAGGGAGCTAGGGTACCACCGCACTGAAACCTAGCTCCCTAGCTCCCTTGCTCCCTAGACCCTTTGTCGCCGGGCCTCCCTCCACCCGATGTCTCTCCGAAACTGCTTCCCCGCGAACACGATCGCCTCCGCACCGGCCCGGCTTGCCGCCTGGGCCGCGCTGAAGGTAGGCGCGACGCCGGTCACCGACATCACCCTCCCGCCATTGGTGCGCAGCGTGCCGGTGTCGTCCAGCTGGGTCCCGGCCTGGAAGATCAGGGTGCCCGGGGGCGTGGTACGGGGCATCGCGATCGGGTCTCCATGCCGCGGCGTGTCGGGATAGCCCGCGGCGGCGAGGACGGTAGTGACGGCGGCCGCCGCGGCGATTTCGATCTTCGGCAGCGCGGTCCGGGCGGCCACCGATTTCAGGAGCTCGAGGAAACCCGAGGTCACGAGCGGGAGCATGACCTGGGTCTCGGGATCGCCGAAGCGGCAATTGAATTCGATCACGTTCGGGTTCCCGCGGCCGTCGATCATCAAGCCGGCGTAGAGCACGCCGGTGAATTGCGCGCCGCGTCGCTCGAGCTCCGCGAGGGTGGGAACCAGCACCAGGCGCTCGACCCGCTCGAGAAATTCCGGGGTCGCGAAGCTGACCGGGCTGTAGGCGCCCATGCCTCCGGTGTTCGGGCCCCGATCGCGATCCTCCAGTCGCTTGTGATCCTGTGCCGGGGGCAGCAGGACGAGGTCGCGTCCGTTGGTGACCGCGAGGACCGACACCTCTTCACCCTCGAGAAATCCCTCGACGATGACCGTCCTTCCCGCTTCGCCGAAGACGCCGTCGCGCAGCATCAGGGTGAGCGCGCGACGGGCCTCGACCCGGGTGGCGCAGATGATCGCGCCCTTTCCCGCCGCGAGCCCGCTCGCCTTGACGACGAGCGGCTCGGCGTGGCGATCGACGTAAGCGAGGGCGGGGGCGAGCTCCGTAAAGATCCGGCTCGGGGCGGTGGGGACACCGGCGGCGAGCATGACCTCCTTGGCGAACGCCTTCGACGATTCGATCCGGGCGGCGGCGGCGGAGGGACCGAACACCAGCTTGTTCGCGGCGCGCAGGCGGTCGGCCAGGCCCCTCGCCAGGGGCGCCTCCGGCCCCACGACGACGAGATCCACGGCGAGACCCTCGGCGGCGGAGACGAGCTGGTCGATCTTGTCGGATCCAATGGGGAGGTTTTCGGCGAGCTCGGCGGTGCCCGGATTGCCCGGCGCACAATAGAGGATCGCGGAGGGGAGGTCGTGGTGCATCGCCCAGCAGAGCGCGTGCTCGCGGCCTCCCGCCCCGACGACCAGTACCTTCACGATTGCGCTTTGCGGAACGCGTCCCGCGCCGAGGACGCGGCACGCTTCGCGGCGTCGGCCACCTTGTTGATCGTCTCCCGGGCCTCGTCGGCGTAGTGATCCTTTGCGGCGCGGAAGTCGTCTTTGAGGGGACGCTCCTTGGCTTCGGACCCGCGGCGGGTGTATTCCCCCCGGAGGATCCGCTCGTAGTCCCCGCTCTGAATCCAGCGCTGCAGCTCGGCCGCACGAACCGTGTTCATGGGGTGGGTGAGGGCCAGGGTGTTGAGAATCTTGTAGACGATGTCGAGCCCATCGTTGGTGGTGATGTATTCATTGGCCTGGGTGATGAACGGATCGAGCGACATCTGGCCCGACTCGAGAGCGCCGCGATAGGCGCCGGCCATTTTCATGAACAGCTGCTGGGAGGCGATGACGTTCTGGCTGCCGAGGAGGCCGGCGCGGTCGGAAGAGAGCTCCGACTTGCGGGACCATTCGAGCACCGCGAGCCGCACCGGCAGGAGCGCGATCCCCGCGAGGAAGGGCAGCGCCCCGAGGCTGATGGCGAGGAAGATTTCCGCGATCGTACGATAGAGCGCATGACCGCTCGCCACGTGGCCGAATTCGTGGGCAATGAGGACCCGGAGCTCCTCCTCATCCAGCAGCTCGAGCGCGGCGGAATGGAGCACGATGAAGGGATCGTCGACGCCATAGGCACCGGCGTTGAAGAGCGGAGTCTGGGTGACGTACATCTCCGGCACCTTGGGCCAGTCGAAGGTCGTCGCGATCTCCACCAGCAGGGAATGCGCCCGCGGAAACTGGGTCGGTCCGGTGCGCACGGCATTGCCCTGAAAGAGCAGGCGAATACCGCGTTCGCCGCCCAGAATGGCGATGATCTTGCGCACCACGTCATCGAAACCGGGTACCGCGCGCATCGCCTGCAACGCGGCGCGGTCGGCGGGATGCTCCCAGGACACACCCGCGATCTGCGGGAAGGCGACTCGGGGGCGAGGGGCGGGGACGGACATGGTGTGCTCGGGAAGTTAGAGGTGGTGAATCTACGGCATCGCAGCAACAAGGTTTCATGTCGGGCGGAAAGGCGCAATGGCGCAACGGCGCAAGGAACGGCAGGTCCGTTTCGCCTTTGCGCCATAGCGCCTTTGCGCCCTTGCGCCTATCCCATCGCCTGCTCCAGATCCGCGATCAGATCGTCCACCGCCTCGATTCCGACGCTGAGCCGCACGAGGCTGTCGGTGAGCCCCATCTCCCGCCGGATCTCCGGCGGCACCGACGCGTGGGTCATCGACGCGGGGTGGCCGATCAGGCTTTCCACGCCGCCCAGCGATTCGGCGAGCTGAAAGATGCGGACTCGCTCGACGATGCGGCGGGTGCGCTGGGCATCGCCGGTATCGAAGGAGACCATCCCGCCGAATCCACTCATTTGCCGGCAGGCGAGCGCGTGCTGCGGATGGCTCGCCAATCCGGGATAGTAGAGCTTGACGACCGCCTGGTGCCCCGCGAGCCAGTCGGCAATCCGGCGTCCGCTGGCGTCGTGCTGCTTCATCCGGAGCGGCAGCGTCTTGGTGCCCCGGAGCGCGAGCCAGCAATCCATCGGCCCCGGCACGGCGCCACTCGCATTCTGGATGAAGCCGATCCGCTCGGCGATGTCGTCCCGCCGGGTCACCAGCAGGCCGCCGACCATATCGCTGTGGCCGTTCAGATACTTGGTCGTCGAGTGCAGGACGATGTCGGTGCCGGTCTCGAGGGGCCGCTGAAAAATCGGAGTGGCGAACGTGTTGTCGACGGCGAGGAGAATCCCCCGTGAAGCCGCCAGATCGCCCACCGCCTGGAGGTCGGTGAGGAACATCATCGGATTGGTCGGCGTCTCGCAGTAGATCATTCGGGTGGCGGGAGTCAGCGCGCGCTCGAAGTTCGCGGCCTCCCGGCTGTCGACGAAGGTGACCTTGAGCCCGTAGGGCTCGAAGATCTGCCGCATGAGCCGCATCGACCCGCCGTAGACGCTCTCGCCGGAGACGATATGATCGCCGGCCTTGAACAGCTTCAGGATGGCGTCGAGCGCCGCGAGACCGGAGCCGAAGGCGAAGCCATGGGTCGCGCCCTCCAGCGCCGCCACGTTGCGCTCGAGCGCCTCCCGGGTCGGATTCTGGGTCCGGGCGTACTCGTACCCCTTGTGCTTTCCGAGCCCTTCCTGGCGATAGGTCGAGGTCTGGTAGATCGGCGTCATGACCGCCCCCGCCAGCGGATCGTCCACTTGTCCGGCATGCACGGCGCGGGTGGGGAGGGAATGGTCGAGGTCGGTGGGCAGAATCCGGGTCATCGGGCTCCTGGGGGAAGTCCTGAGTCTTCAGTCTTCAGTCTTTTGGCCGATAGACTTACGACTGACGACCAGTTCTCATTGAAGATTACCATGACCTCACCTACTTTGCTCCGAGTGAGCTCCGAGACCGGCGGCCGGGTCAGACGGCCAGGGGACTCCGCGCGAGCCCTCATCGTCGATGATGATCCCCAGGTTCGCCGCGTCCTCACAAAGGTGCTGCTGGCGCAGGGGCTGACGGCTCTCGAAGCGTCCAATGGTCGGGAGGCGCTCAACCTCCTGGATGACCAGGGCGAAGTCCCGCTCATCATCAGCGATCTCTACATGCCGGAGATGGACGGGATCACCTTCCTCCGGGAAGTGCATCGACGCTGGCCCGACGCCGCCTTCATCATGCTCACCGGTGTCGCCGAGGTCACGACGGCGGTCGAATCCCTGCAGCATGGGGCGTGCGACTACCTCTCCAAGCCGGTGCTGGTCGATGAAGTCCGCGCCCGGGTCGAGAATGCGCTCGAGAAGCGCCGCCTCATTCTCGAGAACCGGTTCCTCCAGCTCAGTTACCAGGAACGGCTCGAGGCCTCCATCCGCGAGCTCGACTTACGGAACAAGGAGCAGTTCGTGGGCCAAATCCAGATGGCGGTCCGGATGCTGGAAAAAAAGGACGTCTACACCCGCGGCCATTCCCAGCGGGTCAGCCGCTATGCGGTGAAGACGGCGGTGATGCTCGGCTTTACCGGCGAGATGCTCGACCAGATCCGCCTCGGCGGCGAGCTGCACGACATCGGCAAGATCGGAACGCGGGACCTCGTGCTGCACAAGCCGGGACCGCTCACGCCGGACGAATTCGAGGAGATCAAGAAGCACGTCACCGAAGGTGAGGAAATCCTGGAGCCGCTCCGGCGGCAGCATCCGCTGGTGCTTCAGATCGTGCGCAACCACCACGAGCGGGTGGACGGCTCCGGCTTTCCCGATGGACTGCGCGGGCCGGCCATTCCCCTGGTCGCACGGCTCGTCGCGGTCGTCGATGCGTTCGATGCGATGACCACCAACCGTTCCTACCGCACCCCCCGGCCCGCCGGCGAAGCGATGCAGGAGTTGCACCGGTTCTCGGGGATTCAGTTCGATCCCGATGTCGTCAACGCCTTTACCAGGGCCTTTCCCGACGTCGACAAGCTGCCCATCAGCGTGTAGTCCCCCGGTTATGTAGCTTTTCCGCATGTCCCAAACACTCATGATTTCCGTGTCCGGCATGCGCGGCATCGTCGGCGCCGACCTGACTCCCGAACTGGTCGCCCGTCACGCGGCGGCGCTGGGCGCCTGGGCGCGCTCCTCGGGGGGCACGTCCGTCGTATTGGGCCGGGACTCCCGAACCAGCGGACCGATGTTCGCCGCCGCCGCCTCCGCCGGGCTCCAGTCGGTCGGCTGCGACGTCATCGATCTCGGCATCGCCCCGACGCCCACGGTGCAGCTTGCCGTCACCCATTTCAAGGCCGGCGCCGGCCTGATCCTCACCGCCAGCCACAATCCGGTCGAGTGGAATGCGCTCAAGCTGCTGGGGCCCGACGGCATCTTCCTCGACGCCGCCGCCGGCGCGGCGGTCCGCGCGCTGGCGGAGCAGGGGCCCCAGCGGGCGGCGTGGAACGGGCTCGGCTCGGTGAAGGAGGACCGGAACGCCATCACCCGCCATCTCGACGCGCTCCTGGCGCTCCCCGAGGTGGATGTCCGCGCGATCAGGCGGCGGAAATTCCACGTCGCGATCGATTGCGTGCGAGGCGCTGGGGGGCTGGTCATTCCCCAGCTCCTGGAGCGGCTCCATTGCCGGGTGTCGGCCATCAACATCGAAGCCGACGGCAGGTTTCCCCGGGAGCCCGAGCCGATTCCGGAGAATCTCGGCGCACTCGGGAATCTGGTGCGAGCGACCGGAGCCGAGGTCGGCATGGCGGTCGACCCGGATGTGGACCGGCTGGCGCTGGTGGACGAGCGCGGCAAGCCCATCGGGGAGGACTACACCCTCGCCTTCGCGATTCGTGCGGTCCTTCGATCGGCGGGGAGTGCGCTCGAACCGTCCTTGGTCGTCGCCAATCTCTCCACCAGCCGTGTGGTGGAAGACGCGGCGAGTGAGGGGGGTGGGCGGTTCCTCCGCTCGCCGGTGGGCGAGGCCCACGTCGCCCGCATGATGGTCGATGAAGGTGCCCTCATCGGGGGGGAGGGGAATGGGGGTGTCATGTTCCCAGCGCTTCACGTCGGCCGGGATGCTCCTCTCGGGGTGGCTTTGGTTTTGCAGTACCTTGCACTCGAAAACCGGCCGGTTTCCGCCCTGGTGGCGGCGGCCCCGCAATACAAGATCGTCAAGGCTAAAGTGCGTAGGGGTAGTGACTTGCAGGCCGCGTACGCGGCGCTCAAGAAACGGTTCCCCAACGCCTCGGTCGATGAGCGGGACGGACTCCGCCTCGCTCTCGGCACTCGCTGGGTACACCTCCGTCCCTCGGGGACGGAGCCGGTGGTTCGCTTCATTGCCGAGGCCCCAACGGAGGGGGAGGCACAGGAGCTGATTGACGTCTGCCGGAATCTCCTTCAGTCGTGAGGTCGTTCACGCGATGTGTGGCATTGTCGGCTACGTTGGACCCAGACAGGCTTCGCCGATCCTCATCGACGGGCTGCGGCGAATGGAATACCGCGGCTACGATTCGGCGGGTGTCGCGATCCTCAACGGGGGAGGGATCAAGGTACGCAAGGCGGCCGGCAAGCTCTCCGCGCTGGTTGACAAGCTCCGCACCGAGACGCCGACGGGCACGGTCGGCGTAGGCCATACCCGCTGGGCCACCCACGGCGCCCCGACCACGCCCAACGCGCACCCCCACCTCGATCAGTCCGGCCGTATCGCCGTCATCCACAACGGCATCATCGAGAATGCCGCGGTGATCCGGAAGGCGCTCGAGAAGCGGGGCCATGTCTTCAAATCCGAAACCGACACCGAAGTGCTCGCCCACCTCATCGGCGCCTATTACGAGGGAAACCTCGAGCAGGCGGTGGCGGGTGCGCTCTGGGACATCGAAGGCGCCTACGGCATCGCGGTGATCTCGGCCGACGAGCCGGATACGCTGGTCGCGGCACGGAACGGCTCGCCCCTCCTGGTGGGCGTGGGCGACGGTGAGTTCTTCGTGGCCTCCGATGCCTCCGCCATTCTGGAGCACACCCGGAGCGTGGTCTACCTCGACGACGGCGAGATGGCCGTGCTGACCCGCGACGGCTACCGGGTCCGCAATCTGACCGACACGCACGTCGACAAGCCGGTGAACCAGATCGAATGGGATCTCGCGACGATCGAGCGCGGCGGCTTCAGCCATTTCATGCTGAAGGAGATCTTCGAGCAGCCGGAGAGTCTCACCAATACGGTGCGCGGCCACCTGCTGGAGGACGAGGGAAGCGCGCGGCTCCGCGGCCTCAACATGACCGACGAGCAGCTCATTCAGGTCGACCGGGTGATCATCACCGCCTGCGGCACGTCGTGGCACGCCGGGCTGATCGGCGAATACATCTTCGAGGAGATGGCGCGCATCCCCTGCGAGGTGGAGTACGCGTCGGAATTCCGTTACCGCAACCCGATCGTCGACGAGAACACCCTGGTGATCGCGGTCTCCCAGTCGGGGGAGACGGCGGATACGCTCGCGGCGATTCGCGAGGCGCGACGCCGCGGCGCCCGGACGATCGGACTGGTCAATGTGGTGGGCTCGACGATCGCGCGCGAAGTGCAGGGGGGATTGTACCTGCGGGCCGGCCCCGAGATCGGGGTGGCCAGCACCAAGGCGTTCAACAGTCAGGTGGCGGCGCTCGCGATGGTG
>Ga0070704_100000558_pt1 | contig 17902 bp, 6 predicted proteins | sample KBSK5252metaG_FD_65467 | JGI IMG/M metagenome (GOLD analysis project Ga0070704, IMG submission 65467) | Corn, switchgrass and miscanthus rhizosphere microbial communities from Kellogg Biological Station, Michigan, USA - KBS K5-25-2 metaG | ecosystem: Host-associated > Plants > Roots >...
CGCTGACTGGCTCGAACATGTGATAAACGAGCCGAACCCCCGTATCGCTCAACGCATTTTTTAGAATACGGCGGTCTGCCGACCGCCGCTACGCCCTTGGAATACGGCGGTCTGCCGACCGCCGCTATGCCCTTGGAATGCGGCGGTCTGCCGACCGCCGCTACGCCCTTAGAGTGACTGTTGGGCAAGCGCCAAGGCTCTCGTGCAACTTTCCGTCAAATTGGTGTTTGCATTTTCCGAACATTTGGCCCTGAGTGGCGTCGAAGACTCTGCTCTGGCGTCGGCAAGACCTGGGGCGCTGTGGCTGTGTTAGGCGGCAGCAGGAATCGAGGATTGGAGCGGGCTTATGAAAGATCGATCCGAACGAGAAGTTCTGGCGCAAGTCCTGGCCAAAGTACGAAGGAGATTATTTCTTAAAACAACGTGTAACTCCCTCGTGTGGACCATGATGGCGTCGCTGCCCTTGGCGGCGCTGCTCATTGCCGCGGACCAACGCTGGAACGGGGGGCGCCTCAGCATTTTGCTGGCGATGGCCGCCTTCGCGGGCCCGGCGATCCTGTCTGTCCTGCGCAGCGTTCAAGGCCTGGGCGAACGCGTCCGTAGCGCCCTCATGCTCGACCAGAAAGCCCACCTCCAGGACCGCATCAGCAGCGCCTGGGAATTCATGGATTTGCGTGAACTCAGCGAAGCGCACTTGGTGCAAATCCGCGATGCCGTCCGGCGTGCCAACCAACTCGATTACCAAAAGATTCTGAGGTTCCATTGGCCCCGTCCCGCGCTCGCCCTCCCGGTGCTCCTGGCGCTGTTTGTGTTCAGTTTCATGGTTCCACCCCTGGCCCCAGCCAGACAGACCGGCGCGAATGATCCCCTCAAGCTGGCCCAGCTCCAACAACTGGATGAACTCAGGCAGGAGTTGGCGGCAAAACAGGAACTGCCGGAAGAACTGCAGGAGACGCTGAAAAAGTTGGAGGATATCCGCCGGCAATTCGAGCGCGGCCAGATTGGCGAACGCGACATGATGCTGCAATTGGGCCGCCTGGACGAAATCCTGCGCTCCAAAGTGGCCGAGCTTGGCGTCGAAAATCTCGAGTCCGAAATGAATGCGCTGATCCCGCACCTGAGTGCCAACGCGGCGACGATGGAAGCGGCCAAAGCGATGAAGGAGAAGCAGCTCGACAAAGCCGCCGCAGAACTCAAGAACCTCGGCGACAAGGTGGCTGAGAAAAAACTTTCCAAGGACGAACAGAAAAAACTCGCGGCCCAATTGGGGGCGGCCGCCGCCAAACTCGGCAAAAAGAAGAGCAGCGATTCCTTCAGCGGCGACTTGGCCCAGGCTTCGGAGGCGCTCGAGGCTTCGGATGCCGACGGCCTCAAGTCCGCCTGCAAAGGGATGTGCGACAAACTCGGCCTGCTGAAAAAGTGCAATGGCTTAAAGTCCGCGTGCAACAAAATCGGCTTGTGCAAATCCTGCCTCGGGCAGTGTGAGAACAAGGAACTCGGCTACAAGCTCGGGCCGAAGGCGTTCGCCAAAGGCAAAGGCGGCCTGAAAGCCGGCACGTCCACCGCAGGCGATCCGCTCGCCGATCCCAACCGTCTGGCAGATTCGTACAAAAAGATGCTTCAGATCACCGGTCAGGCGGGACAAGGCCCGACCGAGACGGAGACAGAGATTACGGATGGCCAGTTGTCGCAAAGCCAGCTCAAGGCCCGGGAATTGCACGCGAGTTATGCGGCGGCAGCGGAGGAGGTCATCGAAAAGGAAAACATTCCTCTCAGCCATCGCTACCATGTGAAGCGCTATTTCCAGGCCATCCGGCCGCAAGAATAACCGGCCAGCCATCGCGACCGAAACCGTCGCAGGGAATTCTAGGCGCAATTCTGAAGTTGGGGACATGAAATCCAGCCAAGGAGTGGGTGTGCTCGTTCTGCGTCCCTCCGCCTCGAAACTTTCCTTCAATGCCGTTGTCTACCTGCTGACATGAACACCACCTTCGAGCAATCCGCCAAAGCCTTCATCGCGTCCTTCCAACGCGTCCACCGCGAAATCGCCAAAGTCATCGTGGGACACAATCGTCTCGTCGAAGATGTTCTGACGGGTTTGTTCGCGGGCGGGCATGTGTTGTTGGAAGGAGTCCCGGGTATCGGCAAGACGATGCTCGTGAGCACGCTGGCCAATGCGGTCGATTGCGCCTTCTCGCGCATTCAGTTCACGCCCGATTTGATGCCCTCCGATATCATCGGCACGCGCGTGGTGGTCGAGGATGAAGCGGGGCGCAAAACCTTTACCTTTCAGAAAGGGCCGGTTTTCACCCAAGTGCTGCTGGCCGACGAAATCAATCGCGCCACGCCCAAGACCCAATCGGCCCTGCTGGAAGCGATGCAGGAGAAAGCCGTCACCGTGGCCGGGACGCGCCACCCGCTGGAGCCGCCGTTTTTCGTTCTCGCCACGCAAAATCCGCTCGAAATGGAAGGCACTTACCCGCTGCCCGAGGCGCAACTCGACCGGTTTCTCTTCAAACTAACGGTCAGTTTCCCGCCGTTGGAAGATCTCATGGAGGTCGCCCGGCGGACCACGGTGCGTGATATGCCCAAAGCCAGTGTTGTGCTCCAGCATGCCGACGCCTTGCAAATGATGGGCGTGGTGCGCGATGTGCCGATCGCCGCCCACGTCGAAAAATATGCGGCCCGCCTCCTTCTCGCCACGCATCCGGGGAGCGGATACGAGACGCCCATGGTGAAGCAATACGTCAAGTACGGCGGCAGCCCCCGCGGACTGCAGGCCATGATCCTTGGTGGAAAGGTCCGGGCGTTGCTCGACCAGCGTTACAACGTCTCCGTCGAAGACATCAAGCACGTCGCCGCTCCCGCGCTTCGTCATCGACTCATCCTCAACTTCGAGGGCGAAGCGGAGGAAGTGCGGACGGATGCCATCATCGCGGAAATAATCGAGAAGACCCAGGTGGAGGAGAAATGAGCGCCCTGTCGGCCCTTGCTGCAGCGTCCGCGCCGTCCATGGACGACCGTGACCAGCCGGTCTTTGGCGACGACTTTCTCGAGACGCTGGAGTATCTGCAGATCATCGCCCGCAAGATTCTTTCCGGCCAGATGAAGGCGGAGCGGCGCAGCCGGCAGAAGGGCGTGAGCGTGGAGTTTGCCGACCACCGGCCTTATTCGCCGGGAGACGATTTTCGCTTCATTGACTGGAACGTCTTCTTCCGCACCGAGCATCTGTTCCTAAAACTTTTCGAGGAAGAGGAGGATCTCTACATTTACCTGCTGCTGGATTGTTCGGGGTCGATCGATTTCGGGAAGCCGTACAAATTCCATTATCTTCGCCGGTTGGCCGCCGCCATCGGCTACCTGGGACTGGCCAGCCTCGATCGGATATTTGTCATTCCCTTCAGCCAATCGTTGCCGCGGAGCGCCGCCCAGCAACTCGCGGCGCGGGGCAAAGGCAAGGTGTTTCGGCTCCTGCATTTCCTGGAAGGCCTCAAAGCCACCGGCCCGACCAATCTGTCCCATTGCATGAAAACTTTCGCCGGCAGCCGCCGCAAGCGGGGCCTCGCCGTCGTGCTATCGGATTTCTACGACGAAGCAGCCATCAGCGGCCTCAATGCCCTGCGTTACCAGAAATTCGAAGTGTTCGTCATTCACTGCCTCTCCCCCCAGGAAGCGCAGCCGGAACTGCTCGGCGACCTGCGTCTGCACGACACTGAGACCGGCCGCTTTCGCGAAGTGACATTGACGGAGGGATTGCTGCGGCGCTACCGGCAAACCTTCGGCGATTGGTGTACGAACCTCGAACAGTTCTGTCGCAAGCGCGAGATCGGCTACGTCCGCTGCCGCACCGACGTGCCGTTCCAGGACATCATCATCCACATGCTGCGGCGCGAAAAATTTCTCCAATAACGCGCGGCTGACGAGTCATGATGACTTTCGCCCAACCCTGGTTCCTGCTCGGTTTCGCCCTCTTCGCTCCCATCATTCTGCTCTACCTGCTCAAGCAGCGCCGCCGCCGCATGGAGGTCTCCACCCTGATGTTCTGGGACAAGATTCTGCGCGACGAGCAGACAGTCACCTCCCTCACGCGGCTGAAAAAGCTGCTCTCGCTGCTCTTGCAGCTTCTCTTCGTCGCGCTGCTCACGCTGGCGGCGGCGCGTCCGTCCCTCTCGGGCAAACTCACCGGTGCCCGGCGCATCGTGCTGCTGCTTGACATTTCCGCCTCCATGCTGGTGCAAGAGGGCGCGCAAACGCGCTTCGAGCTCGCCCGCCACCAAGCCCACGGCGCCGTCCGCGGCATGTCCATCGGCGATTCCCTTATGCTCGTCACCGTCGCCGCCGAAGCCGACATCGTTCATCCCTTCACCGATAGCAAGAAAGCGCTCCACGACGTCATCGACACGCTGCATCCCACGCATGGGGCGACCGAATTCAAGAAGGCGCTGCAACTCGTCGAGCAGCTTCCCGCCGACCCGCGCGAGACGCACGTTTATCTGATCACCGACGGCGCCTTTGAACCTGTCCCGATCAACCCGCCGCCGCGAACGCGCTTTGCCTACCTGCCCGTCGGCGGCAAGTCCGACAACATCGGCATCAGCGGATTCAGCGTCCGCCCGCTCCCTTCTTCGCCGCGGGATTTTCAAATACATATCGAACTTACCAATGACAGCGAAGTCGAGCGCCGCGTGCCGGTCGAGTTGCGCATTGGGGGCCGGCTGGCCGATGCCTTCGAGTTCAATGTGCCGGCCGGTCAAAGCCTCACCCGCACCCTGCGCCAGTTCAGCGCCCAGGGCGGCGAGATCGAGGCGTTCGCAGACGTTAAAGACAACTTCCCGCTCGACAACCACGCTTACGCCACCTTGCCCCGCCCGCGTGCCATTCGCGTCCGCCTGGTCACACCGGAAAATCTCTTCCTGCAAAGCGCGTTGACCACGGATGAAGACGTGGAGGCCGAACTCGTGAAGCCGGACAAATACACCGAGACCAGCGACCATGCCGTCAGCATCTTCAGCGGCTGGCATCCGCCGAAGACGCCGCCGGGCGACTCGATTTTCATTGGCGATTGGCCGGATGATCTCGGCCTGAAGAAGCGCGGCGAGCTAAGCAAGCCACTCTTCAGTGAATGGCAGCATGATCACCCAGTGAATCGCCATCTCGCGCTGCAAAATGTCGCCATCGAAAAGGCCCTCGGTGTTGAGGCCGGGCCCGCCTTCCAAAGGCTGGCATCTTCGTTCAACGAACCGCTCGTGCTCCTGCGCGAGACCCCCGAACAGAAGACGCTGGTTGTCACCTTCGACACCACCACGACTGATTTGCCGCTGCGAGTGGCGTTTCCCATTTTGATCGCCAACGCCATCCACTATCTGGCCGGCAGCGACAACGTCGAGCGCTGGGTCAATCCGCCGCTCGGCGGGCTTCTGACCGCTGGCGAGTTAGTGAAGTATTCCAGCGCCGGCACCAATGCGACCTTGCGCGCTGTCATCGGCCCGGACGGGACGCGCACCGTTCTCGACGCGCGCGCCCTGGTTCCCGTGACGCACGCCGGCTTTTACCGGGCCGAGACGTCTGCCGATGAGACGAACATCCTTTTCGCAGCCAATCTTTCCAGTGCGCGCGAATGCCGCACCGCGCCCAGTGCGACGCTGCCGCTGCGCTCGCAGCAGCCCATCCCGGAGATCAAACAAGGCTTTCGGCTCGGGTTTGAACCATGGGCGGTGCTGGCATTTCTCGCGGCGGGGTTGCTCGTCACCGAGTGGGTTTTGTTTCATCGGAGGGTGATCGAATGAGCCGCTTCGATTTCGAAACCCCCTGGTGGCTGCTGCTATTGCTGGCTCTTCCGCTCCTGGTCGTCATGCTCCGGTTTACGCTGGTCGATTCGCCCCGCGCCCAATTGGCGCTCTCGGCGATGACGCGCGGCGTCATTCTTCTGTTGCTGGCGCTGGCCCTGGGCAGCCTGCTCTGGGTTTCACGCAGCCATCAATTGTCCCTCCTTCTGCTGGGCGATCTCTCGGATTCGGTCGCGGAATCGGCGCCCAGCCAGCTCTCCAACCAATGGAATCGAATCGCCCAGGCCTGTTCTTCCCAAGCGCGCGCCGGACTCAACACGTTTGCGGCCACCAACGCGCCCGTAGCCCCGCTGGCCGGCGCTCCCAAACTTCAAGGCCCGATCACGAAACCGGCGCCGGCGAGCGAGACCGCCGTCGAACGCGCCTTGCTCACCGCGGCGCAATCGCTTCCTGCCGACACCCTCAATCGCGTTGTTCTCTTCAGCGACGGGAACGAGACGGTCGGCAACGGCATTGCCACGGCCAAGCGCGCCGCCGCGCATGGACTGAGGGTGTTCACCACCCCTTACGCCGTCGATGCCAAGGAAGAGGTTTTTCTGGAGGACCTCGCCGTGCCGAGCGAAGTGAAAAAGGGCGCGAGTTTTGTGGTTTCGGCCGTCGCTCATGCCACGACGGCGACCAAAGCGCAATTCACGCTCTATCGCGATGGGTTCAAAATTCAGGAGAAGGAAATCGAGCTCAAGCCCGGCGCCAACACTTTGACCTTCCAGGAGACCAAAGCCAAGGAAGGCCTCATGAAATATGAATTGCGCGCCAAAGCCGCCCGCGACTTTTTCGCCGATAACAATGTCGCTTCCGGCCTGGTCAGTGTGTCCGGTGAGCCCAAGGTCTTGCTCCTGGAAAAGAACGAGCGCGATGGACGTTTCCTGGCGCGCGCCCTCGAGGCTGAAGCCATTCGCGTTGACGTTCGCGAAGGCAAAGGCATGCCTGGCTCGCTCGATGAACTCGCCGCCTACGACGCCGTCATCCTTTCGGATGTGCCGGCCACGGACGTCAATGTCCGCCAAATGAGCCTGCTCCGTTCCTACGTGGAGGATCTGGGGGGCGGGTTCGTCATGCTTGGCGGGCCGGATTCCTTCGGCCTGGGCGGCTATTACCGCACCGCCATCGAAGAAGCGCTGCCCGTGCGGATGCGGTCGGAGAAGAAGAAGGACACGCCCGGCCTGGCGATGCTGATCATTATCGACCGCTCCGGGAGCATGGAGGGCGAAAAGATTCAGCTCGCCAAGGAAGCCGCCATCGCCAGCGTCGAGCTGCTGACGGACCGCGACTACGTGGGCGTGCTTGCGTTTGATACCGAAGTCTTCGTCATCGCTGACATGCAAAGCGCCGCCAACAAGCTGGGCATCGTGCAGAGCATCGAACGCATCGACGCCGGGGGCGGCACCAGCATGTATCCGCCGATGGTGCGCGGTCACGAAATGCTGCAGCAGGTGACCGCGGCGCTGAAACATTGCATTGTGCTTACCGACGGCGTGTCGCAGCCGGGCGATTTCCAGGGCATCACCACCACAATGGCGGCCGAGCAGGTGACCGTTTCCACGGTCGCAGTGGGCCAGGACATCGACGCGGAGTTGCTGCAGAGCATCGCGCGCTGGGGCCGGGGCCGTTATTACCAAACCACCGACCCGCACGATGTCCCACAAATTTTCACGAAGGAAACCATGACGGCCAGCAAATCGTCGCTCATCGAGGAGCCGTTTTTGCCGCAGGTGCTGAGGGACGCGCAAGTCATTCGCGGCATCGATTGGAAAAACGCCCCATTCCTGTTCGGATACATCGTTACATCACCGAAGCCCACCGCAACAGCCTCGCTGATCACTGAGCGGGGCGATCCGCTCCTGGTGAGTTGGCGCTTTGGTTTGGGCAAATCGGCGGCGTTCATGAGCGATGCCAAAAGCAAATGGGCCGCTGATTGGGTGCGCTGGCCGGGCTTCGGCCAATTCTGGGCGCAAGTGGTGCGCGATATCATGCGCACCACCCAACATCGCGGCGCCGAGACAACGCTTGCCGTGAAAGGCGACCAGGGCCGCATCCTCATCGACACGGCGGATGAACAGGGCTCCTTCGTCAATGGTCTGAAGACTGTGGCCCAGTTGGTGAAACCGGATTTGAGCCTCGCGTCGCTGACCTTGCAGCAAACGGCGCCCGGACGCTACGAGACGACTTTCCCCATGCCGGACACCGGCAGTTACCTTCTGAAAATCCGCCAGAGCCGCGTGGATGAAACCGGCAAGGAAGAGGTCATCAACGATTATACCCGGGCGGTGACGGTGAGTTACAAGCCCGAGTATCGCCACCTGGCCGTCAATGAAACGTACCTGAAGGAACTGGCCGCCAGCACCGGGGGCAAATATCAGCCGTCCGTGGAGGAATTGTTCCGCGTGGAACCCGGCGAGAGCGTGCCCGTCCGCCAGCGCCTATGGCCATGGCTGCTTGGCGCAGCCCTGTTGTTGTTCGTCGTCGATGTGGCCTTGCGCCGGCTCGACTTGGCCGGCTACCGCGTTTTCTCAGATCGACCCCAAAGATATGGATGAATGGCGAACGGGGAATCGTTCGCCACCAGGAAAAGGTGAGATTATGAATCGTTTCGCGCGTCTCCCACTGCCGCTGGCGCTCTCGCTCTCGTTCGCACTCGCTGTCGCCCTGCGCCCCATTGCGCTTCCCGCCGCCGAGGCGCCCGATCCGGTTCGCGACAAGGAAATGCGCGACCGCTATGAAACGGTCTTGCTGCGCAATCCGTTTCAAGAACGCGCCTTCAATTCCGTCTACGAGGGCTACGCCAAACTGGAAGGCATCGACAAGTGGGTCGAGGTATTGAAACCCAAAACCGAGGCCGGCGAGCAAACCTTGGAGACGTTGCTCCTGCTCGGGCAAATCTACGAGCGCCAGTTCCGAACAGCCGACGCCATCGCTGCCCTGGAGAAGGCGGGCGCCAAAGGGGAGGCGCGTCCCCAATTCAAAGTCTTGCTCGGGACGCTCTACTACAAAGCCGGCCGAGACGATAAATCGGCCGAATTGCTCTCCGCCAGTCTCGACACGCTGACGGATCTCGACCAGCGCTCCGCCGTCTGCCGGATGCTGGGCAACCTTTACTTGCGCCAGGGCAAGCGTGACCAGGCCATCGCCGTCTGGAAACGCATTGTCGAGCAGAGTCCCGAGGAACTCTTCGCCCAAACCGAGTTGGCCGAGATTTACCAGGACAACCGGATGTGGGACGAGGCCATCGCGGTCTATCGGCGCATTGCCGATACCGCCAAGGACGATCCGTACCGGCGTTGCCGCGCCCAGCGTTCCATCGGGCAATGCCTGGTGCAGGCGGAGAAATTCAAGGAAGCCATCGCGACTTACGAACAAGCTTTGGAATTGGTCGCCCCAGGCAACTGGCTCTTCGAGGATCTCAAGCTGCGCCTGGTCGGGGTCTATGAGGACATCGGCGATTTGGCCGGGCTGGCCCGCTATGTCAACGCGCGGCTGGAGCAGAACGCCGGCGATGTGGAATTCCGCGATCTCCTGGCCGAGACCTACACCCGCATGGCGAAGTTCGCCGACGCCGAAAAGGAGTATCGTACCGTCCTGGAGCGCAACCCGCGCAACGCGTCCGCTTACGAAAAACTGCTCGGCCTCTATTTGCGCACGGCCAACAAGACCAACGTCGTCGCCACCTTCGAGAAGCTCATCGAGCTGTTCCCGAACGATAACGAGTACCTGCGACGGCTGGGCGAATTTCACGTGCGCGATGGACAACCCGACAAGGCCAAAACAGCTTGGCGCCGGGTGGTGAAAGACCCGGCCACGGGCGACAAGCTGGCGCTGCTGGCGGGTTGGTTGGAAAGCTATGAGTTTTTCGACGACGCCATCGCCACCTACCAGCAGGCCATCGACCAATCGAAGAACAAGGATTGGACTCTGCGCCTCGCGGGGCTCAAGCACCAGAAGGGCGATGAGGCCGAGGCGTTGAAATTGTGGCTTTCCATCATCGACCCCGCCACCAGCAAGGCCGAGGACTACGCCGAGATCGCCTCGCTGCTCGAAGCGAACCAAAAGCTGGACGAGGCCGCCAAGCTGCGCAAGGCCGCCGTGGAAAAAGATCCGCAAAACTTGGAGGCTCGCCTTGCCTTGGCCAAGCTCCTGATGAAACAGCAGCAGTTTGAGCCGGCGTTGGCGGAGTTCGAGTTGCTTGCGGGGCAGGAGAAGAACGAATTCCTCCAGCAACAAGGCGAGTCCGGGCGCATCGAGGCGTGGCGCGAACTGGGCGTGCTTGAAGAGAAACAGAAGGAGTTGGAGCGCGCGCTGACGGCGGACCCCAAAGACGCGAAAAAACTCGGCCAGTTGGCCCGGCTGTACGAGCGCGGCGGCCAGCGCGAGAAAGCCATCGCGCTTTACGAGCAGCGCCGCGAAAAAGACCCCGACAACATCGAACACCTGCGCACGCTGGTGGGCCTTTATAAGAACGGCAAACTGGCCGAACAAGCCATCGCCGCCTGCAAAGCGCTGCTCGAAAAAGACAAGAACCGCGCTCGCATCTACCACAAGGACCTGCTCGATATTCATCTGAGTGTGGATCTCAAGGACGAAGCGATCGCGGCGGCGGAGGCTATCGTGAGTCTGGCGCCGAGTGATCCCGAAGCGCGGCTGATGCTGGCGCAGGTTTATCAGCTCTATCGCCAGCCGGAGAAAGCCCTCGGCGAGTATCGTTATGCGCTGCGCCTGGAGCCCAATGAGCCGGACTATTGGCGCCAGTACGGCGAAGCGCTCGAACAGGAGAAACGCTACGGGGAAGGGCAGGACGCCTTCCGTCACATGCTCGACACCGCCAAGGAAGATTCCACCCGCCTGGCGGCCGTTGGCAGCCTGGCCCGGCTGCACCTGCAACAGGAGCGGCTCGCCGAGTTGCTCAGTGAATTTCAGCGCCGCATTCGCAACACCCCCAAAAAACTGGCCGCGTACGAGGAACTCGCCGCCATCTACAAGGAGTCCGGCCAGATCGCCCGCTCCGTTGATGTCCTGGAAGGCGCGCTCCAGAATGTCGACGACAAAACCGCCGCCCTGAAGGTGCTCATCCGCACGGGATACGAGGCGCAGGATTTCGCCAAAACCCGCAGTTACTTCGAGCAGTTGCTGGCCCAAAGCGGCAAGCCCACGGCGCAGGAATACGAGCGGCTTGGCCAGATCTACACCCAACTCGGCGACATCGAGAAGGCCAAGGCAACCTGGCAGAGAATGGTCGCCGACGCCCCCAAAGATCCGAAGGCGCACGACCGTTTGGCCTCCGTGTTGCGCGACGCCGGCTTCACCGACGAAGCGCTGGCGGTCAAGAGCAAAGCCGTCGAATTGGACCCGGCCGATTACCGGCGCCGGTTCGAGTACGCGCAACTGCTCTCGCAAAACGAGCAGCCGGTCGAAGCGCTCAAACAGCTCAGTCAGCTTTTGGAAATCGGCGACCGCGAGGAGGCCCGGAAAGAGCCCGAAAGCGAGAAGAAGGTTCAGCGCGTGGCCAAGGGCCAACAGGGACCAGGCGCGGTCAACCCGTATCAGTTTGTTTATGGCATTGGACGTTACGGCAACAATTACTACTCCGGCGCCGGTTGGCAGGGCAGCTTCAAGCAATTCCGTCCGCAAGTGCTGATGTTCATGGCCAACGTCGCCCAACGCAGCATCGGCGAAGACACGTTCATCGAACAAATCACCGCGCGCACAAAAAAGGCCGCGGCCAACCTCGACGCCAAACGCGACCTGCTCACGGTGCTGCAGATGTACAACCGTTACGACGATGCGCTCAAGGTGGCCGGCACCATCCTGGAAGTGGCGCCCAACGACGTCGACCTGCTGCAACAGACCGCGCTCTATTATCAAAACCAGCAGCAGCTCGACAAAGCCATCGGCCTGATGGAACGGCTGGCGCAGACGCAGCCCAAAATGCGCCTGCAGGCGTTGCAGGGGTTGGTGCCCCTCTACTTCCAGAACAAACAACAAGCCAAAGCCATTGCATTGGTGGACCAGGTGTTGCAGGAGAATCCCACCGATATCCAAACCATTTTCGCCATGGGCAATTTCCTGGTGAACAACGGCCAGTGGGACAAGGCCCGGGCGCTTTATCAAAAGTCGGTCTCCCTCGATCCCAATTACCGCTCGAGCATGCTCTATCAGCTCGCCTACATCGCTCAGCGCGAAGGGAAAAAGGAGGAAGCGGTGAAGGGCTACACCGACCTCCTCACTGACAGCGAGAACTCCCGTTACGCGTGGATGTCACCGCGTCGTGCCCAAAATCTTTACGTGCCCGACATCGGGGTGAACCGTCCCAATTACGGCGGCCTCATGCGCAATCTGCCGCAGCAGGTCTTTGGCTACATCGATTCCGCCAAGGGCCAGGCCATCCTCTACCTCAAACAATCGGGCACCGACGCCACCAACACGGCGTTCGCAGCGCTGGAAGCGATCGCGCGCGGCTACAAGTCCGCCGTGACGCCCACCGACCGCAATCGCGCCTGGGATACCACCAAGTTGCTGTGTGCCTATTATTTTAACGGCAAGGAAAATGACAAAGTCGCCGACCTGCTCAAGGCCGTGCGCGAAGCCGGCTTCGATGAAATGGAATGGTTCAACGCCGCCATCTATCTCGCCCAGGTGCAGGAGGACCACGCGCGCATGCTCCAGCTCTACGACGAAGTGCTGCAACGCTTCCCCGCCAAGAGCCGCGAAGTTATCCAGGCCAAAACCGTCACTTACATCCTTGCCAAAAAATACGACGACGCAGCCAAGCTCATCCGCGAAATGAATCAGCAACGCGTCCCGCCCCAGCAGATGCTCGGTCTTATCAACCAGCTCTCCACTGCCGGCGAAAAGAAATTGGCCACGGCGTTGTTGGAGGAACATCTCTCCGGCGTCAGCCGCAACAGCGAGGCGCTCGCCGCGCTGGCGCGTCTTTACAACGATGAGAACGATTACGAAAAGGCCATCGCCCTGGCTAACGAATCCTGGGAACGCAAATCACACGGGCGTTCCTCCCAAAACTATTACTACGGTTCGGGCTATTACTACTCCAGTTCCAGCAGCAGTGGCGGCACCGAGGCGGCGCTCAATGACCTCCACCGTTATTACGTCGGAGCGGGCAAAAGCGATGAGCTTATCGCCAAGTTCAAAGAACGGCTGGAAAAACAGCCCGGCTCCATCCAATCCCACGAGAACCTGGCCCAACTCTATCGCCTGAGCGCCAAGCGCGACGAATCCCTGGCGCTCTATCAACAGCTCGCCGAAAAACGCCCGCATCTCATGTCCGCCAAACGGCAGATCGCCAGCCTGTATTCGGAGATGGGCGAGATGAAAAAAGCCACGGAGTTTTACGAGGCGATGCTCAAGGCCAATCCCAACGCCTACCAGGAAATCAGTTGGGAACTGCGCTATCTCTATCAACGCATGGGCAAAGGCAAGGAGTTGGCGCAGATGGAAGACAAAATGGCCGCCAAAGCCAATCAGCCTTATCAGATACGCGACCTGGCGCAGCGCTATCAAAATGAGGGAGATTACGACAAGGCCATCGAGTTTTACCGCAAGGCCATCAAGATGTCGCCCACCGACGCTTATCTGAAGAACAACCTCGCCAGCGTGCTCGTGCAGTTGGGCCGCCTCGACGAAGCCGTCACGCTCTATCTGGATTGGCTCGATTCGCCCCAGCAACGCATGCAGGGCAATTACATCGACCACAGCACCCTCAAACAGCTCGTCGGGCTGTTCCGCGCCACTGGCAAACTCGCCCAACTCAAGGAACGCGCCGAAGCCGAGCTGAAGAAAAACTCCTCCGACCGCACCGCAAAAGCCATGCAGGTGCACATCGCCGTCATCGAAAAGCGGTTCGACGACGCCATCGCCGGCTTCAAAGAACTGGCCGAAGGCGGCCAGGATCCCAACGGCCTCTACGAAATCATGAACCTGGCCGACATCACCGGCAATGTGCAGGCCGCCCTCGACATCGTGGAAAAGAGCGACAAACAGAATATCTGGGACCAGCAGCGCTTGGCGCGCCTTTACATGGTGAAAGGCGACCGCAAGAAGGCGCAGCAACTAGTCGAGGATTGGTATGACCGGCAGTCCCAATACAGCAGCGGGAGCTACTATGTGCGCGAAGCCATGCGCATGTTCAGCGAGTTTGAGTTGTGGGATGCGGCGGAAAAATTCGCCCTCAAACATCGCAGCGATAACTTCGATTCCTCCTACGAAAAACAGGAATTCGACCGCCAAATCGTCGACGGTTACGTGAAACAAAAACGCTTCCGCTCCGTCGTGGATGAAGTCATGAAAAAGGAGGGCTTCAAGGGCCGCGACCTCGACCTGGTCAAAGAAATGGCCCGGCAATTATCCGGCGGCGGCGAAGGCGGTGAACGGCGCGCGTTTTTGGAAAAGGTTGTCGCCGCCGACCCGAAGAACCGCGAGCTGACCATGCAACTGGCCGACACCTACACCGGAGACGGCGAGCTCGAAAAACGCCTCGCCCTGCTCAAGCGGCTCGTCACCGAGGACCCCAACAGCAGCACCTATCGCACGGCCTACGCCCGCGCCCTGATGGATCAGGGTCGCGCCCAGCAGGCCCTGGACGAACTCAGCCAATGGGCGAAGGCCAAACCGGTGGAAGCCCGTTACACCCAGCTGGCCGCCCAGCAACGGCATGCGGGACATTTCACCGAGGCCCGGGCGTCACTGGAGAAGGCGTTGCAGCTGGCGGACACGTCGCGCAAAGCCGATGCGCGCCTGGCCCTCGCGCAGTTCGACGCTGACCACGGCGACGTGAGCGCCCACAAAACCGCCGTGAAGGAACGATTCGAGACGCGCAAGGACGCCAGCTCCTTCCAGAGCTTTCTCAGCCACCTCGAACAGGCAGGGCTGCCGGACGAGGCCTATGCCCTGTTCCAGGCCAACAAGGACGCCGGTTTCCTCGATCGCTACCAGGGCGACAGCATGTTCAAAGTCTGCATGGAACGCGGTGACTTCAAAACGCCGCTGGAGATGAACTGGCAGTTTACCCGCTACAACGAGCGGTATTATCGGGACAATTACATGGAGCGGACGACCAAGCTGTTCGATGAGCGCGGCAAAGCGTCGGTATTCGCCCGCGACCTGGAGACGCGCCTGGGCGCCGACACCAATCGCAACGTCAACATGCAGGAGCGCCTCGCGCGCGCCTGGGACAACGCCGGCTACCCGGACAAAGCGCTGGCGGTCTACGACGAAATGATCAAGGCCAGCCCGTTCAATCGCAGTGCGGTCAACGCCAAGGTGGCGTTGCTGGAAAAACTTCATCGTGACGATGACGCCGTGGCCATTCTCCGCGATCCCAAGGGCGTCACGGATCTCAGCGCAGAGATTGAGGCCAAGCTGCAGTTGGTCACGTATCTCTTTCAAGTGAAACGCCCCGCCGACGCCGAGAAGGAACTCGCCGAGCTTCTCAGTTGGGCCAAGGGCGGCAACATCCAGGAACGCGTCGGGCATCTTTACTTCACCCGGAAAAATTACGTCAAGGCGGCCGAGGCGTTCGAGAAATCACTCCAACTGGCGCGCTCGTGGAATTACGACTCCTTGCTCATGCGCCTGGGCCAATGCTACGCCAAGCTTGGACGCAATGGTGAGGCGACAAAAATCTGGGACAGCCGGCCCACCAGCCGCGGCGTGGGCACCGGCGAGAGTCAGATGGATTGGCTGCTGGCCGAAGGCCTTTACGAGGGCGCCATCAAATACATCGAGAAGCGTCTCGAAAAGGAAAAGGACGAGCCGCGCCGTCATGTCGGCCTGGCCGAGGCCTACATTGGCCTTGGCAAAACCAATGAGGCGTTCGCTGTGCTTGCTCGCGCGGCGCGCGACGTCCCGCCCGGTAGCCGCACCGCCGATCTGCATCGGCGCACTTCAACGCTCCTCCTCGCCAAAAATCTGATTGCCGATGCGCTGGCCCGATGCCCCTCCGAAACCAATGGGCTGCTGGCGGCCGCCCTGGTGCAAGTGCTCGGCACGACCACCACGAATAAAGCTGCCTCGGAACTCATCGCCTCGCGCCTCGACTCCTTGGTCAGCGCCAACAAGGACCAATTTCTCCAGGTCGGCGAGGCACTCGTCCGGATGAAAAAAACCGACACGGCCCTGCCATGGTTCCGAAAGGCCGCCGCTTCTCACCGCGAGAATGTCAAAGTGGCCGCCGCGCGGGGTCTTGCCACCTGCGGCGCCGGTTCGGAAGCTGCCCCGCTCCTTGTCGAGTTCCTTAAAAGCAAACCCAAAGAGGTCCTCCGCGACACGACGCTCATCCCTGCCGTCGCCAAGACTGGCGACCCCGCCGCCATCGCCTTGGTCACGGACATTCTGACGAACGGCGCCGTCCATGACACGGAACGCGATTACTTCCTCGCGCTGGTCACGTATCATCGCGGCCAAACCAATGAAGCCAGGCCGATGCTCACCGCACTGGCTGATGCACCCAAACTTACCTCCGCTCAGCTCAAGATTCTCGCCGGCCTTTGCGCCGACCAAAAGTGGCCGGCGGAGCGCTTGAAGTTTCTGCAACGGCTCGCAGCCGGCGGCTATGGCACGGCGCCTCGCGCCGACGCGCTCGGCGACCTGACCAAGCTTCATGCCCGCGCTGGCGACCTCAAAGCCGCCCTGGCCACGCTCGCGGAATTGCAAGGTTCTTGGGGACGCACCTTCGTCGAAGATGCCCTCGCGGCCATCGCCCAGGCTGTCACCGCCGAAAAATTCGGCGAGTTTCGCGCCGCGGTTCTCGATTTGGTGCGCCAGGCGCCCGAACATGACCGCGTCTCGAACCTGCTGGGCTTGCTTCAGCAACTAGCGCAGCGCCTCGACCAGCCCGATACCGCCGCCCGCCTTGCCGACGAAGCCAAAGTGGCCGGCCTCGAACGCGACGAAACCCTCGTCTGGGACGGACTCATCGAGAATTGGGAGATCGCCGGGCCCTACCGCGACGAACGGGACGCCGCGAGCGGACGCAGTACCACGAGCCGCAGCAGCGGCGCCCGTTCAGTTCCGACGGATGAATTGGAGTCATCGGAGGCGGTCTTCCCGGCCGAGCGCGAGGCTCTCGGCACGAACTCTCCTGCTACAGCTGCCGCCGGCGAAAAAGTTTCGTGGAAGAAGACCGACCCGAAGAAGACGCTGGGGATCATTCGTCTGGGACGAGTGCTTGAGCTGCCCCAACACGAAATCTCGCGTCGCGTCGCCTATGCCCGCACCACGCTCGAGAGCCCGGAGGCGCGCCGGGCCGTGCTTTGCCTCGGGTCCAGCGATGGGATCAAGGTATGGGTGAACGGCGAACCTGTGCACACGAGCACGGAAACCCGCGTCTGTATCCCCGACCAGGACCGCGTCAATGTGTCGCTGAAGAAAGGCCCGAACACGATTCTGGTGAAAGTGACGAATGTGAACGATGACTGGAGCTTTTGCCTGCGGCTGGCCGAAGGGAACGACGGAGTGGTCTTGGCCGGAGCAAAGTGAGGGACGGCTGACAGCGGCCGCTTTGCCATCGGATGGAGACGGCACATCTGCGATTCAGCCCGGAAGGCTGCCAGGGAGTAGCCGGGGGTCGCGGAGACCACCGGGGAAACGCTGGCAGGTATTTCGGCGGATGGATGGGTGCCAGTTCACGTGCGCGATTCCTGTTCCCCATGCAACGACTTCCACACGATCCGCGAAGACGGATGACACGGCTCCGAATAAAAAAGTGCGGCGGTCTGCCGACCGCCGCGACGGTGGGATGAGAGCAACCCCGACGGGGTTGTGGCGAATCAAGCAACAGCGCCGAACCGCGGAGGTTGGGCGCCGTCGCATCGCCGGGCGGTTCAGGCCGCCTTGGCGGTGAGCTGGAGATCTTCCTGCAGAAGATCCAGGAAGGAATTGATGGCGCCTTGCAGATGCTGATCGAGAGAGTTCTCCCGTTGCGCAGCATCGACGGCCAGAACCACCCACGCCTTTTCAGAAAGGGTGATCGGCACGGGGATGGTCACCATCGTGCTCGAGGCGCCTTTGATCTGGCGCACCCATTTGCTGAAGGTTTCGGTGGTCTT
>Ga0070704_100000571_pt1 | contig 17775 bp, 13 predicted proteins | sample KBSK5252metaG_FD_65467 | JGI IMG/M metagenome (GOLD analysis project Ga0070704, IMG submission 65467) | Corn, switchgrass and miscanthus rhizosphere microbial communities from Kellogg Biological Station, Michigan, USA - KBS K5-25-2 metaG | ecosystem: Host-associated > Plants > Roots >...
ACATGGAAACCTGCTACAAGGTGATCCGGGCCGAGCAGCTGAAGAAGCTCCACATGAAATCGAACCGATTCGGATTTGAGCCGGAGTTCACCGCCAAGGTGGCCCGCCTCGGGTGCCGCATCTACGAAGTGCCGGTGTCGTATCACGGACGAGGTTATGAATCGGGGAAGAAAATCACGTGGAAAGACGGCTTCACGGCGATCGGGTGCATCGTCTGGTACCGTTTCTTCGACTGACGCAGCGACCGCGGCGGTGATTCTCGCCGGCGGCGACGGGACTCGGCTCTGGCCCCTGGCAAGGCGGCGTTCGCCCAAGCCATTCCTGCCGCTCCAGGGGGGAGCGAGCCTGTTCCGCGGGACCTTCGACCGGATCGCCCCCCTGGTCGGGGCCTCGCGCATCGTCGTCGTCACCAATGCTCGGGACGTCTCCCTGGTGCGGGCGCAGGCTCCCCGGATACCCCGCAGCCAGATCCTGGCCGAGGGCACGGGTCGTGACACGGCGACTTCGATCGCCCTGGCAGCCCATTGGCTGCGGCGGAAGTACGGCGACGCGATCATGATCGTGCTGCCGGCCGACCACGCCATACGCCCCGCGCCTGCATTCCGCGCGGCCCTGAGGCGGGGGGTCGCGGCCGTGAGGCGCACAGGAAGGCTCCTGACCATCGGTGTGCCGGCCTCATCGCCCGAGACCGGGTTCGGCTACATCCTTCCGGCGGGCAACTCCGAGCTCCGGGGCGTGCGGGACGTGCGGAAGTTCGTCGAGAAGCCGGGATTCCGGTCGGCCCGCCGGATGGCGCGGTCGGGACGCTATTTGTGGAACTGCGGGATCTTCATCTGGAAGGCTTCGACGATTCTGGAAGAGCTTGCCCGTCATCGACCCGACATCGCCGTGCCGATCGAGAGTTGGGCGCGCCGCGCTCCCCTCGCGCCGTGGACGGTCCCTTCCTCGGTCCTCGAGACAGTACCGCGGGCCCCGATCGATCGGGCCGTCCTGGAGCATTCCCGGATCGCGTCGGTCCTGCGCGCGACGTTCGGATGGTCCGACGTGGGAAACTGGGACGCCCTTGCGACTCTTCTGGGAGCCGACGACAAGGGGGGCGCCTCGATCGGAAAGCTCGTCACGAGGGACGCCAGACGATGCCTGGCAGTCAACGAGGGCGGGGTGACGGTATTCGTGGGCGTCGAGGACCTCGTGGCGGTCTACTCGCAGGGAGCGCTCCTGGTCTGCAAGCGAGACGCCGCCCAGAAGGTCCGCCAGGTGGTCCGGGACCTGCGGCGCCCCTTCAGGATGTGGCTCTAGGGCTGAGGAAGGACTCGTGATGCGCGACGCGTGCGACCGCACGGTTCACTGGGGACTGGTGGCGCTGATCGTCTTCACGCCGCTGGCCTTCGGCACCGTGGAAACATGGTCGATCGCGCTCATGGAATGGGGCATCGTGACCCTCGGCCTGATCTTCCTCCTGTCGCGCCTCTGGCGCCCGGAGCGGCCTGATCCGGGAAATCCCTCGCGCGGCGGGCCGGTCGCGCTGTGGCCGGTGGCCGTCCCCATGGGCCTTTTTCTGCTCCTGGTCGTGCTCCAGATGGTGCCCTTGCCGCTCGCGTGGCTGAAGGTCGTGTCCCCCGGATCGGCGAGGATGTACGCGAGCGTCGATTTCGGGACATGGGAGAACCCGCAGGATCTCGCGACCGGAGCCGGGTCCGGCCCGATGGAATCGGGGCTGCGCCTGGAGCGGCCCGCCCGCCGTCCGATCAGCGTCAACCCGGAGCGGACTCGCGCCAGGCTCGTCCAACTCGGTGCCCTGATGGCGCTGTTCCTGCTGGTCGCGCATTGGGCCAATGGCCCCCGTGCCGTGTCCATTCTGAAGGCGGTGATCGTCGTCGGCTTCGTGGTTTCGGTGTTCGGGCTGGTGCAGCTCCTCACATGGAACGACAAGATCTACTGGGTGCGCAAGATCCCCAACGTCTCGGCGACCACGCCCACGGCCTTCGGCCCCTTCGTCAACCATGATCACTTTGCGGGATACGTCGAGATGATCATCCCGCTGGCCCTGTGCCTCGCGTTCTGGCTGGTGGAGCGCGATCGCGTGCCGGCCTTCCTTGCTCCAGGAGGCGGCGGCGCGGAGGGGAGGAGCGCCTCCCTGCGGCCTCGGACTCTCGAGGAGCGCGGCCGCCTGAGCCAGGGAACGCTGGCCGTGTTCGCGACGGTCATCCTGATCGTCGCACTGTTCTTCTCGCTCTCCCGGGGAGGAATCCTGTCCGCGTTCATCAGCGGCTCCCTCCTGTGGATCCTTCTATGCCGGCGCATCGCATCGAGGCTCGTGCGCATGCTGGTTGCCGTGGCGCTGCCGGCGGTCGTGGTCTCGGTGATCGGCCTGATCGGCGCGGAGGCCGTCAAGAAGCAGATGGGGACGTACGCCAACCTCTCCGGGGAGGCCTCCTTCCAGCTGAGGGCCATCATCTGGCAGCGCCTGATCCGCGAGCTGCCGGCGTACGCCTGGGTCGGCTCGGGCCTCGGCACCTTCGAGGACAGTTTCGCACCCATCACACCCGCCGGTTCCCAGAGACGGTGGGACAAGGCACACAACGATTACCTGCACCTCGTCTGGGAAACCGGTCTGGCGGGGGGAGCGTTGTTCGCCCTGGGCGCGGCCGTCTTCGTCCGGCGATTCTGGTGGCCGGCCCTGCGCGGGGGGCCGCGCGCGATCGATCTATTCGGCCTCGGCATGGCCGTCTCCCTCCTGAGCATCGCCCTGCACTCGGCGGTGGATTTCAGCCTGCAGATCGGAGCCAATGGGTTCCTCTGCGCTCTTCTCGCCGGACTCATGGTGGCCCTCCGGAAGGAGGATGCCGAGTTGCCCTCGGGTCGCGTGAGGGGCCCGGCGGTCGAACTCAGGCAGGGCGAATGAGATTGCCCGCCGGCCGGAGGCACCGTATATTCAAGGCTCCGTCGCCCATGATAACCACGTGATCGGATGACGCGCGCAATCGTCCTCCTGATGTGTTTTACGGTGCTGCTCGCGGGCGAGAGCGCCTATTTTGCCCGCCGGTGCGCGGCAGGGTTCCTGCGCCTCAAGGGCGAACGGGCGTTTTTCAGGAACGATCACGAGAAGGCGTGGAGCCGCTACGGCCGCGCGCTCGATTTGGGAGGGGAACGAGAGGTGCTGGAAACGGATCAAATCGAGCTGCTTCTCTTCGGCCTGGACCAGGAATGGGCGGGTGTCCGCGTCCGGACGGCGCTGCCCGCCGAGCAGGCTGTGGCTCAGGCCCTGAATCTGGCCGCCCGCCGGATCTCGGAGACTCCGTTCAAGGCCTACGCGTGGTCGCTCCTCTCGGACGCCTATTTTCACGCCGCCCGTCTCCAGCGCCGCAGCGCGCCCCTGGATCTCTCGTCACTGAGCGATGATCCCATGGAGATCCTCCTGCCGGACGATCGCCTCGGCCTGGCGGCGCTGGAAACGGCCTGTGAGCTCGAGCCGAACAACTACATCTATCACGACCTTCTCGCGGAGAAGTTCGTCGAGGTCGGCATGGTCGAGACGGCCGCCATTCACTGCCGGCGATCGGTGGCGTCCTATCCTTTCCTGGACAACCACCACTACCTCCTCGAGCCCGACCTGGCCCCCGAGCTGCTCGAGGCGGCGGTCCGAGGATTCGAGGATTCACGGCTGCAGGAGTCGATGATCCCGCGCGGCGTGATCGAAAGCGAAGCGGGGGAACTGCTGAGGCGCCACGGTGATGAGCGACGGGCCATCGAGTTTCTGAAGCGGGCCGTTGCGCTGTCGCCCGACCTTTACGAAGCGCAGTATTCTCTCGGCGTTGCCAGCCACCAGGTGGGCGACTACGAAGGGGCCCTGCGCCACCTTCAGGAAGCCGTGCGCTGCCAGCCCCTCAATCCCGCTCCTCACGTCTACATGGGGATGGCGCGCCAGGCCCTGGGCGACATTCAGGGCGCCATCGATCAGTTCCGCCTGGCCCGCGAGAAGGATCCCCGGAGCTTCTGGTATTTCCAGCTCCTTGGCGAAGCGCTCGAAAAGGCGGGCCAGATCAAAGAGGCCGAGCGCCAATTCGTCGCCGCCGCCAGGACGAACCCCAAGAGTACCGAGGCATGGGCCTCGCTGCTCGCTTTCTACACCCGCCACCGCGAACTCCGCCCCCTTGCGGACGCCTGCACGAACTTGAAGCTGATGGCGCCCCGGGAGGCCACCTACGCCGAGCAGTGCGCCTCTCTCGGCCTGGAGATTCGTTGAGCGCGTGCTACCGGCGCGGCGGCGAGGCGGGACCGGTTCCTCTCGCAGGGCCAGCGAGCGCGGCGATCCGGGCCGGGCGGGGCGGGCCGTGGTCCTGATGTGGCTGGCCGTGGCAGGAATCGCTGGGGCGTCGCCAGCCCATGGCCTGGGTCCGTGGGTCCCGGCGTGGCCGCGGCAGTAGGCGCGCCCCCGGAGCGCCGCCGGATCTGCCTTGTCGTGGGGCAGCTCGACGTCGGAGGACTGGAGAGACAGGTCTACCTGCTGGCCACGGGACTCGACCGGAAGCGGTACGACGTGTCCGTCGTATCCCTGGCTCGTGGCGGCCGCTGGGCGGAAGCCCTCCGCAAAGCAGGCGTGGGCGTCGTGGAGATCGGGCGTCACGGACATCTGGACTGGCGACGCATGATCGGGCTGTTCCGGGTCCTGCGGGACCTCCGGCCGGACGTGGTTTATTCGTTCAACAATGTCGGAAATGCCTATGCCCGCGCGGCGGGTCTGCTGGCCGGGGTTCCGGTACTGATCGCCGGCGAACGGGGGGTCTACCTGTCCTGGTGGATGGCGCTTCTGGAACGGCTGTTCATTCGCTTCACGGAATGTGTGATCTGCAACGCGGACGCGATTCGGAAGGATCTGATCGGCCGGGTCGGCTTGCCGGGGAACAAGGTCATTACGATCCGGAACGCCGTCGTGGTCCCGCCCTTGCCCGGACAGGAGGAGAGGCGGGAAGCGCGCAGACTCATGGGGTTCGCGGAGGATGAGATTGTCGTAGGCACCATCGCCCGGCTGGACCCAGTCAAGAATCTGTCCATGCTGGCCGATGCGGCGGCGCTCAGTGGGGCCGGAGCGAGACTGCGCTTCGGCATCATCGGCGGGGGCCCCGACGAGGACGCCGTGCGAGACGCGATCCGAAAGCACGGTCTGGAGGGTCGGTTCGCACTTCTGGGAGAGCGGGACGAGGCATGGACCCTTCTCCCCGGTTTCGACATCTTCGTCCTCTCGTCCTGGTCCGAGGGATTGCCGAACACCCTCATGGAAGCCATGGCAGCGGGTCTGCCGTGCGTGTGCACCGAGGTGGGCGGATGCCCCGAGCTGGTGGCGGAAGGGATGACCGGCTACCTCGTGGCCCCCGGCGATGGCGCCGCGATGTCGGCCCGCATTCTCGAGCTGGCAGGCGATGCAGGGCTTCGGTTGACGATGGGGCTCGCCGGCAGGCGACGGATCGCCGCCGGGTTTTCGGTCGAGCGCATGGTTGCCGAGGTGGAGGGAATCATCGTGAAGCTCCTGGACGCGGCGGCGTCCCGCCCGCGTGGACGTCGGCTTCGGGCCGATCTCCTCGGGGCGAGGGCCCGGCGCCAGTGAGCGGATCGGGAGAGCATCCGCCGTGGCGGCCTTCGGTCACCGTCGTCCTGCCGATCCGCAACGAGGCCGGCTGCATCGGGGCCAGCCTGGCCGCGGTGCTTGGCCAGGACTATCCCGCCGACCGGCTCGACGTCATCGTCGCGGACGGGATGTCCGATGACGGCACGCGCGCCCACGTACGGCAACTGATGGCCATCCACCCGCGGCTGAAACTTATCGACAATCCGTCACGCATCGTGCCCACCGGGATGAATCTCGCCATACGCGCCGCGAGCGGCGAAGTCGTGGTGCGGGTTGACGGGCACACGATCATCGCCCCCGATTACGTCACGGAATGCGTGGCGGCGCTCGGGCGATCGAGGGCGGATAACGTCGGCGGGCCGATGCGCGCGCTGGGAGAGGGTTGGTTCGGGAAGGCGGTGGCCGCGGCCACCTCGTCCCGCTTCGGCGTGGGCGGGGCGCGCTTTCACTACTCGGACAGGGAAGAGTGGGTCGACACGGTCTACATGGGGGCCTGGCGCAGGGAAACGCTGGAGCGTATTGGCCTGTTCGACGAGGAAATGGTCCGTGACCAGGACGACGAGTTGAATTACCGCCTGCTGGATCGGGGCGGGCGCATCCTGCTGTCCCCGAGGATCCGTTCCTCCTACACGGTGCGAGGGAACCCCCGCGCCCTGTGGCGACAATACTTCCAGTACGGGTTCTGGAAGGTCCGGGTCATGCAGAAGCACCCGCGCCAGATCCGGCTTCGCCAGCTGGCTCCGCCGGCACTCGTGGCCGGGCTCCTTCTCTCAGCCGCGGCCGCATGGAGCCGGCCGGCCGCGGCGACGATCTGGGGCGGCATCCCCCTGGCCTACGCGGCGGCGAACGTGGTGGCGTCGTTGGCCGCGCGGAGGCGCACGGGCTGGGCCGTCGTCCCCGTCCTGTCCCTCGGCTACGCGGTGATTCATATGGCGTACGGCCTCGGGTTTTTGGCGGGCCTGGCGCGATTCCCGACGAAATGGCGCATCCGCCCCCGCGGCCGGTCGGTTCCCGCCACCCACGAGGACGCGTCGGCGTGAACCCCTGGATGGAGACCATTTACGCACGCAGTCCGATCGCCCTGCAGAACCTCTACATTTCGCTGTACGGCCGGCGAATCCGCCGCCAGCGCTTCAACCCGGGGTACGAGCGCTGGATGGAGCTGTTCGAGCGCTCGGAGCGCTGGACGCCCGACGAGCTGGGGGATCATCAGGACAGGGCCCTGGCGGCATTGGTGGCGCACTGTTACGAGCGCGTCCCGTTCTACCGGAAAGTCATGGATGAGCGACGGCTCCGCCCCGCCGACATCACGTCGCGGGGCGACCTGCACAAGCTTCCGATCGTCACCAAGGACATTATCCGCAGCCAGCCGGACGCCTTCCTGGCCCGGGGCGTCCGTGCGGCGGACCTGAAGGAGTCTCCGACCTCGGGCACCACGGGGGCGTCCTTCACGGTCTCCTGGGATCGGGACACCGATGTTCTGTGGAACGCGGTCCTGTGGAGGCACCGGGGCTGGGCCGGGTTCCGGTTCGGAGCGCGCTACGCCAGTCTTCTGGGGCGCGTGGTGGTTCCGCTGCAGCAGACGGGAGCGCCGTTCTGGCGGTGGAATCGCCCTTGGAACCAGGTCCTGTTCTCCTCGTTCCACCTCAAGGCGGCGAACATCGGGGCGTACGTCGACGCCATGCGCGCCTTCGGGATCTCCGCCCTCGAGTGTTACCCTTCCACCGGATACATCCTGGCGCGCTTCCTCGATGATCGCGGGGAGCGCCTGCCCCTCCGCCATGTGGTCACCTCTTCCGAGACCCTGCTTCCGCTGCAGCGGGAGATCATGGAGAAGGTCTTCGGAACGCAGGTCCTGGACTACTACGGGATGTCCGAGGCGGTCCTGTTCGCGGGGGAGTGCGGCCGGAGCGCCGGCTATCACCTGCATGCGGAGATCGGCATCGCGGAGATCGTCGACCAGGGCGGGGTGCCCGTTCCGGAGGGAGGACACGGCCGAATCCTGGGCACGGGCCTGGTGAACCGGGCCATGCCGCTGCTGCGCTACGAGATCGGCGACGTATCCGCCCTGCGTCCCGGGGAGTGCCCCTGCGGCCGGCGGCTCCCAAGGCTGGATCCGGTGACGACGAAGGCCGAAGATATCGTGGTCGCCCCGGACGGCCGTTTGATATCCTCGTCCACCCTGACGCATCCTTTCAAGCCGCTCGACCGCGTGGAGCGAAGCCAGATCGTGCAGGAGGCGCTGGACCGTCTGCTCATCCGCATCGTGCCGCGGCCCGGATACGGCGATTCGGACACGCGACACCTGATCCATGAAATGCAGCGCCGCGTCGGACAGGAGATGCAGATTCGTGTCGAGGTGGTCGACGACATCCCGGTCGGGGCGTCCGGCAAGTACCGTTGGGTGATCTCGAAGCTGCCCCTGGATTTCCGCACAGGCGCGGTCGCCAACCTGTTCGATGGTGAGGCGGGAGGCTGAGGAGTGGTGCGCGCATCGGGACGGATTCCCTTCTGCCTGCCTTGGACCGACGGCCGGGAGATCCGACAGGTCACCGAGGCGGTTCGCTCCGGATGGCTGACGACCGGCCCGAAGGTGGCGCAGTTCGAGGAGCGCATCCGCCGCCTGGTGCAGGCGCGACACGCCGTGGCGCTGAACTCGTGCACCGCCGCGCTGCACTTGTCGCTGGCCGCCGCGGGGGTTGGCCGGGGTGACGAGGTGGTCACCAGCCCCTACACCTTCGCGGCGACCGGCGAATCGATCCTGTACCTCGGCGCGCGGCCCGTCCTCGCCGACATCGACCCCCGGACGCTCAATCTCGATCCCCGGGCGGCCGAGGCGGCGCTGACCCGCCGGACCAGGGCGATTGTCCCCGTGCACATCGCGGGGCTCCCCTGCGACATGAAGATGCTGATGGGCCTGGCTCGCCGGCGCCGGATCAAGGTCATCGACGATGCGGCGCATGCCTTGGGGACCTGGGTGGGCGGACGCCCCATCGGGTCGATCTCGGACCTGACCTGCTTCAGCTTCTATGCCACGAAGAACCTGACCACCGGCGAGGGAGGGATGGTCACGACCGACGATCCCGACCTGGCCGCGCGCGTGCGACGTCTGAGCCTTCACGGCCTGTCGCGCGATGCCTGGAAACGCTACACCCGGACGGGCTCCTGGAAGTACGACGTGATGGAAGTCGGGTTCAAATACAACATGACCGACGTGGCGGCGGGATTGGGCCTGGCGCAGGCGAGCAAATTCACGTCGATCCAGGCCCGCCGCCGGAGCCTGGCCCGGCGCTACTCCGCGCTGCTCAAAGAGTCCGACGCGTTCGACCTTCCGTTCGAACCGGAAGGCGACGTGCACGCCTGGCACCTCTATATCGTCCGGCTCCGCCCCGGCGTGCTGCGGATCGGGCGGGACAGGATGATCGAGCTCCTGAAGGGGCAGGGGATCGGCACGAGCGTGCACTTCCTCCCCCTGCATCTCCATTCCTACTACCGCCGGGCATTCGGGTTCCGCCGGGGGGACTTTCCCCACACGGAGCGCGAGTCGGCGCGGGCCATCTCGCTGCCCCTCTACCCGGGACTCGCCCGGGCCGCCCAGGATCGCGTTATCGGGACGCTCCTGGCTCTTGCCCGCCGCTACCGGAAATGAGCCGGGGGCGCTCCTACTGTCGGGGCGCGCTCAAGCGGGGATTGGATGCCGTCGTTTCCTTGGCGGTGCTTTTGATCCTGTCCCCCGTGCTCTTCCTGCTCGCCCTGGCGATTCTGGTGACTTCGGGGCGCCCGGTCCTGTTTACCCAGGAAAGGATCGGGATGGACGGGAAGCCCTTCAGCATGCTGAAGTTCCGGAGCATGCGAGGCGCGGGGGGAGCGGGACTTCCCATCACGGGCGCGGGCGATCCCCGCGTCACGGGGATAGGAAGGCTTCTCCGTGCCACGAAGCTCGATGAGCTTCCCCAGCTGGTCAACATCGTCGCGGGGGACATGTCCCTGGTTGGGCCGCGTCCGGAGGTGCCGCGCTACGTGGCGCATTACACTCCCGGGCAGCGGGAGGTGCTGGGGGTGCGCCCCGGCATGACCGATCCCGCCAGCGTGCTGTTCCGAGACGAGGAGGCGCTGCTTGGATCCGTTCCCGAGGAGTCCAGAGAGCGGTATTACCTCGAGTCGATCCTGCCAAGGAAGCTGGCGATGAACAAGGACTACATCGACAGGGCCAGCCTCGGATACGACCTGTCACTGGTGCTGCAGACCGTCAAAATCGTCGTGTGGCCGCCACGCATTTGACTCCTCCCTGACGATCCCGAAGCCATCTCGGAGAACGCGGAAATTCTCCACGGCGGCCGCGGGTTTCTGTTGACAAGGCATTGAGGCAACGGTATATAAGGCCTGCCCTCACAATACAATGTGGCATGTGGATCCAGCGCTCCGCGCTGGCCATCCCGAGGCGGAGCACACCATCGGAATGAGGCTGAACCGGCACAAAGCGAAGCTCCTTTTCATCGCGGGCGATGTCGTGGCGGTCCTGCTCGCGAACGTCCTGGCCCTCGCCCTGCGATTCGACTTCAGGTGGGATAGCATCACGGATCCCGCCTTCCGCGCCTCGGAACTGCTCCTGATCGACCTCGTCCTGACGCCGGCGGTGTTCTACCTCATGGGGCTGTACCAGAGTTACTGGAAGTACACCGGCCTCGAGGATTTGCTGCGACTGGTCAGGGCCGTGGCGTACCGGACCGCCGGGCTGATTATCCTGTTCTACGCCTTCGGCTTCGTCGGCCTGTCCCGCGCCGTGGTCATCATCAACACGGTGCTCCTCCTGATGCTGACCGGCTCCCTCCGGCTGGGGCCCCGGTTCCATTTCGAGTTCTTCTCGTCCCGTCGCCGGGCCTCGGGGCAGAGGACGTTGATCGTGGGAGCCGGCGACACGGGAGAATCCCTTCTCAGGGAGCTGCGGAAGGCCCCCCACCTGGAATACAACCCGATCGGCTTTGTCGACGATGACGTTGAGAAGATCGGCATCAAGATCCACGGCGTGCCTGTCCTTGGTGATACGCGGACCCTGGACAAGACCATCGAGGAATACGGCGTTCGCGAAGTGATCATCGCCATCCCCGGGGCCTCGGGATCAGCCATGCGCGAGATCTTCGAGATCTGCCGGCGCACAGGCGCGCGTTTCCGGACGGTGCCGACGCGCGGCGAGCTTCAGCGCGGTGCCGCCCGGATCAGCCAGATCCGGCTCGTGGAACTGGAGGATCTGCTTGGGCGCGAGGTCGTCAACCTCGACAACCAGCTGCTCCGGATGAGCCTGAAGGGCAAGAGGGTGCTGGTGACCGGTGCGGCCGGGTCGATCGGCCGGGAGCTGGCGCGCCAGATAGCCTCCTACGAGCCGGACCTGCTGGTCGTTCTCGATCGCAACGAAAACAATCTTTTCTACCTCGAGGCGGAATTGCGGGAGTCCCACCCTGTGTTGAATCTCGTGGCCGCGGTGGGTGACGTCCTGGATCAGAAGCGCGTGGCGGAGCTCTTCGCGGAGCACAGGCCGCGGGTCGTGTTTCACGCCGCAGCCTACAAGCACGTGCCCCTGATGGAGCACAATGCTCTCGAGGCACTGAAGAACAACGTCGTCGCCACGCGGATCCTCGCGCAAGGCGCGGCCGACGCCGGGGTGGAGAGATTCATCTATATTTCCACCGACAAGGCGGTACGGCCCACGAGCGTGATGGGGGCGACCAAGCGACTCGGCGAGCGGCTGGTCAAGAGTTTCGGGACGGACGGGACGCGGTACATCGCGGTGCGATTCGGGAACGTGCTGGGGAGCGACGGCTCGGTCATTCCGACGTTCCGCAGGCAGATCGCCGCTGGCGGGCCCGTGACCGTGACCGATCCCGAAACCACGCGGTACTTCATGACCATCCCCGAAGCGGTGCAGCTCGTGCTCATGGCCGGTGCCATGGGAGAGGGAAACGAGACTTTCCTGCTCCAGATGGGCCGACCCGTCCGGATTCTCGACATGGCCAGGAACATGATCGAGCTTTCGGGCCTGCTGCCCGACGTGGACATCCAGATCGTCTTCACCGGCCTCCGCCCCGGCGAGAAGCTGCACGAGGAGCTCAAGAGTCACACGGAGGAGGCGCTGCCGACGACGAACGACAAGATCATGGTGCTGACGGGCGTTGAGCCACTCGAAGCCGGCGGCTGGAACGATCTCCGGAACCTGGAGGCGGCGGCGCACGAAGGCCGGTCCGAGGACGCCCTGGCGGCCCTCAGAAGGCTGGTGCCGGACTATGTCACAGTCCTGTCGGCGCCCGCCGGCAGGTCGCCCGGCGCGGCCGGGCCGAACGTCATCGACCTCGTCCCGAAGAGACGCCTGGATGCACAGAGCTGAGAATCTCTCCGAATCGCGATGTCTGCGGGCGCGGAGACCGTGACATCCATCCGACTCCCGGGACGGTACGGTGCCCTGCTGGCGGCGGCGCTGTGCCTCCAGATTCCCATGACGGCTCGTGCCGAGATGCCCCGCACCGCCAGCGAGGGCATCAGCGCGGGCCACTTCGTGCTCTATCCCTCCGTCACCTTCGAGTACACCGACGATGACAACATCTTCTATCGGAGCGAGGAGACGCCCGCGAGTTCGGTCATCGGATCCGGCATCTTCGTGATGCGACCCCGCTTGATGGTGGACCTGCCGATCGGCACGGGAAAGGTCCGTTGGGCGTATTCGCCAGTCTACAGAAAATACCAGAGCGACAGCTTCCGACAGTCGAACCGGTTGAGCCACTTCTTCGACCTCGAGGCCTCGCGGTCCGGGCCGGTCCTATCGGTGCGGGCCACGGATCGGCTGGTGCGGGGTACGCTCGAGCTTCAGGAAGTGGATCAAGGAGGAGAGGTCGTTTTTGGCGTCACTCCGTTCACGACGCATTCACCCGAACTCGAATTCACCGTCAAGGCGGGCGCGCGAAGCGGGCTGTCGCTCCTGCCTCGCTACTCGACGGTGAGGTTCGACGAGCAGGGCCAGGCCGCCTTCTTCAACTATCGCCGAAAAGAGATCGAGGGGAGGTTCAACCACGCCATCAGCGAACCGACGCAGCTCTACGCCTACTATGCAATCGACAGGACGGACCAGGAGCGAGAGCAGATCATATTTGGAGATGTCAGCCTGGAGGCGAAGACTTTCGGCGTTGGACTGCGCCGGACTGTCAATAAGGAGGTGGTCACCTCGGTTTCTGCGGGTTACAAGTCGATCCATTTCCGCAGAGGATCGGGCAGCGATTTCGCCGGCCCCGTTCTGGACGCCAACACGACGTGGCAGGTAGGTGACGCAACCCAGATCAGCCTGACCGCCGGCCGACAGGCCTACCAGTCCTTCTTCGTCAATAACAACTACTACATCGACACGGAGGCCAATCTTCGGCTCCTGCAGCAGATCGGCCAGAAGACCTTCCTGGAGGTCCAGGTGGGCCAGCAGAACAACGCCTATGCGGATTTCCTGGACATCTCGGTGACCCCTGACACGGCTCCGGGTCTCGACTGCAACTCGACGACGCCGGATCCCATGGGGAACCCGGTTTGCGTGGGGGACGGCCGAATCGACAGCTACGAGGCGTTCGCGCCCTCCGTCGGGCGCCGCCGTCGCGACCAGGTCGGCCGCGTGGTTTTCGGCATCGGCTGGCAGCCTGTCCGGAGCTTGCGGCTTTTCATCGGCTATAATGGCGAACGGCGTCGCTCGAACATCGAACAATTGTCATCCGGACAGGTGTTTGATCCATTCGACTATTCGGTGAATCGCATCGTTTTTCGAATCGAGGCGGGATGGCTGTGAGGTCCAATCGAGTCAGGACGAACGTGGCAGCGGGACTGGTCATGCTGGCTGCAGGTGCGTGGACCCAGACGCTGGGGCAAACCGATCGCGCCGGCGTTGTCCTCGAGGGGGTCGTCTTCGAGGCGGCGACGGATGGCGGTGGAGTGCGTCTGCAGGCGTCGGGATCCTTCCCGGCCTACACCATGACGATCCCGTTGCAAGGCTCATCCTCCCTGGTCATCGACATCCCGGGGGCGACGACGCGGCTGACGGGCAGCCTGGACCTGAAAAACTCTCTGGTTCCCGAGGCATCCGTCGAGACGGTCCAGGCAGGCGGGACGGGCGTCCGCGTGCGACTCTCGATGGTGGGTGCAGAGATTCAGCGGATCGAGCAGACGGGACGGGGGCTGCTGTTGAGCGTTCACCGGACCGGATCGGCCACGGACGGCGAGTATCGAATCGGCGTCGGGGACAAGCTCGAGATCAACGTGTTTGGCCACGAGGATCTGACGAAGATCGTGGAAGTGCGCTCGGATGGCACGATGAATTATCCCCTGATTGGGGACATGCGGGTGGCCGGCCGGACCGCCGCGGAGATCGACGGGGAGCTCACGCGTGTCCTGTCACGCGACTTTCTCGTGGACCCGCAGGTGAGCGTCGACGTCCGGGAGTACCAGAGTCAGTGGGTGACCATCATCGGTGAGGTGCGGAATCCCGGGAAGTATGTCCTCAAGAGAAACATGCGCGTGATCGACGTGCTGGCCGAAGCCGGCGGTGCGACCAAGGAGGCCGGATCGCAGATACTCGTGACCCGCCAGGGCCCCGATGGATCTCCCCGACAGCTGACGGTAGACCGCAACCGGATCCTGGGTCAGGAAAACCAGGATACGAATATCCTGCTCGAGCATGGCGACATCCTCACGGTCGGGGAGCGCGAGCTCTTCTTTATCCGCGGTGAGGTGGCGCGCCCCGGACCCTACCAGTTCGAGAGCGGCTTGACCGTGCTTCGGGCGATCAGCTACGCCGGGGGGTTCAGCCAGTTCGCCAACCGCAAGCACGTGGATGTGCTGCGTACGGGCGCGAAGGGTGTCCAGGAAAAGGTCACCGTCAACTTGAAAGCCATCGAGGAAGGCAAGGCGCAGGACATCGTGCTGCACCCGGGGGATACCGTAATCGTGCCCCGGCGCGTTTTCTAGGGGACGTTCCCACAAAGACCTTGCAAACAGGGCCTTTGGTGATAGGATTACACCATGCTTGACATGCTGCCCGCCACGGATGAGAAGCGGGACGTCCATCTTCTCGACTACTGGCGTCCCATCTGGCGGGGCAGATGGACAGTCCTGAGCATCTTCGTGGTCGTGCTCACCCTGGTCGCGATCGGCACCTTCACCCAGAAGCCGATCTACCGCGCCGCAGCGACCGTCGAAATCACCCCACAATCGCGGAAGGTCTCGCCGATGGCGGATGTGGCGGAGCTCGGCGCGACCCAGTACGGGTGGTTCGCCGAGGAGCGCTATTTCAATACGCAATACGAGATCATCAAGAGCCGTGACGTCGCGGAGCGTGTTTTCGAAAGGCTGGATCTCTACCCCCACGTTCTGTTCAAGAAGAGCAACGACCCGGTGGGCGCGCTTTCCGGAATGATCGAAGTGAAACCTGTGAAGGACACGGGTATCGTCGAGATCAGCCTGGAGGGCCAGGACCCGGAGGAAGTCGCGGCGTGGGTGAACACCATCGCCGAGGTCTATGTAGACCGCAATCTCGACCAGGCGGTCGAGGCGACCTCGAAAGCGGTGAAGGCGCTCCTGAGCGAGATCGCGCCCCTTCGCGAGAAGCTGGCAGACTCGCAACGGGACACGTTCGAGTTCGCCGAGAAAGCGAACATGTACATACCGGAAAACCAGCAGAAGATCACCGATGAGAGGCTGTCCAAGCTGCAGGAGGAACTCACGGAGACCCAGGTCAAGAAGGGTGAGCTCGAAGGGCTCCTCAAGCAGGTCGACTCGATCCGGCAGAACAAGGGGTCGTTCGAGAGCATCCAGCAGATCAGCAGCGATCCGGTCGTTCAGGAGCTCTATCGCGCCAAGGTGGGCCTCGAGCGCGAGTACGAGCGCCTGCTGGTGACCTACAAGGACAGGCACATCCGTGTCATCGAGAAGCAGCGAGAAATCGAGGAGACCGGCCAGAAGATCACTGCGGAGGTGGAGCGGCTCATCAGCGGATTCCGCACCCAATACGATCTTCTCAAGGACCGCGAGGCCAAGATGGTCAGGGCGATCGACCAGACGCGCAGCGAGAGCCTGCAGGTCAATCGGAAAACCTCGAGCTATGATTTGGTGAGAGGCGAAGCGACCGAGACCAAGCGCATCTACGATCTCATCAGCACGCGGGTGAAGGAGATCGACATGAGCTCGAGCCTCCTCAACAACAACCTGCGTATCCTGGACAAGGCTCCCGTCCCGAAGGTCCCGGTGCGGCCGCGGACGGTACTCAACCTGACGGTCGGGCTTCTCCTCGGGTTGATTCTGGGGATCGGGGCCGTGTTCTTCCTCGACTACATGGACAACACCATCCGGACCTCCGAGGACGTGGAGCAGTACCTCAAGCTGAATCTGCTGGCCATCGTGCCCAAGCAGGCCGAGGGGACCCAGTCAGCGGTGAAGGAGGCCTACCAGACGCTGCGCACGAGCCTGCTGTTCTCCCGGAAGAGCCGGGCTGCGAACACGGTGCTGGTCACCAGCGCCGGTCCGCAGGAAGGCAAGAGCTGCACGACCATAAACGTGGCGCGGACCCTCGCCACGGCTGGAGAGAGGGTGATCATCGTCGACTGCGATCTGCGCCGGCCGGCCATTCACCAGCGATTGAACTTGAGCCGCGACTCGGGGGTGACCAACTACATCCTGTCGTCCGAAGGGGAGGATTGGAGGAGCTACGTCAAGGAGACCGATCAGCCGAACCTGTCCGCGCTGACGTGCGGTCCGATCCCTCCAAATCCAGCAGACGTATTCGGACACGAGAGATTCATTGGCCTGCTCAAGACGCTCCGTGACGAGTTCGACTGGGTCTTCATCGATTCCCCGCCCGTGGTATCTCTTGCCGACTCCATGATCCTGGCCTCGCTCTCCGACATGGTGGTTTTCGTGGTACGGCACAACGAGAACGACAAGGATCTGATCCGCCGCTGCGTGACGAACGTCCGCAAGATCAATCCCAATGTGATCGGCGCGGTCCTCAACAACGTCGATCTGGATCGCTCGCACTACAAGGACTACTACTACGTCGGGTACTACTACTACGGCGAGTCCGCCGGCAAAAAGGGTCGTCGACGCAAGGGCGGCGCCTCTCTCTCGGCGGTGAGCGATGCCGACATCGAGACCAAGCGCTCCGTCGGCTAGTCGATATCCCCGCCGCCCGTGAGCTCCGTGGCACCCCCTGAGCCGAATGGAAGCGCCGACGAGCGAGCCGAACTCGAACGGCTTCGACGGCTCGACGATTCCTACAGCCTGAGTCCCTACTACCGGAAGATTTGGCTCCCGGAGAGCCCCGCGTCGCGTCGGATGACCGGGCGCAAGTGGACCTTGATCGCCAGGGTCCTCAAGGAGGAGCGTCTCGACGTGCGGTCGGCGCGCATCCTCGACCTGGGAGTGGGTTCGGGCAGGGATAGCGCTCGATTCAAGGATCTGGAGGTGCGGCCCGATCGATTCGTCGGACTCGAGTTCCTCGAGCTGCGCGCACGGGAGGCACGCGAGTTCAATCCCTGGATGAGGACGATCGTCGGCGACGCTGGAACGCTGCCTTTCCCGCGCGATTCGTTCGACCTGGTGTACCAGTCCACGATGCTTTCGTCAGTCCTGGAGGAACGGAGGCGGGAAAGAATTCTCCACGAAATCGGGCGCGTGCTCGTTCCGGGCGGGCTCTTCCTGTCCTACGACACGCGGTATCGCAACCCGTGGAATCAGCACACTCGCCCGCTGCGGATATCGCGGATACGACGAGCCCTCCCCGGCTGGTCGATCAAGGCGTGGAGCACGACAGCCATCCCGCAGCTGCAGCGCCTCGTGGCGCCTCTGTCCCTGGCGATGTGCGATGCGCTTGAAAGCGTCCCCTTCCTGCGCTCGCATCTCGTCATCGCGGCGAGAAGGGCGTAACGCCCGTGGTCAGACCCTTTGCGCTGGTTGAGAACCAGCTCGATCCAGGAGTAGTACGGCAGGAGGTCGCAATGATACAGTCCCCCCCCACCTCCGCAAGGAGCCCCGCGGCAGGAATCGATATGTCCGAGCCCCCTGTGGGGAGGCCACTAGTCCGAGGGCAACGGAATACGGCGATAACAACGCATGCGGCACATCGAGGACGAAGA
>Ga0070704_100000573_pt1 | contig 17669 bp, 34 predicted proteins | sample KBSK5252metaG_FD_65467 | JGI IMG/M metagenome (GOLD analysis project Ga0070704, IMG submission 65467) | Corn, switchgrass and miscanthus rhizosphere microbial communities from Kellogg Biological Station, Michigan, USA - KBS K5-25-2 metaG | ecosystem: Host-associated > Plants > Roots >...
AAAGAGACGACCTTCGATCCTGGTGTGCGTGCGCTCATGCTCGGGCGCTGGGCGAACTGTCCGGTGGGGCAAAGTTCCACTCTTTATCACTTGATCGACCTTGGGGCCGGCATCCTTACCGCAGCTGGTCTCCCTAAACCGATCGAATGGGACGGCAAGGCTAACGGGCGGAACTACGTTCTGTGCGAGGCCATGCGCTCGGATGGGATCCTGGACCGAGCTTGTCGCACCTCTACGATGAAGCTGCGCCAAGTCACGCAGGCCAGCGCTACTGTGCCTGATGAAGAACTCTACGACCTCATCGCCGATCCGGACGAACTCGCTCCGCTCGATCTCGAAGACCCTGCGCAAGCCTCTGCGCTCACCTACCTACGCGGGAAGCTGACTAGCGGAGCGTTGTAGACCGTGGTCGCGCTGGGCGTAGGCTTCGACGTCTTCACGGTCGCGATGAACACCGGGACGGGCAACCAAGCCCTGACCGGCAGCTGTCGCGGCAAAACTCCCAAAGCTGCGATCGTATTCGCGACGCGTGCGACTGCGCTAGGGGCCCCGGTTCTCGGTGCAATGATTTCGGTCGGAATGACCGACGGGACCAACCATCGCATGAGTTCCGCCATGTCGGAGGACGGCAATCTGGCTGCCGTGGCGGATACCGGCAGAAGAGTCTCTGACGCCGCCCTGATCCAGACCCTCGGCACGGCGGACGAGACTTTGGTCGGCTCGGCCACCTTCGTCTCATTCTCGGCTGACACGCTCACGATCAACGTCGGAGCGGCGCCGGCTACCGCAGTTTTGCTCGAGGTCTGGCTCTTCTACGGCGATGATCTGCAAGCCGCGGTCGGGACGCTTGCGGCTTCAGCAACCGTGGATACCGAGGTCACTGCAAGCGGCCTTGCCTTCCGGCCGCGTGTGCTGTTCGGCTTGGGTGGGATCGGCGGTTTTACGCCAGCCAGCGCGGCGGCCTCACGCATCACCTTCGGCTACGGCTCGATCAACACAGACGGCACGGTTCAAGGGCAGGCTGGTTGTGTTTGGTACGACCGTGACCGTCCGTCAACTGCTACCGCCAACGGCCTCGGGCATCGCAGCGATTCCTTCTTGCAGCGCATCACGGTGGCCGGAACCACGGTCACAGAGGAAGCCCGCTACGAGATCACTGGCGGGACCTCCGATGGTTTCAAGGTCACGACGCGCGCAGGGTCACTCGGGATCAACATCGGCTATTTGGCGCTCTACACCGCCACCTCTCGCGCTTGGGTCGGCGTACCGACGATCGCCACCTCGGCGACCGGGAATAAATCCATCACATCTCCGGGCTGGAGACCGCAGGTCCTCTTCGGGATCGGCACCACGCTACTTGCCAACAACACCTATGCCGCCACTACCGAGAGCTTGCACATCGCCTTTGGCTGCGCCACGGCCAGCGCTAGCTTCTCAGTGTGTTACGCAGCGGCGCAGAATGCTCCCACGAGCGGAACGCGCAGCCGCACGAACTCTGGTCTCCTGGAAGTCCAGACGGATGGCTCGGGCCTCGACTGGGGCTCGACCTTGGTCGGCTTCACGGCAACTGGCTTCGACATCAACATCGGGACGGCTTCGATCGCTGACCGCGTCGCCTCCTTCATGGCGATCGAGGAGAGCCCACTCGCTACTAGCGACACCGAGCAGATCAGCGACAGCTCCGCGATCGGTGTCGGCTTGGCGACAAGCGAGACCGAGCAGATCACGGATAGCTCGGCCTTCAACGTGGGCCTAGCGAAGAGCGACACAGAGCAGATCTCCGACCTCTCTGCGCTGAACGTCGGGCTTGCCCTTTCGGAGACGGAACAGATCTCCGACCAGACGGCCATCAATCTCGCGCTCGCGCTTTCCGAAACAGAACAGATCACCGATCTCACGACGTTCAACGTCGCTCTATCCCTCTCAGAGACGGAGCAGATCTCGGATCTAACCGCCTTCAACGTTGCGCTGGCGCTTTCGGAGACCGAGCAGATCAGTGATCTCTCGGTCGTCTTTCTCAACGCCTTCCTGTCGGTCTCCGACACGGAAAAGATCACCGACTTCGCGGTGCTCGTGACCGCAGCGGCGGGCGCCAACGTGGATCTCGTCGTCTCGGATCTCGAAGAGATCTTGGAGACGGTCATCCTCGCGGGAGACGCCCGAGTGGTGATCTCGGAGGTCGAACAGCTCACCGACAGCGACTTCATCTTCCTGGGCCGGGTCATCATCTCGACCGAGACAGAAACGATCACGGATCGCCTCTCGACGCCCCTGACGACGACATCCGAGAAGGCTGCGCCCAGGGCGGCGACGTTCCAAGGTGGTGCGGAAGCCGGCTGGACCTACCAGGGCGGCGCAGAGCGTGGGAGGTCTGTCGATGGTTGACCAAATGGATATCGTGACGTTCGACACGCCAATCTCGAACACGCTCGTCAACGTCACGAGCTCGAAGATCACCGAACCGTTCTCCGCTGCGATTCTGATTTTCAGCCACGAGCAGACAGACAGCGCCGACAACGCGCACGGGGTGCTCGGGATCGGGTTCATCGGCATCGATGGAGCGCTCTCGCCCGAAGTGGGCATGGCCTTCCAGATGGCCAATGCAAGAACCGCTACGCCGCTTGCGCGGAGCTTGCACTACAACGCGACCACCTCTCCAACGCGCTGCATCAAGGGGCCGATCGGCACCAACATCCTGACGCTGCACATCGAGGCGACGTACAACGCCTCGATCGCTGGAGGGGTGCAGCTCAACTTCACGCTCGTCGATGCAACTGGCGGCCCGTCTGGCGGTCCTGTCCGCACGAAGTGTACGGCCATCCTCTTCGCGGGTTTGGCTCGTGCTGCGACTGGCTCGGCTACGTCGTCTACGCTCGGTGTGCATGAGGACGTGGGGGTCTCTCCGACCTTCTTCCAGCCGGATGTTCTCTTCTTCCTCAGTTCCGATGGATCGCTGAACACGACAAGCATCGCGGATGGCGTTCCGAACTTAGGCCTCGCCGTTCGTGGTGGAGGCCAGATCACGTCCTACGTCAACGTGGATGACGTGACGGAGCCAACCGATGCCGATGCAGCCGTGCTCAGCAACAAGGCGTGGATGATCTCGACGCGCACGGCGGGCGCGCTGAATCTCATCACGGCCAGTATCGCGATCGATTCCACCGGCTTCACGGCCACGAGCTCTTCGGGTTCCCCCGATACGGTCTACCTCGCACTGAAGTTCAGCGGTGTCTACCGAGCGGCCGTTGCCAACCTGGCCGTCGCTGCCGCCACCGGCGAACAGACTTTCACGGACTTCGGTTTCACGCCGGGCGTCGTCTTCGGGATGGGGACAGCCCTGACGACGCTGGACACGGCAACGGATGGAGCCACTGCGAGCGTGGCGGAGTTCTTCGCGATCGGGCCTTCGGTGAGCCGGGCATACACCGTCCACCACGAGGAAGGGATCAACATCACGAACCCGCCAGTCTCCAGCGCACACACACGGCAGGAGGACGTGGCTGAGCTCCTCTACAACCACACAGGCACGGTCGTACGGCGTGCGACGTGGGCTGGGCCAGCGACGAACGGCTTCAAGCTGAACTACTCGACCGCCTCTCAGGCTGGGCTCCTGACCGCGATGGGCCTTGCGCTCGGGCTCACGACCAGCGACACCGAACAGGTCTCGGATCTGAGTGCCATCAACGTGGGGCTTGCGACCACGGACACCGAGCGGCTCACGGACTCTGTCGTGATCTCCGGGACGGGCAACATGATCGCGGCCGATACCGAGCAACTCTCGGATCAGGGCGCTATGGCCGTTGGCCTTGCGATCAGCGAGACCGAACAGATCTCGGACTCGGTAGCCTTCGAGGCGAAGATGGTGCTGGTCGACGTCGAGACCATCACGGACTTCGTGGTGCTCGAGGCGGCACCCATCGGGCCGCCGGTCGCGGCGGATCCGTTCGGCTGGACCTACGGGGGCGGTGCGGAACGCGGCGGCGCCTTCCAAGCGGGTGCCGTGAAGGGTACGGTGCTCTAGCCATGCCTGTCGGCGGAATCCCCATCTGGCGTACCAGTCACTTCGAAGCTGGGACCAAGTACCCGACCGCACGGGTCGTCGATCGTGACGGCAACGTGGTGGTGCCTGGAGACTTCACGGGCAGCGCCGTCATCCGGGTGTTCGATCTATCAAGCGAGACGCCGACCACGGTGATCTTCTCGAACACGCTTTCGATCGGGAGCGTGATCCACGGCCTGACAGCTTGGGACGTCGACGACGAGGGCGAGAACTTCCAGACCTCGATCACGTCGAATCAGGTGGCCTGGAGTGGAGGGCACACTTACAGGGTGAGTTGCCTCCTGCCTCACACCTCTCAGGGCTACATCCCGGTCGTCTTCGATTTGGTAATCGAAAGTCTCTTCTCGCTCTGAGCGCTCTTCTTGGTGGGGCGCTTCTTCTGCTTCGCGCCGTCCGTGCGCTTGTACCAAGGGTGCGACTTGGGCGGCTTCAAGGCTTCCACTCCAGGGCGCGGCGAGCCTTCATCCAGCGATAGCAGTCCAAGTGGTGAATTAGGGCCGGATCGACGACGCCACAAGTACAAGGCGCTTCGCGTAGAGCCTCCTCCAGCACTTGTTCGCGGGTCTTGGGCTTCTCCGCAATAAGGAGCAGCCGGATCGCCCGGTTGAGTCCATCTCTCAATTCGATGTCTCCATCGCCGCGGATAGACTCAAGCTTTTTCGCGATGCGCTCTCGTTCATCGGCGCGAATCTTGGCCTCCATCTCGCGCAGCTTTGCTTTTCGACGCTCTTCCTCCATCTCCATTTGTACCTCGGTTGCCGTAACCTCTTCCGGAGTTGGATAAACGGCATCCTGAGGCGTAGTGAGGGTGATGCGCCGCTTCCACGGCTCGCTTTAACTCGGCTTCACAGGCTCCCAATGTCCTTCGCGGATGTCTGAGCCTTCTGGCTGTATCCAGTGGGCGTAGCGCGCCGGCTCCGGCTTCGAGATGAAGGAGCGGGCGAGTTTGGCGGCCTTACGCATTCCGGCCGCGTTGTCGAACGCGATCGGGTTGTCCTGATACTTGCCCTCAAGCTCTACGGCTTCGAGCTCGATCGCTTCTGCGACCTCTTTCGCGGTCCTGCGACAACATTCGTTCATGTGCTCTTCCTTGCCTTGATGGCCCGTGCCTCGACGTGTCCGATCTGCTGGTCGAAATCCTGGCCTGCGTAGAACTTGGAGAGCTCGCGCGCGTCCATCGGTTCGACCCATTCGTCGGTGTCGTTCGGAAGCAACCAGACCTCGGCCGGCAGGCACTTCATCCTGGGCGAAATGTAGGCTTGGTCTCCGACTCCGCGCACCTTGCGTGCAATGGCAAGCTCGATCTCGGCTTGATCGATCACGGCGGCCGTTCCTTCCACCAAGACGCCGATGGATGCACCGTAGGAGGCCACGAGATCCCGCATGGCGATGCGCTGGTCGCTGTGCGTTCGCTGGAGGTTGTAGCCCCAGCCCTTCACGTCGGCTGCCAGTGGATCGCGGTCAGCGTTCCAGGGGATGAGTGCATGGACAGGCAGGCCAAGACGGTGCAAGCGCCTGAGGGTGATCCTGAGCACAGGCACTTGTCGTTCGCCTGGTAGGCCCACGGAAGCCAAGAGCTCGGAGACGGGAGCGCCAGCCCAAACGCCGATGACAACGTCCTTCATCCGCATTGACCGTTGATTGGTCCGATGGAGCAGTAGAGCGGACGGCCCGTCTTGCTGAGTTTACATTTCCAGTGCGGATTGCCCTTGGAGTCGCGCGGCATGCTTGGAACCGAGAATGGATTGAGCGCGCCGCGCTTATGATCCTCTATGAGAGCATGAAGGGCTGTGAGCCGGAATTGGTATCTAGTTTCGAGCTCTTCCGTGTAGGAGATCTCTTGCTCGACGAGCATGCCGGCAGTCACGCCCTTGCGGGCATCCGAGTCCTTGGCCTCGTACACAAGGATAGTGCGAATGCCGTCTGGGCCTTTCCAATCGCACGGAATCTTTGGTGCTTGGCTCCAGCCAAGTCGATGAAGAACTCCATGCCTATAGCCGTTTAGCTGGAGCGCGTAGCCTTCGTCTTCCTTCTCGCCGGCGAGCAGGAGGCCCATCGTGTAGGCACCCGCGGTCTTGAAGTCGACGATGGTCCTCAGCGAAGGAATCCACAGGTCACAAGTGCCCTCCATGAAGCCACCTGGCCAGGGGATCTTGAGAGGTACTTGGACCTCGGCGTCGGGCCAGATCGCCTTGCAGTGCAGCTCCAGCATCTCGCCGCGCTGCGTGCCGAGCTCGAGCACACGCATGGATTCGCTGGAGCGAGGCTCGACAGGGACTTTTTCTTCCAAGCGAAAGGCGATCTCGCGCAAGCACCCCCCAAGAGCGGATGGGCGTGGCCGCCACGGGCCTGTGAGTGCTTCTGTTCGGGCCTGTGAGTTGTAGTGCTCGTTGAGCGCGTCTGCGATGCCGAGAGTGGTCACGATGGATTCTTCGGGTCGTCGTTGGACTTGTTGAGGAGCCAGGCGAGGAAGAGAAGCAGGGCTAGCGCTGTGAGTGCGAGGACTAGCACTCGAGCTCGATGCGCTGGAGGAGCCGCTGGGCGGAGATGGGGCCGATCTCTTCGGTGAGAATCTGAAGGATGAGCTCTCGCTGCCGGATGGTGAGGCTGAGAGGAGTTCCTTCCCAAGCTTCGAGGCGTTCTCTGATGGCCTCGACTGGATCCAGGCCGCCCTGCCAGTCTTGGGGCTGGGATTGCTCGTGCGGAGCGCTCATTCGAGCTCCTTGAGCCAGTTGCCGGCGATCTCGAAGACGTCGACTTCGGAAATGGCCGTGGCCAAGAGATCGCCCCACAACGTGGGACCCAAGCCAGGAGCGCTCTGTTCGAGCCAGTGCTTGAGCTCGCCGGCGAGGGCGATCCGGGCGGCTTCGAGCTTGGACTGACCGCGGTAGGTTGGCTCAGCGCCGGTCAGGGCGCGGCGAGCACGTTCACGCCATTCGTTGTAGGTGCCCTCTTCGTTGTCGATCCAGAGCGCCACACACCAGGTCTCGTAGTTGGCCCAGCCCTGGTAGGTCTTCGTCGGTTCGGTCTTGGCTTTGGTCCTCATGCCCCTACCGTACCTCACTGCTCGCCTTCTGGCCAGTAGGCGACGGCGATTTCTGATCGCCTAGCCTCAAGAGGTCCTGCTCGGAGGACCTCGCAGGAATCTCAGCAATCGCGCCGGGGCTGTGAGTGCTCGTGCCGGCTGGTGGCTCAATCCGCGCGGGCTTCTGGCGCGGTTGAGATTTGGATGACAGGCGAGTCCAGTTTTCCGTCCGGATCGACGGAAGCCCTGCTCAAGGCCTGGAGAATGGCAAGCTCGCTTCGCTTCAGGGCTGTGAGTACGTCTGCCGCGCCTGTCGTTCCGACTGGGATGGCTTCGGCCAGGGCGAGCTGGCAGACGCGCTCGAGCGAAGAGGCGAAGCCAGCGAGTTGCCAGCGGTCGCGAGTAGGCTTGCCGAAGCTAGTGGGTTCTCCGCCGGGGATGAACCGTTCGAGCACCCAGTTGTGGCTGTCGTAGCGGCGGATCCGGAGCAAGGCGGAACTTTCTTCCATGCCGGGACAGGGTAGCACGGAACCGACCTACTGTGCAGAAGTAGGGTAAGGTTCTGGCATGAGTGCAAAGCGAAGGAAGCTACACCCGTCCGTCACGTTGGATCGCGTAGTGGAGACCGTCGAGCGCAAGATGAGCTCGCTAGACGATCCAGGCATCTGCATTGCCTGCGGTGAGGACTCGGATGGCGTCGAGCCAGACGCTCGCAACTACCCGTGCGAGGCTTGCGGGGAAAAGGCCGTCTTCGGGGCGGAGGAGCTCTTGCTTCACCTCCAGCCATGAAGATCGATCGCAAGAAGCTCGCCGAGCTCGCCACGATTCGCCTGTACGTCGAGCAGGATCACATCCCCGTGCGCAGGAATGCGCTGGCCAGTGGAGACGATGCCGAGGACAAGGCATACGAGGACGCGATCCTGGAACGCCTGGACGCCGGCGACGTTTGGGCATGGGCCCAGGTCGAAGTACGGGCTAGCTACGCTGACGTCGATGGGGCCGATTACCTCGGAGCCTGTTCCTACGAAGACGAAGACGATTTCCGCCAGCCGGGCGGATACTTCGACGACATGCGAGAGCGCGCGCTCGACCAGCTCGCGCTCGAGCTCGAAACAGCATGGAAGGACATTGGAGCCGTGCTGGAAGACTGAATCAGCGGGTCGACCTTGCTCGAGAGTGCGCACTCGCTCTCGAGCTCCCCTCGGAGGTCGATCCGCTCCTTGACGAGGGGCCCTTGCAAACGAAAAGGCAAGGCTGGAACTAACCTAGGGTCCCAAAAGGCTCGGCCCGGACTGAGAGATCTTCCTCCCCGTCCGGGCCGGTCTTCTTCTGTTCGCTAGCCTGCTCGTGGGCCAGGCGAGGCGCCGCCTAGGGTGATCGCCTCTTTGAACCGATCGGCTTGGATCCAGGCTTCCCCCTCGCCCGCAATCGGGACGACGAGGATCAGCACGCGGCCGTAGGCGGAGCGTGCATCCAGGACGCGCACAGATGCATACAGGCCGGAGCCCATGGGCACCAAGCCGGTCCGGCCAATCCACCTTGAGAGCTCGGAGGCGTTCACGGCGCTCCCTCGTTCTCGCGGCGCGCTTCATCTTGCCCCAGTACCCAAGCATCGCGAGTCTCATTTTCGATCGCCTGTGTGACCGCGGCGGTCTTGTTGACGATCGTCCAGCCTCGCTCCAGTGCGAGCCTTGTGGCACCTTCGATCGCGTTCAGGCGGAAGCCATACGGGTATATCTCTTCCGTCTCCGCGAGTTGTCGGCCGGTCTTGGCGTCGCGGATGACTCCGCAACAGGCGAAGTGGATGCCAACGGTGCGGACGGTGATGCAGACGCTCACGCGCCACCTCCCTCGCCGATCCTCTTCCAGCTTGCAGCACACGACTCCCCAACCCGCCAGCACCAACGCCACCAAGGCAGCATCTAGCGCCAACCCCAGCACCGCCGGTACTCCCGGCCAGCGCACCAGCAACAAGCCAGCGCACCCCAACGTGATGCACGTCCACGGTAACGGTCGGAACATCTGATTCAGCTCCCCTGTCCTTGTCAGGCACAATTGCCCGCACAACTGTCTCGACAAGGCTACCACTCGGACTGAACTCAGGCCGGGGATATTCTCCAAGGCATGCCCGAACACGCCGCCGACGACCTCGGCACTAAGCTCGCAGCACGCGCGCGCAGCCTCGCCAATCTCAGGCCTCCTTGGACCAAGGGGAATGCCCCTAGGAGCTCAGGAAGGCCTGTAGGGATCATCCAGGATGAGCTCGAGCGCTACCTCCAAGTACGCTCCAAGGGGGGCCGGGGGCTCACATGGTCCGAGCGCATCGTACGTCGATGGGTTCACGATGCAGCCAAGGGGAACGGTTACGCTCGCCAGCAGATCCTTGACCGTAAGTACCCTATTCCAAAGGACTTAGAAGGAGATGGACGGGTAGTCCTACAGGCTCTCACCCTGCAGCTAGGGGGCACATCACAGCAGGTCTTCCAGGCCTCCCACGGTGCCCAGCTCCCGAGCTTCGCGAGCGGCTCAGAGTCGGAGTCACATGGTGGGGGGCGCGCAGGAAGGCTGTCAGGGGTATCTGAATCTGAGGGTTCTGCTGAACCTGAGCGCGCTGAAGGGGTGTCCGGATCCTTGGTTTCTGGGACTCCTGAGACTCCTGCATGTGTGCCTGAGGAGAAGGCATCGGAGTCCCCTGAGTGACGGAGCGCGGTTTTTGATAGCGGGAAGGGCGGTGCGCGATTAGCGACGTCGTACGGGTGTTTTTGAGAAAGTGCCCTGGCGGTACCTAGAATGTCGGAGGCTCCGGACCCTGGTCGAGGGTGGTGAAGTCGAAATCGATTCTGACGAAGAAGACGCCAGACGACGATCTACAGGGCAGTAGGAAACTTGGTAGGATAGAGGGCGCACATGGATCGCCGTCGTCTTCTTTCGTCTGTTCTGGCTGCGCTGGGCGCGGCGCTGATGCCGTGGAAGAGACGGGCGCCACCCATCGATGAGGAGGCCACGTTCGAGGCGATGCAGCGGATGTACGAGGTGGCCCTCCGCCTTGAGTTCGACCCGCCGACCACGCCCTTGACCTACATGGGCGTGCCTGTGCGCTACGCTCGCAGCATGGAGGGAGGCGTCGCCTTGTTCTGGGACGGACGCGATGGGCTGTGGGTAGACAAGCACGGAGAGCCGTGGGCGTAACACCGTGGTAGCCAAGCGGCCCAAGCCTGGGGATCGTGTGTGCAGCCGACCTGGGTGTACTCAGCTCGCTAAGGAGGGGCGCTGGTACTGCGCGCAGTGTGTGCGGGAGAATGACCGCTCGAACGGGAAGAGGCGGCGCGTCGAGCTGAAGTTCCTGCGCGAACTCATGCGCTCGGGAGGGCTCGTGGGGTGGACAAACAGGCTCGAGAAAAGCGGCTGAACGTGCGCTGGATCTGCGAGATTTCGAGCAACCACAACGGTTCGCTCGAGCGCGCCATGGCGCTCCTGGAAGCGGCCGCCGAGGCGGGCTTCACGGACGTCAAGACGCAAGCGTTCCACGTGGAACAACTCTTCGCGCCAGAGGCTCTGGAGGCCCGTCCTGAGCTCCTGGAGCGCAAGCAGTACGAGGTCCCGGCACACTGGCACAGGACGCTCAGGCAAGAGGCCAATGCGCGCGGGATGCGTTACGGGGTCACTCCTTGCTCGCTCTCCGTGCTCGAGGAGATCGTGCCGTACGTCGACTGGCTGAAGATCGGCAGCTACTCGCTCCTCGACGTGAAGCTCCTGAAGGCTGCCGCGAGCACGGGACTACCCCTCGTCGTCTCGAACGGCATGGCGACAGAGAAAGAGGTGAACGATGCCCTCTTCACCCTCTCGAACGTGTACCTCCGTGACTGGAAGAAGATCGGGGATCCCCTGCCTCCAAGGCCCTTGTCATTCCTGCACTGTGTGTCGAGCTATCCGGCCCCTCCGCACGAGGCCAATCTGCGCTCCATCCCATTCCTGAAGAAACGCTTCGGGTTCACGTGGGGCTGGTCCGACCACACCGTCTCAAACCTCGTCGTCGGACGGGCGCAGTTCGTCCATGGGGCAGAACTGATCGAGCTCCACTGGGACCTAGAAGATGGTTTGGGGGCCGAAGCTGCGCACTCCTGGACGCCGGCCGAACGGCTCCCCATTTACCATGCCGCATCCGACCAAGGCTTCTACGCCTGCGACGGCAAGGCAGAGGTCAAGGCACCCAGCGTCTCGGAGAGCTCGGAGAGGGACTGGAGAGCAGATCCGGAAGATGGCCTGCGGCCCCTGAAGGCGCTCCGCGCTACCCTGAAGCCGTGCCTAGCGTCTCGAAAAAGCAGCGAGTAGCGATGCAGATCGCCTGTGCGGGCAAGTCCTCGATCGGCATCCCGCGCTCGGTTGGCTGCGAGTTCCATCGCCATGACATGGCGCGGAGCTACTCCCAGAAACAGACCGGCTCGAAGAGGAAGAAGCGATGACCAAGCACTGGATCGCGGGCGCCATCAAGCACCCAGGCGCCTTCACGCGGAAGGCCAAGGCTGCCGGGAAGAGCGTCGCGGGCTACGCCAAGTCGGTTCTTCGAGAGGGCTCCAGAGTCTCGACTACCACCAAGCGTCAGGCGAACCTTGCTCAGACGCTCCGCAAGTTTCACAGGTAGCCGAAGAAATAGCCCTGCTGGTAGAGCTCGGATACGTCGTCCGGGCGAAACCGCATCGCCCAGCGGATGCGCGCGCGTGTGAGCGCGAGGCTCGTCTTGACGCGCAGGAAGATCGCGAGCTTCAGAGCTTTGTCGCTCGTCAGCCAACGGAGTCCCTGACCCTCGACGAGGTAGAGCTCACTCTGGTCCATAGAACTCTCGGATGGAGCGCGTGATCTCTTCGTCGTTCTTCTCGATCTGCCGGAAGAGCAGTCGTGCCTCACCCGGCGCGTGTTTCATCACCAGACGCACGATGCCCATCCAGAGATGGTTCTGACGAGCGCGGATCTCGGCTAGCTTGGAGATCAGCTCTTCGTTGCTGTCGATGTCGAGTGTGTCGTGTGTGCCCATTGTCCCAGATACTTCTCCCGTTCCTCCCAGGGAACGTCCGTGCCGTCCATCAGCCTCGCGATCCGTTTCTCGCGGGTCTTCATCTCCAGGCGAGGGGACTCTCCAAGCGCGATCCGGACCGCAGCTCGCAGGTAGTCGATACCGGCCCCATCCCTGGCAAATGACGCGAGCGGGCCACCCGAAAGGCGAGGGGTGCATTCGATGATCTTGGGGCCCTCCGGAGTCACCACCACGTCCGCCTTCAGGGTCCCCGAGTGGATCCCGAGCGCCCTGGCCACCATTCTCATCAGATCGTGGATCTCCGGAGTGTCGTGTTCGCTCGGCCATGAGCCTCCAACCTCCTTGAAGTTCGGCCTGCCGCTTGGGTACCAGCGATCGACGACGCAAGGCGTCGCGAAGCCAGAACGCAGCATGTCCGGCATGTACGACTCATCCCACACCAGGCTCTCCACGCTGAGCTGTGGGCCAGGCTCGTAGCGCTCGGCCAGGACGTCAGGCCAGATGGCCTCCGCGGCCCTGATCGCAAGCGGGAGCTCCATGGGGTTGTCCACGTAGGAGACACCCTTGGAGCCAGAACCGCGCCTGGGCTTCACGACCACATGCCACTTCAGCTCGTCGAACGTCGCCTTGGCCGCGCCCTCGTAGATGGTGTGCGGCACCGTACATGGCACGCCGGCCGCCATGAGGATCTGCTTCTGGATGAGCTTGTCCTTGCAGGCGAAGGCCGTCGCGACCGGGATGCCGGTGAGTCCGAGCTTCAGCGCCAGGACCGCGCCCACATCGGCGACCTCCGAGCCCGCCACCATCACGGCCTGCACGTCGCACCAGCGAGCGAAGTCCAGGATCAGCTCCGTGTCGCGGTTCGAGATCGGCCGGAAGACGTCGCAGAGGTCCACCCCCTCAGCGTCCGGCCGCGAATCGACGCCGACGATCTTGTGGTCCTCGGCGTGGATGGCCTTTATCAGAGCCAGTTGGTCCTTTCCGGCCCCCAGTGTCAGTACCCAGCTCATTGCTTGGCCTTGCGCTCAATGAACAATGACGCCTGAAGAAGCGCATACATGGAGACGTCGTCTTTCAACTCCGGCTTGGCCCGCCAGAGATTGGGCAGTTCTCCCGCGACCTCCCCTAGACGTTCGCTGGTCATCTCCTTGCCCAGTTGAAGCACGGCAACCACCAGTTCATCGAAGAAGTCCTCCATCTTGACCCGTTTCGGACCCATCCCTGGAATGAGTTCACGCGCTCTTTTCTCCCAGTCCGTCATTTCCCGAACCTCTGTGCTTCCTCGGTCTTCGCCGGCTGCCAGATCTCGATCGTGTGCCCGTCCGGTGTTCGTACGTACACACCCTTGCCGCCCGTCTGGGGACCCTCCGTGATCGTCGTGGCTTCGAGATCGAAGCGCCGATCCGGGAGCCTCTGGACGCGCGCCAGGCCCGGACTGGGCATGGTCTGAATGTAGGCCCGGATCTTCTCCAGGAGGTCTCCGACGTCGTCGACCCACAGGTTGAAGTGTGCTGCACCCGGAACGTAGGTCTCGCCATCGAGCCGCTTGGCGCTGCGCGGGCTCCGGTACTTGCAGAGCTCGAGGTGGAGGCCGATTCCAGGATGTCGGAGGTGGCAGAACTCGATGTCGGCGTCGAGGTAGCCGACCTGAGCTGCGATCCAAGGAGTCTTCCGTCTGACTCGGAAGAACTCCTCGAATCCAAACAGGTCGCAGTAGAAGCTCCGAGCTCGCTCGAGATCGGAGACCGTGAGACCAAGGTGCCCGAGGCGGAGGATCATAACGATTGTGGTCCTTGCGGGAGACTCCCAATATTCTCCGGGCCAGCGTTCTTGGGCTGGTCACGATTCACGTTGCGCTTGCCGCCCTTAGGGGCCTTCACCTTCCGCATATTCACGTAGTTGCCGGCCGCATTTTTCCGCTGCACTTTTCCGTCCTTGCCGCGGTACGTGTCGCCGCGCGGAGTGCTGGTCTCCTTGAAGCTCGAAGCCTTGGGCTTCGTATCGGTCGAACCGGATGCCTGTGTGCCGGTGGTGGCGGAAGAGCCGCCCGCATCGGTGCAGGTCACCTCGAGCCCCGGCGTGCCGGAACCGTTCACGTCTGAGACCTCGCATCTACATGTGTGTCCGGCCCCGTCGCTGTAATAACCCGTTTCTATAGTTTGCGCATTACTTATTGCCGCCAACGCCCCGAGGGCGAGGCTAGCCAGGAGTGCTTTCATTGGTTGATTTCCTTTTGCGTTGATGCTTGCCGTTCTTGGCCCACCACGCCTTGTAGAGGGCCCTGTACTTTTCGGGATTTTCTGCTCGTGCTTTCTTCATCCAACGAGCCTGTGATGCGCGCAAGCAGATGATGCACACCCTCTGCTTTTTCCCATGCACGAGAGGATGGCCGTTCTTGCAGGTCGTCTTTTTCGCATGCATGGCCGCGGGGCTGATGCCACGTCGAACGTTCTCGCGTGCCGTCACGGCCTCGAGATGCCACGGATTCATGCAAGCTCGGTTGCGGCATAGGTGGTCGAGTTCAAGCCCATCCGGGATGGGTCCGCGGGCGCGGACGTAGAAAGCGCGATGGGCCAGGACGCTGGTGCCATCCGGTAGACGGATTGTCACGTAGCCGCGTGCTCCAGGCTTGTTCGGCAAGTAGAGGCAGGGCGATCCGTTCACGTCAGGCGGAAAAGCCTCCACCGTCTCCCAGCGCTCGGCGAGCGTGATGCACGGCTGACCGGCTCTAGGAACTCCAACGCTCAAGGCTTCCGCTCCCGCGCGACGTGCTGCGCCTGCACCTCTCTCCACATCTCACTCAGGTACTCGTCCGTGATGTCTCGTGGCGCGAACATTCCCATGGCCCTGCGGCGACGGTACGCGGCGAGAAGCTGGCGCTCGTCGTTGGCGTCGGCTGGGGCCTCAAGGGCGGCCAGGCGCGCCTCGGCCGCATCGAGCGCGTCGAGCGCCTTGTCGAGAGCGCCACCAAGACGCGCGCACTCTTCGCGGCTGCGATCGGACGTGTTCAGATTTTCTGCCGATTCGAGAAGTTCGTCGGCGTGCTGCCTCAGCTCCTCGCGCTCTTCCTGCGGGATCATCGCTTCTCTCGGTAGAGGTAGCGCGCCGTGAATCGCGCGGAAAGCTGGTCTGCGTGTCGCTCTAGAAAACCAGCTTGTCGCCGCAGCCAGGCAGCTACATCTTTGCGCCCGCGCTTGGTCATGCTGGGCGCGTCCTTGATCGTCACGATGGCGGCCGATTGTTCTTTGCTCTTCATGTTGGTTCTTTCTGCCTGCGTCGGGCGGGTCGTCATGCTGGTCCTCCGAGTTGCGTGAGGAGATCCTCGTATTTCTCCGAGACCTCGTTCCACGCCTTCTTGAACTTATCTTTGTCCAGCGCGCTTTGGCGTGCCTCGGATTCGATGGCGGCGATGCGGGCGCGGAGGGACTCGATCGCGGCGCACTGTTTCGTCGTGCTCTGGTCTTCAATTCCGAGTGCGTCACTGATGCACTTCGCGCGCTTGACGTGCTCGCCGACTTCGTAACCGGCGAATTCCTGCCACTGCGCGCGGAGAGCATCTCGCTCGGCGCGGAGTTTCTTATCATCCTCGTAGTAGACGGCGGCCTCCTTCCACATTCGATTCGCGCGGTCCTTCTCGGCGTCCCTCTGCCGCGCCAGCGCTTCGAGCGCGGCGGCGGCTTCCTCACGCAGTGGCGAGTCGATCGGGAAGTCTCGGTAGCCGAACTCGGGCGTTCCGTCCTGGCCAATCGGGCCGATGGGGTAGCGCCCTCTGAGTCTGTCGACCAGCGCGGCGACTTCGGGCGGGGTGGGGGCGGTCATGGCTTCCATTCCATGGCATCGCGCTCGATATCGTCTACGTCCGACGAGAACTCCGACACGCACGCGCCGTCTAGTGCGCCGTCCGCCCATCGCCTCGCAAGAAGTTTCCTAACGGCCGCTCGGTATCGGTTCAGGATGCCCATGATGGCGTATTGTGCAGCGCGCCCATTGTCTGTCCCTGGAGCTGACAGCATCGCCATGCGCTCCACTTCACACGCCCCCGCCTCTCGCTTCGGCTCAGCCGGCATCGTGCTCTCCATCGGTGATCGCCACCTTCTTGTCTGGAAACTCGCCAGCGATTAGTCGCCCGAGGAACATCCCGAGCATCTTGCCGCGCTGGCGCTCGTCATTCGCCTGGTCCGCAGCCACGAACGCCTCGCGCTCCTCCAGCGGGGCGAGGTACTCGGGCTTGCAGCACGAGAAGTCCGGGCAGCACTCGGAGCGCGGGTCAGACTTCAGACCGTTGTGCCTCGGGTGGCCGACGAGCCACTCGCGGAGCTGCTTGCCCACGCGCTCGTGGTAGCTGCCTTCGGTGATCGGCTCAGCCTGCATCGGGGGACTCCTCTACTCCGCAGTGGATCGGGCACCCAGAGTCGCGACAACCATCGGCCGGGAGCCCCGCCTTCCTCGCAGCTTGCGAGGCCCTCAATGCCTGGTCGTCGGACACGTATCTGAGTTCGTGAAAGCCCTTCAGGCTGTAGCCGATGAGCTGCGCGAAGTGCTGGCGGTCGTCCTGCGAGAAGTCGAGCGTGGCGAGCTTGTTCAGGTCGATCCCGCCGTTGTCGAGCAGGTAGCAGACGAGCGCATTGCGCTTGAAGCGCGTGCGGCCGTCCTCGTCGGATTCGAGCGGCTGCATCGGGTGCTCAGCCACGCTTCTCCTCCTGCGCCGCGCGGCGCGCGGACTCGGCGAGCAGGGCGGCGGCGTGCTTCTCGCACACCCACGTCTCGAACAGAAGACCGCCCTTCAATTCGACAGTGGCCGGCTCCTTGCAGCGAATCACGATTGGATCGTGCCCCCGCCAGTCCGTGCCCGTGGATGCGTCGCATGTCGCGTCCTTCGGCGGCTTGCGCTTCTGTCGGACGTAGGGCATCACTTCTCCTCCTTGCTGCTCGCCCACCTGGCGCGGGCGGCGTCGAGCCAGTGGTAATCGATGAAATCGACATCGGCTGCCGTCCTGCCATACTCCCACGCCAGAACGGAAGCCCGCTCGAAGTCCGCGCGCAGGGCGCGCAGCGCTCGGGCGGCTTGAGACATCGGGCCATCGCCCGTCGCACAGGCATCTAGCTCCGCGAGCAGCGCGTCGAGGTCGATCGGGGCAGACTCAGCCATCGCAGGAACTCCCGTGCGGGTCTGGGTAGCGCTTGGCGATCTCCCGTGCTTCTCGATTGTCCATCATCTGCATCCACTCTGCCTCGGCGCTCTCGTTCGCCTTGGCGCAGGCGAGGCAGTAGCGCCGGCCGTCGCCGAACGGCGCGTAATAGTCGTCCTGGACGTAGAGCGTGCCGCGCACGATCCGCGCCTCGCAAGCCGAGCATCGATGGTCCTTGCGCGCTTGCTTGCGGCGATAGGCGCAAGTCGTCTCCGGCCGGCGCTGGGCGATCGGTGCGGGGTCAGGCTGGGGCATGGAGCTTCACCACGAGATCGCGCGAGCCGTCGCCGTAGCCGTAGCCGGAACCGTAGCCGTAGCCGGAGCCGTAGCCGGAGCCGTCGCCGTAGCCGTAGCCGGAGCCGT
>Ga0070704_100000574_pt1 | contig 17624 bp, 16 predicted proteins | sample KBSK5252metaG_FD_65467 | JGI IMG/M metagenome (GOLD analysis project Ga0070704, IMG submission 65467) | Corn, switchgrass and miscanthus rhizosphere microbial communities from Kellogg Biological Station, Michigan, USA - KBS K5-25-2 metaG | ecosystem: Host-associated > Plants > Roots >...
CACCTCTGACCTCTGACCTCTGACCTCTGACCTCTGACCTCTGACCTCTGACCTCTCATGGCCCTGCTCTCGCCGCACCCGCCAGGTGTTCGCCCCGCGCTGACGGACGCGCTTGCCTCACCGCCGCCGGGAATGCCCGACAAGAAAGCGCTCGCCGACCCGTTCGATGCGCTTCGGGACCGGCTCGAGGATCTCCAGGGCGCACTCGGTGCCGAAGGCACCCGATCGCTCCTCGTGATCCTGCAGGGCAGGGACGCCGCCGGAAAGGACGGCACGATCACGCGCGTGTTCGGGCGACTCAATCCGTCGCTCCTCCGCATCACCAGCTTCAAGCGGCCGACCACGACCGAGCTGGACCACGATTACCTCTGGCGAATCCATCAGAGCCTTCCCCCCCGCGGCAGCATCGGCATCTTCAATCGATCGCACTACGAAGACGTGCTGCCGGTGCGGGTGCACCAGCTCGTTCCGGAACAGGTCTGGCGCCGCCGCTACGATCACATCAACGCCTTCGAAAAGCTGCTGGTGGACGAGGGCACTGTCATCCGGAAGTTTTTTCTCCACATTTCCCGGGCCGAGCAGCTCGAACGCCTCAACGAGCGGCTCGATGATCCGAGCAAGAACTGGAAGTTCGAGCTGGGAGATCTCAAGGAGCGCGGCGTCTGGGACGAGTACACCGCGGCGTACGAGGAGATGCTCGAGCGCTGCAGCACCCCCGACGCGCCCTGGTACATCGTCCCCGCCGACAAGAACAAGGCGCGCGACTATCTGGTGGCGGAAGTGATCGTCGAGGCGCTGGAAGGGATGAATCCGAAGTATCCCGAGGCGGATCCGGAGGTGCTGGCGCTGCGCGGCAAACTGGACTAGCGAAGAGCGAAGAGCGAAGGGGAAACGCTTCTTCCGCCTCGCTCTTCGCGCGTCGCGACTCGCTAGCTAAAAGACCCCCCCCGGCCCCGAAATCAGATACGTGAGGGAGCTCCCCGACACGAAGAAGGGCGACTGGGTCCCCAGGTAGTGGACAAATTTCGCGAAGAGCTTCGGATCGGTCGAGGTCACCGTGACGCCGATCATCACCTGCGCCGCGCCGGTGCCGAAATTCTCGTAGTCGAGGACATACTGCCCCCGGTCGAACGACCCGGCGAGCTGCCCGGGCAGGAGCTGGACCAGGCCGGGCGGCACGGCGCCCGCGCCGGTCTCGGCGGGCCAGGTCTCCGTGTCGGCATGGTAATTCAGCACCGCGACATGAATCGCTCGAAGCTCCTGGGACATTTGCGCGGCGAGGGCATGGTTCCGCATGTCCAGGTACTTGAGCAGCGCCATCGACGCCAGTACACCGAGCAGAATGGTGACCACCAGCAGCTCGATCAGCGTGAATCCCCGGCGCTTTCTCACGGCCGCCCCCGGTTCTTGATTTCTTTCAGGCTGTTGCCGAGGAAGTGGGACATCGAATCGGTCGAGCTCAAGACCAGCAAGGAGTCCCCCGCTTGCGCGAAGAGCCGGAAAGTCTGCTCCGGGAGCGCCTCGTAACCGAGCCCCGGTGCGGTGCTCCCCGCTTCGGCGAGCGACGTCGGAAGTCGTCCCTGCTTCAGGGCGAAATCTGTCACCCGCTGGCGCTCGCGGAGCATCGAGAGCCGGAGCGAGGCCTCGACGATCGCCGGCGTTTCAACCGGCGGCGCGTCCGGGCCCGCCAGCCAGGTCGGCTGGAGCAGCAGCAGAATCGCTCCCGCGAAGCCCACTACCGTCAGGATGCTCACCCGCCGCCGGACCGCGGGATGCATTCGGGATGCGGCAAGCTGCTCGGCCTTCTCGTTCCGATCCTTGATCACCGCCCGGGCGGCATCGAGCAGATCGGTCTTGCTGTCCCTCACCGGCGGCGGGGTGCTGTGCGGACTCACCTTGGCTCCCTCGCATCATTCGGCTGGCCCGCCAGCGCCCTGGTCACCTGATCGGGAAATGTCGCGATATCGATGGGCTTCGTGATGTAATCATCGAAGCCGGCCGCACGGGCCCGGTCCCGGTCGCCCGTCATCGCGTGCGCAGTCAAGGCGACAACCCGCAATGCGGCATGCGGCGAGGTGCGGATTTCTGCAAGAAGGGCAAACCCGTCCTTGCCGGGGAGCTGGATGTCCATCAGGACCAGATCCGGCCGGTTTTGGTCGAGCGCTTCGTGCAGTCCGTCGCCACTTTGCAGCGCGGTGACTTCATGTCCTTTGAGAGTCAGCAGGGCCCGGAACAATTTCATGTTGTCCGGGTTATCCTCGACGATCAAAATTCGGGCCATCGATCCCTCAGTTCAACTTGGCGCGGCGGAGTACCGCCTTCACCCGAGAGAGCAGGGATTGGGCCTGAACCGGTTTGGTGAGAAAATCCTGCGCACCCAGATCGAGGACCCGCGACTCGGTGTCGTCGGTGCGGGCGGTCAGCACGATGACCGGGACACCGGAGGTGGTCACCCGCGCGCGGAGCTCTTCGAGCACGCCGAGGCCATCGAGCCTCGGCATATCCACGTCGAGCACCATCAAGTCGAATGACTTGCTCTCCATCTGATCGAGCGCGTCGAGGCCGTCGGCGGCTTCGGTGATCTCGTATCCGTCACGCTCCAGAATGGAGCGAATCAGCCGGCGCATTTGCGGATCGTCGTCGGCAATGAGTATGCGCGGCTTTCCGGAATGCTCCGCCGCCACCGCCGCACGGACCGTGGCGGGAACCGCGGCGCCCGGATCCTGAGCGAGCGCGGTCGCGGTCGCGGCCGACTCGTCCTGGTCCTCCTGTTCCCATTCGCCCAGCACACGCACCACTTCATCGAGGGACGTCAATCCCTGCCAGACCCGATCGAGGCCGCTCTCCCAGAGGGTTCGCATGCCGAGCGGGCGCGCCGCGGCGAGCAGCTCATCGGGGAGTGCGCCTGCTTCGATCTTTCGCGCCACGTTGCTGTCGACCGGCATGATCTCGAGCACCGCGGCGCGTCCCCGGAAGCCGGTCGCGCTGCACGCCTTGCAGCCGACGGATTTTCTGGGTGTCGCCGCGCGCCCTTTCGGCGGGCGCGCTTCGAGGGGGAGCTCGTCGATTGCGATCGGAACCGAGCAGGCGGTGCAGAGTTTTCGCACCAGCCGCTGGGCGACGACGCCCTTGAGCACCGAGGCGATCTTGAATCCGTCGAGCCCGAGATCGCGGAGGCGCACGACCGCCGACGGAGCGTCGTTGGTGTGGAGCGTCGAGAGCACCAGGTGTCCCGAGAGGCCGGCCTGAATCGCAATGCCGGCGGTTTCCGCGTCGCGAATCTCACCGACCAGCAGGATGTCGGGATCCTGCCGGAGCACCGAGCGCAGCGCGGTCGCGAAGGTGAACCCCTGCGCTTCGGTAACCTGGAGCTGCGAGATGCCGGGAATGTCGTACTCGACCGGATCCTCGACCGTGATGATGTTGACCTTGCCGGTCTTGAGCTCGTTCACCACGGCGTAGAGGGTCGTCGTCTTCCCGCTCCCGGTCGGGCCGGTGACCAGCACCATGCCTTCCCGGTTGCCGAGGAAGTTGCGGAAGATCCCCTCCTCCTGCTTGGGCAGGTTGAGATCCGGAATGTTCGCGCGGAGGTTGGACTGGTCGAGGATTCGGATGACCACTTTTTCGCCGCGCCGCGCCACCGGCACCGTCGCGATCCGGAGGTCGATCGCCTTGCCATCCACCCGAACGCCGGCGCGGCCATCGTGGGGGTGCAGCGGATCGGTCACGTCGAGTTTCGCGAGAATCTTGACGCGGCGGACCAGCGACGGTCCGGCGGAGCCCGGGAGGCGCATTACTTCCTTGAGCACGCCGTCGATGCGGTACCGCACCGAGGTCCCATCGCTGAGCGGCTCGGCGTGAATGTCGCTCGCCCCTTCGCGCACGCCGTCGGCGATCATCGCGTCGACCAGCCTCGCCATGGGGGCATCGAGCGCGGGGTCCCGCGGCGCGCCCTCGACTTGATCGTCGATGGTCTCGATGCTCGGGGTATCCAGCCCATCGAGGAGGCGATTGATGGCGCGCTCCGGCTGGTAGACCTCGTCGATGCGGGAACCGATTTCGCCGGGCGAGGCGACCTGGAGGATGATCCGGCGGCCGGTTACGAACCGGAGGGTCTCTTCGATCTCGAGGTCGTGGGGGTTGGCGGTGGCGAGGGTAATCGACCGGTCGTCCGCGGCGAGCGGGAAGACCTGATGCTTGCGGGCGACGGATTCCGGGAGCAGCGTGACGGCCCGCGGATCGGCGGAGGCCAGGTCGGCGCGCGGAACCTTGAAGCGCGCAACCAGGATCTCGAGGATTTTTTGTTCGGTGGCATATCCCCGCGAGACGATCCGTTCCCAGATCGTTCCGTCATCCCCGCGACGGAGTTCCTCGACTTGCACCCCAAGCAGCACGCCGGCATCCAGGAGCACCTGGGCGAGCCACTGATCGGTCGGCAAGGCGGGTGCAGGTCGGCGGCTCAAGTCACCTCGGTATTCGCGTCTCGTTTGGTGTCGGACCACCCTATAACTACAATTACCACAACGAAGTAGCAACCCCATCTAAAGGTTGAAGACCTATGAAACCAGCTCGATGATCGTGGCCGGAACCGTGGCGGTCCCGGGGGACAAGAGCCTCACACACCGCCTCCTCCTCCTCGCCGGACTCGCCCCCGGGCGCTCCCGGCTCCGGGGCGCGCTCACTTCGCTCGATGCCCGCTCCACCGCGGGGCTCCTCCGTGCGTTGGGGGTTCGGGTTTCTCCGCTCCGGCCAGGGGCCGACATTCTGGTGGACGGTCGGAGGCGTCTCAGCGCTCCGGCGCGGGTTCTCGATTGCGGAAACTCCGGGACCAGCGCCAGACTGTCGCTGGGAATCCTGGCGGCCCACCGCTTCCGGGCGACGCTCACCGGCGATGCCTCGTTGCGGCGCCGTCCCATGCGCCGGGTGACCGAGCCGCTCGGCCTGATGGGGGCGCACTTCGACGGCGCCGATCCCGATCGTCTTCCGCTCACCGTGCGGGGCGGGGCGCTCTCCCCCCTGGAGTGGCGGCTCCCCGTGTCGAGCGCGCAGATCAAGGGATCGCTTCTGTTCGCCGGGATGGCCGCGTCGCAACCGGTGGCGATCTTCGAACCGAATGGCCGCTCCCGCGATCATTCGGAACGGCTGCTGCGCTCCTTCGGCTTCGATGTGGTGGAGGACCCGGCCGGCTGGATCCGATTTGCGCCGACCGGAGAGCTGCACCGCTTCGACGTCGAAGTGCCTGGCGACCCATCTTCCGCGGCCTTCATGGTGGGCGCCGCGCTGCTCGCCGAAGGAGGATCACTCCGGATCAGCGGCATCGGACTCAACCCGACCCGGACCGGTTTTCTTCGCGTACTCGACCGAATGGGCGCTGGTGTCGTTACGGAGCACACCTCCACCCAGGCCGGAGAGCCGGTGGGGGATCTCATCGCGGGACCGGCTACTCTCCGCGGGACGACGATCGTGGCGGAGGAGATTCCAGCGCTCATCGATGAAATCCCCCTTCTCGCCGTCGTGGCGTCCCGCGCGCTGGGGGAGACTCGCTTTCACGATGTCGGCGAGCTGCGAGTCAAGGAAAGCGACCGGCTTGGTCTCCTTGCCGCCAATCTGCGCGCGGTGGGCGTCGACGCGACCGCGTTGGACGACACGCTCACCGTCGTGGGTACAGATCAGCCGCCGGCGGGGAGAGTGCGTACCGAGGGAGACCACCGCATCGCGATGGCCTTCGCGGTGCTCGGCACCGTGAAGGGGGCGGCAGTACGCGTGGATGACATGGAATGCACAGCGGTAAGTTTTCCGGCTTTCGGCACGACGCTGCGGAGCATCGATGCCCGCAAGAAAGGCAGGTCTTCCTGACTCCCGACGCCAGACTCCTGACTCCGCTGGTCATCGCCATCGATGGCCCTTCCGCGAGCGGCAAGTCGAGCACCGCGACCGCGGTGGCCCGGGAGATCGGTGCGCTGCATCTGGATTCCGGCGCACTCTATCGCGCGCTGACCGCGGTCGCGCGCGATCTCCCCGACCGGACCGGTGAGGCGGTGGTCCGCGTGGCGGAAGCCCGCGACCTGGAGCTCCGCGAGATCGCCGGGGAGCTGGTGCCGTTTCTCGATGGCCGGGACGTCGAGCCGCTGCTCCGCACACCCGAGGTGACCGCGCTCGTCTCCGAGGTCAGCGCCATGGGCCCGGTCCGCGACTGGGTCAACGCCCGGCTCCGCGCGGCGGTGCACACCGATCGCCCTGTTGTGATCGACGGACGGGACATCGGGACCGTGGTCTTTCCGCGGGCGCCCGTGAAGATCTTTCTCATCGCCACGCCGGAGGCCCGCGCCCGCCGCAGGCTGCTCCAGCGCGGACAGGATCCCGATCCGGGCCAGATCGCCCGCGAGGCGGGCCGCCTTGCCGAGCGCGACCGTCTCGACAGCAGCCGGGTCATCGCCCCCCTCGCTCCCGCCGCCGACGCCGTCGTCCTCGACACGACGGGGCTTGAATTCGAGGAGCAGATCGGCCAGATCGTGCGGGTGGTGCGGGAGCGGATGTCTCTAGGGAGTTGAACCGCTCAGCGACACTGTGGTGGCGCTGGTCCCACTCGCGCAGGGCTGAAGCGTGGCGACGTAGCTGTTGGCGCCGAAGGTCCAGGCGGGTGACGCGGGCGGGGCATACGCCGCATTCCAGCCTGACACACCGCTCAAATCGGGAGCGCGAATCGTACCAGTGGCCGCACCGAGAAAGCCCTTGGTGGCCGTGATCGACACCGTGCTGTAGAAGAAGGTGCCCGACTCGTAGTTCCCCAGATTCACTACGGCCTGACGAATGAGATAGGGCGTCGTGGTCACGGTGCTGACCGTGGGCGTCGCCGCCGGGACCGGCCGAGTCGCGGCAAATCCGATCAGGGGTTTGCTGTAGAAAGTCTGCTGCAGCGTATGGTTTCCGTTGATGATGAGGGTCCGGAAGAGGTGGACGTCGTTGGGGCCCTGCAGTCCTCCGGGAATCCCGGTGACCAGGAAAGAGCTCGAGGCCGGGGTGTTGTACCAGAGGGTTCCCTCGCAGGTCGGCTCTGCGATATACCCCACCGTAGCAAATGCGTTGTCCCCGGCGATCAGTCCGGTCAGACCCGCCGTCGCGGAGGCCACGGGTGCTGATTCCGCTCCGGTGAAATCGACGCTGATCCCTGCGGCGGAGGCCTGGCTTGCTCGAACGAAAACACGATCCGCCGCCGACGGACTTCCCGCGCCTCTGCGGTAACCGACCAGCCGGTGCGGACCGGTCGTGCTGTTGGTTATTGAGAATCCGGGATTGGCGAGATTGGTTGCGGCTTCGCCGTTCCCCCACAGCAGCAGGGCCAGCTCGCCGGCCCCGACTCCCGTCACGGTTCCGGAGAGCGGCGTGGTCCCGTGTGGGAACGCCATGAGGTTCGGGGCTGCCGTCATCTCCTCTCGGGTCATTGAGAAAATGGTGAGGAAATAGGTGACGACATTCGCGGGGGTGGGCCCGCTGCGCAGGGCGCTGGGGTTGCCCGTGCTGGTCACGATCGCCACGCTCGCCTTCGGCGCGGTGACAGGGAACTGAAGTACTCCGTTGACGACCTGCGCCTGCGTGAACGGCGCGTTCCCCATGGCGGTCGCCACCCAGTGCACCACGCCTTCGTAATTCCGGAAATCGAAGGTGGCCGTCGACCCCGCGACCGGAAGCACCGTGAAGGTCGAAGGGGCCGAGACCCCGCCTCCCGGCGCCGGGTTGACCACTGTGATCTGATGAGGTCCCGCCGAAACAAACATCGCCTTGGGAAGCGTAATCTGGAGTTTGTTCCGGTCGAGGAATGTCGTGGGAACTTCTACGCCATCCACGCGCACCCTGGAGGTGGAGAAGGCGTTGTAGTCATCCGAGGCCGGGTCGATCGTATACACACTCAAGACGAGGTCCTGGTCGTATCCCTGAACCACCCCATCCTGGCTGAATGTCGGCGCGGGCGGGAGAGGGTACACCACCTGGACCTGGCGCACGTTGGACTGGGCCCCGTCGGGCGCATTGAACACCGCGACGCTCAGGGGACCCGGAGTCAAGTCGTAGGTCTCTTCCATCGTGTATTTCACTTCCAACTGCGTAGGGGAAACCCGCTCCGCCGTCCGAACCTCCCCATTGACCAGGACTTTGGCCCCGTCGGTCAGCCCGGTGGCCGTGATGAAGATGAACCCGGGAGTGCCCTTGGTCGTGGAAGAGATGACGTTGGTAATGACCGGGGTCGGGCTGGTGACCGTGACGGAAATTGTGGTGTGCACGCTCGCAGAGGAGGTGACGGTGACGGTGGTGGTGCCGGCCGTCAGCCCGAAGATGCGCAGCCGGCCGTTGACGAAGGAAGCAGTCGCGACGCCGGGATTGCTGTTCTGGAGGGTGGAGAGAGGAAGCCAGGTCGACGTATTGAGCGCCTGCTGATTCACGTTGAAGTACCGGATGTCCACATCGGCTGTCTTGTTGATTTCGACCGAGACCGAGGGCGGCTCGGCCGTCATATATGCCGGCGAGGATGTATCGAGGCCGACGGGCCCGCCGGTACATCCGACGAAGGCCAGGCCGAAAGCCAAAGTGCCGAGTCGGGGAATCATACGCGGGAGAATATGATTCGCGATCCGGGTTCTCGCACGTCGTGTTTCCGGTCGAGTTCGCAGCGACCGCTCCGCCATGCCGTCCTTCCTTCCCGGGGGCATTTCGGCTATTTTACACGGCTCCTGTCACATTGGGTGACGGGAATTTCACAATCAACCCGGCGGCTTCTCGCCGGCACTGAAAGCGATCCCGCACGCATGTCTCCCAATCCAACCGCCCTCACCGAAGCCCTTTCCACGCCCACCGGCCTCCGGGTCCGCGAAGATCTGATCGACGAGAGTTATTCGTCGGAAGACTACGAGAAGATGCTCTCGATGTACGAGGGCACCATGGCGTCCATCGCCGAGGGCGAGATCGTCAAGTCCAAGGTGCTCCGCGTCACCGACAATGCGGTGATCCTGGACGTGGGATTCAAGTCGGAGGGGTCGGTTCCGCTCGACGAATTCAAGGACATCCCCAAGGAAGGTGACGAGGTCGAGGTCTTCCTCGAGCATCTCGAGGACCAGGAGGGCGCGGTCGTCCTTTCGAAGAAGAAGGCCGACTTCATGCGGGTCTGGGAGAAGATCCGGATTGCGCACGAGAGCGATCAGCCGGTCGAGGGCACCCTGATGAAGAAGATCAAGGGCGGCGTCGTCGTAAATGTGATGGGCGTGGATGCCTTCCTCCCCGGCTCGCAGATCGCGCTCCGCCGGGTGCCGAACATCGACGAGCTGCTGGGCCAGAGCTACGAATTCAAGATCATCAAGCTCAACAAGCGGCGCCGGAACATCGTGGTCAGCCGTCGCGTGATTCTCGAGACCGAGCGGGCCAGCAAGCGCGAGCACCTGATGAAGGAGCTCGAAGTCGGACAGGTCCGGAAGGGCATCGTCAAGAACATCACCGACTTCGGAGCGTTCATCGACCTCGGTGGCGTCGACGGCCTGCTCCACATCACCGATATGTCGTACGGCCGGGTCTCGCATCCGACCGAGCTGGTCCAGATCGGCACCGAGGTCGAAGTGAAGGTGCTCGACATCGACTGGCAGCGGGAACGGATTTCCCTCGGCATGAAGCAGCTGCAGAACTATCCCTGGAAGGACGTCGCCGAGAAGTATCCGGTGGGCACCCGGGTCCAGGGCAAGGTCGTGTCGATCACGAACTACGGCGCGTTCGTCGAGCTGGAGCCCGGCATCGAGGGACTGGTGCACATCTCCGAAATGAGCTGGACCCGCAACGTCCGGCACCCCTCGAAGATCGTCTCCATCGGCGAGACGATCGAGGCGGTCGTGCTCAAGGTGGACGAAACCGAGGAGAAGATTTCTCTCGGGATGAAGCAGACCGAGCAGGATCCGTGGATGGTGCTGCCCAACAAGTATCCGGTGGGCACCCGCATCCAGGGCAAGGTCCGCAACCTGACCAGCTTCGGCGCCTTCGTCGAGCTCGAGCCGGGCATCGACGGATTGATCCACATCTCCGACATGTCCTGGACCAAGCGGGTGCAGCACCCGTCCGAAGTGGTGAAGAAAGGCGACAGCGTCGATGTCGTCGTGCTGAACATCGATGCGGAGAACAAGCGCATTTCCCTCGGCCTCAAGCAGGCGGAGGAGGATCCCTGGCTCCGGATCGGCGAGAGCTATCCGGTCGGCACGAACATGCGCGCCAAGGTCGTGCGCCTGATGGACAAGGGTGTCGTGGTGGATCTCGGCAACGACCTCGAAGGCTTCGTGCCGATGTCCCAGCTCGGCACCGACAAGGTGGTCGAGAATCCGGCGGACGTGGTGAAGGAAGGCCAGCCGCTCGAGGTGCAGGTCCTCGAGGTCGATCCGATCCACCACCGCATCGTGGTCGCCGTGACGTCGTATCCGGACGAGCCGTTCGAGGCGCCTCCGCCGCGCGTGGTGCCGCCGGATGATGACATTACCGAGTAGGTGGCTGGGTACTGGGTGCTAGGGACTGGGTAATGGACGGCCGAGAGCCTCGCGCTCTCGGCCGTCATGTTTTTCCCCAGCACCCAGTACCCAGCACCCAGTACCCAGCACCCAGCACCAACCGCTATCTTCTCCCGCCATGCCCTCCCCTCAGGAACTTCTCGCCGAGTTGCACCGCCGCCAGGCCGAAGCAGAGCAGGGAGGCGGCTCCGCCCGGATTGCCCAGCAGCACGCGAAGGGAAAGCTGACGGCGCGCGAGCGCCTCGATCTGCTGCTCGATGAGGGCAGTTTCGTCGAGCTCGACCGCTTCGTCACCCATCGCGCCACCGAGTTCGGCCTCGCGGACCAGCAGTTTCCCGGTGACGGTGTGGTGACGGGGTACGGGAGGATCGACGGGCGCCTGGTGTACGTCTACTCCCAGGACTTCACGGTGTTCGGCGGATCGCTCTCCGAAACCCACGCCCAGAAAATCTGCAAGGTGATGGATCTGGGCATGCGCAACGGCGCGCCGGTGATCGGCCTGTCGGACTCCGGCGGGGCCCGGATTCAGGAGGGCGTGGCCTCGCTCGGGGGATACGCCGACATTTTCCTGCGCAACACCCTGGCCTCCGGCGTGGTGCCCCAGATTTCCGCGGTGCTGGGTCCCTGCGCCGGCGGGGCGGTGTACAGCCCGGCCATCACCGACTTCGTGTTCATGGTCCGCGGCGTGAGCTACATGTTCGTCACCGGCCCGAGCGTGGTGAAGACGGTGACGCATGAGGAAGTGTCGTTCGAGGCGCTCGGCGGCGCCGATGTGCATGGGGAAACCTCGGGTATCGCGCACGGCGTGTTTCCCACGGAGCCGGAGTGTCTCGCCGCAATCCGCGAGCTCACCGGGTTTCTACCCTCGAACAATCTGGACCGGGCGCCGATTCGCGCCACCGACGACCCCGGCGACCGGAGGGACGAATCGCTCCTGGGGGTGATTCCCGACGCGCCGGCCACACCCTACGACATGCACGACGTCATTCGGCCGGTGGTGGACGACGGCCGTTTCTTCGAGATCCAGGGCGGGTACGCCCAGAACATCGTCGTCGGATTCTCCCGGCTCGGCGGCACGCCGGTGGGTGTCGTCGCGAACCAGCCGGCGGTGCTCGCCGGCGTGCTGGACATCAACGCCTCAGTGAAAGCGGCGCGATTCATCCGGTTCTGCGACGCGTTCGGTATTCCGCTCGTCACCTTCGTCGACGTGCCCGGATTCCTTCCGGGGACCGCGCAGGAGCATGGCGGGATCATCCGGCACGGCGCCAAGCTGCTGTACGCCTACTGCGAGGCGACGGTGCCGAAGCTCACCGTCATCACCCGCAAGGCGTACGGCGGGGCCTATGACGTCATGAGCTCGAAGCACATCCGGGGCGACGTGAATCTCGCGTGGCCGACCGCCGAGATTGCCGTCATGGGCCCGAAAGGCGCCGTGGAGATTCTCTTCCGCGAGGAGATCGCCGCCGCCAAGGATCCCGCGAAGCTCGTGCAGCAGCGCATCGACGAATACACCCGCACCTTCGCGAATCCCTACAAGGCGGCCGCGCGGGGATTCATCGACGACGTGATCGATCCGCGCGACACCCGTCCGCGACTGATCGACGCGCTGCGGATGCTGGCGACGAAGCGCGATGTGAATCCGAAGAAGAAGCATGGGAATATCCCGTTGTAGGGCGCGGTGGCGCGAAGGCGCGAAGGCGCGAAGCAACTGCCCCGGCTTTTCGCGTCCTCGCGTCCTCGCGCCCCCGCGCCCCTCCTGATGCCCACCTTCACGCGAGTGCTGGTCGCCAACCGCGGCGAGATCGCGCTCCGTATCATCCGGGCCTGCCACGAAGAAGGACTCGAGGCGGTGGCGGTCTATTCCGACGCCGACCGGACCAGCGCCCACGTTCGCGCCGCGGATGCGGCCTATGCCATCGGGCCCGCACGGCCCAGGGAGAGCTACCTCCGGATCGAAGCGCTGCTGGAAGTCGCCGCGGCGTCGGGCGCCGGCGCGGTACATCCCGGGTATGGGTTCCTCTCCGAGCGCGCGGCATTCGCCGAAGCCGTCGAGAAGGCGGGGCTCGTCTTCGTCGGCCCGCCCTCGGGCGCCATTCGCGCCATGGGCGACAAGACCGAAGCGCGCCGCCGCATGATGGCGGCGGGGGTCCCGGTGGTGCCGGGCGGTTCGTCGGCGCTCGCCGACACCGCCGAGGCGCACGCCCTGGCCAGGACGCTCGGATATCCGGTCATGGTGAAAGCGTCAGCCGGGGGCGGAGGGAAGGGGATGCGGGTGGTCGCGCGCCCCGAGGACCTGGCCGCCGCATTGGCAACGGCGGCGTCGGAAGCGGAGAAATCGTTCGGCGACGCAAGCGTCTATCTCGAAAAATTCATCGAGCGGCCCCGGCACATCGAGTTTCAGATTCTCGCGGACTTCGCCAAGACAGTGCACCTCGGCGAGCGGGAATGCTCGATCCAGCGCCGGCATCAGAAACTCCTGGAAGAAGCGCCCTCCGTCGCCGTCTCGCCTCAGCTCCGTCGCGAGATGGGCCAGTCCGCGGTCGCGGCGGCGTCGGCGGTCGGCTACCGCGGGGTGGGAACCTGCGAGTTCCTGCTCGCCTCGGACGGCGCCTACTACTTCCTGGAGATGAACACCCGGATCCAGGTCGAGCATCCGGTAACGGAATTGGCCTACGGCGTGGATCTGGTCCGGGAGCAGCTGCGGATCGCGGCCGGCCGGCCGATGACGGTGTCGGAATGGCCGATGGCTCCACGGGGGCATGCGATCGAGTGCCGCATCACCAGCGAGGACCCCGCCAACGGGTTCCTCCCGTCGACCGGGAGGATTTCCTATCTTCGCGCTCCGGCGGGGCCCGAAGTGCGCTGGGACGGCGGCGTCGAGACCGGGGATGAAGTCACCCTCCATTACGACTCGATGCTCGCCAAGCTGGTGGTGCACGCAGAGGATCGGCCGACGGCAATTCGCCGCATGCGGCGGGCCCTGGGCGAGCTGGTCATCGTCGGGGTCGCGACCAACCAGGGATTTCATCAGCGACTGCTCGCCGATCCGGATTTTCTTCGTGGCGCGGTGGACATCCAGTTTCTCGAGCGCCGGAGCGACCTCCTGTCGGTGCCGGCAGATGCCGTCCGCGCGAAGCGGATCGCCGTGGCCGCCGCATTGGCCGAGGACGAGCGCCGGCACAGCCGAAAGCCTGCCGTCGCCCGGGGCGAGGACGCCGAGAGCGATTGGGCCCGTGCCGGCAGGCACGACGGACTCCGATGAGCGAAGCGGTGAGAATTCGTTCGATTGCCGCCGGGGGTGACGGCGTCGGCACGCTCGGCGACGGGCGCACGGTCTTCGCACCCCGGACCGCCCCGGGCGACCTGGCCGAGCTCACCGTGCTCACCCTCGCCAAGCGATTCGCGCGAGCGCGGCTGGAGCGCGTGACGGAGCCGTCACCCGATCGGGTCCGGCCGCCCTGTCCGCACTATGAGAAGGACGACTGCGGCGGATGCCAGCTGCAGCACCTCCACGCCGATGCGCAGCGGACGGTGCGGCGGCGACTCGTCGCCGATGCCATGCAACGCATCGGCCGGCTCGAGGCGGCGGAGCCTCCGCTGGAAGCGAGTGACCGCGAGTGGGAGTACCGCACGAAAATCTCTCTTGCGGTGCGCGGCCCCGTGATCGGGTATCACAAGGTCGGACGCCCCGATCAGATTTTCGACTTGCGGCGTTGTCCCATCGCGCGGCCGGAGCTCAACCAGCTGTGGACCGCGCTCCGCGCCAATCGGCGGCTGTTTCCGAAGAACGCCACCCACATCGTGCTCCGGATCGACCGGGACGGGGGGCGGCACGCAATCGTCCGGGTCAAGGGCGCGGAGGTCTGGCTCGGCGCGCGCGAGATGGGGGAGAACCTCGCGCGGGCCGGCGTGCAGGCGGTGCTCTGGTGGGAGCCGGAAGGAGGCGCACCGCGTACCGTCTTCGGCGCCCGCGAGGCCTACCCGGCGATGGTGTTCGAACAGGTGCATCCCGGTATGGGCGACCGAGTCCGCGAGTATGCCGTCGCTTCGCTCGGCGGTGTCACGGGCAAGCACGTCTGGGATCTCTATTCCGGGATCGGCGAGACGACCCAGGCGCTGGTGGCCGCCGGGGCGACGGTGGAGAGCGTGGAGCTGGACCGCCGCGCCGTGTCGGTAGCCGAAGCGCGAGGCTCCAGGGACGGCGTGACGCGGCATGCCGGTCGTGTCGAAGACGTATTGCCCCGCCTCCGGCCACCCGGCGCGATTCTGGTGAACCCCCCGCGCGCCGGTCTGGGCGAGGACGTGACCGCCTGGTTCACGACGCTGTTCTCGAGCTCCCAGCCCCCAGCCCCCAGCCCCCTCGTGTACGTCTCCTGCGACCCCGCGACCCTCGCGCGCGACATCGCGCGGCTCCGGACGGTCTGCCGGGTGCGGGATCTTCGCTCCTTCGATCTCTTCCCGCAGACCGCGCACGTCGAGACCGTCGCCCGACTCGAGCCGCTATGAAATACCAGGTGACGGTCGGCGGACTCACGTTCCAGGTGGAAGTCCACAACGGGACGGTGACGGTGAACGGGACCGAGCACGACGCCGAGCTGCGCACGATACCAGGCACACCGCTTCGGCTCCTCCTGCTCGATCGCGGCTCATGGGTCCTCCCGATCAACTCGCTCGGGGGGTCGGCCTGGGAAATGTTCGACGGCGGAGAGCGATTCGAGGCCCAGGTGCTGGACGAGCGGACGGCCCACATCCGGAGCCTGGTTGGCGCAGGCGCGGCGCCCGCAGGACCCGCCGTGCTCAAGGCGCCGATGCCGGGGCTGGTAATGAAGGTTCACGTGGAGCCGGGCCAGGAGGTCGCCGCCGGCGGGAGCCTGGTGACGCTGGAGGCGATGAAGATGGAGAACGATCTCCGAGCCACGGCTCCCGGGATCGTCAAGAGCGTCTCGGTGAGCCCCGGAGAGACCGTAGAAAAGGGTGCAATCCTGGTCACCTTCGGGTCCAGCTAGGGTGCTGGCCCCGGAAGCGAGCGGTCCGGCCTTCCGGTCCTTGACCTAACCCATTGGGAACGGTTATCTTGCGAAGCTTTGTCGGAACATTTACGACCGAACGCAGACAGGATCATGAAGACGTACACTTCGACGCCGGACGACATCCGGCATGATTGGCACGTGGTTGATGCCTCCGGGGTCCCCCTCGGCCGCCTCGCCAGTGCCGTCGCCCAGCTCATCCGGGGCAAGCACAAGCCCACGTTCACTCCCCATATGGACGGGGGGGATTTCGTGGTGATCCTGAACGCTTCGAAGGTGAAGCTCACCGGGAAAAAGCTGGATCAGAAAAAGTACTTCTCCCACTCCGGGTACATGGGGCACGAGAGCTTTACGCCCGTCAAGAACCTGCTGGAGTCGGATCCGGAGCAAGTCATCGAGAAAGCGGTGTTCGGCATGCTGCCGAAGAACTCGCTTTCGAAGCAGCGGCTCCGGCTCAAGCTCAAGGTTTATCCGGGCAGCGAGCATCCGCACGAAGCGCAGCAGCCGAAGCCTTACGCCGTCAAGGTGAGTGCATGAGCGACGATCAATTCCGGTGGCATGCGGTGGGGCGGCGCAAGACCAGCGTCGCGCGGGTCTATCTGACGCCCGGCACCGGCAAGTGGGAAATCAACGGACGCACGCTGGGCGATTATTTCCCGCGTCCTTCGCTGGTCCAGCACATCCAGCAGCCCTTCACGGCGACGGACACCCTCGGGGCGTTCGACGTGAAGGCGCACGTGGATGGCGGCGGGATGTCGGGGCAGGCCGGCGCCATGCGCATGGCCATCGCGCGGACCCTGGTGCTTGCCGACGCGCTGCACCGGCCGAAGCTCCGCACCGGCGGCCTGCTGACCCGGGATTCGCGCGCGGTGGAACGGAAGAAGCCGGGCCGGCCGGGAGCGCGGAAGCGATTCCAGTTCAGCAAGCGGTAAACTGGATGCTGGGTGCTGGTTGCTGGGTACTGGAAGCTGCCCTTTGACTGAAGACTAGCGACTGAAGACTAGCGACTGAAGACCGAAGACTGATCCTAACCGGAAGGAAAACCGCTGTCGCATGGCACAACCCCAGGTGCAGGACCTCCTCGAGGCGGGCGTACATTTCGGGCATCAGACCCGGCGCTGGAACCCCAAGATGCGCCGGTTCATCTTTGCCGAGCGCTCCGGGATCTACATCATCGACCTCCAGAAGACACTGGGGCAGATCCACAAGGCGCAGGAACTGCTGCGCAATGTGGTGCTCAAGGGCGACAACGTCCTCTTCGTCTGCACCAAGAAGCAGCTCAAGGCGCTGGTGCAGGGCGACGCGCAGTCGGCCTCGTGCCAGTACGTCACCGAGCGCTGGCTGGGCGGCACGCTGACGAATTTCGCGACCATCAAGAAGCAGATCCGCCGGCTTCGCGAGCTGGAGCAGGGCAGCACCGAGGGCGATTTCGACAACTACACCAAGAAGGAAAAGCTTCTCTTCGAGCGCGAGCGGGTCAAGCTCTCCCGCAACCTCGAGGGGCTGAAGACGATGAACCGGCTTCCGGGCGCACTCTTCATCGTGGATGCCAAAAAGGAAAAGATCGCGATCCAGGAGGCCAACAAGCTCGGCATCCCGGTCGTCGCGATCGTGGATACCAACGCCGATCCCGACGTGATCACGGTGCCGATTCCCGGCAACGACGACGCGATCCGGTCGGTGTCGCTGATCACGAAGGCGCTCTGCGACGTGATCGTGGAGTCCCGGTCCCAGGTGCCGGTTCGCGAGTCGGCCGAGCACGACGATGCCGAGACCTACAGCACCGACGGTGGGAGCGAGGGCGATCCTGAAGCCGAGCGGCGGCGCCGCCGGACCGGCGCGCGCAAGCGGCGTCCGAAGCCCGAGGCGATTGCCGCGCGCCTCAAGCACGAAGGCGGGGCGGCCGAGCCCGCCCCAGCCGCGGCGGGCGACGCGAGCGCCTGAGACGGTCGTTCGAGCCGTTGCGACCGCCGCGCGACGCCGTACTGGCCAAGCGCGGCGGTTGTTGTAAGCGCAGTCGTCAGTCCATAGTCTTCAGTCCATCGACCAAAGACCGAAGACTGAAGAC
>Ga0070704_100000577_pt1 | contig 17614 bp, 15 predicted proteins | sample KBSK5252metaG_FD_65467 | JGI IMG/M metagenome (GOLD analysis project Ga0070704, IMG submission 65467) | Corn, switchgrass and miscanthus rhizosphere microbial communities from Kellogg Biological Station, Michigan, USA - KBS K5-25-2 metaG | ecosystem: Host-associated > Plants > Roots >...
GCCCTGTCCTCACGGTGATCGACTACGGCCTGCCCTCGACGACCAGGCGGATGTGGGTGTTCGACATGGACTCTCGCCGGCTGCTCTTCCACGAGCTGGTGGCGCACGGACGGAATTCGGGCGAGGATGTGGCCCGGTCGTTCTCGAACGAGGAGGGAAGCCTCAAGACCTCGCTCGGGGCGTTCGTGACCGGCACGACGTATATCGGCAAGAACGGCTATTCGCTGCGCCTGCGCGGCATGGAGCCGGGGGTGAACGATCGGGCCGAATCGCGGACCATCGTGGTCCACGGGGCGCCCTACGTCGGCGAAGAGGTGGCGCGCAAGCTGGGGCGGCTCGGCCGCAGTTACGGCTGTCCCGCCGTCCGCCCTGCCATCGCCCGGACTCTGATCGACCAGGTCAAGGACGGCACGCTCCTGTATGCCTGGCACCCGTCGATGGGCAAGCCGGCGCCGCCGGCCGGCGCCGGGTCCACGATCGCGGACCTCAGCGCGCTGAACGGCCCGCCGGACCGCGGCCGCTGAAGCCCGTTCCGGCCACGAGCAGAACGTTGCCGGGGTTCAACCGACTCGCCACCTCGTCCTCATCGACGTGAAAGCCGAGTTTGACGAGAGCGGTGCGCAGCTCCGAGATGGGCCGGAATCGGACCGCGGGTCCCCGGTTCCACCCCATCCGGGTGATGCACGCCTCGACGATCCGGGTGAAGCGCGCGCCGCCCTGGCGGGCGCCGTCCCCCTCCCGGATGAGCAGGCGACCCCCCGGTCCGAGCGCCGCCCGGCAGCGCGTGAGAATCGCCTCCTGTCCGGCGGCGTCGTAGTAGTGGAGCACGTCCACCAGGGTGATGACATCGCAGGGGGGCACGGCGAAAGCATTCAGATCGCCTTCGACCAGCTCGACGCCCGGGAGGCCGCGCGACGCGTGGAGCCCGCAGCGCACCTTCTGGCGATCCCAATCGACGCCGAGCGCCAGACGGCGCCCGCCGAGCTCGCCGAGCAGCACCGGCAGCATCCCGAGGCCGGAGCCCAGGTCCACGGTGAACGTGTCCTCGCGGATCAGCCTCGCGATCGCCCGGTAGCACGGGTCGAGGCGATATTTCGCGCGGGCGTACCAGTGGAACCGCGGTTGCAGCCCGGCATACCGCGCCGCCGCGGCCTTGAGCGCCCGCTCGATGGGATCGTGCTCGCCGCGAATCACCTGTCCTCCGTGGGGCGCGGGAATTCTATCAGGGCGCCAATCCCCGGGATTCTGTAGAATCCATCCTGATGTCCGCCCCCCCTGAGCCGCGACGTCCCCTCGAGCCCGAGTCGGCTCCGCCGATCTTCCAGGCATCGGGGCTCCGCAAGGCATACAGACTGGGCGCGATCACCATCGAGGCCCTCCGCGGCGTCGATCTCGTGGTCGCGCAGGGCGAGTTCGTGGTGGTCGCCGGCCCCTCGGGGTGCGGCAAGACGACGCTCTTCAACCTGCTCGGCGCCCTCGACGGGCCGGACGCAGGAAGCGTGCGCTTCGAGGGGAGCGATCTCGGCCGGCTGACGCCCGGCGAGAGGACGCTGTTCCTGCGACGCAAAGTCGGATTCGTCTTCCAGTCGTTCAACCTCATCCCGGTCCTCACCGCCTACGAGAACGTCGAGTACCCGTTGTGGATCGACGGCCTGCGCGGGGCCGAGCGGCGGCGGCGGACGGAGGAGGCCCTCGCCTCGGTCGGTCTCGCCGCCCGCATGCGCCAGCGGCCCGACCAGCTTTCGGGCGGGGAGCGGCAGCGTGTCGCGCTGGCGCGCGGGCTGGTTCATCAGCCGCGCGTCATCCTGGCCGACGAACCGACGGCGAATCTCGATTCGGGCACGGGGGCGGAGATCGTGGGTCTGCTGGCGCGGATCAACTCCGAACGGGGCACCACCTTCGTCATTGCCACCCACGACCCGGCCATCGTCGAGAGGTCGCCGCGCACGGTCCGTCTCCTGGACGGCCGTGTCGTCGCCGACGAGCGCGCCGGTCCCTCCGGGCCGCGAGGCACGCGATGAAGCTCGCCGTGATTGCCCTTCGGAACCTGGCGCGGAACCGCCGGCGGACGCTTCTCTCGCTGCTGATCATCGCGGCGGGGACGATCGGCATCCTTCTCACGACCGGCTTCATCCGGTTCTCCTTCGTGGGGCTGCGTGAGGCGATCATCCACGGCGGGATCGGCCATCTCGAGGTCGTGCCGCAAACAGGCATCGCAGAGAGCGGATCGTCCGCCGAGCGGTCGGGGCTCCCTGCCATGGCAGGCTGGCAGGAGCTGCGGAGCGAGATCGAGGCGATGCCTCACGTCCTCGCCGCCGGAGCGGTGGTGCAGCTCACGGGCATGCTCTCGAAAGGGGAGCGATCCGCCGCGGTCCTCGCGCTGGCCGACGAGCCGGACCGCGGGCGCCGCATGCGGTTCGAGGTGAAGCTTCGCGGGGGGATGGCCCTGCCCGACACGCCGCCGGCCGAAGGTGAGGACGCGGTCCTTCTGGGAGCGGCCCTGGCGCGCAGCCTTGACGCGGCGCCGGGGGACGTGCTCACGCTGCTGGCGATCACGACCGACGGGACGTTGAACGCCCTGGACGTCCGTGTGGCCGGACTGATGACGACGGGGATGCAGGAGCTGGATTCCCGAATCGTCAGGATGCACCTGGCGAGCGCCCAAAGGCTCCTCGGCACGTCGGACATCACCTCCCTGATCGTCGGGCTCGACGACACCTCGCAAACTTCCATCGTCGCCGCGGCGCTCGCGACCCGCCTGCGGGGGCGGGAGCCGTCCCTCACGGTCGTCGACTGGAAGATGCGCGCCCCGTTCTACGGCCAGGTGGAGTCCCTGTACCGCGGTATCTTCTGGTTCCTCGGGTCGGTGATCGTCGTCCTCGTCTGTCTCTCGACCTCGAACACCCTCATGATGTCCGTCATGGAACGCGTCCGCGAGATCGGCACGCTTCTCGCCATCGGCACCAGCCGCGCGCAGGTGGCGGCCATCGTCCTGTTCGAGGCCCTGTGGCTCGGACTCCTGGGCGCCCTCGCGGGAGACCTTCTCGGGTTCACCCTCGTCGCCGGAATCAACGCCGTGGGAATCCAGATGCCCCCCCCGCCCGGGGCCACGGGTGGCATCGAGCTGCGACTCGCGTCGGCGCCGGGGGACTTCGCGGCCACGGTCGCGCTCATGCTCGCGATACTCGGGGTCGCGGCCGCCGTACCGGTGGTGATGTCGGTGCGGCTCCGGATCGCGGACGCCCTCCGGCATGTGTAGCGGGAGGGCGTGCGCGGCCTTGCTCGCGCTCCTTGCCCTGACGTCCGCGCGCGCCGCGACGGTGCCCGCGCCGGGCGGCCCGCTGGCGCCCGGCGACGCGGCCGAGCTCCTGAAGCAGAGCGACGTCGCGAGCCACTCGCCGGAGTCCTTCCGCGCCCGTCTCCGGATCACCCCCCTCCACGACCCGCCCGAGCCGATGGAGGTCGAGGTCTGGCGCTCGGGCGAGTCGAAGAGCCTGGTGCGCTTCCTGGGACCGAAGGAAAGAGGGAAGTACCTGCTTCGTCTCGATGGGATCGGCTGGTTCCTGGCCCCCGGCGCGAAAAAGCCGGTCAAGGTGGGGGCGGCCCATCGGCTTCGCGGGAGCGCGTCGCTCGACGATCTCCTCGGGATCCGTTACGGGCGCGACTATGTCATCGAGAGTGCGATGGAAACCGGGGGGACGGACGGTTCACTGGTCGTCTTCGACCTCGCGGCCAAGGCTCCGCATGCCCCCTACCCGAAGGTCCGCTACGTCGTGCGACGCGCGACCCACCGGCCGGTGCGCGCCGAATACCTCCTGCGCAGCGGAAAGGTGTCGTCCATGGTGGAATTTCTCGAGTGGGAGGCAGGGAGCCGGCCGGTCGTCCACAGGCTCGTCCTCAGCGACCGCCTTCGATCGGGGCTTCGGACCGAAGTCCTGCTCCTCGAGATGGAGGAGCGGAAGGTCCCCGAGGGGCTCTTCGACCTGCGGGACGCGACGGAGAGACGGAAGCTCGAGGCCTCCCAGCCTTAGCGCTTCACGCGTCGCGATCCTTCCGGCAGACCAGCAGAACCTCGTCCACGCGCGTCGCGTCGATCATCCCCGGCACCAGCCGCAGGCGTTTCTCGAACAACAATCCGATGGGCATGAACACGCGGTTGTACCAGCGCATCGCCTGCTCGCGCCGCCGGGTGAGCCACCACGCGCCCAGGTTGCTCAGAGTCCGGCTGCGCGGCTGCATGCCGTAGACCGCGCTGCGCTCCAGCGTCAGGCCGTGACGGGCAATCTTCTCCAGCAGGGCCTCGGGACGATAGCGGCGAAGGTGCCCGACCACGTCGTCGAAGCTCGTCCAGCTGTCGGGATGGAGCGGCGAGGACATCACCAGCATTCCGCCGGGCCGCAGGACCCTGGCCAGCTCGCGGAACACCGGCTCGTCGTCGTCCACGTGCTCGATGATGTCCATGGCCATGATCAGGTCGAAGATCGCGTCGGGAAAGGGCAGGGCCTCGGCGGTGGCCTGCGCGGCGATGCCGCCGTGCTGGACCAGGCGGGAGACGGCGGCGCGGCTGATCTCGATGCAGTAGGTCCCGGCGATGGGCAGGCGCGGCCGCAGGCCCGGTCCGATCTCCAGGCGGCGCGGGCCGGCGGCGCTCAGCTCGCTGACCAGCGGCCAGGTGTTGAAGCGTTCGGGCCGGACCAGATAGGTATCGGCCCACAGCGCCTCGTAGAAGCGCCGGTTGATCCCGGTGGCGTCCGATCCGCCAGTACTCTGCATCATCGCATGCATTGTAACCGCTCCGCGGAAGATCAAACCGGCCCCTCCTCAGGGTTTTTCGGACGACGCCGTCAGGACTTCCGTCCTGGAAGACCAGCATTCCCCCTATGGTCCGGCGGCAGCGATTCGACGCACATTGCGTCCTCCATCCTGGCGGCCACAGGAAACGGCACGGGGCGAAGGGGGAGGAACAGTCATGGACAGGACCTGCATGAGCCGAAATCCCGGAATTCGACGTGCATGTCTTTTCTTCATTCTCATGGCCTGCGCGCTCAAGGTCGTCTCGACGGCCGTTCTTCCCCGGAGCCAGGCCCTGCAGGCATCGGTCGCGCCGGCCCTGACCTGCCCCAGCTGTAACGACTATGCTCCCTGCACGGTCGATACGTGCGACACGCTCACCGGGACCTGCCGGCACGCTCCGATGAATTGCGACGACGGGAACTCCTGCACCTACGATGCGTGCGAACCCCCCACCGGAACATGCCGGCATGGCTCGAACGGGACCGGGGCTCAATGCGATGACCGGAATTCCTGCACCCGGAATGACGTCTGCGACGATGCCGCACAGTGCCATGGCACGGCGCTGACGGGCGGAACCCCCTGCGACGATCGGAACTCCTGCACGACCGACGATGCCTGCAATGACGCGGGCGAGTGCGTCGCGAGCCCACTCGTCGCCGGAACGAATTGCGACGATGCGAATGCCTGCACGCAGGGAGATGCCTGCGTCACCTCGACGGACGGAGGCGTGGCCTGCCAGGGAGGCTCGACGGACTGCGGCGACGGCGATCTCTGCACGCTGGACGTGTGCGATCCGGTCACCGGCCAGTGCTCGAATCCACCGTTGAACTGCGACGACGGCAACGTCTGCACCATCGAGTCGTGCGACCCGTCGACCGGCGCGTGCGTGCGAAGCGATGCGACCGGTTCCTGCGACGACGGGAGCGCCTGCTTCGTGAACGATGTCTGCTACCAGGGGAACTGCACCGGAACGCGGATCAGCTGTCCCGCCAGGGGGTGCCAGTACGCCTATGGCTGCTTCGGGTCAGCCGGCTGCCAGTACGAGCCGAGGGTGGGGATTTGCGGGTCCGCGGGAGAATGCTTCAGGTGGACCTGCGCGGGGAACGGGCAGTGCATCAAGGAGGGTCGACAAGGGGCTGTCTGCAATACGGGGAACCTCTGCGAGGTAGGAAGGTGCAGCGCCGTCAACGGCACCGTGTGCCTGGCCGAGGTGAATCTCTGCGACGATCACAACCCCTGCACCGACGACGTCTGCTACAACCCTGCGGTGGGCGCCTGCATGCACACGAACAACAGCGCGCCCTGCAGCACCGGGGGGCCGTGTGCCATGCAGGGAACCTGCTATTACGGGACCTGTCAGGTGGGAGTTCCGACCCCGGTCCCGTCGGAAGGGGACGCGGACGGGGACGGCGTCCCGAACACCTGCGACAACTGCCCGGTTCTGGCCAATACGGATCAGGCTGACGCCGACCATGACGGAGCGGGGGACGCCTGTGATCCCTGCCTCGATCGGGACGGCGATGGCTTCGGCGAACCGGATGCCCCGGGGAATTCCTGTCATGCCGACAACTGTCCGCAGGAGGCAAACCCCTCCCAGACGGACTCCGACGGCGACGGCGTCGGCGACGCCTGCGACGGCTGCCCGCAGGCCTCCGACCCCTCGCAGGCGGACGCCGACCACGACGGGATTGGGGATGCCTGCGATGCGTGCACCGATCGTGACCAGGACGCCTTCGGCGACCCGGGGTTCCCGACGAGCCGCTGTGCCCCGGACAATTGCCCGGCCGCCGCGAATCCCGCGCAGGAGGACGCCGACCGCGATGGCCGGGGCGACCTGTGTGACGCCTGCACCGACGGCGACGGAGACGGGATCGGCGATCCCGGCCGCCCGCTCGACCACTGCGGGATCGACAACTGCCCTGCAACGAGCAACGCGGAGCAGGCGGACGTCAACGGCGACGGCTCCGGCGATGCATGCCAGCCGACCCTGCGCATAGCGGGCGTCCGCGATGTGGGAGGCGAGACTCTCGAAGTGGACCTGCGCGTTTCGGATCCGCAGGGGGACCCGCTGAGCGGCCGGATCGAGATCCTGGCGCCATCCACGGTGACCATGATTCAGGACCGCGGCTTCGAGGCCGCGTGCGCTTCGGGGTTCCTGCCGGACGGTGTCCCGGGCCGGGGAATCGGCTACCTGTCCCGATCCGTGGGGGAGCCGGTCCTGTTCGATCTCGATGCCGCCTTCGGGTGCGGGGACAGCCTTGGAGATTTCGTCCTGGGCCGGGGGCCGTGCGGCCTGCCGAGCGAAATGTTCGGCGAAACCCTTTTCCTCTCCAATCTCCCGCTTCCCGTGCCGGTCTGCCTGCGCGAAACGGGCTCGGAGACGGGTGGCCTGGACCGGACCGTGCTCGGGTTCGACGACGACTCCCTGCGGCTTGCCGCGCCGGGCCCCGATCCGATCCTGCAGATTATCTTCGGTCCCGGGTTGCCGGCGGCCGCCGATGTCTCGACCCTCGAGGCGGGCGCGCGCTACAGGCTGGCCATCACCCTCACGGACGGGACGACCGTGCCGGTCCAGGCCGAGACGGAGTTTCTGTTCCAGGGGGAGGCGAGGATGACGTTCGTCTCTTCGCAGGCGCCGCGAGCTGCGATCACGGCTCCAACGCTGGTCGAATGCACTTCGCCGGCCGGCGGATCGATCGTCCTCGACGGCAGCGGGTCGACCTACACCGACTCGACAATCCAGGGGGTCACCATGGTCGGGTTCCAATGGCTCGAGGACCCCGGCCTGCCGTCCGAAGTCGTGCTCGGAAGGGGGCCCACGCTGAGTCTTGTGCTGCCGCTCGGGACTCACACGGTGGGCCTCAGGGTGACCGATGCTTCGGGAGCGGCCGGCACCGCCCAGACGGTCATCACGGTGCGCGACACGATCGCGCCGACCCTGACGCTGGCAGTCGAGCCGAGCCTCCTCTGGCCGCCCAATCACCGCCTGGTCCCCGTGCACGTAAACCTGCATGCGAACGACGCCTGTGACGTGTCGGCCGTGGCGCGCCTGCTGTCGGTATCCGCGAGCGAGCCGGACGACGCGCCCGGAGACAAGGACGGCAGGACCACCGGCGACATCGCCGGGGTGGAAGCGGGCACGCCGGATGCCGTAATCCTCCTGCGCGCCGAGCGCTCGGGCGGCGGATCGGGTCGCACCTACGAGATGACCTACAGGGCCCGCGATGCCTCCGGCAACCAGACGACCGCCCTGGCGACGGTGCGGGTCCCGCACCATCCGGGCGATTGATCGGCACCGGTCCGCCGAAGCCGGTCCTCGCGGAACGACGGTGGGATTTCCTGAGCGTCGATTCAGGATCGTCCCGATTGCGGGGCCTGACGCAACGGGATACAAGTGCTCCTGTGATGGTGCATGGATCGACCCGGCCCGACTCATTGGAAGGAGACGTCGCATGAGCTCTGTCAATCAAGGCTATGGATTCGGATCGTTTCTGGGAACGTTTGTCGTGGGGGCCGCCGCCGGCGCGGCGATCGCCCTCCTCACCGCTCCGCGCACCGGGCGCGAGACACGCGCGCGGCTGAAGGGTGCTGCCCTCGACATGGGAGGGACGCTGCAGCAGATCCCCGGCGCGGTCCGGCAGGCCGGCGCCAGGGCGGTCAAGGCCGGCCAGGCGGCCTTCACGCAAGCCAAGGAAGAGGCCGTCCAGGCGTACAGCAAGGCCACTGAAGAGCGTCAGGGAGCCAAGGATCACAAGGGATACGCCGGCGACAAGGAACTGCCGCGATTCGCGACCTAAAGGCATCGGGGCCCGGCGGCGGTCCGAACCGTCGCCGGGCTGCATCCCCGACCCGGCAAGACCCATCAACGTTCGACACTGTGGAGGAGTTTCGCGATGATCAAGAGATCCTGGCTCAGGTCTATCCTGTTTCTCGCCGTCCTGCTGTCCATGTCCCCTGCGACCCATGCGGCGCGGCCGGACACCTGGATCACCATGAAGGCCAAGACGGCTCTCTACCTGGCCCCCGACGTCCACGGCACGGACGTCAAGGTGGACACCATCAACGGGCACGTCACGCTGCACGGCACCGTCGGCAACGAGGCGGAAAAGAATCGAGCCCAGGAAGAAGTCAGCGGGATCGAAGGGGTTGTCGACGTCCGCAACCTTCTGCAGGTCGCGGGCACGCCGGCGAGCCAGAGCAAGACCCCGCGCGCGGACGCAGCCATCAAGGGGGATGTCGATCGGGCCCTCAAGGCGGATCGGGCACTCGACGACAGCAGCATCACCGTCCGATCCGTCGACAGTGGTGTCGTCGCCCTGACCGGAAGGGCGGCATCCCCTTCCGACAATCTTCGAGCGCTGCGGATCGCGACGAGCCGCCCGGGGGTGCTGGGCCTCACTTCGGAAGTCGTGGTGCCCGAGGACTACAACGACGAGGACTTCTGCACGGACAAGGGAACAGGCCGCGACAGCGCGACCAAGGCGACGACACGCAGCGCCGGCGTCACGGTGAGCGACCTGTGGATCACCTCCGCCACGAAGATGAAGCTGGCGGCGGACTCCCGCACGCCGGCGACGGAAATCAACGTGGATACCTACGACGGGGTCGTGACCCTGTTCGGCATGGTTCCCTCCCAGGAATCGAAGGCGGCCGCCACGCAGCTCGCCCGCAGCGTGAGCGGCGTGAAGCGCGTGGAGAACAAGATCGAGGTCGTCCGCGCACCCCGGCAGGAGCAGGTCCAGGCCAAGGATGAGGGCATCCGCGAGGACGTCGAGAAGACCTTGACGGCGCGCGGCGACCAGGACAACGCCGCCATCGGCGTCGAAGTGAGCAATGGCGTCGTGCGTCTGACCGGCAAGGTCCCGACCTATGAGAGAAGCCTTTCCGCGGTCTACGCGGCGCGCTCGGTGGCGGGCGTACGTTCCGTGCGCAACGAGCTGAAGGTGGAGATCGAGCCCATTTCGTAAAGAAGCGGGGAACGCCTGGGTGCAGTACCGAGACGCGACGGTGGGGCCGGTCCCCATCGTCGCGTCGCTGTGTGTGACCGATACCGGTCGGCCGGGCTGTCAGACCATCGGAACGTCTCGGCGCCTCGCCCCGGTCGGAGCGGAAATCGTCTGCACGACCTCCGCCATCTCGCGCATCGGGACCTGGTCCGAGGTGGCCAGATCAGCCTGGGCGATGATGCCGACCAGGCGCCCGCCCTGCCCAGTCACCAGGACCCGCCGCACCTCCGCGCGCTTCATGGTGGACAGCACGTTCGCGAGATCGTCGTTCTCGTCCACCGTCTCGATGGGCCCCTTCGTCATGTGGGCCGAGACGGTGCAACCTCGATCGTGATCCTCGGCGACATGGCGGACCACGATGTCGCGATCGGTGATGATCCCGTGCAGCTTCATGCTGTCACGGCTCTCGACGACGGGGACCGAGCCCACGTTGCGGTCCCGCATGATCTGCGCCGCCTTGCTGAGGGGATTCTGGGAGATGACGACGTCCAGCTCCGGGGTCATGAGATCCCTGGCTTTCATGTGTTCCTCCTGCGCGGCCGCATGCACGCTCACCACGAGCGCGTCCAAAGCCGACTGGACCATTGTAGACAGCGTGGCCGCGGGGAACCGTTGTTCGGGCAAAGTTCAGGAATTTCCCGACACGCGGCGCCGCCGGCGGAATTCTCCGTTCGCGGGATGATAGAATGCCGCCCTTTGCCGCGACCCGGCGCGGCATGGAAGGGGAGCGATCGTGACGGAGAATCCGCTTCGAAGGGTCGACCCCGAATCCGACGGCCGGTGATGAGGAAGGCTGCATCCATCAGCACGCAGTCGACCGGAGTGACGCTGCAGGTCGGCCCGGCCGAGCGCATGGAAGCGGCTCTCGCCGAATACCGTGACCGGGTGCTGCTGGCGGTGCGTTACGGCGCCGGCACGCAAGGGCTGCGCGACGCCGATCACCCTTTCATCGACATCCCGACCCCCGTCCTGTGCGGCGCGCCTCGATTGGAGATCTGGGGAGCCCGGGAGCGCGCGGAGTGCTTCCGCCGGGATGGCTTGGCGTGGGCGGAGGACGGCTGGGCGCTCCTCGGCTGCGGCAGCCGTCGTGTTGGCGATGACATGGAGGAGGACGCGGTTCAGACCTACCGCGAGCTGCTCGCCCTTCTCGATGAGCGCGGCTATCCCTGCCTGCAGCGCGTCTGGAATTACGTGCCGGGGATCAACCAGGAGCAGCAGGGGGTCGAGCGCTACAGACGCTTCAACGTCGGACGCGCCCGCGCCTTCGAGGAGCGCTTCGGCGACGCCGCCGAGCGGCAGTTCTCCGCGGCGTCGGCGGTCGGCACCACGGGCAAAGAGCTCAGCGTGTGTTTCGCAGCGGGACGCGAGCCGGGGAGCCACCTCGAGAATCCGCGGCAGCTGAGCGCGCCGCGCTACCCGGCGGATTACGGACCGACGAGCCCCTCCTTCGCCCGCTGCACGGTCGCGCCGGCGGGTTGGGGGCGGGCGGTCTTTCTCTCGGGCACGGGGAGCATCGTGGGGCACGAGACGACGCATCGCGGCGACCCGCTTCGCCAGCTCGAGGAGGTGGTGAGGAACATCGACGCCCTGCTCGGTGGCGCGGACCCGCCTTCCGGCAACGGGCGCCTCGATCTCGGCCGCTTCGACCTGCTCAAGATCTATGTCCGGCATCGGGAGCACTTCGCCGCAATCCGGGGGGCCCTCGCGCGCCGCCTCGGCGCTACGACACCGGCGATCTATCTGGAGGCGGATCTCTGCCGGACCGACCTGCTGGTGGAAATCGAAGGGGTGTCGCTGTCCCGAACCGCTCCGTGACCTCGCCGGCCTCCGCGAGCCCTCCCCATGCGCCGGAGCGCGGATGGTCCTGGCGGCTGCTCGGCCCCTTCCACGTTACCGGGGTCTTCTGGAACCGCTTTCACGGCTGGATCATCCGGTCGATTCCGGCGCCCCTCCTCGGCGCCGTGAGCAGGATCTTCGCCCTGTTCTTCTTCGTCTGCCTCAGGAAGATCCGTGCGGCCATTGCGGCGAACCTCGAAGTGGTCCTCGGCCCCTGCGGGTCGTGGGAACGCCAGCGACGCATCTACCGGACGATCTGGTCGTTCGGCTGGTGCCTGAACGAGAGGCAGGAGCGGCTGACCACGGAGCGTCCGTTCCGGATCGAAACGGAGTCGATCGACATCTGGAACGAGGTGGCGCGGTCAGGACAGGGCTTCGTGCTGGTCACGGCGCACCTGGGGAACTTCGAGGTCGGATCCATGCTTCCGGCACAGCTGCAGGGCCGACATGTCCACCTCGTCCGCGAGCCGGAGGTCGACGCGCGGGCGCAGGCGCATTTCCAGGAGGTCCTGGCCGGATTCACCCAGAGCAGGTACGCGATGCACTTCCAGTACGACGACCCGCTCCAGGGGCTGGAGCTGCTCGAGGCGCTCCGGCGGGGAGAGATCGTGGCGATCCAGGGGGACCGTCCGCGCACGGGGGCGAGATCGATCGACGCGACGCTGTTCGGAAGGCCGTTCCCGCTGCCGCCGGGGCCGGCCGCGCTGGCCCGGATCGCGGACGTCCCGCTGCTGCCGGTCTTCGTCTTCCGCGAGGGGAGGCGGCGCTACCGTGTCGTCTTCCGTCCGCCGATCCGGGCGCCCCGCACCGACGATCGCGCCGCGGATCTCGCGACGACCATGCGACAGGTGGCGGCCGAGGTCGAGTGGGCCATCCGCCGCGCCCCGCACCAGTGGTTCTGCTTCAAGCGCTTGTGGCCGTGATCGCGGCGACGATGCACGCCGGGCGGACCTCACGGATCCGCGCGATGTCGGGATAGACGGTCACGTCCCGGAAACCGCAGGCCTCGAGGGCCGCGGTCCACTGCTCGGGCGTGAGGAACCCGCCGTTGGGCCGCCAGGGCTCGACCAGCCGGGGGGCGCGAAACGCCTCGAGCAGGTTGAACAGGAACTCGATGTAGACCGGCCGGCCGGGGAACGGGCGGACGCACTCGGACAGCACGAGGGCGCCACCTGGCGCGAGTGCCCGGCGCACCTCGGCGAGAGTGAACTCGAGATCGCGGGCGACGTGCAGGGTGTTGACGCCGTACACGAGCCCGAACGCCCCTGCCTCGATCCCGGCCTCTCCGAACGGCCGGTCCATGTCGAGCCGCCCGAACGAGACAGGCACGCCGGGGAACCGCCCGGCGAGCCTGCGCTGGCCCCGCCGCAGAAACGACGGCGCGACCTCGGTGAACTGGTACGACCGGACCGCGGAGAGACGCCCCGTCTCCGTCAGGTGCTCGAGGAGCGCCGTCGTCCCGCTTCCCAGCCCGCCTCCCAGCTCGAGAACCGGTCCGCCGTCGCCGCGCAGCGCGCTTCCCGCTGCGAAGGCGCCGACCCGGTTGCTGATGGCGTAGATGGGGTTGTCGCTGGAGAAGTACTCGAACCACGCGCCGATCCGGTCCGGCGCGAAGAGCGCCTCTTCGCCGCTCACGGCGCCGCGCAGCACCGGCGGGTACATCTCGGCCGCGAGGTCCGCCATCCGGTACGACGCCAGGGAGGATGGGTCCAGACGTTTCTGTGCGTCCGCCACCTCCCGGGGATCGAGGTCCGGCAGCGCGGCCGGGATGCTGTAGCGACCGTCGGCATCACGCGAGGCGTGCCCGCCCAGCGCGAGCGTGGCGAGGAGCCAGCCGACCGTCACCGGCGCCCGATCCGGGTCCAGGCCGGCCCGCGCCGCGATCTCGGCGGGGGTCCCGGGCTGGCGAGCCGCGGAGTCGATACCCAGACCGTGGACGACCTGCAACGCCAGGCGGTGGACGTACTCCTCGAACAGGGTACAGGACCCGACGAAGCGATCGTCGAAGAGGGGGATCAACTCGGGAGGGAGCAGGTCCGCGAGGGGGTCGCGCCCGCCGCTGGGAGTCACAGGGAGCATCGGAGGCGCTCCTACGCCATCATGCCGGCGTCGATGACGAGAGTCTGGCCGGTGATGGACGCCGCGCGCTCCGACAGCAGGAACGCGACGGCCTCGGCGACGGAGGCCGCGGTGACGCCGACCGGCAGCGCCTCGGCGGCGCGCAGCGCCTTGACCCTTTCGGGCGGCACGTCCGCGACCATGTCGGTCGGCACGAACCCCGGGATCACGGCGTTGACCCGGATCCCGCGCGAGCCGACCTCCCGCGCCAGGCTGCGACTGAGCCCCAGGATCCCCGCCTTCGCCGCGCCGTATGCCGTCTGCCCGCCCAGGCCGTGCACCGCCGTCAGGGACGACACGTTGACGATCGAGCCCGCCCGCCGGCGCAGCATGAACGGAATCGCGGCGCGGCAGCAGCGGAAGACGCCGCCGAGGTTGGCGTCGAGCATCCGATCCCAGGCGTCGTCGGGGAGGGCCGCGAGCAGCGCGTCGTGCCGCACGCCGGCGTTGTTCACGAGACCCGCGATCGGCCCGACCCGCTCTTCGATCTCGTCGACCAGGCTTTTCGGCCGGGCACGATCCAGAAGATCGAACTGGAAGGGACGCGCCGCATCGCCGAGCTCCTCCGCCAGGCGCCGCGCCTCGTCCTCCCGCTCGCGCCAGGTGAAGGCGACCGTCCAGCCTTCTCCGGCCAGCGCGCGCACGATGGCGCGGCCGATGCCGCGGCTCCCTCCGGTCACCAGCGCCACCCGCTTGACCTCGCTCACGACGCCTGTTCCAGGACAAGCCATCCGGCCGCCCCGCCCGAGGCCAGGCCGGTCAACAGGACGCGCGACGGAGTCTGCAGCGCTCCGCCGCCGTGGGGCGTCACACCGACCTCGGGATCGTGCTCCGAAAACCCGGGGGTGGAGCCGAAGCGCGCCCCCTCGAGGGCCAGCAGCCCCGAGGTCAGGATGCCCCCTCCGTACTCGCCGACGATCGCCTTCGGCACCAGGATGGGGGGGAGCGGCACGTTCCCCCAGGCCGCCCGCAGGACGCGCCCCTCGAGGCGATCGCCCCGCCGGCTCCCCGAGGCGCCGGAGACGACGGCGGTGATCCCCGCCGGTCCTCCCGGCACCAGATCGAGGCCGGCGCGCAGGGCGGCGGCGAGCCCGGCGTGGCCATCCCCCCAGTCGGACACGCTGGCGCTGGAATCGAACGCCGCACCGCCCCACCGCACCCGGGCGAGCGGCCGCGCGCCGCGGGCCCGCGCCGCGTCCTCGCGCTCGAGGACGAGCAGGGTCGCCCCTTCCCCCGCGAGGAATCCGTTGCGCCGCCTGTCGAACGGCCGCGGCATCTCGGCCCGCGCGCCTTCCGCCCGGGCCAGCGCGCCGAAGCGGTCGAGCAGCGCGTGCAGCAGCGGCGTGAGCTCCTCGACCGATCCGGCGAGCGCCCGGTCGACGACCCCTTCGCGCACGGCCTCGGCCCCGCGGGCGACGGCGAGGAGCGGGCCCGACTCGCGCTGCATCAGCGTCACGTTGGGACCGCGCGCGCCGACCGCGATGGCGAGCTGCGCGGCGGGGGCGTTGGCGACGCACTCCGAAAAATGGAAGGGCTGCGCCGCCTCGGCCCCTTCGAGGAGAATCTGCCTCAGGAGGTTTTCCGTGGAGCTGCTCGTGCCGTACGCGGTGGCAAGGTAGATGCCGGTGCGCGCGGTGCCGGCCGCGGCGGGGCCGAGGGCCGCTTCCTCCAGAGCCATGCGCGCCGCGGCCACGACGAGCTTCGACGGGAAGCTCATCCGGCGGGCGTCCGAGGCGGGGACCCAGCGTGATACGTCGCGGTCCAGGGCCAGGGCGGCGAGCCGTGCTCCCCCCTCCCGGTGCAGCCCGGCGCCGCGATTCACCTCCGTGGCCACAGGCTTCCCGTCGGCGAGGGCCGCCAGCAGCGCCCCGCGCCCGTGCCCGCAGGAGCCGATCGTCCCGAGCCCCGTGATCACCGTCTCAGTGCGCACGGTCTTCGACTCCATGGTGCGTGAACACCAGCGCGGCGTTGGCTCCACCGAACGCCAGGTTCGTGGAGAGGGCGTGCCGCGCCCGCGCCAGGGGCTGCGGGCGCCCCAGGACCAGCCGCAGCCGAATCGCCGGATCCGCCGTGCCGTCATCCGGCATCGGATGGACCTCGCCTTTCTGCAGGCAGAGGATCGTCGCCAGCGCCTCCAGCGCCCCTGCCGTCCCCAGCAGATGCCCCACGAGAGCCTTGGTGGAGGTCACCGGAAGGCCCGGGACGCGGTCGCCGAAGACGGCGATGAGGGCGGCGCACTCCGCGGCGTCGTTCAGCGGCGTGCCGGTGCCGTGGGCGTTGACGAAGTCGATCTCGGAAGGAGCGAGCCGCGCGTCCGCCAGCGCCCCGCGGATCGCCTCCGCGGCCCCCATCCCCTCGGGATGGGGAGCGGTCATGTGGTGGGCATCGCAGGTGGCTGCCTCGCCGGCGACGATCGCGACCGGCTGCGCGCCGCGCGCCAGGGCCCGATCGAGGGTCTCCAGGACGAGCACCGCCGCCCCCTCTCCGAGCGACAGGCCGGCGCGTTCGCCGCGGAACGGCCGGCATGCCCGCGCGTCCACCGCCCGCAGCGCGTTGAATCCCGCATAGGTCAGCCGGCAGAGCGAGTCGGCGCCCCCCGCGATCGCGACGTCCACCTCCCCGCGACGGACGGCGCGAAGGGCGTCGCCGATCGCCATGGCGCCCGAGGCGCACGCCGCCGAGACGGTCTGCACCGGCCCGCCGATCCCGAGGTCGCGGGCGACCGCATCGCCGGGGCCGTTGTTCTGCTGCGAGGCGATGAGCCTCGTCGTGGGGGGCTTCCCCCGGCCGGCCATGGCCGCGAAGAGGGCCTCGAGGTAGACCTCCGTCTCGAACATCCCGCCCGTGCTGGTCCCGAAGTAGACGCCGGTGCGATCGCCGCAACGGCCGAGATCGATCGCGGCGTGGGCCACCGCCTCCCGGGCGGCGGCCACGGCGAATCGATCGGCGAGAGACAGCCGGCGCCGTTTTCCGCGGGCCCGCTCGAGCTCCGCCGACGTGTCGACCTGGGCCGCGACGTGGGTGCGATGGCCGGAGTGGTCGAAGCGGTCGAACGGCCCGATGGCCGCCAGGCCCGCTCGCAGGCCATCCCACAGTGGACCCAGGCCCCAGCCAAAGGGACTGACCGCGCCGAGACCGGTGACGACGATGGGGCAGGAGGGAGTGTCCGACATCTCTTGACCCCGCCGGGCGGTTCTCGTTAACCTCGGACTCTGATGCCGGGAAACGTGAAAAATTATAGTACGAATCGCGCGCGTGTGTGGAGGGCCTCCGCGCTCATCCGCGTCTCGTTGGGCCTTCATGCGGGCGGTGTTGCGGCCGTGGCCCTCGCGCCCCGGGCCTGGCCGCTGGTGGTCGGAACGCTCGTCGCCGACCACCTGGCGGTCGTGTCGGCCGGGCTGTGGCCGCGCGGCACGCTTCTCGGGCCGACCCTGGTCCGCCTGCCGCCGGCGGCCCGGGCGCGGCGCGAAATCGCGCTGACGTTCGACGACGGACCCGATCCGGCGACCACCCCCCGGGTTCTCGACCTGCTCGAGGCGCGCGGGGCGCGCTCGACCTTCTTCTGCATCGGGCGGCGCGTGGAGGCGCACCCCCACCTTGCCGCGGAGATCGCGCGCCGCGGCCATCGGGTGGAGAACCACTCCCACCGGCATCGCAACGCCTTCTGGTTCCTCCCGCCGGCGATGCTGCGCGACGAGATCGATCGCGCCCAGGAGGCGATCGCCACGGCGACCGGCCGCGCGCCGCGCCTGTTCCGCGCCCCCGCGGGGATCAGGAGCCCCCTGCTCGAGCCGGCGCTGGCGCGGGCGGGGCTCGATCTGGCGGCCTGGACGCGGCGCGGCTTCGACACGGTGACCGGC
>Ga0070704_100000579_pt1 | contig 17589 bp, 20 predicted proteins | sample KBSK5252metaG_FD_65467 | JGI IMG/M metagenome (GOLD analysis project Ga0070704, IMG submission 65467) | Corn, switchgrass and miscanthus rhizosphere microbial communities from Kellogg Biological Station, Michigan, USA - KBS K5-25-2 metaG | ecosystem: Host-associated > Plants > Roots >...
GAGGCGATCGCGATCAACCGCTCCAGCAGGTGGCGCGCAAGGCCCTGGCGCTGCCATGCGTCCGCGACCGCGATCGCGAATTCGGCGCTGCGCCCGTCCTTGCGTACGAAGTAGCGCGCGGCGCCGATCTCCGTTTCGCGGTCGCCGTCGAACCATTCGGCGATCAGCGCCAGGTGGCGGCGGTAATCGACATGCGTCGCCGCGTGCAGCATGCGCGGATCGAGCTCGCGGAGAGCGCTGTGAAACCGGAAGCGCCGCGAGCGCGGCGAGAGCTCGCGCACGAACGATTGCACCAATGTTTCGTCCTGCGGGTGGATCGGGCGGATCAGAACCAGCCGCCCGCCCTTTAACCGGAAGGTCTCCACCAGCTCGAACGGGTAGCGGGGCGAAGCCATAAAACGGGGTACGTCCCTATTTTCCTTAGCAGGCTTCGCACGGCTGGATGCGCCGCACGATCCGCTCGCGCTCGGATTCGCTCCGGTCGCCGAGCAGCGCCCTTGCGGCGTTCCGCAGGAAGCGGTTCATCGCACGGGCGCGCTCGCGGCCCGCTGCCGCTTTCATTTCGGCGCGCAGCCGATCGTCGTTGAGATAGCGGTCATAGGTGAGGTTTTCCATCGTATTGCTCCTTTCTGGTTTCGTTACTGCAGCGGGATCCGGTCCCGGTTCGCCGCCAGCCACTGATCGAACGTCTGCAGGTGGGGATTCAGCTGCCGCGTGCGTTCGACATCGCGCGGGCGACGAAAGTCGTCGTTGAAATCCCGGTTGAACTGAAACATGTTGCCCAGGTCATCGGCGCCTGGAAAACCGAGGTTGCGGTAGGCTTCCGGCGTAAGCGCGTCGTAGGCGATGTCGACATCGAGGGCTTTCGAGAGCGCAGCGGCCATCTGGCGCCCGGTCAGGTGCTGGCCGGCGATCCCGACCGTCTTGCCGATGAACTCCGGACCCGCCTTGAATATGCCGTACGCGGACTTGCCGATGTCCTCGACCGCGATGCCGGGAAGCGGCTTGTCGCCCATTGCGATCGCGAACGACAGCCTGCCATCCTTGCCTTTCTTCGGGCCCATTCCGAAATGGATCAGGTTTTCCCAATAGAAGGAGGTCGCGAGGAACGTGGTGGGCACGCCTTCGCGGACGAACTCCTGGTTTGCTTCGCCCTTCGCGTCGAAGTGCGGCACCTTGTACTTGCTCATCAGCGTCGGCATGCGGTCATCGGACAACGGCACCCACGCGCGCGTGTCTTCGAGCGTCGACCAGACGACGTGCTTCAAACCGGCCGCCTTCGCGGCGACCGCCATGTTGTGCGCCTGGTCGAGCTCTTTCTGCGGCGAGAAGTGCTCCCAGAAGTTCGTCACCAGGAATGCGCCGTGCGCGCCAGCGAAAGCACGCTCGAGGCTCGCTGCATCGTCGAGATCCGCTTCCATCACTTCTGCGCCCATCGCAGCGAGAGCCCGCGCCTTGTCCGATTGCGGCTTGCGCGTGATCGCGCGAACCGCGAATCCGCCGGTCGGGTCCGAGAGGATTGCGCGCACAAGGCCTCCGCCCTGGGCGCCGGTGGCGCCGACGACCGCGATGGTTTTTCTCTTGACCATGATGGACCTCCTTTCGCAACCAGGATTCAGTTCAGGCTGACCGCCGCAGGCCCGCTCAGCGCATGCACGATCGCGAGGCCCGGGTTTTGCAGCCGGTAGCATTGGCCCTGCTCGAGAACGATGTCTTTGAGCTGGTGGTCCTCGGTGATCCAGACCGCGCCCTCGAGCGCGCACACCGTGCTGCCTGCCGCATCGTGGACTTTGAGAAGCTGGCCGGGATCGAGTCGCAGGCCGCCGGATTGGAGTTCGAGTTTCATTGGCTCTCCTTGTAGTTGGCATGCGAATAGTGCATCCTTGCGGCGACCCTCTCAAACGGTAAATACTCAGGACATGCATGCAAAATAGGAATGTGAAAGCAGTCCCGCGGCTGCCGTCGCTCGATCTGCTGAACGGCTTCGAGGCCGCCGCGCGGCTGCTCTCCTTCACCAAGGCGGGCGAGGAGCTGCACCTCACCCAGTCCGCCGTGAGCCGCCAGATCCAGGAGCTGGAAGAACAGCTCGGCGTGCCTCTTTTTCAGCGCCGTCATCGCGCTCTGGTGCTGACCGAAGCCGGCCAGCAGCTCTTTTCAGCAGCCGCGCAGGTGCTCGCGACGATGCGCCTGGTCACCGACCGGGTGCGTGCGAATTCCGGCCGGCGCGTGCTGTCGGTGACGACGATGGCGTCGTTCGCTTCGCTCTGGCTGGTGCCGCGCCTCGCGGGCTTTGCGCGCGATCACCCCGGCGTCGATGTGCGCATCGCGACCGAGCCGCGGATGCAGGACCTGGAACGCGAGGGGCTCGATGTCGGAATCCGCTATTGCAAGGCCGCGGAGGCAGGCGAGCGTGCGGTGCGGCTGTTCGGCGAGCGCGTGTTCCCGGTCTGCAGCCCGGCGCTCGCCGCCGATCCGAAGCGGCCGTTGCGCGAGCCCGCCGACCTGCGTCAGCACGTGCTGCTGCAGTACGACGATCCCGAGGGATATGCGCCCTGGCTGAACTGGAAGAGCTGGCTCGAGTTGTTCGGGCTCGCCGACCTGCGGCCCGCCGGCAGCATTCTCCTCTCGGGCTACGAGCACATCATTCCGGCAGCGATCGCCGGGCAGGGCGTGGCGCTCGGGCGCAGCCCGCTGGTGCGGGAGCTGATCGCCGCGGGAACGCTGGTCGCGCCGTTTCCGCGCGCCTCCGAATCCTCGCGCGCGTACTTCGCGGTCGTGTCGAAGAACGCCGCCGGCCGCGCCGAAGTGGACGATTTCGTGCAGTGGCTGAAAAGCGAGGCCGCCCGCGAGGAAAGCGTCGCAGCCGTCAGCCGCGACCGGCGAGCAGCGAAGCCGAAGGCGCGCGCTTGACGCCCGCATCCGCCATCGCCTTCAGCGCAGCCGCGAGCGAACCCGCGTTGTCGATTGCGCGGCAGGCATCCTCGATCACCACGGCCTGGAAGCGGAAGCGGCGCGCGTCGAGCGCGGTCCACGCGACGCAGAAATCGGTCGCGAGCCCGACGCAGTAGACGCGCTTCACGCCGCGCGAGCGAAGGTAGCCGTCGAGGCCGGTTCTCGTCTTGCGGTCGGCTTCGAGGAACGCCGAGTAGCTGTCTACCTTAGCGTGCCATCCCTTGCGGATGACGAGCTGCGCGCGCGGCAGGTCGAGGCCGTCGTGCAACGCGGCGCCGCGCGTTCCCTGGATGCAGTGATCCGGCCAGAGCACCTGCTTGCCGTAGCGCAGTCGCGTGGTCTCGAACGGCTTCTTGCCGGAGTGGCTCGAAGCGAACGAGGCATGGCCGGCGGGATGCCAGTCCTGGGTGACGACGACGTTCTCGAACTCTCGCGCGAGGCGATTGACGAGCGGCACGATCTCGTCGCCGCGCTGCACCTCGAGCGCGCCACCCGGGCAGAAGTCGTTCTGCACGTCGACGACGATCAGGCAATCGGTGGCGCGCGGCATCGGGTTACACCGTCAGCACGATCTTGCCGACGTGCTGGGAAGATTCCATGAGCTTGTGCGCTTCTCGCGCCTCGGCAAGGGCAAATGTCTTGTAGATCACCGGCTTGATCTTGCCCGCCTCAATGTGCGGCCAGACCCGCTCGCGCAGGCTTTTGGCGATCGCTCCCTTGAATTCGACCGGGCGCGGGCGCAGCGTCGAGCCCGAGAGCGTCAGGCGTTTCTGCATGACCTGATTAATGTCGAGCTCGGTCTTCGGGCCGCGCAGGAACGCGATGAAGACCAGCCGGCCTTCCTCCGCGAGGCACTTCAGTTCCTTGGGCACGTAATCGCCGCCGACCATGTCGAGGATCACGTTCACGCCCTTGCCGCCGGTCGCGGCGTTGATCTCAGCCGCAAAGTCCTGAGTCTTGTAGTTGATCGCCTTCTCCGCGCCGAGCTCCACGCACGCCGCGCACTTCTCGTCGCTGCCGGCGGTCGCGAAGACGCGGTTCCCCATTGCGAGCGCCATCTGGATCGCGGTGACGCCGATGCCGCTCGATCCGCCCTGAACGAGGAAGGATTCGCCGCGCTTGAGGCCCGCGCGATCGAATACGTTCGACCAGACAGTGAAGAACGTTTCCGGCAGCGACGCCGCTTCTACGAGCGAAAGCCCCTTGGGTACCGGGAGCGCCTGAACTCCCGGCGTCACGCAATACTCGGCGTACCCGCCGCCATGCACCAGCGCGCAGACCTTGTCGCCCGGCTTCCACATCGTCACCGCGGCGCCGCAGGCGACGACTTCGCCGGCAACTTCGAGGCCGGGAAGGTCGGAAGCGTCGGGTGGAACTGCGTAGAGGCCCATGCGCTGCAGGATGTCCGGGCGGTTGACGCCTGCGGCGGCGACCTTGACGAGGATTTCGTTCGGTTTCGGCGACGGCACCGGCCGCTCGGCCGGGGTCAGTACATCCGGGCCGCCGGGTTTGGCGATTTCTACCGCGCGCATTGTATGGGGCAGCGACATAGTCAATCCCGTTAATCGATTGAAGCGATCATAACGTGCGGATCACGCCTGGGTTTCACTCAATCACCCGATCGGCGCGAGCGAGAATGGCGGCCGGAAATTTGACGCCGAGCGCGCGCGCGGTCTTCAGATTGAGCGACAGACCGAACCGCGTCGGCTGCTCGATCGGGATGTTGCCCGGTTTCGCCCCCTTGAGTATTTTGTCGACGAACACCGGCGCGCGCGCATACAGCGAGCGGGTCTCGACCGCGAAGGCCATCAATCCGCCCGACTCGGTATCTTCGGTCCAGCCGTACATCGCGGGCAGCTTGGCTTGCGCCATGAAAGCGATCACGCGCTGGCGATAAAGGTTAAACAGGGCGTGGGCAAGCACCATCACCGCTTGCGGCTTCGCCTTCGCGATCTGCTCCAGCGCAGGATCGAGTTCTTCGGGCCTGGTCGCGCCGGACGTTGGCAGCAGCGTAACGCCCTTGTTCGCTGCGACGCCCTCCAGTTCCTTCCGCTGGTCCGCGTAATTCACCTGAGTTGGATTGGCAAGCACGCCGATGCGCCTGGCGTTCGGGATGGCTTCGATCAACGACTCAAGCGCCTTCACGCCAAACCCGGGGATGGCCAAGGTCGATCCGGTCACGTTGCGTCCGGGCCGTGCGAGGCTCGCCGCGAGACCTAGTTCCACCGGATCGTTTACGTGAATCGCCACGATCGGAATCGTCGAGGTCGCCTGACTCAGAACGACTGCTTCGGTGGCTCCGGTGCATACGATCAAGTGGACTCCGGTCGCGATGAGCTCGCGCGCAAGCTGCGGAAAGCGCGCAGGCGTGCCCTCGGCGTAACGCATTTCGTAGAAAACATTGCGGCCGTCCTCGTACCCGAGTTTGCGCATGCCTTCGAAAAACGTGGGGAAAAGCCGACTCTCCTTCGCTTTCGGGCTGAATCCGCCGGAGAGCGTGCCGATCCGATGCACGCCGGGCGCGGGCTGCGACCAGGCCGTCGCCGGAGCGAGAGCCAGGAACGCGAGGGCGCTGCGCCGCGAGATCATTCGATCACCCGTTCTGCCCTCGCAAGGATAGCGGGCGGAAACGTGACGCCGAGTGCGCGCGCAGTCTTCTGGTTGAGCCACAGCCCGAAACGCGTTGGCTGCTCGATTGGGATATCGCCAGGCTTCGCTCCCTTGAGAATCTTGTCGACAAACACGGGCGCGCGCGCGTACAGCGCGCGGAGCTCGACCGCGAAGGCCATCAATCCGCCGGCCTCGACATCTCCGGTGAAGGCGTACATCGTCGGTACTCTGGTCTGCGCCGCAAAGGCGATGAGGCGCTCGCGGTGGAGCTGAAACATCGCGTGGACGAGCACCACCATCGCTTGCGGTTTGTCCTTCGCAATGCGATCGAGTGCGAACTCGAGTTCTTCGGGCCGCCTCGCTTCGGACGTCGGCAGCAGCGTTACGCCTTTTTCGGTCGCGACGCGCTCAAGGTCTCGTCGATCATCCGCGTAATTCGGTTGCGTTGGATTGCCAAGCACGCTTATGCGCCTGGCGCTCGGAAATGCTTCGATGAGCAACCCCAGCGCTTTGGCGGTAAACCCGGGTATGCGCAAGGTCGATCCGGTCAGGTTGCGTCCGGGCCGCGCGAGGCTCACCGCCAGACCCAGTTCGACTGGATCGCCCACGTGAATCGCCACGATCGGGATCGTCGCGGTCGCCCGACTCGCTGCGACTGCTTCTGCGGATCCGGTGACGACAATCAACTGCACGCCGGCAGCGACGAGTTCGCGAGCTAATTGCGGAAAGCGCGCCGGGGTCCCCTCGGAGTAACGGTGTTCGTAAACGACGTTGCGGCTTTCCTCATAAGCGAGCTTGTGCATCGCCTCGAAGAAAGCCCCCCATGACGGATCTTGCTTCGTCGGCCGCAAGCCGCCGGAGAGCGTTCCGATCCGATGCACGCCCGGCGCCGGCTGCGCCCAGACGGCAGCGGGGGCTAGAGCGAGAAACGCAAGCGCGCGGCGCCGCGAAATCATTCGATGACGCGCTCGGCGCGCGCGAGCACCGTGGGCGGAAAAGTAAATCCGAGCGCGCGCGCCGTCTTCAGATTGACCCAAAGCCCGAAGCGTGTCGGCTGCTCGATCGGAATATCGCCCGGCTTCGCGCCTTTCAGGATCTTGTCGACGAAGGCGGGCGCGCGCCCGTAGAGGTCACGGTAGAAAGTGGCGAATGCCATCAAGCCCCCGGCCTCGGCGTCCTCTGTGAAACGATACATCGTAGGCAACTTCTGTTGCGCGGCGAACTCGATGATCCGCTTCCGGTGGACGAAAAACAGCGCGTCGGATTGGACGAACAACGCCTGCGGTTTGTCGTGCGCGATGCGAGCAAAGGCAGTGTCGAGTTCCTCTGGCCGCCGGGCTTCTGCCGTCGGCAGCAACGTCAGTCCCTTCTCATCTGCCACACGCTCCAGCTCGGCGCGTTGATCCCTGTAGGTCACTTGACTCGGATTGCCGAGCACGCTGAAACGCTTCGCGCTCGGCAACGCCTCGGTCAGCAGCGCGAAAGCCTTGGCGGAAAAGCCCGAGGTCACTGCAATCAGCCCCGTCAGGTTGCGGCCGGGCCGTGCGAGGCTGACTGCAAAACCCTGTTCGACCGGGTCGGCCCCATGGATCATCACAATCGGCAGGGTGGCGGTGGCGCGAAACATCGCGTTCGCTTCGCTCGAGCCGGTAACAACTACCAACTGCACCCCGGCGGCGATCAGCTCGCGGGCGAGCTGCGGCAAGCGCACATTCGCCCCGTCGGCGTTGCGCGCCTCGTAGACGACATTGCGGCCTTCCTCATAGCCGAACTTGCGCATGGCCGCGAAGAAGGTGGGAAAGTTGGGATGGTCTTTTGCCTTAGGGTTGTATCCGGCCGATAGCACGCCGATCCGGTGCATTCCCGGCGCCGGCTGCGCCCATGCGGCGGCAGGAGCGAGCGCGAGGAACGCGATGGTGTTGCGCCGCGAGATCATTCGATCACCCGATCCGCGCGCACTAGGACGGATTGCGGGACCCTGAGGCCGATCGCACGTGCGGCTTTGAGATTCACCACCAGCTCGAACTTGGTTGGCTGCTCCACCGGTAGATCCGCAGGCCTCGCGCCCTTCAGGATCTTGTCGGCGTAGGTCGCCGCGCGACGCCACATGTCGCCATAGCTTGGCGCGTAGGTCATCAAGCCGCCGGACTCCACGAACTCGGGCGCGGCGTACATTGCCGGCAGCCGGTTCCTTTCCGCGAAGTCCACCATTCGCTGCTGCTGGAAGTTGATGAGTGGATCCGGGGCTGTGATGAGAGCCTCGGCGCGCTCCCGCAAGGCCGTTTCGAGCTCGCCCTCGAACTGCCGAAGGTCCCTTACCTCGCGCGATTGCAGCTGCAGCCCCAGTGCCTGAGCCGCGGTTTGCATTTCTCTTGCGCTGGCGGTCGACCCTGCGCCGAGCGGGCTCCAGAAGAATGCGACGCGGCTGAGCCCTGGAATGGTTTCCCTGAGCAGCTCGAGTCTCTTGCGCCCCAGATCCGGGGCGATCGCGCTCAATCCGGTCGCGTTGCCTCCCGGTCTCGCCAGGCTCTCGACGATGCCGCTTGCCAGCGGATCCTGAACCGTACCGAAGACGATCGGAATCGTCCTGGTCGCCTTTCTCGCCGCCAGCACAGCTTCTGCAGAAGCCGTGAAGATGAGATCGACCTTCGAGCGCGCGAGTTCGGCCGCAAGATCAGGCAGCCGTTCGAACTTTCCCTCCGCATGCCTGAACTCGAAGAAGACGTGCTTGCCTTCCACGTAGCCAAGGTCGCGCAGCCCGCCGCGGAACGCTTCAAAACGCGGAAGGAAGAACGAGGTGGTGACCAGGACGCCGATCCGCGCGACTTTCTTCGGCTGCTGCGCTCGCGCCGCCCACGGAGCGAGCGCGGCAGCGCCGGTCGCGATGACGAACGCGCGTCTCGTCCAATGGCGCGTCAACGAATGCACCGGTCGCGCCCGCTCAGAATCAGCGCCCCGCCAGCTTGCCAGCCGCCCAGACGAGATCCACATTCCCGCCCGAAAGAACGACGCCGACGCGCAGCCCCTTCGCATCGAGCTTCTTCTCCAGCAGCGCGGCCGCCGCAAGCGCACCGGTCGGCTCTACGACGATCTTCATCCGTTCCCAGAGGAAAAACATCGTGCGCAGCAGCTCCTCGTCCGTCACGGTCAGCATGTCGTCTACATAGCGAAGCAGCAACGGGAATGTCAGCGCGCCGAGCGAAGTCGTGCGCGCGCCGTCGGCGATCGTGTCGGGGAACGGGATCGTCTGCAGCGACTTCGTGCGAAACGACCGGGTCGCATCATCGCCTGCCGCAGGCTCGACGCCGATCACGCGGCACGCAGGCGCAAGATGCTTCGCTGCGATCGCGCAGCCGGTGAGGAGGCCACCACCGCCGCACGGGACGAGCAGCACGTCGAGCGGTCCCGTAGCCTCGATCAGCTCCTTCGCCGCGGTCCCCTGTCCGGCGACGATGTGAGGATGATCGAACGGCGGAACCACCGTGAGCCCCCGTTCGGCGGCGATGCGCTTTGCGAGCGCCTCGCGGGACTCGCCGGGATTGTCGTACGTGATGACCTCGGCGCCATAGCCCCGCGTCGCATCGAGCTTTACGCGCGGCGCGTTCTTCGGCATCACGATCGTCGCCGGAATGCCGAGCATGCGGCTCGCGAGCGCAACCGCCTGCGCATGGTTGCCGGAGGAGAACGCGATCACACCGCGCCGCCTCGCTTCGGGCGTCAGCTGCGAGAGCGCGTTGAACGCGCCGCGGAACTTGAACGCGCCCATGCGCTGCAGGTTCTCGCACTTGAAGTGCACGCTTGCGCCGGTGCGCCCATCGATCGTCGCAGAGGTCAGCACCGGGGTGCGCCGGGCTTGCGCGCGGATGCGCTCGTGCGCGGCAGCTACGTCATCGAAGGAAACGGTCATGGCGAGACTTTAGCGGCGGTCCCGCCGGTTGGCTATCCCGAGGTATGCTTTTTACCTTCGGAGGACGACATGTACGCAGGCAAGTACGCCGTGGAGCGCGCCAACGTGCCGGCCTTCATCATGGCCGGCTCGGGCGAATCGGTGAGCTACGCCGAGTTCGACGCCCGGACGAACCGCCTTGCGCACCTCTTGCGCGCGCAAGGGCTGCGGCGGCTGGATCACTACGCGATCTACATGGAGAACAACAGCCGCTACCTGGAAAGTTGCGGCGCGGGCGAGCGCTCAGGGCTCTATTACACCTGCGTCAATTCCTACCTGACCGCGGACGAGCTCGCCTACATCCTGCAAAACAGCGAGTCGAAGGTGCTGATCACGTCTGCGGAGAAGCTCGAAGTAGCGTCGCAGGCGCTCAAGACCTGCCCGAACATCCGGCTCTGCCTCGTAGTCGGCGGCAGCCCCCTGGCAGGAATCTTCGCCGACTATGCGAAATCAGTAGGCGGCTTTCCCGCGACGCCGATCGCCGACGGATGGCTCGGCACGCCGATGCTGTATTCGTCGGGAACGACCGGGCGCCCGAAAGGGATCCTGCGGCCGCTGCCGGAGAATCCGCCATCGAAGCCGCTGCCGATCTTCGAGTTTCTCTCCAAGCTATGGCGCTACCGCGAGGCGATGACCTATCTGTCTCCCGCGCCGCTCTACCATTCCGCGCCGCAGGCCGCGGTGTCGCTGACGATCCGTCACGGCGGCACCGCGATCATCATGGAGCGCTTCGATCCCGAAACGTATCTCTCGCTGATCGAGAAGTACCGGGTCAGCCACAGCCAGCTCGTGCCGACGATGTTCAGCCGCATGCTGAAGCTTCCCCAGGAGGTGCGCAGGCGCTACGACCTCTCGTCGCTCGAGATCGCGATCCATGCAGCAGCGCCGTGCCCGGTGCAGGTGAAGGAGCAGATGATCGAATGGTGGGGGCCGATCATCCAGGAGTACTACGGCGCGACCGAAGGTCTCGGCTTCACCGCCTGCGACAGCGCGGAGTGGCTCGCTCACCGCGGCAGCGTTGGCCGCGTGCTGCTCGGCGACCTGCATATTCTCGATGCGGAAATGAGACCGTGCCCGAAGGGCGTGCCCGGAGAGATCTGGTTCAAGACGGCGACGCCGTTCGAGTATTTCAACGACCCGGTGAAGACCGCTTCTGCGCGTTCGGCCGACGGAACGATGAGCACGGTCGGCGACGTCGGCTACGTCGATGACGACGGCTTTCTCTACCTGACCGACCGCTCGACGTTCATGATCATCTCCGGCGGCGTGAACATCTACCCGCAGGAGTGCGAGAACCTGCTGATCACGCATCCCAAGATCGCCGACGCTGCGGTGTTCGGCGTGCCGAACGAGGATCTCGGCGAGGAAGTGAAGGCTGTCGTGCAACTCATGCCCGGCATCGAGCCGGGGCCGGCGCTCGAGCGCGAGCTGATCGACTACTGCGGCGCGCATCTCGCGCGGCAGAAGTGCCCGCGCTCGATCGACTTCACCGAGGCGCTGCCGCGGTTGCCGACTGGCAAGCTCTACAAGAAAGCGCTGCGCGACCGCTACTGGGGCGAGCGCAGGAGCCGCATCGTCTAGAACGCCTGGCGCTTGCCCCAATGCGCGAGCGCGGCGCGCGCGACGTCGTCGCCCCATTCCTGCAGGAAATGCCCGCCCTCGGCGTGCACATAGGGCTCCGGACAATTGCGAATCAGCTTTCGCAGCGCGTTCATCACCGACGGCCCGAGCACCGGGTCTTTTGCGCCGACGGCCATGAACGTGTCGCCCTTCCATGCGCTCTTCCACCAGTCGCGCGCCTTGCGTGAGATCGCCGCGCCTGGCGCGTCGGGCCCGTCGGGGACGAGGCTCGGGAAACGGCGCACGCCGGCCTTGTGGCGCGCATCGGGATAAGGCGCCTCGTACGCGGCCGCTTCGGCCGCGCTCAGATGCGGGCACGCGCGCGCGAGCAGCTTGCCGCAGTCGAGATCCGGCGTCTTCGCCACGTACGCGCGCCAGGATTTGAATCCGTCTGTAAGCGGCACGTCGCCGGTGCCGAGCGCGGTGTTCATGATCAGAAGCTTCTCGTAGCGGGCGGGCGCTTCCATCGGCAGCGTGAGGCCGAGCAGCCCGCCCCAATCCTGCACCGCGATCGTGACGCGCTTCAGGTCCATGCGCTCGACCAACTCGAGCAGGAATTCACGATGCGTGTCGAACGTGTACCAGGTGTCGTCGACGACCTTGTCGGAGCGGCCGAAGCCGATGAAATCGGGCGCGACGACGCGATAGCCTGCAGCGAGGAACGGCGGAATCATCCTGCGGTAGAGGTAGCTCCACGTCGGTTCGCCGTGCAACGCGAGCAGCGCCGGAGCGTCGCGCGGGCCCTCGTCGAGCGCATGCGCGCGCAGCCCTCGCCATTCGAAGTAGTGAGGCGTCCACGGAAAGCCGGGCAGCTCCTCGAAACGCGCGTCGGGTGTACGCAGTGCCTCCATCGCTGGATTGTAGAATGGCCGCATGGACTATTCCCGATACAAGGAACTCAAGGTCCGGCGGCTCGAGCCGGGCATCCTGGAGCTGGTGATGGGCGAGGAGGGCACGAAGCTCTCCACGGCGACCGCGGGCATGCACAAGGAGCTCGCCGAGATCTGGCTCGACGTGGACCGCGATCCGGAGACGCGCGTCGCGATCCTGCGCGGCGCGGGGCGCGGCTTCTCGGGCGGCGGCGACCTCGGGATGGTGGAAGAGATCACGCGCGACTTCTCCGCGCGCATCCGCGTCTGGAAGGAAGCGCGCGACATCGTCTACAACGTCATCAACTGCTCGAAGATGATCGTGTCGGCGATGCACGGCCCGGCGGTCGGCGCTGGGCTGGTGGTGGGTCTGCTTGCGGACATCTCGATCGCCGCACGGAATGCGCGGATCATCGACGGCCACACGCGGCTCGGCGTCGCCGCCGGCGACCACGCGGCGATCGTCTGGCCGCTGCTCTGCGGCATGGCGAAGGCGAAGTACTACCTGCTGCTCTGCGAGCAGGTGACCGGCGAGGAGGCGGAGCGGATCGGCCTCGTTTCGCTGACGTGCGACGAGGCGGAGCTGCAGGCGAAGGCGCTCGAAGTCGCGCGCAAGCTCGCGTCCGGTGCGCAGACTGCGCTGCGCTGGACCAAGTATTCGCTCAACAACTGGCTGCGGATGGCCGGGCCGAATTTCGATACGTCGCTGGCGCTCGAAGTTCTCGGATTCGGCGGCCCCGAGGTGCTCGAGGGAATTGCCTCGCACCGCGAGAAGCGCAAGCCCGAGTTTCCGCCGCCGCCGCAGGATTGGTGAACCGGCGCCGTCCAGTCTGCAGCGCGGGTCGCCAATAATGTGAATTGTTCACACTCCTGGAGTACGACACGACGTATTCACTTTCGATTGGTTAGCATAGACTGATCCCGGCATTTGGTTCATTGGGGGCCAGATGAACAGGCGTAACCTGCTACGAGCGCTCGCTGGGCTAGGCGCTCTTGTTTCCTCCCGCCTATCGCTGGCAGATCAACCCCGCTCGGGTCGTCCACGCCGTATTGGGCTTCTTCCTGACCTCAATTTCGAGCAGTTGGAATGGTTCAAGGACGCGATGCGTCGGCTCGGCTGGTCCGAAGGGCGCGATTTCACGCTCGTAGCGTCGGGAGTGAGTCTTGGTCCCCGCGCCGAGCCCCTCAATACGCGCATGGTGGTCGCGCCATCTCGCGCCAGCCCGGAAGGAATTCCGACTAACACAAAGCGACTGCTCGACAGCAACCCCGACCTGATTCTCGCGACGAGCACCGCGTACGCGGTCGCCGCCCACAATGCTTCCGCAACGACCCCGGTAGTCATGTGGACCGGGGGCTATCCGGTTGAAGCCGGGATTGCAAACAGTCTTGCGCAGCCCGGAAAGAATGTAACGGGCACGTCGATCTATGCCGGTACAGGCATTTGGGGAAAGCTGATCGAGCTGCTGTGGACTGCAAAGCCAACCATCAAGACGGTGGGCGTGCTGTGGGACTACTTGCCTCCTGCGTTTCCGGCCGCGGAGATGGAACTTTGCTACAGCGAGCTGCGCAGAGCGGAGGGGATCCTCGGCGTAAGGGTCCACCTTGCGCCGGTGAGCGACTCGCGGCAATTGGATGAGGCGCTTTCGAGTCTCGAAGCCAAAGGAGCAGACGCGCTGCTCGTAACCTCCGGATGGGCCCTTCTGGACGTGAGACAGCGCGTCATGGATTACGCAGCGACGAAACGGCTGCCTCTTATTGTCGACTTTCGCTGGAAGGGTTACCTCGACCCGTACCCGCTGCTCGTCTACGGCGCCGTCCAAAACGAGCTGATGCAGAGCGCAGCGAGTTACGTCGTCAAGATTCTCGAGGGCGCGCGGGCCGGAGATCTGCCGGTACTGCAGCCCGCTAGATTCGAGCTCGTCGTCAATTTAAGGACGGCGAAGCGGATCGGGCTCGAGATCCCGAAGTCGATCCTCTTGCGCGCCGACAGCGTGGTTGAATGACGCGCTTCCCGAGGGGCGTTCTGGTGCACGCACTACTTCATGTGCGCGGCGCGCTGAAGTCGAGCGCCGCGGCTGCGGATGCGGCCGCGGAGCTGCTTCCCAGCAGCCGCTCGAGCTCGCGTACGACCGCCGCCGGGTCCGGCGGCACGCGCCCCTGCGACGTGAGCAGGATGCGCACCGGCAGATCGGTCAGGGTCGGATCCGGGTGATCGCGCAAGTGCGCCGCGTTCTGCAGCGCGGGCACGATGTATTGCGTCTTGGTGCCCGCCATGGCGTTGTCTACGCCGAGGACCACGGCAGCTTGCGCGCGCGCGATACCGATGAGCAGCTCGGCCAGTTGTTGCGCGGAAATGTTGAGCATGGGAAGAACCCCCTTCGCACGATGGTAACATCGTCCACCCTATGCTGAAGCGGGTCCTCGCCGCCGCCGTGCTGCTGGTGATTGGCGTGGCAGCGGGGCTCGCGTTGCACCTTGCCATTTCCACGGGAGACACGATGTTCTCTGGAAAGCGTCCCGACTACCTCGGATTGACAGACGGCAAGCTGCCGCGCTGCAAGCGCAGTCCCAATTGCGTTTCCAGCCAGGCGGATCCGTCGGATACCGGGCACTACATTGCGCCGATTCCGTTCAAGGGCTCGACCGTCGATGCGATGGCCGCGGTGAGAAAGGCGATCGAAGCGATGGAGCGCTCGACCGTGCTGCGCCACGAGCCGAACTATCTGTACGCCGAGGTCCGCTCGAAGCTGATGGGTTTCGTCGACGACGTCGAGTTCACGCACGACGACAAGGCGGGCCTGATCCACGTGCGCTCGGCATCGCGCCTTGGCCGGAAGGATTTCGGCGTCAACCGCGCGCGGGTCGAAGCGCTGCGCGCGCGGATCGAAAAATAGCCCCGGGCGCTAGTTCGCGAACTCGACCAGGACGGGCTGGTGGTCCGAAGCCTGGCAGTCGAGATCCACGCGCACCGAGACGATTCGCGGCGCGAGGTCTTCGGACACGAAGACGAAGTCGCAGCAGTAGGGCGCCGCGCCGTGCTCTTTCCCGTGCAGGCAGAACGTCGGCGGATGCGGCTCGGCCGGGTGCGCGACGCGCCAGGCGTCCTTGAAATCGGCAAGCAACTTCGCGACGAGAGGGTCGTCCGGCTTCATGTTGAAGTCGCCGGTGAGAATCGCGGACGCGGGGCGCTGAAACGGCTGGAACGGCCCCGAGTCGTAGCGCGTGGAGGGACGTGCGCGCGAATGGGCGAGCGCCTCGGCATTCAATTCACGCAACCGGGCGACCTGCGCTGCGCGCTGCGCAACCGAGTAGTACTCGAGATGCGTGGTCGTCACCCGCACCGGTCCCCATGGCGCTTCGAGCACCGCTTCGACTGCGACGCGCGGCATGCTCGGCGTATCGTCCTCTCCGGGCCACGGCAGCGAATGCCGCAGTACCTGATGTACCGGCAACCTCGACAGAATCAGGTTGCCGAAGCGCCGCCGGCCGCCCGCTCCGTCCGGAACATCGACGCCGCTGACGAGCAGCGCGGTGTAGTCCTTGAATGCGTGCGCGAGCAGCAGCGCCTGGTCCTCGCCCTTGCTGCCGGCGAGCGCCGGAAAGTTCGTCGCCACTTCCTGGAAGCAGCACACGTCCGGATCGCCGAGCTCGCGCGCGACGCGCGCGATGCGCGCCGGGTCGACGACGCCGTCCATGCCGCGGCACCACTGGATGTTCCATTGCAGGAGGCGCATCTATCGGATCCCCGCTCTCATGAAGGATTGAACGAACTGGCGCTGAAAAAGCAGGAACCCGACGAGCAGCGGCGCGCTCGTCATCAGCGTCGCGGCGCAGATGATCGACCAGTCGATCCCCTGGTCGGTCGACGAGAAGACTTGCAGCCCGACGGTGACCGGGCGCGAATTCACCGTATTGGTGACGATGATCGGCCACAGGAAGTTGTTCCAGTGATAGCTGACCGACACCAGGCCGAACGCCACGTACACAGGCCGGGCGAGCGGCACGTACACCTTCCACAGCACCTGGAGCGCGCTCGCGCCTTCGACTCGGGCAGCCTCGTCGAGCTCCCGGGGAATGGTCTTGAATGTCTGGCGAAGGAGAAAAATGCCGAACGCGGAGGCCATGTACGGCAGCCCGATGGCGAGCGTCGAATCGAGAATGCCGAGCCGCGACATCGTGCGGTAGTTTTCCACGATCAGCACGTCGGGCATCACCATCAGCTGCACGAGCACGAGCGCGAACGCCAGGTCGCGCCCGGGAAACTCGTAGCGCGCGAACGCGTATGCGGCAAGCGTGCACAGGATGAGCTGCGCGGCGAGGATCAGCGTGACGAGCATCACGGTGTTGAGGAAGTAGCGCGCGAACGGCGCCGCCTCCCAGGCGTTGACGAAGTTCGCGAGCGTGAGCGGTGCAGTGAGGACGAAACGCGCCGAGAACTCCGCGGGATGGAACGCGGTCCAGATTGCATAGGCGAGCGGCAGTGCCCAGACCAGCGCGAGCAGCCACGCGCCGAGCGTTTCGAGCGCGAGCGGCGCGCCGCGCAATTCGTAGGCGCGGCTCATCGGTAATGGATGCGCCGCTCGAGAAAGCCGAACTGCAGGATTGCCGCGCCGCCCAGCAGCACGAGCAGCACCATCGTCAGCGCGGATGCATAGCCCGCATCCCAGAACTTGAACGCGACCTCGTAGATGTAATAGAGGAGCAGCGACGTCGTGTTGTCGGGACCGCCTTTCGTCATCACCACGATGTGGTCGACGAGGCGAAACGAATTGATCACCGCGTTGACGAGCACGAACAGCGTCGTCGGCATGAGCAGCGGAAACGTGATGCGGCGGAACACCGTCCAGCGCCCGGCGCCTTCGAGCGCGGCTGCCTCGTAGAGCGCGGGCGAGATCGACTGGAACGCGGCCAGATAGAAGATCATGAAGAAGCCGGCCTCCTTCCAGATGGTGACGACGATCAGGCAGCCGAGCGCCGTTTCGCGGCTGCCGAGCCAGTACTGGTTCGGCACGCCGATCAGGCCCGTCAGCTGCTCGAGCAGCCCGTACTGCGGAGTGAAGAAGAACAGCCAGATGTTGGCCACCGCGATCATCGGCAGCACGGTCGGCACGAAATACGCGAGACGCAGGAATGTGCGGCCGCGCAGCTTGCCGTTGACCCATGCCGCCATCAGCAGCGCGAGCGCGATCGAGACCGGAATCGTGCCCAGTGCGAACCACAGGTTGTTCGTCAGCGATTGCCAGAACACCGGGTCGTTCGCCATCTCCCGGTAGTTGTCGAGCCCGGAAAACGCCGACGGGCGGTTCGGCTTGGCCGTCGAGTAGAAGCTGTTCCACAGCGTCGCGACCGCCGGGTAGTGGGTGAACGCCGCGAGCAGCACCACGGCCGGCAGCAGCAGCAGCCAGCCGTGGACCTGCGCCGCGAGGCGGTTCTTCAAGCGCGCGCTACTTGCGATACGCCTTCAACAGCCGCTCGGCCTCGCGTTGCGCGTCCTTCATCGCCGCTTCCGGCGTCTTCGCTCCCGTGAGCGCCGCCTGCAGGCCGTCGTTCAGCGCCTTGGTGACGCGCTGGTTGTCGTGCGTCGAGAGC
>Ga0070704_100000581_pt1 | contig 17577 bp, 18 predicted proteins | sample KBSK5252metaG_FD_65467 | JGI IMG/M metagenome (GOLD analysis project Ga0070704, IMG submission 65467) | Corn, switchgrass and miscanthus rhizosphere microbial communities from Kellogg Biological Station, Michigan, USA - KBS K5-25-2 metaG | ecosystem: Host-associated > Plants > Roots >...
GGTCAGTCCGAGAGATTTGGTCCACCCGTGACGGAAAAGAGTGGACGAAGATGCCGAATGAAATGCCGACGATCGCCGGCGGAGCGCCGGTCGTCTTCGAGGACAAGCTCTGGTTCGTAGGTACGAATCGCGACGGCATTTTTGGAAGATCGTCCCTGAATTCGGCCGATGCGATAAATTGGACGGAACACCGAGCTCCATGGTCTCCGCGCGGCGGAGCGGCAACGTGGGTTTACAACGACAAGCTTTATATGACCGGCGGAAAATACTCAGTGACGGAAAATGGCCAGATAAGGTTTATTTACAGCAATGATGTTTGGGTAATGACAAAGAAGTAAGGAGAACAAAATGATAGCAGCAGAAACGAAAGCAGTTGCGACCAAAGGGTACGCGACACATGGACCGGACGCTAAGTTTGCGCCGTTCGAATTCACCAGACGAGAGGTCGGCCCGAATGACGTCCTTCTCGATATTCAATATTGCGGTATATGTCACTCGGATATTCATCAGGCCCGTGCCGAATGGGAGCCGATGGTACCATCGATATTTCCGATGGTCCCCGGGCACGAGATCGTCGGTCGCGTGTCGCAGGTAGGAAACGAAGTCACCAAATTCGCGATCGGCGACGCTGTCGGTATCGGCTGCTTCATTGATTCGTGTCGCGAATGCCCCGCTTGCACAACGGGCGTCGAACAATACTGTATAAAAGGTTCCGCGTTGACATACAACAGCACCGAAATGGACCGCGAGACTCCGACATATGGTGGCTATTCGAATAAGTACGTGGTCGACGAAAAATATGCGTTGAAGGTAAACGCGACGGGTGATCTTTCGGGCATCGCTCCACTTCTTTGCGCGGGCATAACGACCTATTCGCCGCTGAAGCGCTGGGGAGCCGGCCCCGGTAAGAAGGTCGCCATTGCCGGGCTTGGCGGTCTCGGACACATGGGTGTGAAGATCGCTGCTGCAATGGGTGCGGATGTAACTGTGCTGAGCACGTCGCCTTCGAAAGAAGCCGATGCGCGTAAACTTGGCGCAACTCATTTTCTGAACATGAAGGACGCCGATGCGACCGCTGCTGCGGCCGGGAGTTTTGACCTGATCCTCGATACGATCTCGGCTAATCATGATTACGGCGCGTATCTAGGTCTGCTCGGGCTCCAGGGCGTGATGGTGATAGTCGGCGTGCCGACCGAGCCGACGCCGCTAAATGCGTTCTCGTTGATCGGCGGGAACAAAGCCCTGGCTGGCTCGCTCATCGGAGGTATCCCGGAAACCCAGGAGATGCTCGATTTCTGCGCGGCAAACAATATCACCTCGGACGTCGAGGTGATCACGCCCGATCGCATCGAAGAAGCGTACGATCGCACGGTCAAGTCCGACGTTCGCTATCGGTTTGTTATCGATATGCAGAACGCGTAGGAGAGAAAGTGAGAAGGTGAGAAAATGAGAGGGTGAGAAAGTGAGCATGAAACTCGTGTTCTCACCTTCTCACCTTCTCGCTCCGTTAGATCAGATGAGATACATAGCCCTCCTCCGTGGCATCAACGTCGGCGGAAATACGATGATCAAGATGTCGGAGCTGAAAGCGTCATTTGAAGATCTCGGATTCGAGAATGTCGTGTCGTACGTTAACAGCGGTAATCTCGCGTTCGATACACGAAAGAGCGCGGAACCAATGTTGGCGTTGAAGATCGAACACGCGGTCGAGAAGATCATCGATAAGCAGGTCCTGGTGATGGTCCGAGAGCGGAGTTCGATCAATGATGTGCTCGAGCACAATCCTTTCGAGGGTGAATATGAAACGCACAAGCAAATGCACGTACTGTTTCTAAAGGACCCAGTTCCACGGGACAAACAGAAAGAGATCCTCAGCTTGGCGACCGATCACGAACGCATCGCGATCCGCGGACGTGAGATCTACGCCCTTCTTCTAGGTGGAATGGCCGAAAGTCTGCTGGGACGAGGGCTTCTTGAGAAGAAGCTCAAGATGCCGATGACGGCTCGCAACTGGAGGACGGTTGAGAAGCTCTCGACTTTGTGAAACGCTGTGCTTGTACGCTTATCAGAACAATGAAATACGGATCAAGCATATTAACCGCCCTCGTGTTCGCTGTCGCGTTCGCGGGTGTGAGTCCCGCTCAAAAACATTCTCGCTGCTCCATCGGCAGCACTCACTTCCCGTGTCCCGAGTACTTCAAGGAAGTGAAGGTTAGTGACCCGACTACAAGGCTGTACAAGTATACTGAGAAGGGAAATAACCTGTTCTTCTTCACTTCGGTCCCACAACATTCTTTCGATCCCGCGAAAGTGGGTGAGCTGGTCTTAACCTCGTATCGCCAATTACGAAATGAGCGTTTGAAGTGGAAGCCTGTTAACGATCCGTTCGTGATGAGCACTGATACCAAGCACAAATATCAGTTAGTCGCCGCTATGGGTTTAGGTTCCAGCCTCTTCTTGGAAGTAAAAGCCTTCCTGTTTGAAGTTGGCGGTAAAAAGTTTGTGCTGGGTTATGTTTCGGATTGGAGCGAGAACGAAGTTACGAACCGACGAAGGTTCGAAGTTGGAAAAGGTTTTGCTGACAACGCCGCCGGCTGCAACGCGGTGGTGACCGCTTTGAATTCGGTGACCCAAGAATTCAAAACCCCAAAACAGTATTGTTTCTTCTCAGTTCTTGGAGCGCCCAAGTAGGAATTGTGATTCGACGACCTTTCAATTTCAAACAGTGGATCGACGAGCACCGGCATCTGCTCAAGCCGCCGGTCGGTAACCAGTGTGTTTACGACGATGACGATTTCATCGTGATGGTCGTGGGCGGTCCGAACTCGCGAAAGGATTATCATTGGGACGAAGGCGAGGAGCTTTTCTACCAACTCGAAGGCGACATCAAAGTTCAGATCCAGGAAGACGGAAAAGCGGTCGAGGTTCCGATCCGCGAAGGCGAGATGTTTCTTTTGCCGCCGCGCATTCCGCACAACCCGATCCGAGGCGCGAACACTGTCGGGCTCGTCATTGAACGAAAACGCCATGAAGGCGAACTCGACGGCCTGCTTTGGTTCTGCGAGAAGTGCAACTCGAAACTTTACGAAGAATATTTTCAACTGACCGACATCACGACGCAGTTTCAAGGTGTGTTCGCGAAATTCTATGGTTCGGAAGATTTGAGAACATGTAAGAACTGCGGTGCCGTTATGGAATCTCCCGCAACGCCTATCTAATGCCAACGCAGACCGCTCTTCAATACCATGTAACCGAACGTCAGCGCGACGAGCTCTGGCGAAAAGGTCACATCCTTCTGGAGAATGTACTTTCGGCGGATCACGTCACCGAACATGAAAAGTCGATAAGCGAGGCGGTGCGCCGCCTCTCGGCCGAAGATCGCAGTCTCGAGGAACGCGACACATACGGAAAGGCATTTCTCCAGATTACAAATCTCTGGACGAAGGACGACGCGGTCAAACAATTCGTCTTCGAGAAAAAGTTCGCGCAGATCGCCGCCGATCTGCTCGGCGCTGAGAAAGTTCGTTTGTATCACGATCAAGCTTTGTTCAAGGAGCCCGGCGGCGGTGGTACGCCCTGGCATCAGGACAAGTATTATTGGCCTCTCGACACCGAAAAGATGATCACGATGTGGATGCCGTTGGTCGACATCGACGAAGAGATGGGCATGATCGCGTTTGCTTCCGGCTCACACGCGAATGGTGCGGTAGACAATGTCGAGATATCAGATAAGAGCGAAGAACTTTATAGGCGATATGTCACGGAACGAGGGTTCCCGATCGCGGGGCCGTCTTCGATGCGGGCCGGTGACGCGACATTCCACCTCGGCTGGACGATCCATAGCGCGGGCCCGAATCGATCCGAGAAAATGCGCGAGGTAATGACCGTGATCTATTTTGCCGACGGCGCGAAAGTCACTGCGCCGGAGAGTACTCACCAGCAAGCGGATCTTGATGCGTGGCTGCCTGGTCTACGTCCGGGGGAGATCGCGGACTCTCACCTCAATCCGATAATGAATTGATCAATCTGAAGATCGACGTCAACTTCCAGAGAACGACCCCGAACTACTCCCTCGCCTTTGCCACGCGTGCCCCTTTCGATCTTTGCAACAGTTCCCTCGCTTGCGGCAGCACTTCAAACGCCTTTTGAAGTTGCGGGTCAAATTCATTTGCGAGCCGCAGCGCGGATGAAACTCCGTAGGCCGCCGTCACCAATTCGTTTCTTATGCTCCGAGCGATCTGGGTGTGAAGCTGGTCTATCTCCTTGCTTTGAAGCCCGTAGTTCTCAATCGCAAATTGTTTGTAAGCCTGAAAAAGTTCTTCGTTTATCAAAAACTCGTCGCCTTTTAGAATATAGTCGTAGTCCGGCACGCCTGCTATTCCCAAGTTTTCAAAGTTTCTTATCCTTCCCGATGTGAGCTCGATCGAAAAGGCGAAGGTTGATGATTGAATCCGCGCCTGCGTGTTCCGGGAGGTATCCTTCGGAAACATATTCGGTTCGACGACGACATCCGGCGTTACGCCGTTGCCGCCGTATTTGATTCTTCCCGCCGGGGTCTTGAAAGCTGGTTGTGAAGCAACATTAGCGGGTTCCGCGTCCCTCCTAACTCCCTGTGTGTAATACTTATAAAGGCTTTCGCCGGAATAATCGCGCTGCGTTCGTCGGCCGCTTGCCGTTTGGAAACGTGACACCGTTAGTTGAAGCCTTGTTCCACCGTCGAGGTCGAATATTCCTTGACTAATACCTTTACCGAACGTATTTTCGCCCACGATCAAAGCTCGATCCGTGTCCTGTAGTCCGGCAACAATAAATTCGGCCGCCGAGACCGTGAGGTGATTGGCGAGCGCGACTATCGGGGTTTCGTCCGGTGCGTCATTAGGCGATATGCAAACCCGGGATCCCTCCTTACGTCGAGCAACGGTCTGAAATATCAACTGGCCTTTTGGTATAAGCTCGTCGACCAGAATGCAAGCCTGAGTCACCAGTCCGCCTCCGTTATTGCGAAGATCGAGAATAAGATAGTCGATGCCTTCAGCTTTCAGCTTTGTAAGTGTGCGCCGAAATTCTCCCCCAAGGTCAGATGAGATGCCCGCGGTCAAAGCGATATATCCGACTCGCGGTCGAATAATGTAAGCGTCGGGAATCGAGGGCTGTGCAATCGCGTCACGGACAATGTCGAATGCTAACCGGCGTCCCGACCGCTCCACTATGACTTTTACATTGGACCCACGTGCGCCGAGCAGATGCTTACGAGTTTCGGATGAAGTCATACCCAGCATTGAAACTCCATTGATCTCGACGATCTTGTCTCCATAACGCAGGCCGGCTCGGGACGCAGGTGAGTTTCTGTAAGGAAAACGAATGAAAGTGGCGATCACGTCAAAGCGCCGATCGCGCAAGTCACTGATCGTCGCTCCGATACCGAAGTATTGCGCGTTCAGCTCGGCTCTTGCTTGCGCAGCTTCCTTTGCATCAAGGAAAGCCGAATGCGGATCGAGGATATGAACCATCGAATCTATCGACGCTGTTGTTAGCTCATCGACCTTCAGGCGCGAGCCGCCGACATGATTGGCCCTGATCACCGACAAAGCCTCCAGATAATATTCCGTTACTCGTTTATATTGTTCTGTGAGCGGTGCTTGCGACGGAGGCGGTGCGGAAACCTGACCGATCAACTCTGCATTCGCGACAATCAGAACGACGAATACAATTCTCGAAAATAAGATCTTCACGTTACTCTCCTAAAGCCGATGATCGAGACCTCTGCCGGAAAACGAAAAAATGATAACATCAAGTCCGAATAAAGCGAGAAAATTTCTGTTCGAACTGCCGCGCCCCGATCCGCAATGCTGAAGATCGACGTTCATACACACATCCTCCCGAAGGACATTCCCGACTGGAAAACCAAATTCGGTTACGGCGGATTTATCACGCTCGACCATTACAAGCCATGCTGTGCGCGGATGGTTCGCGATGATGGAAAGACGTTTCGCGATGTCGACGAGAATTGCTGGAGCCCGGAAAAAAGGATCGAGGAGATCGACACGCTTGGCGTCCGTGTCCAGGTACTATCGACGGTGCCGGTGATGTTCAGCTACTGGGCGAAGCCGGCAGACGGTTTGGAAGTTGCGAAGTTCCTCAATGATCACATCGCGGATATCGTCTCCGAATTTCCACTCCGCTTCATCGGTCTCGGTACTGTTCCTATGCAGGACACGCGTCTTGCGATCGACGAGCTCAAGCGATGCAAGTCGATCGGTCTCGCGGGTGTACAGATCGGGACGAACGTCAATCAACTAAATCTCGGCGAGGCGCAATTCTTTGATTTTTTTGCGGCGTGCGAAGAGCTCGGTATGGCGATCTTCGTACATCCATGGGAGATGATGGGCGAGGCGGACATGCAGAAGTACTGGCTGCCGTGGCTGGTTGGAATGCCGGCGGAAGTGTCGCGTGCGATCTGCTCGCTGGTGTTTTCCGGGGTGCTTGAGCGATTGCCGCAACTTCGAATTTGTTTCGCCCACGGCGGCGGCTCGTTTCCGGCGACGATCGGACGCATCGATCACGGGTTTACCGTTCGGCCGGACCTGTGCGCCATCGATAATCCGCATAGCCCGCGAAAATATCTGAATCGAATGTATTTCGATTCGCTTGTACACGATGCAGCGAAACTCGATTACTTGATAAAACTTGTGGGCGCCGATCAAGTTGCGATGGGTTCAGATTATCCGTTTCCGCTCGGCGAAGCAGAGCCGGGAAAGATGATCGACTCGATGCAGTACGACGATGCGATCAAGGCGATGATGTTTCACGGTGCCGCACTGAATTGGCTTAATTTGGAGAAGGGAAGGTTTGAACAATGAGATCCCGATTGTCGATTTTGATCGCTGTTACCGTTTTGATGACGACCATCACTTCTGGCCAGTCGGCCGATCAGAAATACGTCGCATTGACTTTCGCACTCCACGCTTACGACGATGCTTGGAAAAGGAAAGACGTCCAGGGCGTATCGCGAATTCTTGCCGCGGATTATATGTATTTCACTTCAGACGGAAAACTTACCGATAAAAAGCGAACACTCGAGTTTTTGGGCTCGCCTGACTACAAGCTTACGTTTGTGGAAAGAACTGAGATCTCATTCGTTTCTATGCTCTCGCGAGACCGCAGCGTTGCCGTTCTCAGCAGCCGATGGAAAGGACGCGGCAGGTATGGCAAAGAAGAGATCAATGACGATCAGCGGTGTGGTCTGGTCTTTGTAAAAGAAGGGAAAGTGTGGAAGCTGCTCTCCGAACACTGCTCGCAGATCGTTTCGAAATGAGAAAAGCCCGGCATAAATAGCCAGGCTCTTCTTCTCGCGCATAAGCGAAAAATTAGAATGGATCGGCGCCGCTACCGATGGACGAGGTTTCCGATCTCGCCGCATCGCGCGTTTTCGCCGCATCTTTCTCGGCTTTCGATCTACCCAGCGCGAAGGTTCGGTCAGGCGTCCGGATTTTCGTCAAAAATCGACGGCCGTCGATAGTATCAAAAACCAATTTGATCCCGTCAGCCGACTCGTCGCCGTTTGCATTGAGAAGAACGATTTGAAGTTCGTCGGTTTTCGGATCTCGTATGGAAAGAGTACCGGATACGGTCCCGAACTTTGTGACCTTCAAAATGTAATTGCCGCTGTCGTAAGAGTGACCGGCGATATTAAAAGCGAACGGGACTTCGACATCGACCCCCAAGGTGGACTGAGCACTGGCTGAAACTGCGGTGAATAGGAATAATAGGCTTAACAACGAACAAACCTGAATGATTTTTTTCATGATTACTTTCTCCTTTGTATGTAAAGACGAAGGCTTACCTTCGACGGTTACGCGAAATGATCGCTCGGTATAAATGACGCTTCTGTCTGCAATTTCGCAAAATAGAAAAGCCGGCGAGTGTCTAGGAAAGTCGGCCGCCTTTTCAAATGCGCCTGTTATCAATTAAATTCAATTCAACAATGATGAGAACATCACCGATAGAATTTGAAGCGTCGCCGGCATTTGCCGGTGAAATGGATACGCGCGATCCACTGAAAGGTTCCCGAGAAAAATTCTTCATGCCGAAAAAGGCGGACGGTTCCGCGGTGATCTACCTGACTGGGAACTCGCTTGGACTTCAGCCTAAGACCGCGCAAGAGCACGTTGTACAGGAATTAATGGATTGGGAAACACTCGGTGTCGAGGGCCATGTTAATGCGAAAAACCCGTGGCTTCCCTATCACGAATTCTTGACCGAGCAGATGGCGCGCATCGTCGGCGCGAAGCCGATCGAAACGGTTGTGATGAATTCACTGACGGTGAATTTACATTTAATGATGGTTTCGTTTTATCGTCCGAACGGAGCGCGGCGAAAGATCGTGATCGAAAAAGGCGCGTTCCCGTCCGATCATTACGCTGTCGAATCACAACTCCGGTTCCACGGTTTCGAATCAGGCAGCGAGCTCATCGAACTTACCGCGCGCGAAGGCGAAACCACGCTTCGTACCGAGGACATTGTCGAAACGATCGAACGCGAAGGCGACACGATCGCGCTAGTTCTGCTTGGCGGTGTGAATTACTACACAGGCCAGGCCTTCGATATGAAGACGATCACCGAAGTCGGACATAAAGTTGGCGCAACTGTCGGGTTTGATCTGGCACACGCAGCCGGCAATCTTGAACTACATCTGCACGATTGGAATATCGACTTTGCGGTGTGGTGCTCGTACAAGTATCTGAACGGGGGCCCGGGTGCGGTTGCCGGTGCGTTTATTCATGAGCGTCACGCCGACGCGTTCGAGCTGCCACGTTTTGCCGGCTGGTGGGGACACGATAAGGCAACACGATTTTTGATGGGTCCGGAGTTTCACCCGATCTCCGGCGCCGAAGGTTGGCAGATCTCAAATCCTCCGATATTACAAATGGCCGCACTGCGCGCTTCGCTTGAGATCTTCGACGAGGTTGGCATGCCCGCCCTCCGCGAAAAGTCAGAGAAGCTGACTGGATATCTTGAGTTTCTTCTCGATCAGATCAACGACGATCGAGTTTATGTGATTACGCCATCCGATCCAAAGCAGCGCGGATGCCAACTTTCGATACGAGTGAAAGATGCGGACCGAGGCTTATTCAATGCAATTACGGAGCAAGGTGTTTTTGCTGATTGGCGCGAACCGGACGTGATCCGCGTCGCGCCGGTGCCGCTCTATAATTCATTCGCCGACGTCCATACATTTGCGGAGATCTTAAAGGGTTGTTTGGCTATTTGATTTAACGCGGAGATCGCTGAGATCGCAGAGAAACTTCTTTTGCTCCCCGTGCTCTGCGAGCTCTGCGTTAAATGATCTTTATGTCGAATGTCGTTGTCATCGGTGCCGGGCTGGCAGGCTCCCTGCTTGCAATCTATCTAGCGAAACGGGGTATCGCGGTCGATGTATTTGAAGCCCGCGGCGACATGCGTCTTGAAAAAGTAGCCGCCGGACGTTCGATCAACCTCGCGCTGTCCGATCGCGGTATTGCCGCGCTGCGCGAAGTCGGGATGGATGAGTACATGCTCGCCGAGGCGATCCCCATGGACGGCCGCATGATCCATTCGGTTTCCGGTGAAACTAAACTGCTTCCCTACAGCGGAAGAAAAGGTGAATACATCAATTCCGTTTCACGCGCCGGTTTGAATATCGCGCTGATGAACGAGGCCGAGAAGCACGACGGCGTTCAATTTGTGTTTAATGAACGGTCCGTAGATTTCGACTGCTCATGGGGCGAGGTAATGTTCAAGAGCGGTCGAAGTCGGCGGGCCGACACGGTCATCGCAACGGACGGTGCGGGCTCGATGGTTCGACAGGCTATGGAACGACAGCTGTCGAACTTCGAGATGTCATCCATTTTCCTCGAGCACGGCTACAAGGAGTTGCATATCCCGGCTGGGAGCGGCGGTGAATTCCTGCTCGAGAAGAACGCTCTTCACATTTGGCCGCGGCATCAGTTCATGATGATCGCGCTTCCGAACTTTGACGGTAGTTTTACGTGTACCTTGTTCCTTGCGCACAAGTCAGGATCGGGAGCTCAACCAAGCTTTGATCATTTGACCGACACAGATTCGCTGCTCGGCTTTTTCAATCGCGAATTTTCCGACGCCGTTCCTTTGATGCCGACTCTCGTAGAAGATTTTTTCGAGAACCCGACCGGAGAACTGGGCACCGTAAAATGCTGGCCATGGAATGTCGGCGGAAAGGGCCTGCTGCTTGGCGATTCTGCTCACGCCGTCGTTCCTTTCTACGGACAAGGTATGAACTGCGCGTTCGAAGACGTCCGCGTGCTCGATTCGCTGATCGAGGAGCATGGCACCGATTGGGAGATCGTCTATGAAGAATACGGACGCCTGAGAAAAATAAATACCGACGCCATCGCCGACATGGCCGAGGAAAATTTTTATGAAATGCGCGACCGGGTGGCTGATCCAGTCTTCCAGCGCAAGCGTGAGCTCGAGACCAAGCTTGAACAAACATACTCGGATTACTTTTCCAAGTATTCGATGGTTACATTCAGGGAAGACTTGCCGTATTCGGTGGCGAAGGAGAAAGGAAATGCTCAGGATCGACTGTTGATGGACATTTGCTCGCAAGTGGACGACGTCGGAAATATCAAACTTTCAGATGTCATGGAGAGGATAAGAAGACTATGAAGCCGGCGCATCTGGTTTTAGCAGTTTCTGTGTTTGCAGGCGCGGTCGGCTGTAGCGGCTCAGATCAACTGCCCGTCGTTGCGGACCCGACCGTGAAAGTGGATTCGACTCCGAAACCAGCGTTGGAATTGGTTGATCTCTCAAAAGTTCCGCCGTTGGATCCGAAGGGCCGGTTTCAGGATGGCCGAACGGGAGACGGTCAACCAAATCCGGTCGCGAAAGACATAGTTGCCAACGGCAAGGACTCGATTCCCTTTCTTATCCGGAAGCTTGAAGACGAAACTGAGTTGGATCCACGTATCATCGATTATTGGTATCGGCTTTCCGAGGGTGACCTGGCGCTCGTGATCTTGTTTGATCTGTTCACTGACAAGACCGAGACCGATTCGACAATTCACGGGTTTTCTTACGATGAATTCCTTGAACGCGGCGGCAACCGCACATTGACGGGAGAGGAAGTCCTGCGACGCTACATTCAGAAACACGGCAGAGCAAGAATAAAGCAGCGCTGGCAGCAATTGTGGGATGAGAAAAAGGACAAGATCTTTTGGGACGAACGATGCTATTGCTTTCGATTGGGGACTTAGTTTCAAATTTGAAATTTGAAATTTGAAATTCAAATCCAAAATCCAAAATCTAAAATCTAAAATTTAAAAGTGGTGCGGCTCGTGTTCGGGAAACACGAGCCGCGAATTTTACGGAAGGCTTACCTGTAGGCAATGCGGAGATGATAGGCAAAAGGCAGTTTTTTTATGGTTGGTGATTGTGCCACCCGACAAATTTCTCCGCTTATTTGGCGGACGGCACTGAAACTTTTTTCTCCTTATCCTGACGCTGAAAGCCAAACTTCCTGGCCTCGCGCTGGATAACCGATGAATCGTTTTGCAAGTAATAGATCTCCTCTTGCAAATTCAGATTCTCACTCGTTATTTTTTCAATCTCTGCATTCAAGCTTTCGTTCTGTCCGACCTCATTGCTGAACTCCGTGAAAGCTCTAAAGTTGATCGTCAGACAAATAAGCAGCGTGAACAAGGCGGTTGCCGCGTACGGCACCCAGCGCGGCATGACGCGAGCGCTCTTCTTCGGAAGCTTCAACGAATTTTCCCGCCTTCGACGCGGTCTATTCGAGTAAGTAACGGCGGCCTTCTTCAAGCAACTCCTCCATGTCCTGTTTGCTTTCGCTTTCCGCGTAGATCCGAACCATCGGCTCGGTTCCCGACGGACGCATCAGCATCCAGCTTCCATCGGCGAACAAGAATTTTACGCCGTCCATCCGATCTATTTTTTCAACTTTCCGCTGGCCGATCGTTCCAGGTTCCTCAGCAAGCTTCTCTTTTAACGTTGCCGCAACCTCATCGGTAAGCTTCACTCCGATGCGTCCGGATTCGAGCTTTCCGACTCTCCGATAGAGATCCTTAAGCTGTTCGCCCAGGCTTGCTTGTCTCACTGTGACCGTTTCGATGGCCAAAAGACATGCAAGGATGCCATCTTTTTCCGGGTAATGGCCCCGTATCGAAAGACCGGCTGATTCCTCACCGCCGAGTATGATCTCGTCCTTATTTATCAATTCGCCGATAAACTTAAATCCAACCGGCGTTTCATATAATTTCAGATTTCGTTCTTTCGCAACCCGATCTACCAAATGCGACGTCGCCACGCTCCGTGCAACTCCGTTCGTCCAGCCGCGGCTCTCAGCAAGATAATCCGTTAAGATCGCGATCAGCTGGTTCGGTGTGATAAACGTGCCGTCATTATCAATGATCCCAAACCTATCGCCGTCGCCGTCGGTCGAAATACCAAGCGTCAACTTTTTCGTCTTTACAATTTCACGAAGCTCTTCAAGCTGGCTCTCGCCTGGTTCAGGCGATCGGCCTCCGAAGGTAACGTCACGCCAATCATGCAATGTCTCGACTTCACAGCCGGAGTTACGAAGTATTTTGTCCAGGTATCCTCGGCCGGTTCCCCAGAGAGGGTCATATGCGTAACGGCCCTTTGCTTTGCTGATAACGTCGAAGTTTATTTTCGACCTGAGATCCTCTAGGTACGCCGGTCCCGGATCGAACGCTTCTAAGGACCCGCCTTTTGATTTGTCGACGGACACCCCACTCACGATCGCCTCTTCGATCTCTCTCGTGATCTCGGGCAGTGCCGGAGCACCATCCGCCGTCGAGAACTTAATTCCCTGATACTCCGGTGGATTGTGTGATGCTGTGAAGTTCAATCCTCCAGACGCGCCCTGACTGCGTATTACGTGAGATATGGTCGGCGTGGGCGTCGGCCCTTGGCAGAGCAGGACTCGAAATCCTTTTCCCGCGGCGAGCTCAGCGGCTATAGAAGAAAACCTTTCTCCCATGAACCGGGAATCATGCCCGACAACAAGCGTCTGTTCGTTGCCTGGTTTATCGGTTGTCAAATATCTACAAACTGCTTCGGTAACCCGCTCGATGTTTTCAAAAGTGAACTGGTCGGCTATGACCGCTCTCCAGCCCGATGTCCCGAAGCGGATGGACATATATAACCCTGGAACGAAAAACTTATCTTCTTAAGAGTTTTCGACTACCGTGCCTTTCTCAACGCTTTTTGGTTGAATTGCTACTTGCCCGGGTGAACAAGCGACCCTATTTCCCTTGAAGTGTCTGAAAATTTAACACATCCAATTAAACATGTAAAGATGTATTGTTTTCCGCTAACTGCATTACAATTAACATGTTGAAAGATTTCCCTTCACGTAAGAGGTAACTCGGGCGCTTAAAGTGAACGTATAGTGAACCGAACTTGCCGCGGCTTTTTTGCGAGAGAATTCACTATACTAATTGCTGGGTTGGAAGAATAGTTGTGATCGCGAAGATTTTGAGGTCGAGATTCAGTTAAGCGATGGTTTAATTCAAAAATCCCGTTTTGTTATTGCGCTCCGAACCATACCCTTTGCCTGTGTCAAAAGTGCCCCTTCTTGACTCTGGACAAACTCTGTGTCATTTTGCTTCAGCGGGATGAAATTCAGACTCGGTGTCGAGGATACATAAGTGTTACAACGAAGAGCTTTATCGCAAACCCTTAGATCCCGGCTCTAGGGGCATAGCTATTGCTCATTCTGTAGCGTCATCTCGTTCCGCGCGGGAGCTAAGTTTTAATCAATAAGTAATTAATGAGATTTCCTGGACGCAATTAATTGCGGGGATAAACATATAAATGAGACCAGTAAAACATTTCGAAAAAGGACTGACATACGTAGCTAAAGGAGCGTTCAACGCGATCAGATCCGTCAACCAATTCAAACCAAATGCGTCGTTCACGCCGAAGTGGTCCGATAAGCCGCTCTTGAAGTCATGGCAGAAATCGAAGCCGACGCTCGGCTTTCCGCGGCAGACTGATTCGCTTTGCCCGAACTGCGTGATCGAAGCACGCGAAGAGATCCTCAGTGGTACACGCGAAGTTTCAGCTCTGATCAACGAGAACGTCGGCGAGATCAAGGCGCAGATCATCGAACGCGATGGTCAGGTGTGGATGATCAAGGACTGCCCGACGCACGGCCATTTTGAAGACATGATGGCGATCGATTCGAAGTTCCTTCAGCACATCGAATCGCTATTTCCGGGCCGCGACATCGAAGCACACAATGACGAGAAGCTTCACAATCACGGCACATCCTCGGTCAAGTATGGGCGGGGCGCGGTGCTCACCGTCGATCTGACGAACCGCTGCAACATGATGTGCGACCCGTGCTTCATGGACGCAAACCAGGTCGGATTCGTTCACGAGCTGAGCATGGAAGATGTTTCTGAGATTCTCGACAACGCGATCCAGATCAAACCGCGTCGACAGATGTCGGTGCAGTACTCTGGCGGCGAGCCAACGCTTTCTCCGTACTTCCTCGATGCTGTCCGCTATGCACGCAAAGTCGGATACAACTCGGTTCAGGCCGCGACGAACGGTATCGAGTTCGCGAAGTCAAAAGAATTCTGCCGCGAGGCAGCTGAAGCCGGACTGCGATTCGTCTATCTGCAGTTTGACGGTATCGGCAACGATGCAAACTCGCATCGCCAAATCGGCAATTTGTTCGACGTAAAGCTTCGTGCGATCAACAACCTGCACGAAGCAGGCGTCGACATCATTCTCGTTACGACCCTCGTCAACGGCATCAACAACGATCAGGTCGGCACGATCATCCGATTCGCACTCGAGAATCCGAAAAAGATCTCGTTCATCGCGTTCCAGCCGGTGTCGTTTACCGGCCGCGACGAGTTGATCACCGAGCAGCGTCGCCTTCAGCAGCGTTACACGCTGGCCCACCTCGCACATGATGTGCAGGATCAAGTCGGCATTACCGAACCGACACGCGATTGGTTCCCGCTCAGCTTGATGGGAGCGTTCGCCGATTTCGCTGACGTAGTTCACGGACCCGAATCAGATTGGGGACAAGTCAGCTGCGGCTGCCACCCGAACTGCGGTGTCGGAACGGCTGTGATGGTCAATAAAGAAACGAAAGAGATGGCACCGGTGCCGCAGTTCCTGAATATTCAGGGTCTGGTCACCGACATGCAGCACATCACTGATACGAACCGCGGAAAGTGGTTCTCGAACATCATGATGGGCCTCGCCCTTTTGAAGAATTACAATCCGTACGGTGCTCCGCACAGCTTGACGCTCGGCGGCATCCTGAAGAAGTTCGATAAGTCATTCGGTCTTTCCGGCAAAGACTATGGCAAGGTCGGTCCGGACCGCACTATCGAAGACATCGAGAAACGTCGTCAGGACCCGTGGAACTTCCTGTTCATCGCAGGCATGTGGTTCCAGGATCTTTTCAACTACGACTTCCGACGCACAGAGATGTGCATCATCCCGTACGGCACACAGGAAGGCGAGATCTCATTCTGTGCATACAACACCGGCATCGGCTGGCGTAACATCATCGAGCACATGCATCAGAATGCTACTGTCGCACAGTGGTACAAAGATCACGGTCGTCACGAAGTATTCGCACGCGGTAAGGAAGTTGAGCTTGGCGACAAGTCGCACAACCTGATCCTTAACGAAGTCGACCTCGCTCGTCCGAACAAACCTGAGATGGAAGGGCCGAAGACCGCCGCCGAAGAGATGCAGATGATGCGAAAGCTTTACAACGAAATGCTTCTCGAGAAATCCGGCATCAAGGGCGAATCCCTGGTTCAGATCGGTGGCATCAAACGCGAGAAGAAAGAAAAGGAAATGGCGATTGCTGAATAACAGTAATTAGCAATAAAGCCGTCAGTAGTAAGAAGCCCGCGATCGCTCGCGGGCTTTTCTCTTGACCGGTGAACGGCGGTCAGCGTGTTCCATTTGAGATCAGATCAGAGCCACGGTTCAATGCGCCTCTTGATCACGCCGTTCTCGGCGTAAATGACGAGCGTCGTCGGAACAAACTTAGGCGTCTCAGATTTCGTGGACGCAGGCGACATGAGCCTACGCTTATACTGGGCGACCCGAATGCTCCGTCGGCCGGATTTTCGCCCGCCGTCCGAGCGAGTTACATATCCGCCGCCTTCGGCGGGCGGTGCAAGACCTGGTAAAGAAAAACTGTCGAAGCCGGAGGGCGCGTCTGTCGGCGATAGCTCGAGGTCAGGTAACACGTTCATCGCGACCTCTGGCGCGGCGGCCGGGTCACTGATCCCGACAAAAATCGCGCTCACGAGAACGATTGCGACCATCACAATAGCTCCGCTCCCAACCGCGATAACACGACGGAACCATATGGGCTGTTTCCCCAGGTTCGGGCGAATTGTGTGTTGGTTCGTCTCGGCAGCCATTAGGTCTGTGAGCGGTTTAAGGGTTTGGACGTCGCCAGTCAATTGCAGCGATACCTCACGCGGAGGCTTAGATGCAGGCCCGGTTACGGGCTTAACCGAAAAATCGTCGAGGCTTTCGTCTGGTTTGCGCATGAAACTTCTTTGCTGGGTCTCAGGAATGATCGCACAGGTATTTTAACCACCGTACATCTATCTGTCGAGACTTATTTAAGGTGAAAAACTGGACGACAAGGGCATCCGTAGTCAGCAGACAAGATAAGGCCCGCGAGCGATCGCGGGCTTTTCATATTCACTATTCACGATTCACCTATTCACTCAGCCTTCAGCATTCCCCGGAGCTCCTGTCGAAATTCCGGAGTGTCTTCGTGACCGTGCGACGCTACCGCATGAGCGGCGGCCGCTTCGAGCACTTCGTCCTCAGTCCCTGAGATCTTCAATGTGCAGTTCTTCTCGCTCGGATAGTCACTGCAGTCGATAAACTTGCGCCCGCCTTGGGCCGCTGCCGTTGCCATGTCGATCTACCTCCTTTGTTGATTTGCGCTTTGCATTATAGCGCCACTTTCGATTTTGGATTTAGATTTTGGATTTTGGATTCGTGATCGATCTGCGACTCATTCACTCTTACTTGAACTTATCTCAAATTCGAATTATTCTAAATCTAAATAGACGTATGAAACACTCAACCAGAGACGTCGGAAGTCTCGGGCTTACGAAACAGCGGCAGTGTGTCCTCCGGGTCATACACGAATCGGAGAAACACCTGAACGCAAACGAAGTTTTTGAAGTTGCCCGCGGCCTTCTGCCGGGCATCTCATTCGCGACTGTATACAATTCTCTGCGCTACTTAAAGACTGAGGGTCTCATCGGAGACATCCAGCTCGGCTCGGGCGCCAATCGTTATGATCGCAATCTAACGCGACACGACCACGCGGTCTGCAACAAGTGCGGAACGATAGTCGATCTGAACCTGCCTCTCCCGGAGCGAGTGCTCGAAGAGGCGAGCGAGCTTTCGAATTTCCGACCTGAATCGATCGAAGTTACGCTGCGTGGTTTGTGCCCGGCATGCACTCGGTAACTTTCTGCAAATTTAATAAAGAGGAAAACAACA
>Ga0070704_100000588_pt1 | contig 17506 bp, 15 predicted proteins | sample KBSK5252metaG_FD_65467 | JGI IMG/M metagenome (GOLD analysis project Ga0070704, IMG submission 65467) | Corn, switchgrass and miscanthus rhizosphere microbial communities from Kellogg Biological Station, Michigan, USA - KBS K5-25-2 metaG | ecosystem: Host-associated > Plants > Roots >...
CAGGAGCGACTGGCTCACCGGGTTGTCCCTGGGCGTGACGCCGAGCCGGGCGGCCAGCGCGCCTGCCTGGGCATTCACCGCACTGTGGTCGGTGATCATGGTGTTGGCGAAGGCCCTCACCTCCGCCTTGGCAATCTTCGGCCCGGCAAACCGGGCCAGCTCGATGTCGATGCTGTTGGCTGTCACGGCGACGTGGGCGACTTCTGGATCGGAAAGATCGGGGGCTCCCGTCTGGGCCCGGAGCTCGGCGGTTGCGGCGGACAGGACCAGGAGCGCAAGCAGGCCTGATGGTGTCGAGTGCTTCACATGACCTCCCAAAGTGGATGAGACGTGGTGTGGGAATGCATTGGCGCGAATAACATACGTGTCATTGTCAATTAAGTCAATAGAATTATGTGATTAATGGACAACTCAAGTAGTTTGTTATATTTTCCCTTGCGTCTTTGCGTCTTTGCCTCCTTGCCTCCTTTGCCTCCGAGGACTGCGTAATGACCAATTGGCTGACCCGGCTCCTTGGCGAAACGCAGGTCAAGATCCTCCTGCTGCTTCGACGATCCCGTCAGACGATTACCGGGCTCGCCGACCATGTGGAGCTGACCGACAACGCGGTCCGCACCCATGTGGCCGCACTGGACCGCGACGGGATGATCGAGCAGGTGGGGACCCGGCGGGAGGCGAGGGGAAAGCCCGCCAAGGTCTACGCCCTCACCCGGGAAGGGGAGGAGCTCTTTCCGAAGGCCTATGCCCTGGTGCTCTCCGGGCTGGTGGAGGAGATCTCCCGGGGCGAGGGCCGGGAGCGGGCGATTGCCCTGCTTCGGGCGGTGGGTGAGAAGGTGGCGGAGGGCGCGGAGCCATCCAGGGACCCCAAGGCCCGGGTTCGGGCCGCAGCGGCGATCCTCAGAAGCCTCGGCGGAGACGTCGAGGTCGAGCGCACCGACCAGGGGTGGCTGATTCAGGGCTACGGCTGCCCGCTCTCGGCGGTCACCTCGAGACACCCCGAGGTCTGCGCGGTCGCCAAGGCGATCGTGGAGGAGATCACCGGCCAGCGGGTGACGGAGTGCTGCGACCGGAGCGACCGGCCGCGCTGCGCGTTCCAGATTTCGGGAGCGCCCTCCGAGGCGGCCTGACCCAGCCGCGGCCCCATGGCCGCTATTATCCGGGCTCCCCAGGCATCAGGAGCCGCCTGTGTACCGGAAATGGACCTTCCCTGCCCTCCTGGTGGCCGCCGGCGTCCTCGGCTGCGCCACCCTTCAGCAGCTCGCCGCGCTCCGGCAGGTCGATTTTTCTCTCGCCGGCACCCGCAACGCCCGGCTGGCCGGAGTGGACTTGAGCCGGATCCGCTCCTACCGCGATCTCAGCGCGGTGGACATCGGCCGGATCGGACTTGCCGTCGCCCGAAAGGACCTGCCCCTCGAATTCCAGCTCGATGTGCGCGGGGAGAACCCTGCAGCCAACAGCGTCACTGCCACGATGGTCCGGCTCGCCTGGTCGCTGTATCTGAACGAAAAGGAGACCATCTCCGGCACCCTCGACACGACGCTGGCCTTCCCGCCCGGACAACCCACGACGTTCCCGATGCGAATGCGGCTCAATCTGGTGGAGTTCTTCAGTGGGCCGGCCGAGAGTCTGGTGGACCTGGCGGCGTCCATCGCGGGACTCTCCAGCGATCCGACCAGGATCTCCCTGCGTGGCGTCCCGACCATCGATACTCCGCTCGGCCGGATCAGTTACCCGACGCCGATCACCATCGTCTCGCGCACGGTGGGGGGGCCGGACGGTCGAGATGACCGACGGTGAAACGGCCTGGCTCGCGCTGAAGGAAGAGTTCACCTTCGGTAGCGGCCTGATTCCGATGAACGCGGCCAACATGTGTCCCCCGCCCCGTCAGGTCATCGATGCCATCGAGGCGGCCAATCGCTCGGTGGACGCCGACGTGTCCTTTCACAATCGGGCCCGCTACATCAGCCTGCGGGAGACGGTGCGCGGCGCGGTCGCCCGCTTGCTCGACGGCGACCCCGATGAGTTCGCCATCGTCCGCAACGCGTCCGAGGGGAACAACATCCTCGCCGCGGGACTCGCGCTTGGTACCGGTGATGAGGTGATCACCACCGACCAGAACCACCCCAGCAACGCGTGGGCCTGGGAAGCGCAGGCGGCTCGGCGGGGATTCACGGTGACGAATCTCACGCTTCCCCCCAATCCATCGGGAAGCGACGAGCTGTTTGCCCACTTCGAAGGCGCCATCACTTCGCGCACCCGCGTGCTGGCGATCTCCGACGTCTCCAACTCGACCGGAGTGAGGCTCCCGGTCGGGAGACTCTGCCGGCTGGGGCGGGAGCGCGGAATTCATGTCCACCTCGACGGTGCTCAGACGATGGGGGCGATGCGGCTTTCGATGCACGAGCTGGGCACCGGTTCCTATACCGCCAGTACGCAGAAGTGGCTGATGGGTCCGCGTGAGGGAGGAGTCCTCTTCGTCCGCAAGGATCTGATTCCGGGTGTCCAGCCCGCGGTGGTCAGTCTTGGCTTCAGCGACCCGGCGGATCCTGGACACGCGACTGCGCGGAAGCTCGACATGCTGGGCCAGCGTAATGAGGGAGTGATGGCGGGATTCGCCGCGGCACTCGACTTCGTGGAGCGCATCGGCATCGACAGAATCCAGGCGCGGGTCGAGGCGCTGGCGGCGCGCCTGATGGCCGGGTTGCGGGAGATTCCCGGGTACCGGCTGGTGACGCCTTCGGCGCCCGGGTGCTCGCACGGCGTGGTGGTGGGGAGATTCGAAGGCATCGACCATGAGAAGCTGCACGACCGGCTCTATCACGGACACGGCATTGCAAGTGCGCCGACCGGAGGACTCCGGCTCTGCGCACACATCTACAACCCGATTGCCGATGTCGACCGCGTGATTCGCGCGGTGGCCGCCGCACGGGGAGAGATCTAGGTGCGGCCCGCGGCCCGACATGCCGTGAGGCTCGCCTGCTGGGTGGGCTTTGTCGCCGCGTCGCGCGCGTCCGCGCAGACAGGGTACGTCCCCTCCCCGGAGAATCTGGCCGCCCGCGAGTGGTACCAGGATGCCCGGTTCGGGATGTTCATCCACTGGGGGATCTACAGCGTCCTCCAGGATGGTGAGTGGGTGATGAACAACCGGGGGATGCGGGTCAGGGAGTACGAGACGCTCGCACCCCAATTCAATCCGGACAAGTTCGATGCGGCGGCGTGGGTGAGCCTGGCCAGGAGCGCCGGGATGCGGTACATCACGATCACCAGCAAGCATCACGATGGATTCGCGATGTACGATTCGAAGGTGTCCGACTGGGACATCGTGGACCGGACCCCTTTCCGGCGCGATGTCCTGGCCGAGCTGGCCCGGGAGTGCCGCGCGCAGGGGATCAGGCTCTTCTTCTACTACTCGCAGCTCGACTGGCGGCATCCCGATTTTTTCCCGCGCGGGGAGACGGGGCGCACCGCCGGCCGGCCCGACTCGGGGCAGTTCTCGCGGTACCTCGATTACATGGACGCGCAGCTTCGGGAGCTGCTCACCGGCTACGGTCCGATCGGGGGGATCTGGTTCGACGGGGAGTGGGACCGGCCCGGGGCCGACTGGGGATTCGAGCGGACCTACGGATTGATTCACCGGCTTCAGCCTGCGGCGCTGCTGATCTCGAATCATCATCACCTGCCGAGGGCGGGAGAGGACGTGCAGACCTTCGAGCGCGACCTCCCCGGGGGAAACACGGCGGGTTTCAACACCAGGGAGATCGGCGCCCTGCCGCTGGAAACGGCACAGACGATGAACAATTCGTGGGGATTCCGGCTGCAGGATCGAGACTTCCGCAGTTCGGCCTCGCTCATCCGTGAGCTGGTGAATGCGGCGGGACGCAACGGGAACTATCTGCTCAACGTCGGGCCGAGGCCGGACGGAACGATCCAGCCGGAATTCGTGGACACGCTCAAAGTGATCGGTGCATGGCTGGGACGGTACGGCGGTTCCATGTACGGGACGCGGGGCGGGCCGATCGCGCCAAGACCCTGGGGCGTCACGACTCAGCGAGGCGACACGGTTTTTGTGCACGTGCTCGACTGGGTGGATTCGGATCTGTCATTGCCTCCCCTGCCCCGCCCGGTCCGTGCGGCAACCATGTTCGCGACGGGGAGCGCCGTGCCGTTCCGGCAATCGGCGTCCGGAGTGACCCTGAGTTTGCCCCCTCGTGGAGCGGGCGAGGTGGATCAGATCGTCGCGCTCCGGCTGGGGAGATAGGCGCCCGTGACGCAAATGCCACTCCGCGATTACGCCGCCGACCTGACCGCTACCGTCGACCGCGCGGCCCCCATCCTCCTCCCGATTTACGCGGAGGTGAACGGCCGTCGTCCGGCAAAAGACAAGTGGTCGCCTCGCGAGATCATCGGGCACCTCATCGATTCCGCCGCGAACAATCACCATCGTTTCGTGTGCGCTCAATGGCAGTCCGACCTGATCTTCGCGGGTTATGACCAGGAGGGCTGGGTTCGGACCCAGGATTATCAGCATGCCCCGTGGGAGGAGCTCGTCGTCCTGTGGGCCACCTACAACCGGCATCTTGCCCGGGTCATGGTGGCCATCCCGGCCGAGATCCGGCAGCGGCGGCACAGCCGGCATAACCTGCACGAGGTGGCGTGGCGCCCGATCCCGGCGAGCGAACCGGCGACGCTCGACGAATTCATGGCGGACTACGTCGACCACCTGCACCATCATCTCGGACAGATCGAGGCCCTGGCCGGTGTGACGGGCCTCGTCCCCTAACCCGCGCCGGATCGATGCGCCTCCGACTCCCCCACCAGGCCCTCGCCGGCATCCCGGCAGTCGCCCTGCTCGCGATCGCATGCACGACCTCGCCACCAGCGACAGCCGGGCAGTGGACTGGCGACCTCGGTCGCCCTCCGGCGATCCAGCGGCTGGAAATTGAGATCGACTCGTCAGGGAAGCGCGCGACGATCACCCTCCCGGGCTGGCAGCTCGACAAGGCGGTCGCATCCGCTCTCCCTGGAGCGGCGGAACGCTCGCGGTTCGAGGTCGTCGTCGAGAAGGATACCGTCCGCTTCGAAGGGGCGGTGCAATCGGGCACCTGGATCGGCGAGGCGACGCGGGGCACCGACGTCCTCCCGTTCGTCCTGCAGCGGCTCTATCCGCTCTCCGACGCCGAGTGGCTGGCCATCGTCGGGACCTACCGTGCGGAGGATGGACATCTCCTCGGAATCGCTCCGTTCTCCGAATTCGGGGAGCGTCCCCTCATCGTGGACTACTCGACCGGGCGAATCGGCCCGCTGCTTCCGGTTTCGCGGGATCGTTTCCTCGTGGGCCATTCACTCATGACCCCGATGTTCCCCGCCGACACCCTCACGCTGACCTACGGACCGGCGAGGGAAGTTCGCAGCATCGGATTCGTCGAGCAGGGGCGCGGGCCGGTGCGTGCGGAGCGCGTGGCCACGCGGGACTCGACGGTTGAATTTCGGAATGGGCCCGTCCTGCTGAGCGGTACGCTCACCCTTCCGCCCGGGCCACCGCCCTACCCCGCGATTGTGCTGGTCCACGGATCCAACGCGCTCACCCGCGATGTCTTCGGACCCTGGACTCGCTACTTCGCCGGCCAGGGATTCGCGGTGCTGGCATACGACAAGCGGGGCACCGGTCACTCCACCGGTGACTGGAAGACGGCGGATTTTTCCCTCCTGGGCGAAGACGTGCTCTCCGGAGTGCGGTTTCTGGCGGAACGAAACGACATCCGCGCCGATCGCATCGGGCTCTGGGGCGCAAGCCAGGCGGGCTGGATCATGCCGCTGGTGGCGGCGCGGGCGCCGAAAGAGATCGCGTTTCTCATCGTTCACGCCGGTTCTGGAACCACGGTCGGTGAGGAGGGAATCCTGTACCTCAGGAACGAGCTGCGCTTCGGGGGGCTGCCCGAATCTTCCGTGGCCATCGGGACTCGCTATCAGGCGCTCGACGATTCGGTCACCCGGTCAGGGCACGGCTGGGAAAGGCTCCAGCAGTTCTACGAGACCCACCGAATCGCCGAGACGTGGCTCTGGCCGCCTCGACCCGCCGACGATTGGTTTCGGGGCTACTATCGGATGCTCATGGACTTCGACCCGGTGCCGAGCTGGAAGCGAGTCGGCTGCCCGGTCCTGCTCTTTTTCGGCGAGCTCGACGCCAATGTCCCGCCGGAGGAATCATGGCCGCCCATCGAGCGCGCCCTGCGTCGGGGCGGGAATCTCGCCGTCACCCGCGTGCTGCTCCCGAAGGCGAACCATCTCTTCCTCGAGGCCCGTACCGGCGCGCGGGACGAGTACCCGGGACTCTCCCGATTTGTCCCGGGCTACTTCGACGAGATCACGCGATGGTTGCAGGGCCCGGGTCGGCGGCGTCACCAGTAGGCCACCCGGACCGACGCCGGGAACACTCCGACGCCTTCGCGCGTCACGCCCGGTGAGGCACCGACGGTAATCTCCCGCAGGTTCGGCAACGCGGCGAGCTGCATCACACCCGCGTCGGTGATCCCGGCGCATTCCGAGAACTCGAGCCGCTCCAGCGAGGCCATTCTCCCCAGCAGCTCGAGACTCCTGTCGGTAATCCGCGTCCCTCCCGCATAGTAGGATGTGAGCCTGGTGAGCGCCGCGATGTGGGTGGTGGCGGCATCGCCGGTGTTCCGGCAGTACATGCACCAGAGTGCTTCGAGATCGGCACAGCGGCCGACGTGACGAAAGCCCTCGTCGGTGACGTCCATGGGCATGAGCTCGCGCAGCGCAGGGAAGTCCGGCAGCGCGGCGAGCGCCGTGTCATCCACGTGTTTGCAGCTCACCGCGATGCCGCGCAGGGCCGGCATGGCCGCGAGCGCCCTGAAGCCCCGCCCGCCGAGGTTCGGGCACTCACGGCCCCAGATGTATTCGATCGTCTGTGAGCGGGAGAGCGCCCCAAATCCGTCATCGCCGGCCACGGTGCCTTGCGCCATCAGCATGCGGAGACGCGGGATCGCCGCGATGTGGCGCATCGCCGTGTCGTTGCAGAGCTTTCCTTCACAGCCGAGGAAGCCGAGGTTCGCGAGTCTCGCCAGCGCCTCGAGGCCGCTGCCCTGGACTGCGCTGGTATGCCAGAACATGCTGAGGCCGAACACGCCATCGAGATCGGCAAGGCCGGCGAGCCCGGCGTCGGTGAATGGTCCGTCGATCAGCAGATGCGTCGGCTCGGCATCGGCGCTCATCAGCGAGTACCTGGGGTTTCCCCCTTGCCAGGTCTTAAACGCCGGGAACCGGTGCAGCAATGCGAGGCCGGCGTCGGATACCTGCTTGCCGGTCTTGAAGATCCTGAGGTGGCGCTTCCCCGTGAGGGCGTTGATGGCGCCGTCGCCGGTCGGCGTCCCCAGGAGATTCACGTCTTCCAGATGGTCGCAAAAGGTCAGATGGGCGACACCGGCGTCGCTGACACGCTGAGACCAGCACAGCTGGAACCGCCGGAGCTCCGGCAGATGCCGGAGGACTTCGAGCCCGCGATCGGTGATCGGACTGTCCCATCCGCTCAAGTCCAGCTGCTCCAGCTGCGGCATGCCGGCGAGGTGCCGGAGGCCGTCGTCGGAGAGTTGCCGCGAGCCGCCCAGATTGAGCGATGTCACATGTCGGAGGCCGGAGAGTCGCTCCAGCGCCGCATCGTTCAGGTGGGCGCTGTCGAGTCCGGTAAGCTCGTGCTCCTGCATCACGCCAAAGATCGTGTCCCAGTCCCTTTCCGTCAGCGGAGGACGCGGCTCGATCCGCTTCTTCGCCCAGTCGATCTTGTAGAACGGCGGCGCGGAGCTCATTCCGAGCGGGGCGGAGCGTGGGTCGCCTTGCGGCTGCGCGACGTGTGCGCCGAGATCCGCCCAGTTCTTGAAGCCGTAGAAGCGGGCGACGAGTATCCGCGCCTGATCCAGCGTGAGTGGCTCCGACCCATTCGTCGCTCCGGCCATCCCCGGGAGTCGTTCCCGCACCCGGGCGCGAATCGTGTCGCGATCGAGGGAGCCGCCGAAGGTCCGGCTCAGCCGCTCCAGGGCTCCGCTGTCGCCAGGGCCGTCCACGAGGACGAGGTCCTCGGCGAGCCGATCGAATTGCTCGAGGCGAGGAGGTGCGGCGGTGGCGGCCGGGGAGTCGGTGCGAAGGAATCCGGCCAGCTCGAACATCCCGAGCCGATAGGCGCGGTCGGCGGCCGATTCACCTTCCTTGTTCCGGAGCGATGGATCGGCCCCGCGCTCGATCAGCAGCCTGGCGATTTCGATCGCCCGGCCCTCGTCGTCGGGTGGAAGCCACATGAGCGGTGTATGTCCATCCCAGTTCACGGTGGCGCGCGCCGGCTTTTCGGTCAGCACGTCCCGCACCCGCTCGACGTTTCCCACGTAGGTGAGCTCCCAGATGTCCCGGCTGACCGTACCGAGGAGCTCGATCATGGGTTGGTGCTGGGCATACACTGCCGCGCCGAGCGGAGTGTTGGACCAGTTGGACTCCACCGGATCGATCTCGGCACCGCGTTCGATCAGGAGGCGCGCGACCGCGAGCGAATTCTGGTACGCGGCCATGTGCAGCGGACGCTGCTTCGTGTTGTCCTCGACATCGGGTGACATGCCAAGTTCGAGCAGGAGCTCGACGACGTCGGCACGGTCCTGCCTGGCCGCCTCGAAGATCACTTCGGTGGAGCGCAGGAGCTCCGGATGTTCCGCGGCAATCGCGCGCGCGACCTCTCGATCGAGTCGAAAGCACGCGGCCGCGAACAGGTCCCCGGTTCCCGGGACGAATCCTGTGGGCGTGGACCCGTATTTCACCAGCAGCTCCGCCATCTCACGGTAGCCTCGGCGCAGCGCCTCCGCGTGCAGCGAGCGCTCCCGGCGCATCCGGTGCTGCTGCGGCTGGGGCGGATTCGGGTTCCCGCCATGGGTCAGCACCCACTCGGCCAGCTCCAGATCGTTCCTCGGCACCGCGATGCCGAGGTGCCAGCCCGATCCGTGGCCATAGTTGCCCATGTCGAGCATCCTCCAGTCGGGGTCGTCCCAGTCGGCCTTGCGGCCGGCCTGTACCGAGTATTCGTACATGAGCTTTAGAAACCAGAGCACCTTTCCATGGAATGCGATGTTGTAGATCACCTGGATGTCATACGGCGCGGCGCCGCGATCGAGCAGCAGGCGCACCAGCTCGTCCCGTCTCGGATGAGGTGGACGATCTTCCTCGCCCTCCCCGATCGCTCCGACGAGGGGAGTGTACCGGCTGTCGCCGGCCATGAAGTACACGTTGGGATCGGCGCCGTGGTCGAGCAGCGCGCGCGCGATTGCCACCGCGTGGTCGCTCACATCGTCCAGGGGAAGCCGGGTGAAGCAGAGATACAGGATCGGCTCCCAGCCCTTGGGACCGCCCTTTTGCTTCGCCGCCTCCGGCCGGGCGGCCAGCGCACGCTCGACTGCTTCCAGGTCTCCGCACACGATGCTGGTGCAGAGGCTGTGGCCGGCGACCTCGGGGAAGTGCTCGAGCACACGCATGGCGGTATGCACGGCTCGGACGTGTGCCGGGCCACCACGAACATGGTGGTCCGGGCAGGCATTCCGGATGAACCAGTCGACCGGATCGAGTGCGGGCGTCTCCCGGGTCGGTTTGGCGGCGAGCAAGGATCTGAGCGCCGTCCAGCCATCGAGTCCGTGCTCCCGGGCAATCGCGTGCTGGACGTCCCGAAGCCCCGGATCCGATGGGGCGTCGGGATACGCACGCGCAAAGCGGGCGCGCGCCTCGGCGACATTGTCGCGTATCGCGCGAAGCCAGCGCTTCGCTTCCTTCTTCAGATTGTCGAGGGTGCTCTGAGGCGTGAGCTTTCTGCTCATGGAACACCTTCCTCCCGTAGCCGCCTGAAGTCCGCTGAGTTACAGGCTGGAAGAAGGCTCGGCGATGGGACTGCGAAGCCGGTTGGGTGGGAGTAGTCTCCCTTGCCGCGGACAGGTGGCGCCCCACTGCGCTCTACCCGGAGATTTGCGGCCCGCCCCGGCGTTTGTCAATGGCGGCCTTAGATTGCAGGAACACCACACCGAACCGACAGAGGTGTTTCATGCGTAGATCGCTCGCCGTCCTCGGCACGCTTTGCCTGGGTCTGACCACGGTGCTCAGCGCGCACGACATGTTTCTCCGGCTGCGGAGCTTCTTCCTCGCCGAAAACACGGCCGTCATCGTGCCGCTGCTCAATGGCACCTTCAGCACCAGCGAGAATTCGATCGACCGGAACCGGATCGCCGATATCAGCCTCATCGCCCCTCGAGAACGGGTCCGGTACGACACCTCCGTGGTGACCGCGCGCGGAGATACCACCTTTCTTCGTATCGCGACGGAGGGCGCCGGCACCTACGTGCTGGGACTCTCGACCCGCCCGAGCCAGCTCAAGATCAGCGGCAAGGAATTCGCCGGGTACCTGGAAGAAGAGGGCCTGACCGAAGTCCTCGACGCCCGGAAACACGATGGCACCGCCGCCGATTCCGCGAGTGAGCGGTACGCCAAGCACGTCAAGGCGGTGCTGCAGGTCGGCACCGCACGGAGCGACGGTTATGCGTCGGTCCTCGGCTATCCCGCCGAAATCATTCCTCTGGACAATCCGTACTCGCTGAAGCCCGGGGGTCGCCTGCGCGTGCGCGCGCTCGTCAATGGCACGCCGGTCGCGAATCTCGCCGTGCTCGCCGGGGGACGGAGCACCGGGGAGGCCAGACTCCCGGTGCAAACCCTGCGGACCGGGTCCGACGGGGAGGTGACCATCAGCGTTTCGCGGCGAGGGACCTACTACGTCAAGTTCATCTCGATGGTGAAGGCGACCGGTGGAGTCACGGACTATGTCTCGAACTGGGCGACGCTGACCTTCCAGGTCCGGTGACCCCGGGAGGCGCCGGCTCCCCGGCGCTCGCGCTGGCCCGGCGCCTCCTCGCGCTGGACACGATCAATCCGCCCGGGAACGAGTCGGCCGCCGCGCACCTCCTCGGTGACCTGCTCGCGGCCGCGGGTTATGAGACCCGCTATTTCGAATTTGCGCCGGAACGCACCACCCTTCTCGCGTCCCTGCCGGGCGGCGACGGCAGGCCCCCCCTGGGCTTTACCGGACATCTCGACACTGTTCCCCTCGGGGCGCTGCCATGGCGGCACGACCCGTTTGGCGGCGAAGTGGTGGACGATCGCCTCTACGGCCGGGGCGCCTCCGACATGAAGGCGGCGGTGGCCGCCATGGTGACGATGGCCATCCGGCACTCGACGCTGCGGGGACCGAAAGCGGGGATCCTCCTCGCCATCACGGCGGGTGAGGAAACCTCCTGCGAGGGCGCCCGGCATCTGGCCGAGAGCCTGGATCTGCACGGTGCCGTCGGGGCGCTGGTCGTGGGAGAACCGAGCGAGAATCTGCCGCTCGTTGCCCACAAGGGCTGCGTACGCTACCGGATCACCACGCGTGGAGTTTCCGCCCATGGCTCGATGCCCGAGCTCGGCGTCAATGCGATCCATCGCATGGCGGAAGTCATCGGGTACCTCCGGGGCTTCGACTTCGAGGCCGAGCCGCATCCGCTGCTCGGCTCGCCCACCCTCAATATCGGAACGATCGACGGGGGGACCAGCATCAACACGGTCGCCGATGCCGCCTCGATCGGCGTCGACATTCGTCTGTTGCCCGCCCAGCGCGAAGAGGTTCTGCTGGATCGCCTGCAGCGCGAGCTCGGCACGGACGTGAGGATCGAGCGGCTCGAAGGCGCCGCCTCGGTGGAAACCGATCCGGGCGATCCATGGATCCGGAGCGTCTTCGACCTGATGGAGGGCGTGCTCGGCAGGCGCCCCCGCCCCGCGGGAGTGCCCTACTTTACCGACGCATCGGTGCTGACGGCCGCCTTCGGTAATCCGCCGACCGTCATCCTCGGGCCCGGGCAACCGGAGATGGCGCACAAAACCGACGAGTTCTGCCGGGTGTCGCTCCTGGAGACCGCGGTCGAGGTGTACGCAGCGCTTGCCAGGAGGTGGCCGGGTGGCGCATGAGCACGACGAGTACGCCATGGTCGCCGACCTCTACGACCACGTGGGGGTGTACCGCGAGCGGCCCGACGTGGCCTTCTTCGTCGAGGCGGCCCGGGAGACCGGGTCCCCGGTGCTCGAGCTCGGCTGCGGCACCGGGCGGGTGCTCATCCCGACGGCACGCGCGGGAATCGACATCATCGGACTCGACATGTCGCCGAGCATGCTTGGCGAGTGCCGCCGCCGACTGCTGGACGAACCGGCGGCGACACAGGCACGAGTGCAGCTGGTCCAGGGGGACATGCGGCAGTTCGATCTCGAGCGGAAGTTCACGCTGGTCACCCTGCCGTTCCGGCCCTTCCAGCACCTCGTCACCGTGGAAGAACAGCTTTCCTGCCTCGCCGGCATTTCCCGGCATCTCGCGCCCGGGGGAACGCTGATACTGGATCTGTTCAACCCCTCGCTCGATGCATTGGCGAACCGGCCGGTGGGACAGGAAGTCGCCGAGGGTCCGGACTTCTCGATGCCGGACGGGCGGCGGGTGAGCCGGAGTCATCGCATCGTGTCCCACGACCGCGCCGCGCAGGTGAACGAGGTCGAGCTGATCTACGATGTGCTTCATCCCGACGCACGCCGTGAGCGGCTCGTGCACGCGTTCAGGATGCGCTACCTCTTCCGGTTCGAGGCCGAGCACCTCCTGGGACGCGCGGGATTCGAAGTAGTACACCTGTATTCAGGCTACGACAGGAGTCCGTACGGAATGAACTACCCGGGGGAGCTGATCTTCGTGGCCAGGAAGACTGGGAGTGCGAGCTGAATGGGGACCATCCTCTGGCTCATTTTCCTGGGTCTCGTCGTCATTGTCTTGCAGTGGTATGCCGGCGTCAAAGCCCGCGAACAGATCGAAGACCACATTGCGTCCATCGGGGGAACCGTCCTGAGCATCGAGCGGGCGCTGAGGTCGAATACAGTGCTCGGATCGCCTCCCAAGAATGGCTATGTCGTGACGTACCTGAGCCGCGACGGCGTGGAGCTCACCGTGGACTGCGTTGCCACGGCACACTCAGGGGTCTATTTGCAGGACTGGAGCCGTGATCCGCTGGCGATGAAGTTTCCGGCGCCACGACGTCCGGTGAACGAGCGGCATCGCCGTCAGTTGCTGGAGAGTCTGCTTCGGGAGCTCGAAGCGCTCAAGGCGAGGAAGGAATAGCCACTACGCTGTGGGCTTCGGAACGGCCGCCGCGATCTCGAGTCCCTTCTCTCCCTCTCCGATTCGTCCCATGACGACATCGGGATCGTGCTCGAAGAAGAGCCACCACTCTTCGTCGAGCGCCTCTCGCACCAGCTTCCGTTTCGATTCCAGGGTGCGCAGCGGCTCCAGGTCGTATCCCATGATCCAGGGCAGCGGGAGGTGGTGGCGCGTGGGCATCACGTCGGCGAGATAGAAGAGTGTCGTGCCCCCGCTTCGAATCAGCACACTTTGGTGATAGGGGACATGTCCCGGTGTCACCCGCACCGAGATGCCGGGGAGCACGTCGACGTCACCATGGAGGAGCTTCCACTTCCCCGCTTCCGCGATCGGCTCGAAGTTGTGCGGGAGGTACGACGCGCGGGTCCGCTCGTTCGGGTGACGGGCGAAGTCGAGATCCCCCCACTGAACGACATAGGTGGCGTTCGGAAAGGTGAGCTTGGCGCCTCCCACCGCGACGCCGTTCTTGTCGTACTCCTCCCAGGTATTACCCCCGGCATGATCGAAGTGCAGATGCGTATTGATGACCCACCGGACGTCGGCGGGCGTGACGCCCGCCTCGGCAAGCGCCGCCTCCAGCATGGTCCGGCCTCCCGGGCCGCCGTTTTCGACGCCGTAAATATCCCGGAACTTGGCGTCCTCCTTGTTGCCGAGCCCCGTGTCGATGAGCGTCAGTCCATCGGGATGCTCGATCAGGAGGCAGCGCATGGCCAGCGGAATCCGGTTGCGGTCGTCCGGAGTGATGCGCCGCGACCAGAGCGGCTTGGGTACGACGCCGAACATCGCCCCGCCATCGAGGCGCTGGGTACCGCTCTCAAGGGAGTGACACTTCAGGGTGCCGAGGGTGAATGCATGCGTCAGGGACATGGCGGTTGGGTGCTGGGTGCTGGGGGCGGGAAGCTGGAAGCCCGTGAGGTGCGGGCCCTGGCCCCCTGGAGCGCTTCGAGATCCGACACGGTCCGAGCGCCGGCGTCCCGGGCCAGGCACAGGAGCCGGTGCAACAACTGCGCGGTGACCAGGGCGTCGCCCGCCGCGCGATGGCGGGCGGGATTCTCGAATGCGAATCGCTCGCTCAGCGCGCCGAGCGAGCAGGACACCGCGCCCTCGACCAGCCTCCGGGCGAGCCGCACGGTGCAGAGCCGCGCACCGTCGAGGCGCTGGTCGCGGGCTCTGCGCACTTCCGCCGAGACGAACCCCCAGTCGAAGCGCGCGTTGTGGGCGACGAAGACCCGGCCGGAGAGCGCATCGAGCACCTGGCCGGCCACTTCCTCGAATCGCGGTGCGGCTCGCACCATGCTTTCTGTGATGCCGGTCATGGAGCTGATCATCGCCGGGATCGGCCGCCCCGGATTGATCAGCGATTCGAAGAGCAGCTCGCGCCGCTCGCCGTGGACCAGCACGACGGCGATCTCGGTGATCCGGTCGTCCCCCGAGGCGCGCATCCCGGTGGTTTCCACGTCCACGACGGCAAAGGCGCACTCTTCGATCAGCGGCTGCCCGGTCGCCGCCGCGATCAGGCTCCAGCGGCCATCGGCGAGGCGGCGGACGCGCGGGTCGGCCCCGAGCAGGGCGATCGCGAGCCGCTCGGCAACGATATCGGGAACGCTCGGCAGGCCCAGGATGTGAATCGCGAGCCATTCCGCCGATCGCGCGGAGTCGACGAGCGCCGCCAGCGCCCGGTCCACGAGCGTCGATGCCGGCACCGCGGCGAGACCTCCGGTCACGGCTCGGCTCGCAGGATCGGCATGGTCATGCATCGGGGACCGCCCCCACCGCGCACCAGCTCACCGCCTTCGATGGTGATGGCGGTCCGCCCCGAGGGGAGCGCGCTGTCGGCGAGGAACTCGGCGCTGGGGAGGATGGCAAAACCCGCGTCCGAAAGCTGCCGCAGCGTTTCCTCGTTCCGGGCGTAGCTCACGATCACTCCCGGCGCGGTCGCGAGAAAATTGCAGCCCGAGGCCCACTGCTCCCGCTCCTGGGCGAGCCGCCGGGTGCCGCCCGCGAGCACCGGCTCCAGCGGCATCCCCACCTGGGCCAGCGCGGTGAAGAGATCGGGCTGTTCGCGCACGCCGGTCTCGCCCTTTTTGCGATGGAGGATCGTCAGCCGCTCGGGGCCGATGAAACTCGGGGGGAACACCACACAGAGCTCGCGGTCGACGTGGGTGAACAGCATGTCGAGGTGAATCGCCGTCGCGTTGTTCGGCATCACGACAACGATCACGTCGCGCACGCCGCCGCGCTCGAACACCGAGTCGGAGAGCCGGTCGAGCGCGCCGGGTGAGGAACGCTCACTGAACCCCACCAGGAGGAGGTCGTCCCGCAGTACGTGGACGTCGCCGCCTTCGAGGGTGTAGTTGCTCCGGCGCTCCTCGGATCCGTCGTAAAGGATGCCGTCGTTGGCGAGCGCGGGGTGAAATGCGAACAGGGTCTTGATGAGGAGCTCTTCGGTCCACCGGGTGCCGTAACGCATCGAGCCGACCACCGCGTGGCCGCCGATGACCATTCCGATATCGCGCGGAAAGAAAAGGTTCGGCAAGGGAGGGAGGACGAATCCGATTTCGTTGAGCGCGCTCGCGATGGGTCCCGGAATCTCCTCGGTTCCCTCGATGACCATTTTCACGATGGCGTCCGCCGGGAGTTTGCCGAGCTGCTGGGCCAGCGGCTCCGAGGGAACGACATCCATCGTCCGGGAAATCAGGTAGTCGCGCGCTTCCCGCTGCTCCAGCACCTCGACCAGCAGATCCCCGATTTCATGCACCGTCGCGAACCGCCGGAGCACCGCCTTGAGCCGGGCGTGCTCCCGGGCCGATACCTCGAGGCCGATCAGGTCATCATAGAGAAAATCTTCCCGATTCCCCGGCGTCACCGCTTCCAGCTCGAGGCCCGGGGTGTGCACGAGCACCGCCCCCAGGGCGCCGATTTCGGACGTGACGCTGATGTGCGGCATGAATCAAGATAAGCGAGTAGCGAGTAGCGAAGCGCGAAGTGGACTTACCCGTGAGACCTCTTCGCGCTTCGCTATTCGCTGTTCGCTACCGGTTAGCTAGGACGTAGGACAGGGCTTCAAGCTCAAGGACAAGATTAACCGTCTTCACCGTCACCGGCTCCGGGACGGAAAGCTGTACCGGCGCAAAATTCAGGATGGCGGTGATCCCACAGCGCACCAGACGGTCCGCCACCCCTTGGGCAGCCTCGGAAGGTGTCACGACCGCCGCGATTTCAGCCGGCTCGCGCTCGAGATCCCGTTCCAGCTCCGACACGTTCCTGACCACCAGCCCGTTCCATTCGCGGCCGATCTTTTTCGGATCGTTGTCGTAGATCGCGACGAGATCGAATCCGCGGGATCGGAAGCCGCCGTACTGCATCAGCGCGCTTCCGATCTTCCCCGCCCCGACCACGACGACCCGGTAGCGGCGATCGAGTCCCAGGATATCACTGAGACGGGTCTTGAGCTCGGGCACCAGGTAGCCGAGGCCCCGCTTGCCGAAGGAGCCGAAGAACGACAGATCCTTCCGGACTTGCGCGGACGTCGTCCCACCCCGTGAGGCGAGGGCCTCGGAGCTGACGGTGGTTGCTCCCTGCTCCTCGAATTCCTCGAGGAATCGCAGGTAGAGCGAGAGACGGCGGACGGTGGATTCAGCGATCTTGCGCACGGGCACTGGCATTGTGAAAGTTTTCACAAAGCTAGTCCGGGTGCCACCCCTCGTCAATGAGAACCGCGAGAAGCCGACTGAAGTCTTCCGGCGCCGCCATCTCGGGGCGTAGCGCCGGCGCGATCCCGACCCGGTGGAGGACGGCAGTCACCCGTTCCGCAGGCCACCCGGTGAGCTCGCGCAACCCGCGAACCAGCTGCTTTCTCCGGTAGCCGAAGAGTCCCACGACCAGGATACGGAAGGCGCGAAGCCACGCCTCGGGCACGAGAGGACGTTCCAGCGGCACCAGCCGGATGACCGCCGAGTCCACCTTGGGCGGAGGAACGAACGCGCCGGCCGGCACCGTGAAGAGTTTCTCGATCCGCGCGACCGACTGTATTCCGACGCTCAGCGCCCCGTACACCTTGTTCCCCGGCGGCGCAGCGATGCGGTCGGCGACTTCTTTCTGCACCAGGAAGACGATCCGCGCGGGGCGGGGCGGCGCGAGGGCACGATCGAGCAGCGGCGTCGTGATGTTGTAGGGAATGTTTCCGGTGACCAGGAGCGGCTCGTCGGGACCGGCCCCCGAGACGTCCCGCCAGTCGAGCGTGAGCGCGTC
>Ga0070704_100000592_pt1 | contig 17380 bp, 15 predicted proteins | sample KBSK5252metaG_FD_65467 | JGI IMG/M metagenome (GOLD analysis project Ga0070704, IMG submission 65467) | Corn, switchgrass and miscanthus rhizosphere microbial communities from Kellogg Biological Station, Michigan, USA - KBS K5-25-2 metaG | ecosystem: Host-associated > Plants > Roots >...
TACGAGGCAGGACAGGACGGGCGTTCCGTCGAGCAACACAGTGCACGTGCCGCACTCGCCCAGCTCGCAACCGTGCTTCGTGCCGGTGAGGTTCAGATCCTCGCGCAACACCTCGAGCAGCGTCTTGTGCGGCGCGAAGGCTACCTCGGTGCGCTCACCGTTGACCTCGAGCTCGATGGTGACCATGGGACGAAACGTAAGCTAGCTTTCGCTCTCATGAAACGTCCCGTAATGCTCCTCCTTGCTCTTGGTGTCTTGGCGTCCTGGCGTCTTGCCGCCCAGGATTACAGAGCCCAAGCCCTTCGCATCCTCCGCACCACCCCGCTGATCGACGGCCATAACGACATCCCCGACGCGATTCGGGAGCGCGGTGGTGTCGACTCGGTGGACTTCTCGGTGCTGCAGCCGAGGCTGATGACCGACATCCCGAAACTGCGTGCGGGAGGCGTCGGCGCGCAGTTCTGGGCCGCGTACGTACCGGTGACGACGATCCACGAGGGCGAGCATCCGGCCGTGTACGCGCTGGAGCAGATCGACCTCGCGCACCGCTTGTGCGCCAAGTACCCCGGCACGTTCGCCGCGGCGCGGACGGCGGCGGACATCGAGCGCAACTTCAAGGCGGGCAAGATCTCCTGCCTGGTCGGGATCGAAGGCGGCCATGCGATCGAAAACTCGCTTGGCGCCCTGCGCGCATTTGCCGAGTTGGGCGTTCGCTACATGACGCTGACGCATTGGGAGACGCTCGACTGGGCCGACGCCGCGACCGACAGCGCCAAGCACGATGGCCTCACGCCGTTCGGCGAACAGGTCGTACTCGAAATGAACCGTGTGGGGATGCTGGTGGACCTGTCTCATGTGTCGGATGCGACGATGATGGACGCGCTGCGCGTCTCGCGCGCGCCCGTGTTCTACTCGCATTCGTCGGCGCGTGCCCTCGCGAACCACGTGCGCAACGTCCCCGATTCCATTCTGAGGATCGTCGGTCAGAAGAACGGCGTGGTGATGGTGAACTTCAACCCGGGGTTCGTGTCGGAGGCCGTGCGGGTCTACGGCGACAGCCTGCAGGCGTGGGCGCGCGCGCTGCGCGCGGCGGGAGCCGACTCGACCACACGCGCCGACTCGCTCAGGGCGTGGACCGCGCGCGGCCCCAAGGCCACGCTCAAGCAGGCCGCGGACCACATCGAGCACATTCGCGACGTGGCGGGCGTGGACCACGTGGGGCTCGGCTCCGACTTCGACGGCATCACCGACGTGCCGGTCGGCCTCGAGGACGTTTCGAAGTTTCCCGACCTCGTGGCTGAGCTGCTGCGACGTGGGTGGAGCGAAGCGGACGTGCGGAAAGTCGTGGGGCTCAACGCGCTGCGGGTGATGCGAGATGCGGAGCGGGTGAGCGTGCAGATGGCGCGCCCCTAGAGCCCCTGACGTAGTCTCAGGCTGACTCCCGCATACTTGAACCCGGCCGCCGTTGCCGTTCCCGAGCGGCTCGCGGCGCTGTTCGTGAGCGATGCCAGCAGGGCCACCTCGCTGTTGGCGCTCCAGCCGCGCGTAAGCGCGATCCCCGCGTGCCATTCGGACTGCGTTGGAGCGCCCGTGCCCACCTGCTGAATGCCGAGGCCGCCGTCGGTGCGCACGCCCCACCGCTCCTTGCGCCACGTGTAGGAGCCGCGGGCTTCGAGCACGCTGAAGCGATCGGGCGCGAAATAACCGGTGCCGGGATTGGACACCCGGTACCCCATCATCCGGCCGAGTACTCCCACCTCGACGCCCCGCCGGACGCCGACCATCACTGCCAGCACGCCTCCGAGCCGCCGATTCGACGCGGTGTCGTGGACCCACGCCGCACCGCCGCCACCCGATACCGACACGCCGGGTCGTGGCGTCACGTCGAAGCTCACATCCACACCATCCACGACGTAGGCGGAATCGATGAGCAGCGCCGTCTCGTCGAACGGCGCCCGGCTATATGCGACGCTCAGAGACGCAAATCGAGCGGGCCGGAAACCGATGCCCAGCTGCGCCGTGAGCGGCGTGTGGGCGAGGCCCACTTCGGGCTCGAGGCGGCGCACCCCGAGCCCTGCGCGCAGCACGGTGCCCCGGCCCAGCGGCGCGATCACGAAGCCGCCGGCACCGTAGCTGAGACCCGTTGGGTCGAAGCGTGCAGTGGCACGACGCCAGCCGACGTGAAGCGTGCCTCGCAGCTGGCGCCCGAGCGATGTCGTGAGCGCCCCGTCTTGAGCGAAGAACGCATTGTGATCCGAGTCGCGGGCGTAGTTGCTGGCCGTCGCAATCTCCGGGCGCATGGCGGCACGCACGAGGCTCAGGAGATCGCGCGCTGCCCGGTCGTCGGGCGCGAGTTGGCGAGCCCGCGCCGCGTAGCTCTCCGCCAGCTCCGGCTTTCCCATCCAGAACAGCGTTTGCGCGAGCCCGATCATGATCTCGGCATCGTCGGGATGAGTGTCGAGCGACTCGCGCCACAGGCGTTCGGCGCGTTCCAGGTCGCCGGCCCAGGCAACGGCGCGCGCGCGGCCCGCGAGCGCGTCGCTGCGTCCCGGCGCGCGCACTAGAACCGAGTCGTACAGCAGCTCCGACGCGCCGTTCTTCCCGGCCCACGCGAGCACGCGGGCGTGCGCCACCATGATGTCGGGATCGTTCGGCTCGAGATGACGGAGGACGATGAACCGATCCAGCGAGCGCTGCAGTTTGCCGTCCCAGCTGTCGAGCACCGCGAGCCGGTACAGCGCCCGCACGTTCGTCGAGTCCTTCGCCAGGACGGCTTCGTAGCCGGCGTGCGCGGCGCGCTGGTCGCCGCGGCGGAAGGCGTCTTCAGCCTCGGGGAGCTGCACGGCGGCCGCGACGAGCGGCAGGAGCAGGCAGATCACCACGAGCCCCACAGTGTCTGCATGGCGTAGTATGCGGGTTTCAGTCGCTCATGCCAAACCGGGACCTCCCAGACGGGCCAGGCATAAGGCCGCGTGCTCGCAACCCGCCTGCCGTGCGGGTCCGTAACTACGAACGCGAATCCGGCACTCACCTGGGTGAGGAAGGGCCCCGGATCGCGCACGCGTTTCAGCACCGTGCGGGACGACGGGTCCGTGACGTTGAGGAGCCCCCATGGCAGCCGCACTTCGACCAGGCCCGACGGGTCCACGAACCAATCAGCCAAGGAAGACTCGGCAGCCCGCCCGTACCGTAGCCGCCCGCGATTCACGCCCCGCGCCGGGAAGGTGCGGCCGTCTCGCGCCACTCGAAAGCGGTTCGTCGCGACGAATAGCGAGTCGAATGTTGCGGTCGCCCGCGCGTCGATCCCGGCGCGCCGATCGTAGAACGCGTCGAGGTCCGTGGGACGCATGCCGGGGCGCGGACCGAGGTACGGATTGTAGGAGTGGTCGACCAAGAGCTGCGCATCCGCGGTGTCGTTCAAGACGAGCCGGAAGCGGTCGATGCTCACGGTCCAGCGCCCCGCTGGCCCCTCGAGCGCTATATAGAGGTAGGACGGGTCAGCTCCCGTCCGCATGCTGGTGCCCGCGCTTTCGGCGACCATCGAAAGAGCGCGCCACCGTCTGGGATCGCCGCCGGGCTCGGGGCGTGTCGAGTCGCCGGCGTACAACCCGACCAACCCGTAGTTCTGCTCCGCGTCCATCACGTTGTGCCACATGCGTGTTCGCTCGGCGGGCACCTCGACGTCGATCGTCACCCAATTGTGCTTGAACCATTCGTCCAGCCAGGCGAACAGGATGCCCCCCGCGAGCCCCGCGTCCGGATGTCGCGCGTCAACTGCACATCGCGCTCGGCCATGGCGCGCTCGTCGTGACCGCCGTGATGCATCCCGTCAGCGTCGAGATGGGCCATGCCGCGGGACGACGGCACGCCGTACTCCGCGATGAGGAGCGCCCGCCCTGCGTGATGGCGCTTCAGGTCGAGCAGATAGCCGAGGTAATGCGATCGCGCCGCGCCGTACGTCGAGTCGAGGCCGATAAAGTCCGGGTAGTAGGGATAGGCGTGATATGAGGCGAAGTATCCGGCGACGTTCGCTTCCGTGGTGCGCACGACCATCGCATCGAGCGATTCACCGTCGTTGTCGTATTCCTTGAGCCGCACATTGGGCGGGAGGCCGAGGCGCTTGCGCAGTGCCTGCTCCTCGCGCTGGGTCGCTTCGGTCGGATGGTGCAGCGGATCGAGGGTCGGCCAATTCGTGTAGGCGATCGGCCGGGCCCCATGCCAGGTATCCCATTCGTAGGCGAGCATGTAGTCGCACTGCTCGGCCATCCACACGTCGGCCGGCGTGCCGCGATCCACGGCCAGGAAGCGCCCGGGGTACGCGGTGCGGGTACGCCGCAGCGCGTTGAACGCCTTGATCGAGAACGGCTCCCACTCACGTCCGATGATGTAGGCCAGCACGTGGTCCGAGACGTCGGCGTCGTAGCGGCCCCACGCACGTCCCGCATGCAGCCCGATCGCCGCGTGGCCGTGCACGACATCCACGACGCGCCGCATCTCGGCGCGGAACTGGGCTTTCCAGGCGGGATCGTCGTAGTCGCTGCGCCGCGGCAGCTCCGCCCACACACCGTGCACGAGCCGGAGAGGTCGCTCCGGGTGCGCATCGTTCCACGCCTTGAAGGCACGATAGAACGCTGGTGGCAGGATCGTGTAGACCCGCACCACGTTCGCATGCGCGGCGGCGATGAGCTGAAGCCATCGCGCGTAGGTGGAATCGTCCGGCGGAAACTCGGAGGGGAATTTGCCGGGGAGCGCCGCGCCCAGGTTGATGCCCTTCACGTAGAACGGCTGCCACGCGTCGCGGACGCGTACCTCAAGGCGCTCCCCGACGGCTCGTGCCGGGACGACAGCCGCCGCCGGGAGCGTCACGGCCGGCAGCGGGAGACCGCTGTCCACGCCGGCAGCGAGCAGCGCGTCGAGCGCGTCGCCATACCCCGGTGCGACGGCCAACGCCCGGCGCCACGCGGTGATCGCTTCTCCGCGTTTGGCCAAGCGATCGCGCGCCAGGCCCAAGCCGTACCACGCGTCGCCCGCGCCCGAATCGCTGCGCACGGCGGTGGCGAAGCGTCGCTCAGCAGCCGCCGCATCGCCCCGCCGTAGCAGCACGAACCCCAGCCCGGCCTGCGCTTCCGCGAGGGCCGGACAGGCGGCGGCCGCGGCGGCAAAGGTGCTCTCGGCCAGCGCCAGCTGGCCACGGCGGTAGGCGTGCCAGCCAAGCTCGACGTCACAGGTGGGAGTCTGGAGCAGCAGGAGAACGGCGACGATCACGACGGCGGAGCCGCGAAGCCTTTGCGGGTCATCTCGCCCCACACGCGGCCGTGCTTCCACACGGTCACGAATGCCTTGAGGCGCCACCACACGGTGCGCTGGCGGTACCCGAAGTTCTCGAGCGAGGCGTACAGCAGCAGCAAGAGGAGGTCGCCGAAGCGGCGGTAGCGACGGAAGCTCACCTCCTCGAGCACGACGGCCCAGATGGACAGGAGCATCCCATAGCCCCACGCCACCAGCATGAACAGGAGCGCGAAGGACCAGTTCAGTTTCCCGGCCGACAGGCCGATCGCCGTGACGACGTAGCCGAAGACCTCGACCAGCGGCGCGAGCATTTCCCCGAATGCGAAGAACGGCATCGCGAGGAGGCCCACCCGCCCGTACCGGGGATTGAACAGCATGCCCCGGTATTGCCACATCGCGGAGATCAAGCCGCGATGCCACCGCTCCCGCTGACGGCCGAGAATCTTCCCCGACTCCGGCACCTCGGTCCACGCCACGGGGTCGGGGATGAACGGCATCTCGTATGGGATCTTGTGCGCGCGCAGGTGGCGGTGCAGGCGCACGACGAGGTCCAGGTCCTCGACGATGCTGGTGGTGCGGTATCCGCCAATCGTGGCGAGGTACTCTTTCCGGAACAGGCCGAACGCGCCCGAAATGACCAGGTTGCCCCCGAGCCGGTTCCAGCCGAGCCGGCCGAACAGGAAGGCGCGGAGGTACTCGACGACCTGGACCCCCGGGAGCAGCCGGCGGGGGACGCGGGCGTCTGTCACGCGGCCGTCCTTCACGGTGCAGTTGTTCACCACGCGCACCGTTCCGCCGACCGCGGCGATCCGGCGGCCCAGCAGGAACGGCCGGGTGAGGCGCAGCAGCGCGTCGGGCTCGATCAGCGTGTCGGCGTCCACGGCGATCACGAGCGGGAAGCGGCTGGCGTTGATCGCGGCGTTGAGTGAGTCGGCCTTGCCGCCGTTCTCCTTGTCGAGCACGAGCAAGCGCGAGCGCGTGCGCGAGCGATACACGGCCCGGAGTGGTTTCGTCGGGATCGTCTCCGGATAGATCCGCGGCACTTCGTATAGATCGAAGGCGTGCCGCAGCTGCTCGATCGTATCGTCCTTGGAGCCGTCGTTCACGACGATGATCTCATAGCTGCGGTACTCGAGCGTCAGCATCGCCGTGACGCTGGCTTCGATGGTCGCACTCTCGTTGTACGCGGGCACCAGCATCGTGATCGGAGGTAGCGCGTCGCTCTGCATCAGACGCTGGAAATCGTCGTCTTCGGCGAGCCGCGTTTGCTCCCAGATCTCGGGGATGGACAGCAGGAGGAGCAGCGCGTAGAACGAGTTCAGCGCCAAGAAGTAGATGAGGATCGCGAAGTCGATGTTGGTAATGACGCCGCCGAGGCTGCTCACGCCGCGAACTCCGCGAGCGCCTGCGTGGGGAGCCCGAGAATCAGCTTGGCGACATTGCGCGCATCCGGATCGGCGCCCACCTCGATTTCGAGCAGCGCGTTCCGGCCCGCCGCGCCGAAACGCATGAGCGCGAGACCCGCTCGCAATCGCACCCACCACTCGGTGTCTCGGACGAGCCCACGCACGAGCGGCAGCGTGGTCGCGTCCGCGATCATCCCCAACGCGCGCGCCGCCTGTGCCCGCACCTCCCAGGCGCTGTCGGCCGCGAGGCGCGTGAGGGCCGCGACCGATTCGCGATGGGGAAAGCTGCCCAAGGCCCGTGCCGCCTGGATTCTGACTTCCGGGTCTTGGTGATCGGCCAGGGCGGTCATGCGCTCGCGCAGCGCGGGCTCGGCGAGGCGCACCGCGAACTCGGCGAAGCGTGATAGACCGGGGTCGTCCGTGAGGCGCAGCCGCTTGAGCAAGTGTTGGATGACCACGGGTCGCGAGCGCCGCAACATTCCCGCGTAATACGCTTGCACCGTGGGAGCGAGGCCCGGGAGCCGCTCGAGCGCCGCGAGCGTCAAGGGCGTGCTCTCCATCCGCTCGAGCGACGCCACTGCCGCCACGTGCACGGCGGCGTGCGGGTCGTTGATCAAGCGCGTCAGCCGGGCGACGTCCCCCGGCATCGCCCCGACGCTGAGAAACCGCGCGCACTCGAGCCGCTTCCACCAGCGCGCTGAGCTGCCGTTGGTTCGGACTAGGCGCGCCCACCACTGGTGCTCCAGGGCCGCCGCGAGGTCGCGCCAGCGCTCCCCCGGCACCCGGGCCGACCAGCCGACCAGCGCGTCGATCGCGAGGGACGGGGGCAAGCGGGCCAGGCCGATCAGCACCCCGGCGAGCGGCGTACTCCCTGCGGCCCAGCGCCGCATGGCATCGTCCGCCGCCACGCGCCGGGGCTGGAGGTGCGCGCTGCGCCGCAGGCGGAACCAGCGGTTCAGGATGATGAGCGTGATGAGCGCGCCGAGGAGCACGCCCTGGACCACGGCCACGACGAGCAGGAACTGGCGGCTCGTCACCTCCCCACCCAGCGGCGGATCTTTTCGAGCGCCACGCGCAGGCTCATCGGCTTCACCATGTAATCGATGGCGCCCGCCTCCAGGCCGCGCAGCTGCTCCGTCTCGCTGCCGTGCACGGTGGTGAAGACCACCCGGAACTTGCCCGGGCAGTCCTTTTGCAGAGCCTCGAAGATCGAGTAGCCATCGAGCGCGGGCAGGTCGACGTCGAGCAGGAGCAACGGCACCGTGCCGCGTGTGTCCAGCGCGCGCAGGTGGTCGAGCGCCTCGCGGCCGTTATGGTAATGCACGAAGCGGTACCCCCGGGCCTCAAGCCCGAAGGTGAGCAGGTCCGCGAGTGCAGCGTCGTCTTCGACGACGACGACTTCGGGGACGTCGCCTGGGGACGGGTCGTGCGTGGTGTGGGGTGCGTCGGGCGTGGTGGCAGGTGAGGCGGCGACGGCCTGCTTCGTGAACAGGGCTGCCGCGAGACGCCGGACGAATCCACGGGCAGCCGCACCGCGCGTGGCCGCGCCCTCCGCCGGCTGCGCCAGCCACTGTTTCGCGGCGTCCTCCAGCTCGGCGGCGACCACCGACGCCTGCGCGAACCCGAAGGAGCCGGCGGAGCCGCGGAGCTTGTGCGCTTCGTGGCGCAGGCCTTCGATCGCCGCTCGGTCGTCGCCGGAGTCGATGAGTCGCTCGGCCAGCTCGGCGATCCCTCCGAGCTGGTCACGGGCTCCCTGCAGGTACTCGTCCCGAAGTCCGGGGGGGAGCCCGAAGTCGTCGACTTGGCTCACGGCCTCCAAGATACTGCTAGCTTCATCTTTGACCTAATGACCGACCCCGTTTCTGCGGGCCCCGTGGGGCTCTGCGCCACCTGCCTTTGGGTGCGGACTGTGTCGAACCGGCGAGGCTCGGTGTTCTACCGCTGCGGCCGCGCCGACGATGACCCTACCTTCCCGCGCTACCCCCCGCTGCCGGTGCTGGCGTGCCGTGGCTACGAACCGAAAGCGCCGCCGCGATCATGATGAGGGCGAGGATGTCCAGCACTTCGGCGATCGTGTGGGCGAAGAGAAAGTGGGTCAGGCCGGCGTGGTAGGTGATGTAGGACAGCTCGGCCAGCACGAAGAGCAGGAAGCCATTGGTCTTGGTCTTCCGCGCCAGCCAGAACGCCACGCAGATCAGCGTGCTGTGAATGATGATGAAACCCCAGTGCGGGACCGCTTGCATGAACGTCCCGAACGGAGCGGCAACCTCGTCTTCGTCTTGTAGGAACCTGAATAGGGTGAGCATGAACCCAATCTACGAATCTTCGTGGCCCCAGCCTTCATGGGGCCGGCCCTAAGGCGCTGCGGCCGGTCCCCGGTCCCTCTGGAAGCGAATTCCGTGCCGAACCCGCGAGCGGGCGTATGTCGCTCGCGGCATGGTGGTTAGAGGGCCCTCGCGACGCGGTGTGACCGCGCTCACGCTTGCAGTCTGCGGGTCCTTTCCCCACTTTGATTGCCGCGCGCCCCCGACGTCCCGTGCCGCGAGGTGCAAGTGGTCCATCCGCGTTCTTTGGAGCGCGCGAAGCAGTTCTTCTTCCGGTACTTCGAGCGCATCTTCGTCCTCCTGCTCGTTGCCTCTCTCCTTTGCATCAACTATCTGATCGATCAGAAGTTCGCGTTCCTGAGCTTCTACTACTTGCCGATCATCCTCGCGGGATTCTTCGGGGGGCGCCGGTTCGCCGTGTTCGCGGGGGTATTCGTGGTGGCGCTCGTCTTCTTCTTCCAGGTGTTCGAGGGTCTGGGGATGGAGGCGGGGCTGACGGAGGACGCCTTGCTCACGCTGATTCCGTGGGCGGGATTCCTGATCCTCACAGGCTACGTGGTGGGTGGGCTGGCGGAGCAGCGTGCCGCGCGCCTCGCCGATTTGAAGAACGCGTACCTCGCCACGCTCGAGGTGCTCACCTTCCATATCGAGGCCAGCGAGCGGCACCAGCAGGGGCATTCGAACCGCGTCGCCGAGCTGGCGGCTGCGATCGCCAAGGAGATGAAGCTCTCGGAGACGGAGATCGAGAATCTCCGCATCGCTTCGCTGCTGCACGAGGTCGGGACCGCGGACCAGCGACTGTTACGCTTGTTGTCGCGCTCGGTCACCGATGAGACGGTGATGGTGGCGCGCGCCCTGCGCGGCGCAGCGCAGATCATCGCCGAGTACGCACACTACTACGAGATCGTGGGCGACGACTGGGACATCGAGGCCCTGCCGATTCCGCTCACCGTGAAAGTGCTGGCGGTCGCGGACGCATTCGAGACGTTGCAGATGGCCACGCCGGTGCGACCGGCGTTCACGCGTTGGAACGCGCTGGAGGAAGTGGAGAAGGGAGCCGGGAAGACCTTCGCCCGCGAGGCGGTGCGCGGCCTGCGCGTCGTGGCGGGCCGGCCGGAGTCGGAGCTCGGTCGGCTAGCCGGCTGACCCGGCGCCGTTGGGACCCGAGCGGCCGCTGGCGACCCCGCTCGCCACGCCGACACCGAACGCCACGGCGGTGCCGACCGTGATGATGGGGAGCGCGGCGATAGGGAGGACCACGGCAGCCGCGGCAACACCGGCGATGAGCGGAGCCGACGGTTTCTGTAAGGCGTCCACGTAGCGCAAACGGCGCCGGACGAAATTGCGACTCAACACGTAGCCGCCGATCAGCGCGGCGGCGGTGACACCCAACCAGAGTAACATTGCAGCCTCCTGACAGTACCGAGCCGTACGCAACTTGCGGCAGCGGCGTTTCATACGCAAATCTTCCACTATATGACCTCCCGAGCGTTGTTCCGACTGGCAACGGTGCTGCTGTGCGCCGCCGTTGCGCTTAACTCGGGGCTGACGGCCCAGGCTGCCGCCCCGCTTCGCGTCCCCTACGAGACGTTCACGCTCCCGAACGGTCTGCAGGTGATCGTTCACGAAGACCACTCCGTCCCGGTGGTCTCGGTGAACATCTGGTACCATGTCGGATCGGGCGACGAGCGCGCCGGCCGCACCGGGTTCGCGCACCTGTTCGAGCACATCATGTTCATGGGCTCGCAGCACGTGCCGACCGGGGAGTTCGACAAGCTGCTCGAGGCGGCCGGGGGCGACAACAACGGCTCCACCACCGAGGATCGGACGAACTACTTCGAGGACGCGCCGGCCAACGCGCTGCCGCTGATGCTGTGGCTCGATTCGGACCGCATGGGCTTCCTCGTCCCCGAGATCACCGCGGAAAAGGTGGATCTGCAGCGGGGCGTCGTGCAGAACGAGCGGCGCCAGAGCTACGAGAACCGCCCGTACGGGCTCGCCGAGGAGAACATCCTCAAGCGGCTCTATCCGGCGACGCACCCCTACAGCTGGCCGGTGATCGGATCGATGGCCGACCTCTCGGCGGCGACGCTCGAGGACGTCCGCAATTTCTTCCGCACGTACTACACGCCCAATAACGCCACGTTGTCGATCGCCGGGGACGTCACGCCGGGCGACGCGCGGCAACTCGCGCAGAAATACTTCGGCGACATTCCCAAGGGCCCGACCGTGACGCGGCCCACGCCGCCGCCCGTCCTGTTGACGGCGGACGTGTACGCGACCCTCGAAGATCGGGTGCAGACGCCCCGCGTCTACAACGCGTGGCACACCCAGAAGGCTTTTGCGCCGGACGACGCCGGCCTCGACGTGCTCGCCAACGTGCTCGCCGGGGGACGCTCGTCGCGCCTCTACCGGCGGCTCGTCTACGAGCTGCAGATCGCCAGCGACGTCGTCGCCTTCCAGGACGGCAGCCGGCTCGATGGGAAGTTCGAGCTGTGGGTCACCGCGCGGCCGGGCCACAACCTCGGAGAGCTGCAGCGCGTGGTCGACGAAGAAGTGCGCAAGGTGGCCGATGCCGCACCGACCCTGCGCGAAGTGCAGCGCGCGCAGAATACGTTCGAGGCGCAGTTCCTCTCGCGCATGGAGCGAGTGGGCAGCTTCGGCGGCAAGGCCGATCAGCTCAGCTTCTACGCCTATTTCGTCGGAACGCCCGACTACTTCCAGCGTGACCTGGACCGGTATCTGAAAGTGACGCCTGCCGACGTGCAACGGATTGCGCGTACCTACTTGACTAGCGCCCACCGCGTCGTGCTGAGCGTCGTCCCGCAAGGGAAACCGGAGCTGGCCGTGCAAGCGCCGGTGCAGCCATGAGGCCGGTTAGGCGGTTCGTCGGTTGGTCGGTTAGTGCGCTGTTACTAACCGCCTATCCGGCCAACCGGCTACCCGCCCAGGGCGTCGATCGCACCAAGCCCCCTACCTTGCCGCCGCCGCCCGCGCTGAAACTGCCGTCGGTGCGGACGGCGACCTTGCCCAACGGACTCCAGCTGGCGGTGGTCGAGATCCACAAAGTGCCGGTGGTGGACGTCTCGCTCGTGCTCGACGCGGGCGCCGCGCGCGATCCCGCGAACCTGCCTGGGCTCGCGACGTTCACGGCCACGATGTTGCAGCAGGGAGCGGGCCGGCGCAGCGCGCTGGACATCGCCGACGAGACGGCATTCCTCGGCGCCCAGCTCTCGAGTAACGCGGGCTTCGATGTCGCGACGGTAACGCTGCACGCGCCGAAGCGGCGTCTCGCGGCGGCGCTCGACCTGCTGTCCGACGTGGTGCTGCGTCCCACCTTCCCCGATTCGGAAGTGACGCGGCAGCGCGAGCTGCGGCGGACCCAGCTGATCCAGCAACGGGACGAGCCTGTGCAGGTCGCGAATGTGGCCTTCCCGGCGATCGTGTACGGGCCGACGCACCCATACGGCCGCCCGCTGGCCGGGAACGACAGCACGGTCACGGGCCTGTCGCGGGAGCGGGTGACCGCATTCTACGGGACATGCTACCGGCCCAATACTGCGCGTCTGCTCGTCGTGGGTGACGTGACGTTGGAAGAGGCACGCCAGCTCGTGGCGGCGCGTTTCGGGGCGTGGGCTCGCGGCGACGCGCCGGCGCCAGCGGTAGGCGCCGCGCCGCAGCCGTCTCCACGCACGATCTACCTGATCGACAAGCCCGGGGCGGCGCAGTCGGTCGTGCGGATCGGCCACGTGGGCCCGCCGCGCGACTCGCCGGACTATTTCGCCCTCCAGGTGTTGAACACGATTCTCGGTGGCGCGTTCACGTCCCGCCTGAACCAGAATCTGCGCGAGACGCACGGCTACACGTACGGGGCCGGTTCCGCGTTCGCCATGCGCCGCGCCGGCGGTCCGTTCGTCGCGCAGGCGTCGGTCGTCACGGCCAAGACCGATAGCTCGCTCATCGAGTTCTTGAAGGAGCTGCGGCGCATTCGCGACGAAGCGGTGCCAGCGGCGGAGCTCGAGAAAGCCAAGCAGTACATCAATCTGGGTTTGCCGGGAGACTTCGAGACGACCGCGGGCGCGGCGTTCCGCTTCCGCGATCTGCTGGTGTACGGGTTGCCGCTCGACTACTACGGGGGTTTCGTCGATCGCATCAACGCGGTCACAGCGGCGGACGTGCAGCGCGTCGCGCAGCGCTACATCGATCCGGACAAGTTCGACATCGTGATCGTCGGCGACCGCCGCCAGATCGAAGCGGGCCTCAAGGCGTTGAACGAGGGACCGATCGTGTACCGCGACCTGTGGGGGCAGGTGCTGCCGTAGAGAACCCGTTGAAGGACGTCGATTCCGCCGAGCGCGCCTACCTCCTGAAGGTCGCCGTCTTCTTCGGGCCGCCCTGCTTTGTGATGTTGTCGATGGCGTGGTACTTCTGCCAGCGCCAGGGATGGATCTCGAGCGGCGTCTTCTTGCTGCTGCTCGTGCTCAACGTGCCCCTCACCATCGCGGGGATCTTCGCCCTCCACCATGGGGCCGGCGCGACGTCGACTGGCCTCGTCAAGACGATCTTCGCGGCAGGCAACATCCCGCCGCCGCGGACGTATCCGCGGCAAGACGTTCTGATCGTGCGCGGTCAGTACGCCGAGGCCGCCGACTATTTCCGCGATCACATCCGTGTCGAGCCGGGCGATCACGAGGCGCGCCTCCAGCTCGCGAACCTGCTCGAAACCCGATTGCAGGGCTACGACGAGGCGGAGCGGTTGTATCAGGAGGTGCGCCGGATGCAGCCGGACCCGCGCCAGGAACTCCGGGCCGGGAACGGCTTGATCGATCTCTATCGTAGGACCGGACGCAGCGACCGGCTGCGGGTCGAGCTGGCGCGCTTTGCGGACCGCTACCGGGGAACCGCGGCCGGCGATGCGGCCGCGCGGGAGCTCAGCGAGCTGAAGAACGCGTCGCGTTGAGGATCGCGGCCGTCATGGCCGGGAGGGGGAGCACCCGGTCCACCGCGCCGCGCTCGATCGCTTCCTTCGGCATGCCGAACACGACCGACGTGGCCTCGTCCTGCGCGATGGTCGCCGCGCCGCAGCGCTTCATCTCGAGCAGGCCCGCGGCCCCGTCATCGCCCATCCCGGTCAAGAGCACGCCGACGGCGTGCGGCCCCGCTGCCTGAGCGACCGAGCGAAACAACACGTCCACACTGGGCCGGTGCCGAGACACGCGCGGCCCGTCCACGAGCTCGACTTCGTATTCGGTCCCGTGCCGGTGCACCAGTAAGTGACGGTTGCCGGGCGCGATCAACGCCTGGCCGCGCACCACGCGGTCGCCGGGAACCGCTTCCTTCACGGTAATGCGGCAGATCTGGTCCAAGCGTTGCGCGAAGGCTGCGGTGAACCGCTCGGGCATGTGCTGCACCACGACGATGCCCGGACCGTCCTTCGGCAGCGCCGTCAGGATCGTGCGCAGCGCCTCGGTGCCGCCGGTGGAGGCGCCCATCGCGACGACGATATCGGTCGCCGCGAGCTGCCGATCGGTGCGGCGGCGCGCCGGCGGCAGCACGACGTCGGCGGTGTGACGCCGCGACTCCATCGCTGCGGCGGGCGCACGCGATGGGAGGGCGCGGCGCCGCACGCGAACCTCCGCGGCCTCACGGACGACGTCGATCAGCGTCGCGGCGGAATCGTGCAAGAAGTCGCGGACGTTGAGCTGCGGCTTGGCGATGACTTCGACGGCCCCTTCCTCGAGTGCGCGTATGGCGGTGGCCGTGCCCTTCGCGGCGAGCCCCGAGCACACCACGACCGGGATCGGGTCCTCGGTCATGATTTTCCGGAGGAAGGTCAGGCCGTCCATCCGCGGCATCTCGATGTCCAGCAGGATCACGTCCGGCCGCGAGCGTCCCATTTTATCAAGCGCGATATAGGGATCGGCCGCCACCGTGACGACCAGGCCGGGATCCTGCGACAGGATCGCCGTGGCGGCTTGCCGCACGACGGCGGAGTCGTCGACGACGAGGACGCTGAGGACTCGGCTTCCCATCGGGGTCTAGCGCAGCGTCCGCGAGTAGACGGTGGGGATGACCGTGCGCGGCTGCTCACGCATACCGGTCACGGATTCGGCGTGTCCCAGGAACAGGAGGCCGTCAGGCGCGAGGCGTCCGAGCAGCCGCGATACCACGTGCTCCTTGGTCGCCGCGTTAAAGTAGATCAGGACGTTGCGGCAAAAGATCAGATCGAATCCATCGCCCACCGCATACGAGTCGGCCTGCAGGTTCAGTTGCTGGAACTGGATGGTGGCCCGGATCTCGGGCCCCGCCTTCATCTTGTTCTGCTGCTCGCCGGTGCCGCGCAGCATGAAGCGCTTCAGGTACTGCGGCGGGATTTGCCCGGCCCGTTCAATGGACCAGAGGGCCGCCTGCGCACGGGCCAGGACGCGCGTGGAGATGTCGGTCGCGAGCACCTCGACGGTCCACCCGGCGCTCGCCGGGAAATGGTGCAGCAGGCTCATCGCGATGGACACCGGCTCCTCGCCCGACGAACACGCGGCGCTCCAGGCCCGGATCTGCTTGGGGCGCGTGCCCGCGTCGGCGGCGGACCGCCATTGCGGCGCGAGGGTCTGCTCCAGGAACTCGAACTGGCGCGGTTCCCGAAAGAACTGCGTCTCGTGCGTACAGATGTTGTTGATCAGCTCGACGCGCTCCGCCGGATGCGCGCCGTCCGTGACGTGGCGGTAGTAGGCCTCGAAGCTCTCCAGGCCGAGCTCGCGGATGCGGCGCGACAGCCTGCCGACGAGCAGCGCCTTCTTCACCTCCGACAGGAAGATCCCGGCTTCCTTGTGGATCAGCGCCTGGAAGAGCTTGAACTCCCGGTCGTTGAGCGGGCGGATGCCGAGGCCGGCGCTAAGCAAGGGCGGCGGTCCTGAAGTACCCGACGACGTCCCGCAAGCCGGTCGCCTGACCGGCCATGTCCTCGGCCGTTGACGCGAGCTCCTCGGCGGCCGAGGCGGCGCGTTGGGTGACCTGATCGACGCTGGTCAGGGCGCGGTTGATCTGTGAGATCCCCGACGCTTGTTCACCCGATGCCGCGGCGACTTCCTGCACCAGGTCGGCGGTACGGCGGATCGCCGGCACCAGGGCGCTGAGCAGCTTCCCGGAGCGTTCGGCGACCTTCACGCTCGACGTCGCCAGGCCGCCGATTTCCTTGGCGGCGTTCTGGCTGCGCTCGGCGAGCTTGCGGACCTCGACGGCGACGACGGCGAAACCCTTACCGTGCTCGCCGGCCCGCGCCGCCTCGATGGCGGCGTTCAACGCGAGGAGGTTCGTCTGATAAGCGATCTCCTCGATGATCGAGATCTTCTCGGCGATCGTGTTCATCGCGTGGACAGTGTCGATGACGGCCTTGCCGCTCTCTTCACCATCGCGAGCGCCCCGGATCGCCGTCTGCTCCGTTTCCCGGCTGTTCTCCGCATTGCGGGCGATCGACGCGCTCATCTCCTGGAGGCTCGACGTGGTCTCTTCGACCGAGGCTGCCTGCTCGCTCGTGCCTTGGGACAGTGCGGTCGACGTGGCGGAGACCTGTTCGGACGCGGAGCTCAGCGCGGCGGCACCGGCCTTGACTTCGCCGATGACCTGCGAGAGCCGTCCCACCATCTGCGCTAGCGCGTTCCCCAGCGTATCGCGGGCAGAGCGCGGGTGCACCTCGATCGTAAGATCGCCGCCCGCGACGCGGGCAGCGGCATCGGCCATCGCTTCGGTGCTGCGGATGACGCTGGCCATCGAGCTGAGCAGCTGGCCGACTTCATCCTCCGTTTCGGCGGCGACCTTGAGGGACGTGTCGCCTTCGGCGAGGCGTTCCGCCACGGCGACGCTGCGCCGCAGCGAGCGGGTTACGCCGCGGATGATCACGACGGACAGCGCGCCGCATGCGAGCAGCGTGACCAAGGTGATCAGCAGCGTCCCCGACTGGGTCCGCCTGTTGAGCTGCCGCGCGGCCGCGAACTCCTGCGCCACGTCGGCGGTCCGGCGGGTCGTGGCCGAGTCGAGCGCCAGGCGCAGCGCCGCAAAGCTCGCGCGCATGGTCTCGAGGTTACCGGAGAACGCGTCGTTGGCGCTTCCGGAGATCAACGTTTCGGTGGTGCGCCGCGCGACGTCGTAGTAACTGCCGAATTGATCGCGCACGCGCGCCACTTCGACGCGAGCCACGACGGGGTTGGCTTCAGCCCCGGCAAGCGCGCGCTGAAACTCATTGCGCAGCGAGTCTGCCTCCGCCAGGCCGTCGAGATCACTGGCGGCCGCGGCGTCCTGCAACCGTCGCTGCAGCGACCCCAGCAGCGTTTGGAGGCGCTGCTGCGCTTGCAGCGCGGGGTAGTA
>Ga0070704_100000594_pt1 | contig 17351 bp, 15 predicted proteins | sample KBSK5252metaG_FD_65467 | JGI IMG/M metagenome (GOLD analysis project Ga0070704, IMG submission 65467) | Corn, switchgrass and miscanthus rhizosphere microbial communities from Kellogg Biological Station, Michigan, USA - KBS K5-25-2 metaG | ecosystem: Host-associated > Plants > Roots >...
ACGCAAACCAATCGCAACCTGGGGATCGACTGGCAACCGAGCGCGAAGCTCGCGCACAACCTCTCCTACGACTTCGTCAGGTTCGATCGCACGACGGGCGAGCAGGTCTACAACGTCCACATCGTCAACCTGCGGAACACCTATCAGTTCAGCCCGCGGTTCTTCCTCCGAGGCATCGCGCAGTTCGACAGCTCGAAGCGGCGTGTGCTCGGCGACTTCCTCGCGTCGTACGAGCTGACGCCCGGCACGGTCGCGCACGTCGGCTACGGCTCGGTGCTCGAGAGCGTTGGGCGACGCCCCTATATCGCGACGGCGCGCGCGTTGTTCTTCAAGGTCTCCTACCTCGCGCGCCTCTAGATCGCGCAGATTCCGCAACCTTGAGTCGCGCCGTACGCGAGTCGGAGTCGCCTACGGCCTGTATCCGACTCCGACTCGCGTGCATCCGACTCTGACTCGCATACGGCCAGTATCTGACTCGCATACGGCGTGCATCCGACTCTGACTCGCAATGGGCGTGTTCCATCTCCTGCGACGCGCTGTCCCGAGATGAACCACAGACGATGAGAGTGCGAGAGTGTGCAGCGAGGCCAACTCGCGTCATGCGCGGCAGTTACCGGCGCGCGGGCGGACCGTGACCACCTGGTGAGGAAATTGCGATGGTTGCTCCGCCCCATGAGTACCCTCGTGTCCTGCGACAATCGATCGACCCGCGACCGCGAACGTGCCGGCGCCCCGCGTAAACCTGTCGTCCTCGTCGTCGAAGATCACGAGTTCGCGCGCGAAGCGCTGGCGGCGCTGCTGTCGTCGATAGGCTACGACGTCGTCGAGGCCGAGAACGGCCGCGAGGCGCTCGCGGTGATGGCGAAGGGCGCCAGCCCCGACGTGATCCTGCTCGACCTGATGATGCCGGTCATGGACGGCTGGGAGTTCATGAAGCGGCAGCGCCACGACTGGCGCCTCTGCACGATTCCCACGATCGTGGTCACCGGCGTCGCGTCGCACGATCCGCGCTGCCTCGAGATGCCCGTCGTCCGGTTCCTGCGGAAGCCGTACACCGCCGATCAGCTGATCGCCGCCATCGACGCCGAGGTCTCGATCCCGGCGGCGGCGCGTCAGACCGCCTGATTCTCAGATCAGCCGAAGCACCACGACGAGGCCGGCCACCGGCTCGCCGTACTCGTACCGCAGCACGATGCGGTCTACGCTGACGACATCGCACCCAGCGTTGGCAGCCGCTTCTCGAACATGTGATTCGCTGTGCACGTACCGGCCCGAGTCCGTGAGCCGGAATGCCTCCTCGTCCCCGTGCTCGACCGTGAACGCGATCGTCCCGCCCCGCCGCAGCCGGCTGGCCGCAGGCGTCAGCACCTGCCGCAGATCGCCGAAGTAGATGAAGGTGTCGCACGCGGCCACGAGGTCGAATTCGCGATCGCCGCTGCGCGACAGCCACTCGGTGATCTCCGCCACCTCGACGGCGTCGTAGACCTTCGTTTTCTTCGCCCGCTTCGCCATGTCCGGCGACAGGTCGATGCCGGTCAGCCGGCGCGCGAGCGTGCGCAGATGCGGCCCGGCCAGGCCAGTTCCGCAGCCGACCTCCAGCACGTCGAGCTGCGCCGTCGAGCCGAGCACGCGATGCAGCGCCCGTGCGAGTACCTCGGGACCGCAGTACTCGAGGTCGCTGACCATGTTCCGCTCGTAGAATTCCGCGAACCGCTCGTAGAGCTGGACGATGCACGCGTCCGGCGCGCGGGGCGGCGCCGGATCGCCGCGCAGCGAGACGAGGATGTGCTCGACTTCCGCATCGCCGGGCGACAGCGCCAGGTAGTGCTCGTAGGCGTCGCGGGCGTCCTCGCGCCGGCCGATGATGTGCGCCAGCTCGCCGAGCGCCGCCCACTGCTCGGCGGTGTCCGCCATCTGCAGCGTCGCGTAGTGCTGACAGACGAACGCCGCGAGCACGTGCCCTTCGCTGCGCAGCCGCGACGCCAGCGACGAGAAGTAACCCGCCTCCGGCGTGGCGGGGCCGGAGGCGCCAGGCGCCAGCGGTTTCAGCAGGTCATCCTGGATGGCGCCTTCGATCCAGCGCAGGCAGCCCGCCCGTGAATCATCCGCCACGAGCGGGGCGAGGTCGTCGACGAGCGCTGCCGCGGAGCGCGTGCCGTCGCACAGCTCGATGATGAGCGCCGCGGACGGGTTCAGCCGATGCAGCCGGTTGCGCGCGACGTCGTAGGCCAGGTAGCCCTCGTCTGTCGGGGCAAGCGCGACGAATGGATTTCTGAGGAGGAGTGCCTCGGGTTCCATGGAGGAAAGCCGCCGGGAGCACGATGCCCTGTGCTCCCGGCAACCGACTAAAGAAAGCCTCGAAGAATGAACGACCCGCCGCTAGTTGTCGCCCTTGCCCTTGCCTTTGCCCTTCCCCTTGCCTTTGCCCTTCCCCTTCCCCTTTCCCTTGCCCTTGCCTTTGCCGTCGCCCTGGTCCTGCGGCGCGGCATTGACGATTGTCGACGCAGGAATGGCGAGCAGCAGCGCGCCGCCGCCGACGACTCGCTTCAGGAATCGGCGACGGGTCGTGTCGACCCGGTCGAGGAGTTGCTCTTTGCTCACGTGGCCATCCTCCTTTCGTAAGGATGGCGTGATGGTAACGCGATTTCGCGCGGCCGCGATATCCCGGCGTCAGGCCCGTTCGAGGTACGCCTCGGCGCGGTTGAACAGGTCCGCGATGGTGGCCGGCGCCGCCTGCGCGCCGGTGGTGCCCGACACCGTCCAGACGATGTGCTCCCCCAGGGCGCGATAGCTCTCGAATTGCGACTCGCTGAACCACTGATCGGTGGTCGGCTCGTGCGGGTACTTCGGGTTAGTACGGCCGTAATTCCGGACGTCGATCGGCTCGTCGTGGGCGAAGATCGCCGGCTTGACGTACAGCAGCTTGCCGTCTTCGAGCGTCGGGTCGCGCCGCGAATACTGGATTTCGCCGATCGCCACGTAGCGTCCCGAACCGGACACGAGTTGCGCGGCGCCGTGTGCCACGGGCGGCTGATCGGGGCCGACGTGAAATCCGCGGAACGTGATGCTGATCCCGAGATCCACCCGGATCTTCCTGACCGCGTTGCCGAGATCCTCGAACGCGTAGTTCTCGTCGCAGCCGGCGTCGATCACCAGGACGTGCGAACAGCCGCGGCGCACGAGCTCGTACAGCCCGAGGTTCTCGAAGTGGCCGCCGTCCGACAGGTTCACGTAGTCGCCCTTCGCGTCGGTGAAGCCGAACGCCTCGTGCAGCGCCATCGGCAGCAGCCGCCCGTGCGGGCAGGAGTGGTTGAACCGCGTGTCGTACCGCGGATTGCCCATCCACGATCCAAGCCGCGCGTTGAAGAGCGTCAGCAGCAGCGTGACGATCGGCGACGAGTGATAGCCCATGTTCGGATTCGCCGCGGCGCCGGAGATGGTGATCGCGGTGCCGAGCGACACGCCGGACCGTCCGCCGTACCCGCGCGGATCGTCCTCGCTGCCCGACATCCTGCGATAGCCGACGCTCGGGCTGCCGCCGTGCAGCGCGGTCAGCGCGAACGAATCGGCCTGACGCTCCTGCCACGCCAGGTCGGTGCCGGCGACGAGGTTGATGGCCGTGTTGACAATCGGCAGCGGCCGCCTGGGCGGCGGTGGAACGAGGTCGCGCAGCTCCTTGCAGAGTCGCGCGCGGCCGGACGGCAACGGCGGGGCCGATGCGAGCGTTGCGACGACCGCGCCGCCTCCGCGGCCCACGGCCGACGCCGCGGCAACGGTGGCCATGGACGGCGATGGCGCAACCGCCGCGACGGCCTTGTTCAATCGGAGCGTCAGCTCCCCGGCGGCCTGTGCGCTCCAGACCCGGACGGCGAGCACGTCGGTCGCCCACGACGGGTCGCGGCCGAGGATCGTCGCGCCCGGCTGCGAGTCGGCTTTCAACGTGCGGGCTATCTGCACGAGGGTCCACCACTCGTGGACGCCGAACGCGCCGTCGGCGAGATGCCGCGTCACGAGCGTCTCCCAGTCGGCGCGCTGCGCCGCGCGCCGCGTCGACGCCACCAGGACGTCGTTGAAGCGATGCACCCTCTCCTGGACGGCGTCGGGCACCCACTCGCGCACGTCAACGGTCTGGTCGATGAGCCTGCCGTCGATCGCGTCGATCTTCACGCGCTCGAGCACGCCGGACGGCTCCTTCAGCGCGGTCGCGATCGCATGGATGAGCGGCCACTCCTCGACGCTGAAGAACGGATGCGCCAGATAGGAGAGCGGCACGTTGTCCTTCGGATCGAATCCGGTAAAGCTGTCGGGACACCGCGAGCGCGAGCGCGAGGCGCCCAGGTACGCGCGAATCAGCCGTTCGCGATACATGCCGTGCAGCGAGAAGACGTTGACGTTCACCGTCGTCAGCACGGCGGCGATGGTCACGAGGCAGGCGGCGATCAGGATGATCGACGGAATCGCCGCGCGAATGCCGCCGTAGCTCACGAGCAGCGCGTGCAGCCAGTGCACGCCGGTGGCGAGCAGAAGCGCGAGCGTGAGCGCGAAGAGCGGCGCGGCCAGTTTCAACGCCCACTCCGCCGCCAGCTGCAACGGCGATTGCGGGACCCCGTCGGGGGTCGCGTTCGTGTTCGCGCTCCGGCCGAGCCACATCGTCAGCACGCCGGACAGGCCGCCGATGGACGCCATCGTGAGACGCGCGTGCGGCCAGAGCACGTTCGTCACGAGGCCCGGTCCGAGCAGGGAGACGGCGGTAATGGCCGCCCACCCGAGGGCGCACGCGGAAATCCAGCCGCCCGCTCGCGCGAACCATTCGCGGTCCTCGTCATCGAGCACCCGGCTGGCGAGCGCGGCATACAGCGTCATCGCCATCAGGAAGCTGGCGAGCAGCGCGGGCACCGCGCAGACCACGTACAGGTGGACCGAGTCGTCAACGGTCCACGCAGGCTGCATCGCCTGCGAGACCGTCTGCAGGATCTCGGTCGCGAGCCAGGCGCACCAGCCGCCGAGCGCGCCGGATGCGACGACGGCGAACAGCTCCCTGTAGAGCACGGTGGTCGAGCTCGCCTGGCGAATCCGCCAGTCCGCGATGGCGTGCTCGATCGAGCTGGCGATGAGGTAGTACATCGACAGCGCCGCGACGTGCGCGACCACACCCAGCACCGTGAGCATGAGCCAGCGAGGAAGGTTCTGCAGCCACGGCGCGAGCAGCGTCTCGTTGCCTTGTCCCTTCGGGCCGTCGTAGATGAACCACGCACAGGCGAGGGCGGAGCCGCCGACGAGCAGCGGCAGCACGATCTTGAAGAAGAACTCCTTCCTCGTGCGCGCGCGAAGGATGGCGTATGTACGGTTGGTATCGGGCGGGTTGACGCTCGGCAGGCTCGCGCCAATCGCGGCGATCGAAAAGATCAGGCAGAAGCCGCCGATGGAGGTGAAGGCTGTCAGCCACACGCTCGTCGCCGGCATGATCGGCAGCAGGTCGTCCGCGAGCATCGGCATCAACAGCGCCAGCGCGAAATACGGCACCAGCACCAGCCAGTTCACCAGCAGGTTGCGCACGCAGGTGGCGATCACCGCCCACGTGTCGGCGGACATGAAGCCGGTACGCGGCGTCAGGTAGTTGCTGTAGCGCCGCAGGTGCGTGACCTCTTCGGGTTCGTGACGCGCCTTCGCCGTCGACTCCGGCGCCAGGTCGTGCATGACGCCGGTCATCCCGCGCGGGTGGCGATAGGCCCAGGCCGACAGCCACGAGCCGATGTAGCCGCCGCCCGACACCGTCGACAGGTAGTGAAACGAGGTGAGGAGGCGGAGGCGCGCGAGCGCCTGCACGACGCCGAGCGAGAACGTCGCGCTGCGGATGCCGCCGCCCGAGAACGCGAGCCCGACGCGCCCCTTCTCCCTCAGCAGCTCCGTCGAGAGCGGCTCGGTGCGATCGACCGGCCCCCCAAGCGCCTTGCCGAACTGCTTTTCGTACTCGTCGTGGAGCATCCCGACCGTGGTCAAAGCGCTCACAAGGGCCCTCCTCTGCACACGTCACCGCGAGCGGTGCAGTCCATGCTCGGCGTGTTCGACTCGTGTCGCTGGGGGGTGGGGCGGCATCTTATATCCGCCCCCACGAAGGAAAACGGGCGGGGCGGGCCGATCGAACAGGATTCCTGTGCAAACGGCGCCGGTTGCGCACTCTGACACGAAATGGCGGGGGGCTCCGGGCGGATGAGTCAGCAGCCGGGATTGCCGTCCGCGAGGGCGCGGGCGTCGACCGGGGTGGCCACGCGGCCGATCACGCAGGCGGTGGCCGGCGTCACGCGCACCACGTACATGCGCGCCTGCTGCGTCGTCAACGTCTCTCGATCCTGCGCGGTCACGCGCACGATGACGGCGGTCAGCATACCCTTGCCGTCACGCCGCCATTCCACGCTGGTCGCCGTGTCGACGCCTGGAAAGTTGCCGATCGGCATCTCGTAGACGATCGGCCGCTCTCCTGACCACATGACGTTCGCGCCGCGGATGTCCACCCAGGTGTTGGCGTCAGACGAGACGAGCAGCAGCTGCCATCCAGGCGGCGCGGGACATTGCTGGACGCCGAGATCGCGCTGCTCGTACGGAGCGGCGATCTCCTGCGGCGGCGCGTGACAGTCGCTTTCCCGGAGCGACGTGTACACGCTGTCAACCGCCGCGGGCGCATCGCGGCTCGAGCAGGCGGCCGCCGCGGCAATCGCCACGGCGGCGCAGACCAAGCACGCTCGCATCAGACGTGGAGGGCAGCCAGCGTCTGGGGCCCGACGACCCCGTCGGGCCGCTGGCCATGGGCGCCCTGGAACGCCATGACAGCGGCGCGCGTGCCGGTGCCGAAGACGCCGTCCTCGGCCACGTCGGCGCCGAGGCTGTTGAGGAGACGCTGGAGTGTGACGACATCCGGTCCGCGATCGCCGAGCGTCAGCAGCTTCTCGGGCGCCGGCCGCGGCGGTCCGCCGAGCTTGCCCTCGGCGTGCCACTTCCGGATCAGGTCGTCGCTCGCCTCGAAATGCATCGCGTCCTCGGTCCGGAAGCCCGCGCCCCAGAACCAGCCGTGAGTGTTGAAGATGGGCGCGATGCGCGTCAGCCCCTCCTGCACCTGGTTGTCGCCGCGCGCGTCGAGAATGCCGTCCAGCGTGAGATCGATCGCGGTCCCCCACGAGTGGTTGCTGATGGCATTGTCCGACCCGCGCACGAGCCGCGCGCACAGCATCCCCGCGGTGCCGAGACCGGCGTTCACGTCGGGCACCTTCGCCGCAATTTCCGCGAAGATCACCTTCAACGAGGCGACCGCCGGCCGCAGTCCCTGTACGCGGAACGGGCCGACGGAATCGAGCTCGATGAGCGCCTTCAGCCTGGGGTCCGTCACCTCGCGGCAGGACGAGTCGAAGCTGCTCCGTGGATTGCCGAGCAGCGCGAGCATCGTCGCCTGCTTCGCGCTGTTGATTCCCGGGTTCAGATTGGCCGGGACACCGACGAGCCTGGTAATTGCACTGGGCATGAAAGGTCTCCTGTGTGAAGGCGGCCCGTATCAGCCGCTGTATCGTTCCGCGAACGCTTCTTCGGTCAGCACCGACCAGTCAAACGACGCGACGCGGCTCACGCGCTCGAATGCGGCAAGGCTCGCCCGCTCCGCGTCGGCGGTGAGCGTCAGCAGCCCGGCCAGATCACCATCGACTCCGGGCCGAACGACCCCGATCACGCCAGGCGCGGAGAGCGCGTCCGCTGCGTCACCCCATTCGTTCTCGAGAAGCGCGCGCAACTGTTTCCGATCGATCTCGGGCGGAGCTTCAGCCGGCGCCGAGATGAGCAGGACCTGGCCCTGCATCGACCACGGATGCGCCGCATCGTCGAACGTCTGCATCAAGGTCTGCGGATCGGTCGTTGACGTCAGTTCCGCCGGACCCGGAGCGCGCTTCAATGGCCACCATCCGCTTCCAGTCGCGGCGTGCGCGGCGGACGACAGAAACGTGACGCGGCCGATTGACGTGAACGCGCGCGCGAGAAGGGAGGCCACGTCTTCGGGCACGCCGCCGTCAACAGGCTCCGGATATTTCTTCCAGCCGATGAGCATCATGCGGCCTGTTGCCGGAGGCAGCGCGCCAAGCTGCCACCAGTCGGAGCGGCGCGGGTCGAGGCAGACGAAGATCGATGTGCCACTCATGGCGCAGCGGCTTCGGGCAGCGGCGTGAAGAACGTTCCTTCGGCCCAGTCGTACACTTCGCCCGCGAGCATCGATCCACCGGCGTAGCCTGCGATCCCGCCGATGATGCACCCGCCGACGCCCACTGCGGCCATTCCGAGCGGGGTCGTCGGCGTGGCCAGCGCGGCGCCGCCGGCTCCGACAAGCTTGCAGCCGGCCCACGCGGCCGCCCATCCGGCTACGACCTGCGAGGCGCGCCTGAGCGGCTTGCTGGCCTGGACGATGGAGATCGCGTCAACGACGACGCCCGCGACGACCAGCACGCGGCCGGCATACTTGAAATATCTGGCGGCTTGATACGCGGCGCGGCCTGCTGTCCCGGCGGGTGTGTGATCCGAGATGCCGAACTCGCGGAAGACCCGTTCCTGGTTCCAGTGATAGTCGATCGTCTTCGTCCTCGGATTGGGTCCGTAATCGAGACGCAGATGACGCCGGCCGGTCACGTCCTGGAAAAAGAGCGTCGACGTCGAGCCGGTCTTCGGCGTCCAGCCTCTGGGACTGAGCTCGATAGCCAGGCCGCTGGTTCCGGGGATCGGGATGCGGATGACGCTGGCCTGGCCGACCGCATATGGGATGCCGCCGGACATCGGAATGTCGATCGTCTGCCGCGCGTCAGCAGCCTGCGCGTGCGCGGCGGCGGGCGCCGGCGTCGTCATCAGCGCGGATGTTCCCGCATCGATCGGCTGATGTCCCTGCACCGCGCCAACGTGCGCCGGAGGTCTGCCGGCCATCGCGTCCTGCCTCTCCTGCTAACCGTTGTAGAACAGCCACGCGCTCACGCCGGTGAAGATCGCGGCCAGCAGCAGCCACGTTCGAACCTGCGGATGCACCCATCCCCGTCCGCCGGCCGCGCGCATCGCCGCGAAGACGAAGAATGCCGCCGCCAGACCCGCGAGGATGTATTTCGTGAGCACGGTCGTCGAAGTATCCCCCACCACGCGCTCGGCCGCACGCGCCGGAATCGGAAGCGTGCAACGGCGCCGGCGCGGCCCCCTGCCAGACTTGTAACGACGGGGCGCGGGCAATCAAACACCCCCGCCGGTGTGTGCGGCTGCGGCCGCGGAGACGTTGATACCCAGTAAGGAGATCCGACATGGCCCGGTTCCGCTGCCTGCTCTGCGACGTCATTTCCAACAGGGAGACGAACCATCTGTGCGCGCGAGAGTGCCGCGCCTCCGGCGGTCAGCAGCACTACGACTTCTGCAACAGCTGCAGAGCTGCGTGCCTGAGCGAGCTGGAGTCACAAATGGCCGAGTCCCGCGTCCGGGAGCAGCGCGACGACCGGACAACGCCGTAAATCGGGTCTCCGACGTCGCCTTTATACTGTCGTCCCCCGCAAGAGGTCTTCGTGGCGAGGCTGCCCGAGCGGATCGGCAAGTACGAAATCGTGCGCGTCCTGGGAAAGGGCGGGATGGGCACCGTGTATCTCGGGCGCGATGCCGACCTGGACCGACCCGTCGCCATCAAGGTGCTGCGCAACTCGCTCTCGGACGAGGAGGTGCTGCAGCGGTTCCTGCGTGAGGCGCGCGCCGCCGCCAACCTGCGGCACGAGAACATCATCACCATCTACGAGGTCGGACAGCACGACCGGCAGCCGTTCATGGCGATGGAGTACGTGGATGGTCCGTCGCTGGGAGAGGTGATCACCGGCCGCGAGCCGCTGCCGCTCGGCCGCCGCCTCTCCTACATCGAGCAAGTCTGTGCGGGGCTGCACCACGCCCACCACGAAGGCATCGTTCACCGCGACATCAAGCCGCCCAACCTGATGGTCGACCGCGGCGACGTCATCCGCATCGTTGACTTCGGCATCGCGCGCGTCGAAGGCTCCGGCATGACGATGGACGGGACGATGATCGGCTCGCTGAACTACATGTCGCCCGAGCAGATGCTCGGCCGGCCCGTCGATCTTCGAAGCGACATCTTTGCCGTCGGCGCGGTCGCGTACGAGCTGCTCTGCTATCAACAGGCGTTTCCCGGCTCGCTCGACGACGGGCTGCTCCATCGGCTGCCGAACGAGACGCCGCCTGCGCTGTCGTCGCTGTGTCCCGGGCTGCCGCCGGAAATCGAACGGCTCGTCATGCGTGCGCTGGCCAAACGTCCCGACGATCGCTTCGGCGATCTCGAGCAGATGCGGGTGGCGCTCCGCGAGGTCCGGCGCGGCATCGACACCGACCATCACCTCGAATCGTTGGTGGCGCCGACGCTGGTCAGGCCGTCCGACAGCAGGCCGACGCCATCGCCGACGCCGTCGCCAGCCTCTTCGGCCGAGCGGCCGCGCGCGCAGACGACCATCGTGATCACGGGCGGTCAGATGGCCGCGGCGGTCGGGTTGCTCGTGGCCGCCGGCTTCGGCGGCATCCTGTGGCTCGCGCCCGGCGGCAACCGCGCACCGGCGCAGCCGCCGGTGCCGTCTCCGGCAGCGGCCGTCGCTGTCGCAACGCCAGCGCCTGCACAGACGCCCGCTCCCGCAAGTGTTCCCGCGCCTGCCGCGTCCAGGTCCGCCGCAGATCCGAACGCGTTGCGCCCGCGCGCCACCGAGTCGGCGCCGCCCATCGTGCCGCCGGCCACGCCGATCGAGCGCGCCCCCATCGGGCGGAGGCCCGTCGACGCGCCGCCGCCTGCCGCGGCGCCGGTCGTCAACGCTGTGGCCCAGCCCGCGCCGACTGCACCAATCGCACCCCCCGCGCCGCCGGCGGTCGAGCCTGAAGCGCCGCGCACGAACGCGAACACGACGGCCGCGGCGCCCGTGGCTGCCCCCGCAGCGGCTTCACCGGTCGCAGCAGCGCCGGCGCCGCTCGAACGCGAGCGGCCGGGCATCCTCCAGGCGCTCACGCGCTATCAGGCCGCGTATCGCGAGCGGAACGTGAAGTCGCTCGTCGCCGTCTATCCAGGGTTGCCGAGGGAATCGCGGCAGGCATTGGAGCGCGCGTTCAGCAGGGACTGCCGCGACTACGACGTCACGTTCGGCAACCTGCAGCTGGCCCTGAACGCGGAAGACCCAACCTACGCCACCGTCACGGTCCGCTCGGTGTACACCTGTCAGCCGAAGACGGCGCAGGCGGCACAGCCGCAGGCGGTGCAGGATGTCTTCATCCTGCGCAAGCTCGGCGACGGGTGGCTTATCGACAGCATCGGCACGATGGACGCTGGCCGGCGGTAGAAACCAAAGAAGAAAGGCGGACCTGAAGGTCCGCCTCTACGACCGATCCGTTCGACGCGATTTACGGCGTGAGCGTGACGACCGGGCTTGCCACGCGAACACGGTTGCCGCTCGCGTCGGTGCCGCTGAAGAACGCCTGGTAGGTTCCCGCCACGGGGCTGCACGTCGCGTAGGTTCGGCGCGTTCCGCCAGCGAGGCTGCCGAACGGCATGTCGAGCGTGTTCGACGACGTGGCGCCGGTGTTGCGCCGCTCCTCGATGCGGAACTGCGAGTCGAACGTGAGGTTCACGCCCGCCGTCTCGGACATCTCCACCGTGAAGGGATACCCCGCGATGCCTGACGGGCACGTGCCCCGGCGCACGTCCGCGCCGCCAAGGACGGTGATGACGAGATTCGCGCGGGTCGGCGACAGGTCAGGAATCGGGCTCACCGCCACGGCCTGCGCCTGCGAGTTGATCATCAGCCCGGGGCAGTTGTCGTAGGCAATCGAGCCGCCCGTCCACGTCAGGTTCAGGCCGGAGAGGATGCCCCTGATCTCCCCGCGCCCCTCGCAGTTGCTCGTCGCGCCGCCCTGGCGCGCGGCCGTCACGATGAGGACCGTCGCATCGAACGAGCCGTTCGACATGTCGCCGCTCAACACGCCCTGCACGGTGCCGCTGCTCTCGCTCGTCTCGAAGCGGCCGACGATCTGGTTGACGTCGCGGAGCGCGAGCGACAGCGTGAGCGCCTGCGCCGCTTCCGTGATCGCGAAGTTGCCCCCGAGGCGGCGATACGTGATCGATCCGTTGTACTTGCCGCCACCGCCGCCTACCAGGATCGGGCTCGGCGAGCCGGGCAGCGTGCCAGGGCTGCACGCGGCCGCCGCGGCGGCAATCACGACGAACGCGACGCGAGAAAGCATGATGCGCATGACTACTTGTCCTGTCCGAGCAGATACGAGAACGACAGGCTGACCACCTGGAAGCCCGGCATGTTGAAACCGCCGCTCACGCAGACCTTGAGACGCTCGCCGACGAGCGTCGCGGCCGCCAGCTCCGCGCGTCCGACTGGTATCCAGTCGATCTCGCGGCCCGTGACCGCCAGCGCGTCGGGAAACGGCAGCGTGAAGTCGGTGGAGGTGGTGCCGACGTAGCTGCCGGTGACGAAGCCGCGAAGCTGCGCGATGCCGGCGCCGAGGTTGACGCCGACCTGCACCTTGTTGATCCGCGTGAACGGGATGAAGCGGTGCGCCTCGACGCCGAGCATCTCCGCGTCGTTGGCGACGACGGTCAGCAGATCGTTGTTGCCCGAGACCGCGACCGTCGATTGCTTCGACAGTCGCTTGTGGATGAGCGACACGCCCCACTCGCCGCCCATCGTCGTCCCGCGGACGATGCCGAGGCGGAACTCGGGGCCCTTCACATCGATCGTCTTCGCGTCGAACAGGCCGGCGAGCCAGTCGCCCGGCACCGCCCACTGCGGGCTGAATCCACCGGTGACGCCCCACGAGGTATCGTCAATCTGCGCGGCCGCCGGCATCGGCACGAGCAGCGCGCAGCCGAGCGCGAGGAGCGCAACGAATCGGTGCGTCATGATCAGAACCCCCAGTCGAGCCCGATGACGGGCGTGAAGTGATCGACGAGGCCCGCGTCGGTCATCGGGAGGAGGATGTTCGCCGTCACCAGCGCGGTGCCCGCGAGGTTGAACTTGACGCCGGCGGCGACGGACGCCCGATCGAGTCCGCGCGGATCGATCGACGCGACCGACGCGGACGTGAGGCCGAACGGGTTGCTGCGCAGCGGCACGTCCTTGTAGGCGAGCCGCGCGCCGTTGCGGATGGTGCGCTGCATGAACTCGCCGTTCAGGGTGAGGCGGTTGGAGGCGGCCCACTCGACGCCCGCCTGGAGGAGCGTGCCGTTCTTTCCGGCATCGACCGGCGCCTGCTGCAGCGGATCGAAGGCGCGGAACGGATCGCTCCAGAACTCGTAGCCGAACGAGGCGTGCGGCGCCACGGGGCCGACGGTGCCGGACCAGATGCCGCTCACGAGCGTGCGCGTGACGCCGGCGCCGAGCATCGCCTCCGGATCGCCGGTCGGCAGCCTTAGGTCGACGCCGAGCGCGACGCCGCCCTGCCCCTGCTGGTAGAGGCGCATCTTGCCGCGCAGCGCGACGTCGCCGAGGCCTTTCGCGGTCGCGCTCCCAATCGCCTGCTGCCCCGCAATGACGTGCGTCCCGTCGAGCCGCAGCGTGACCCAGGGCGCGGCCAGCGACGCGTCGAACCACCGGTTGAGCGAGAGGTTCGCGAACATCACGATCGTATCGCTCGTGATCGTCAGACTGGCCGCGCCCGTCGGCGCCGAGGGGCCGCCATGGAAGACAGCAGTGCGCAGCGATCCATCGCCAATAGAGATGCCGTCGAGGGCGTCATAGGTCGCGTGGATGAAGTTGACGCCGATGCCGGCGCGGCCCTCACCCGCCGTGATGGCGCGCTCGCCGAACATCGGGCCGAACGACGGCGCGGCGCGCATGAACGACCGCGTCGCCGGATCGAAGGTGAACGTGAAGCCGCCGGCCGACGACCCGATGGGCGCGGTCGACACCTCGAGGCCGACGAGGTCGGAAATCGCCTCGCCGATGTTCGAGACGCCGCTGCCGGCGCCGGCCGCGCTCGTCAGCTTGATGAGGACCTGTCGGGGTGAAAGTCCCGTGTTGCTGGCGGCGGTCTGCGCGGCGGCGATGCCTGGCAGCAGCGCCACGGTCATCAACGGCGTCATAACGTGCCGCACGATGCGGTGAAACAGCATGAGTGCTCCTGCAGCGATGCCGCCCCGCGGCGGCCCTGTTGGAATAACGTCACGCGGGGCCATTTCGAACGCCCGCGCAGGCCCTCTCACGGGCGCGGTCACCTGGTGAGACCTGCCTGCGAGACGGTGAATGCCTGTCCGTTGATGACGATTGCGTCGGAGCGCGCGATGCCGACGTTCTTCTCCACCGCGAACCCGAAGTCGGCCGGGCCCGTTCCGGACTTGAGCCGCAACGCCACCCACGCCGGCGCTCGCTCGACAGACCACGGACACCCGGTCGCGACGCTGACCTTGAACACGAACGAACCGCCGTCGACCGTAAACGACGCCGACGCCGGGCTGAGCGTCACCGCGCACTTCGTGTCCACCGCGGCATCCTGGGAGACGGAGATGGTCAGCTTGTTGACGTTCACGGCCCCCGATCTCGCGGGACCGTCATTCGTCTTCACGATGAACGTCCCGCGCGCGGACCCGGCGCCGGAGCCGGTCTCGATCGCGATCCAGGGCGTGCCGGTCGAAACCGACCACTTGCAGTCGGCGGCCGCCGTGACGGAGAACGTCGCGGTCCCTCCAGCCGCTGTCACGCGCACGCTGCCTGGCCCGACCGACTCGGGACACGGAGCGGGAGGAGCCGGAGTCGGAGTCGGAGTTGGCGTGGGCATCGGTGTCGGAGTCGGAGTCGGTGTCGGAGTCGGTGTCGGACTCGGAGTCGGTGTTGGCGTTGGCGCGGGCGTTGGCGTCGGCGCAGGCGCCGGGACCGGTGCTGGTGCGGGAGCCGGTGCGGGTGCCGGTGCCGGTGCGGGTGCCGGCGCTGGCGCGGGTATCGGGGTCGGGGCAGGCACGGGCAGCGGGCGCGGCGTCGGTCGCGGAGTTGGCCCCGGCGCGGGAGTTGGCGCGGGTGCTGGAGTCGGAACCGTCGGCGCCGGCGGCGGCGGAATCGGCGCCGGATCGCCGGCCGCCTGTGTCACCACGAGGCTCAGTTCTCCGATCCGGACCAGTCCCTGGCGAGCGAATTCATCTGCGTTCGGTTGAACCGTGTACGTCACGGCGCCGGAGCCGTTGCCCCGCCCCGCGTCAACAGCGATCCACGAATCCGCTGCGGTCGCTGTCCACGTGCACGCGCTCGTGACCGTGGTGCGAAAGCTGCCGCCGGCAGGCGGCGCGGTCTGCGAGCCCGGGTTGATCGTCAGGTCACAGGCGGATGACGGCGGGATACCCGTCTTTCCTTCGCACGCGGCAATCAGCGAGAGCAGGCCGGCGAGGAGAACTCCGGCGTAGAGGCGGTTCATCAGACGCTCCATTGCCAGCGGTCTCCGGGGGGTGAACCGCTGCTATGGAGGTCAACGTCCGCGAGAGTTGGATCGAACAGCGGCTAGCGCTGCCGTTGATTCCAGAACTCGCGGACGCGGTCGGCCGCGCCGCCCGCGACCACGCGCAGGTTCTCCTGCAGGCGGGCATGAGCAAAGCGGGCGTCCGAAGCTGAAGACCCGGGCGGGTGGCATCGTCACCTCGACGGCCCCTGGATGTGCCGAGGACCGCAACTGAAGAGGTCGTCGTGAAGAGCGGCGTCCCAAAGTCGAGCGACGTGACGTCGGGAAGCGGAATCAAACGGGTTAGCCGCCGCGCGGACCGAAGAAGACGTGTCCAGGGCCTCCGTCGGCCTGATGAAGTCCGGCCGGATGGAAATGGGCGAAGAAGACGTCTACGCGGCCGCTCCGCGTCGGCCGCTTCGCTTCGTGGATTTCCTCGAGCGGATCGCCGTGGTAGGCGTCCCGAGCAAGGCGTCGCGCATCTTCTCTGAAGAGCGTGTAGACGTCGCGTCCGGCGGTGCGGCTGCCGGCTCTCACCCGGCGCAGCGCGTCTTCTCTCGGAATCTCGGGCCCGATCTCAACTCCAGGGAGCCGAAAGGTTTCGGCACCGGGGCGCGACACGATCCGGTCGCGATGAAACTCGTAGAACCTGCTGGCGATGATCTGCATGTTCACCTGCTTCGGCGGCCGGCCGTGGCAGGTTCGCGTGTCACTGCATCTGGGCCAGCAGGCGCTGCTGCCGCCACGCAGGCGCGCTCGTGTTGAATAACGGCGTGCCGGGGTCAAGCAAACAGAGGTAGTGCGCCGCGAGGATCCGCTGGCGTTGGTAGCCGTTCTTCAGGACTTCGATGCAGTGTTCGCGCGTCACCGGCGCGCCCATGAAGTAGCGGCGCCCCGTCTGGAACCGGGCGGAGTTCGCCGCCCACCACTGCCCGACACGCTCGGCGTCCGGCCATGGCAAGCCGTCGTCGGCATCCATGTCGACGTCGGGATCCTCAGGGTCGTCGGTCGGGCCGCTCTCGAAGTTCTCGGGCCGCTTGCCCTCGAGATTCAGCAGTCCGAGATCGGCGCCCGTCATCAGGCTGAACGCCTCGGCCGCCACGCGGGCCGTCTGGGGCTTCGACATGTGGCCAATCAACCACGGGACGTACGCCGGGTCGCCGACGACCCCGCTGCCGCCGATCAGCCGCCGCTCCGAGCATGCATCCCGGGCGAGGCCTGTGAGCACACCATGCGCCGCTTGGACGCTGAGGGCCTGCAATCCGAGCGGAAACATCGGCCGCCCGTGCGCGGCGTCGCACGTGTCGCGTGTCAGCAGTCGCTCCGCCTCCACACTAATGCCGAGCAGCACCGCCGACCACGACGCCCAAATGCGGCAGTCGGGGCTCGGGTCGGAAACCGCCGCGACAGTACACAGGCGCGCCTGCTCGCGGAGCCCGAGCTCGCCAACGATTCGAAGCGCGCGGCTGCGTACGGAGGCATCCTCGTCCTGAACCCAGCGGGCGAGGCTAGCTCCGGGATTCGTGCGGTGCACCCCACACGCGGCGACGCCCACGACCCGCAGAACGGGATGGGACGACGCGAGCAGCGGCGGGACGATGCCCTGGAGTAGACCGCGATCGACCCAGCCGGTTGCGGCCACGACCTCGCCAGCCAGCGGCTGAAGGGCGGCCGCCAGGGCCAGAAGCCGATCAAACCTGTCGGTGGCTCTCTCTTCGATCGCGCGCACCGCGCTCACGAACGTTGCCCCGGCGGCCGGGCCGTCGAGCGCGGCATCACAGAACGGCCACGCGTGCGGCCCCGCGATTGCGAGCCCGTCGAGATGAGCGGCGAGGCGCTGGTCTGCCCGCAGCAACCGCGGCAGACTCTGATGTGGTGCGTGC
>Ga0070704_100000603_pt1 | contig 17302 bp, 30 predicted proteins | sample KBSK5252metaG_FD_65467 | JGI IMG/M metagenome (GOLD analysis project Ga0070704, IMG submission 65467) | Corn, switchgrass and miscanthus rhizosphere microbial communities from Kellogg Biological Station, Michigan, USA - KBS K5-25-2 metaG | ecosystem: Host-associated > Plants > Roots >...
CCGTCTGATGAGTAAGAGAAGAAGTTCGTTGAGTTGATATTGACCGTGAAGGTGCTAGCGTCGACGACTTCTTGTACGACGGCATTCAGACCATTGATTTGGACCATGCCCCGGACCTGCTTGAACATCACAGAGGTGACGCCTTCGTCGTCCGATGTGAACCCATGGCTGGGGCAGGTAATAGTCGTGACTGAGCCTTTAGCTATACCAGTGAGTGACCTAAGAGTATTAGGCCACTCATCCGGAGAGGGCGGTGTGACAGAAGGGGGAACTGACACGCTGCCTCCATAACCTTAGGCGCTAGTAAAGTCTGCATCTAGCTCTGCCATGTATTGCCAGACGTCGCTAGTTGTAACCATAATCGCAGAGCCAAGCGTCAGGCCCATACTGCCCTGGTTGAAAAGGGGCGTGTTTTGGATCTGAGACGTGCTTGTCTGTGCTGGTGGAAACCCAAGGGCGTTTCCGGAGGTTAGAGATCCTCCTTGAAGCGCTGGCGTTCCGCTCACAATATTCGCAATACCACCGCTCACATAGGTCGTGAAGTTGGTGCTATTGATATTGACAGTGAAGCTGGTCGTTGAGGTGACGCTTTGAATCACGCCACTCAAAGTGTTCATCTGAGTCATGCCAACGATGTTATGGAAGCTGACTGTGGTGACGCCTACATCATCGCTTGTGAAGGCGTGTGTAGCCGTAATGCTTGCATTGGCGGCCTTTGAAATAGCCGTAATGGTCAGGTTAGTCGACGGATACAGGTTTGCGTCCGTTGTTTGAAATGGAGTGAATCCGTTGGTTGCCGTATAGGTGATTACCGGAGCACCGCCAGTGGTGGTTGAAATATATGCCGATCCGTTCACCATGTCATCAAACCACTCGACTATCTGCACGCCGTTGGTATTGGCCACAGTTTTAGTCTTATTCACCATCCTGATGTGGTTAGGGACAAACCCTAAAATCAGGTTTTGTGCAGCACCGCCAAGAGTTACTGTGAGGGTGCCCTTTCTTACAATAGCCATATGGTTACCCTCCTTATGCGCTTGCTAATGTTGAAGTGAGTCTAGTGATCCAGTTGTCATTCAAGATCCTTGTGGCAAATGGATACTTGTAGCCCACCGTTCCTCTTTGGTTAAGAGGGTCGGCTGTGCCAGAAGCTCCGAGAGGCTTAACGATGAACTCGGCCTCTTTTGCGCCGAGGCGAATAACGCCGTAAGACTCTTGGCCCAATATGAAGCTTGAATAGACGTTAGGAGATGCTCCGTTGCTGAACCCGTTTGTATTTAGGAGCCAGCGAACGTTACGAGTTGATCCCCATTCTGCTTCCAAGGCGTTGATTGGGTTTGGATAGTTAGCCACTGAAATGAAGGAGTCGACAGCCTCTAGGTCTTGCTGAAGGTCGACTGACATGAATCCCCAGTAGGAGCTACGAACTGGCGCTGTGCCAAACTTGTTCTCTCCTGGGAGAGGATTGGTCATCAACCGAGCATTACCTTGTCGCAGAGCTACTACAGCTATCTGAATGTCTGCGTCGGTAATTTCCGTTGGCGTGTTACCGTTAAGCCCGTTAGCACAAGCAATCGTGCTAGCTGTTGAAACCATCATGTCGCGGATCAAGGTGTCGATGGTCAAGCCGAGTTGTAAAGAAAGAACTTTAGTCGCTTCGTTTAGAACTCTATCTTGAACGACGTATTGGACCTGGTCCGTAATAGTTACAAAGTTTCCATACCACTGGATTTGAGCTCTAAAGTCAGTGACTGAGAGCTGGTCTCCAGGTGGTGTTTGGCCGTCTGTAAGTGGTACAGTTGCGGCGCTGAGCGTTCCATACCTTCTAAACACCATTTGATCGCCAGAATTGAGGGGAATTTGTCTTTTCTGGGCAAATAGGTCATAGATAAAGTATGGTCTAGCCAGAGTAAGAAGCAGTCTGTCAAAGTACTGCCTTACTTCTGGGGGAAGTTGGGTCAGAGTTGTGATCGCCATATCTTATCCTGTGTTAAATCCCCTCTAGATTCTTTGAGGCGAACTTCATAAATTCTTGGTCGGACATCGTCGCGTAGTAGTCAGCTTTGCTGAGAACGCTCTGGCCGCCGGCTTGAGCAAGGGTTGCCGGCTTTCTGGCGTTTTCTACTATTTTTTGCGCTATGTCGCTCGGTTGAGTCTGTGGTTGTTGTACAGGCTGTTGGCCTCTAGCTAACAGTCCAAGCTCATAAGCGAACGCTGCCGGGTTTTGGCTCGTCTCAATAGCTCTAGCTAAATGGGGTTTCTGTTGAATCAAAGGTGTTAAATGCTTATTTAAAACCTCCGCATAATCAGGATGCGTTTGCTGGAACTCCAACTCTTGGATACGCGACTCGTAACCAGACTCTCTTGCTTCTAGTTCCCTTCTCATCTCGGCGACGTTTAGGACGTCATCGTCGTTCATCCCATCAAAGACACGCCTTTGCTTGGGAGCTTGTTGATGTTGCTGTCCTAAGTTCGCCTTTAGAAGGTCCATTTGGAGCTGAAATTCTCTTCTGTCCGCCTCCCGCTGAGCCTTTAATTGCTCTACCTCGCTTATCTTCTGCTTAATCTCTTCTCGGAAGGCCTGAAAGTTAAGGTCTTTGTCGCCCTGTTGAGGCTCAGCCTCTGCGGCGTGGACAGCGACCTCTTCGCTTGGCTCTGTCTGAGTGTTAACAACATTTTCTAACTGAGGCTGAAAATCTTCCTCGGGTAGATATGTCCTCATATCAATTTCAGCTGACATAACTTCCTTTGACCTGGCGACGGTCTTGAGTTATCCGGAATTTCCGGCTAACTGCTACACCCATTTAGGAAAGTACAACATTCAACTCTCTTCCCCTTTCCGCTACTCTTGGCGACATGTCACAAGGCTTGTCGCTGAGCAATGTTGGATCTACGGGGATATCTGGTGGAGACGACAGGTTGTGGCAAAACTCGAAAATGCCTTTGGGGTGGTCTACGCGCCAAACCAGTATTCCTAATAGGTTGGGCGGCTTTTGGTAGTAGGCCTTAAGGCTCTGCCTAAAAGCTCCAGGAATGTTTTTGTCTGGCTTCGCCGCAAACACGATGTAAAAGGGTCTTTTTTCCTTTTTCATGTTCTCTGCGAAATCAGAAGCCATTGCCCAGACTTTTTGACCCCACTCTTCTCTTGCTTCGCCAATCTCCTGAACCATCTCTTAGTCCCAATGATATTCTTTAAATTGGGAATGGATCTTTTTGTTATCGGATTTCACGCCTGCTGAAGCGGCTTGACCATATGCAATAGGGTCCGCCTCTGCTTTAAAGTCCTCCATGCCCATTCCATGGATCATGTGGCCTTGGGCTGGCTCTTTTGGGCGCTCTTCTTCGTTCCGATACATTCCGTGATGCCTTTGATGCATAGCCATCTCCTGATGAAGTCTTTCTCCATGACGGTGATGTTCCATATTTAAATGGTATTTCATGTCCATGGACTCGTGCTTTCTATCCATAGGGTTTTGTTTTTTCATAGCGGCTCACCCTTTCTTCTTTCCACCAAGCGAGGGGTATTTCTTATGCACGGCAGCCTTAATCCCAGATGGATTAGGAGCGTTATGCGCATAGGATAAAGCCGCCTTAGCTCTTTTCTTTGTGTTGATGGGGAAGCTGCCTTTTGGGGCTCCTCCAGAAGGTCCAGCAAAGGATTTCACGCCTTTGTACTTGCCTACATTGGAGCCGCCGGGCTTCTTCCTAATCTTGGAAAGCTCTCCCTTCTTCATCTCCGGTGCCGTGGAGCGCACTCTTTCTTAGACTCAAGTCGAGCCTGGTCAAAGTCGTTAGTGTCTGCTGGAGGCGGCGGAAGCACATATCCGTAAGGCATCTCAGAGGCCGCGACTCTTTCGTCTAAAAGGCGGCTATAAGATTCTGGTGGAGCTATAAACATCTCGTGCAAAAAGAAGCTCATAGACGCCCTCCGCTTCATGTGTTAAATTATATTTTTGATTTTACAGTAGAGTGAATAACTGTACACTTTAAATTTGAGGAGCCTATGGGGCTGGACAGAGAAGGCGGGGTGGGAACCGCTATACTTGTGGCGCTGGCTGCTGTTGCAATAGGCTCTCTGCTTGCCCTACTTCTGCTTCACGCTCCTGAGAGGCCTCCAGCGTCTTCAGAAGTGCTATCTTTCTGGTCAGAGAATCTAAGTCCATTCCCTCAAGTTCCTTGACGGCTTTGATAAGGTTCAAGACGCCGGCCGTTCTGTCTTCTTCGGCGCGATTGATGCGCTCTGCGTTGAGAGCTTGATCTAGATGGACCTTGGCGCGCCGCTCTATAGCTAAGGCGTGATCTGAGTCGGCCTTGGCGTCGACAGCCTTGTTGGCCATCGCCATTTGCTCCATTTGCAACTGCGTCTGAGCCTGCTGCATGGCCTCTTGCTGCTTGGCTTGTGCGTCCACGACCTCTTGGAGCTCTTTCTTGTTGTGAAGGTTGCTGTTTTTGACAATGAGTGGGTCTGGAATGGGGATGCCCAGGTTGCGCAGAGCCAGAAGTTGAACAAATTGAGATTGGCGCTGCGTGTCGGTTAGGACGCCCTCTTCTACCACGACGTCGTAGCGAGCAAAGGCGTTGCTATAAAACTCCGCCGTTGGCTGTTTTTTAGTGATCAATCGAATCTTTTCAGCGCTGTAGTTTTTCTGAATAAGCTTCAGAACCTTTCTGCCCAGCAACTTTTGCGACTGGCGCAGTCTATCGAAGATATCTTGCATGGGGATCCAGCCGGCCATCTGCCTCATCTTGGACAAAATGCCAGCCGTTTCGATCTTATCGTTTTCAGACATGCCGACGTTTTCTGGAGAGAGTCCTAAGATCTCAAATAGGTCCTTTTCGAATTCAGCCTCAAGCTGGAATTGGCTTGGATCAATAGATGCCGAAGGGATTTTTTGGACATCGGCGAGCTGCGCCTCAGGTTTAACGAAGATGACCTGTCCTTGGCCCGATTTGTAGAGAGAAGAAGGGTTACTGACGGAGTTAGTCTTGGCGATCCAACCTGAATTGAGCTGGTTGTCGATGATATCGACCATCTTGGAGCGGCGTTTGTTGATCTCAGTCTGAGGATCTCTCAAAATGCGCACTAAGGACTGTATTTTCCATGTGTATAGGTCGTAAGAAGGCTCGAAAATGGCAAAGAAGGGCACAAACGGGTAGTCGTTGAGGCCCCAAGGGTCCTTGCCATAGTAAAGCAGCTCGCCTTCTACAATGATGCCTAGCTCAACGCAGCGCACGGGCTTTTTAATCACCTCAATTTGAGGGTAAACCTCTCTAAAAAGCTGGAGGCGCTTTCTGTCGCCGTCCCATTCCTTGGTTTCGCCCGTGTCCATGTCAACCAAGACCTCTTTGGTCTCCCACCTGGTTCTCCAATATTCGGTATAGTTAAGAAGTTTTTGCATTCCCCACTGTCTGGCGTAGGGCATGTAGGTGAACTTGTCGTCTCTACTACCCCAGGGGAGCCCCATGATCAGGTCGTGTTTATCGGGAAGAAGAGAAATAGCGTCTGTTCTAGATAGGTATCGGCGACGCGCCACAAAGGTGCAGTCTGAAAGGTCCATTTTGCTCATGAAAGGATCAAAAATAACCGCATTCCAGTCATCTAAATGAAACCTGATGTCTCCGCTGACAGGGTCTGATCTATAGTCTAGGTAGGGCGACAGGAAAGATAGGCCTGATGTAAGAGCGCCCTTAAATGCGTCGCTGATCGCGTCGTAGCCATCGGCGTACTGCATCACATATTGGACAACATCCGTAAGCAGATTGGCTGTTTCTTCGGAGGCATCTTCAATGGGCGATATGACCGTAGAGAGCCTGTTTTTGCGCTGATATCCCTGGACAAGGTTGATGAGGCGCCTGATCTTGTTGTAGGTGAAGCTGGAACGGCGCTGGTTGTTTAGATAGGACAGCTCCTCGAGGCTCCACTGGTTGCCGAGGTAGTAGCTCAGGTCTTTATAGGCCTCGGCGTAATAGGTGTTGAGCAGTTGGTAGGCCCTTTCGTAGCTCTCTCCAAAGTCTTTGACGATGTCTTGGTGGAACTCTAGACGAGGGTCGTTTTTGATGTTTTTTTTGTAGTCGCCGAGGAAATCTTTTGCTGTGTCGGAATAATCGGACATGGGGCTGGACATGGGCTTCCTTATCTTTGGCGCCATTGTACAGTGTTAAATTAAAATTTGACAGCCAAGAAGCTGGACATCAAGCGTTTTGTATGTTAGTCCTAGAGCGGCCTTAAGAATTTTTTATAACTAGGGGGAATCATGGCAAAAAAAGACGACACGATTGTTGTTGGCCAAATCTATCAGACTTCCAATTACGAAAGCTTCAAGCTTATCTGTTCTAATAGAGACATAAAAGACCATCACGTGCGAAGACTGGCTCGTTCAATGAAGAAACTGGGCTTTTTCAAGGGAGAGCCTATTCTAGTGAATGAAAAAAGGGAGATTTTAAACGGCCAGCACCGCTACCTGGCGGCGCAGCAAGTTGGAATTCCCGTCGTATTTAAAATAGAGGAGGGAGCCTCTCCAGCTATAATGAGGGCGACGGGCACTAATAGGCTCAACTGGACTATGGACGACTATTTAAAACACTTTTGTGAGGTCGAACCAATCGAAGATTACAAGCTGTTTCGGGAGTTCATGACAACGAACGCCTATACCTACAAGCAGGCAGAGTGCTTTCATCGAACAAATATCGGACTAGAAGCTTTTAAGCACGAGTTTCGAGAAGGAATGTTCGTATATCAAAAAAATTGTACATGGCAATCAAACGTCTATAAAAGTCTGAGAGAGCGCCTCTCCACAGAGAAGAGATCTATAAAAAGGTTGGTCGAATGCGCCCGCTTCATATCTTCGCTGGTTATTTTATTGAACCATCCACGAATAGAACTAGACCGGTTTTGGCAACAGTTGGAAAGCTATAGAGGGGTCCTTAAGCCTCAAATATCGAAAAAGGAGACTATTAACATGCTTTTTGACTTCTATAACTACAAAAGGAAAGACCGCATCACGCAGGAGGCGGCGACGGCAGACGACGAATAAAGACGCCCCTAATCTTGCCGCAAACAAACTCCATCCAGCCTTGGTTTGACTGGGTTTGATGAACCAGCACGATACTCTGCTCTTCGTCTTCGCCCAAGTAGATGTCTTCCATCGACACAGGTTCACTTTTATTGTGCATGACCTCGACGGGCTCTTCTAATGGAACGGCTTCTTCTGGAATGGTGGGTAGATCGGGCTTTCGACTAGGCGAGGCTGCGAGGATAGGGGAGGTCATTGTTTGGCACCTTAAAGTTTATTCGAGAGCTCTGTTGCTCTTCGTCTTTGTATACGGCGCGGTCTTGGTACTGCGCCATACTAACAGAGCATGAACAGGTCGAAACGAGCACAACCAAAGAGAGGACAAAGATCATTTTTTCTCCCAAATCCTTTGCATCATTTGCTGGTATTTTTCTTCGAGCTTACATAAACGGCCATGAAAGTCTAAGGTCGAGGCTTGCATTGCCCTCATATCAGCGCGCAGCCATGCTATAAGCCCAACGTTAATAGCCGCGATCGTTAAAACTTGTCCCCATTCCATAAGCCCCCTATTTGGGGGCTATTCTATCTTAAGAGCTCTTAAGCCACCAGCTTAGGCCAGCTCTTCCAAGCACTCGATATTGACGCTTGCAATCGTGATGGGGAACACGCTTCCCGTTACAGCCGGATTAAGGTTCACGGCGCTAATAGAGGCATTTCGAAGCTTTAAGACGTCGTTGGCCTTAACTTCAATGATGATGTCTCCAGTAGAGTGGCATGCGTCGTCTCCTGGGGCCTGAGTAAATCCAGAGTAGATGCTTCCATCGACCAGTACTCCGTTGAGCCAGAAGCCAAAGCTCCAAGAAGGAACAGGAGTTGGAACTGGAGCAACAATTCTAGCCTGAAGCTGCCACTGAATGTGGTAAATGGCGTGTTTGAGGAACTTGATGTCCCCAGAAACACCCATCAAGCTTAAGTCGAAGTCGCCTACAGAAACAGCGTTCTGTTTGTCAAAAAGAACCGCGTCATTGGCGGTCGAATAAGGTCCAATAATCTGAGGGATCGAAGCAAAGACGTTGGCAAAGATCAGGCAGCAGCAGTCTTGCCCGTCGCTGTCGCAATCTTTACCTGGGATACCTTGAATACCTTGAACGCCCTGAGCTCCCATTAAGCCTTGCGCGCCCTGTGGCCCCTGAGCTCCTTGAGCTCCGTTTTGACCAGCTATTCCCTGAATGCCTTGTGGTCCCATAGGGCCCGCCGGGCCTGGTAGGCCGTCTTTTCCTGCCGGGCCTTGAATACCTTGATTTCCTTGGGCTCCAGGAACCCCTTGAGGGCCCTGAGGCCCATAACAACAGCAGCAATCGTGCATGTCGTCTATAATGCCGTTCGCCATATCTGCCTCCGAAACTACCCAAAGACAATCCCTTGGGGCCTCATTGTAACACTAATTTTTAATATTTCCACCACCAGCCAAGGCTAGGTCACTTCGCCATTTTGTTGGCCGCCCGGCTTCCAATGAACGTGCTCGGCCATATGTCTTAGAGTCTTTGGAAAATCGCTGGGCATAGCTCTGTCCAATACGTCAAATATTTATATGCTTCATAAATTGCTTACAATAAACAGTATATAGCACCGATTAAACTGAATGCACTCGAGTGGATATAAATTTTTTAAATTTTGGGGTCGAATTCAAAGTGGGAAAGGAAGTCGAGCATAGAGGCGAGTTGACCACTTTTTCCCCAGCGTCCAGTCTTCTTTTTAATAGTTCAAAAGAGCTCGGGCCTTTTTGACAGAAGTCGCACCTCTTTATCACATAAAGCTCAGGCCTGTCTGGCGTCGCCGCCTCTTCCGTCCAGTTCAAGAAGCACAATTCGCAATAGCAGTGCATGGTAAAATAGTTTTTGTCTGATTTCATGGCGCCTTGTTTTGTACGGGATTGACCTGGCCGTTAGGATAGGGAATGCGAGGAAATGGAACAAAAGGGCTTTGAACGCCTATAGGACTCATTGGCGATCTAGGCACCGGTGAGGGAGGCCGTTGAATCTGAACGCGACCTTTAGCCATATCTATCGGTTCTCTTTTTATTTCTCTTGTAGGATGGGTTGGGGCAAGGGCATCCAGTGCGTGACTGTCCCTAGATTTCGGAAGTGGGGGCTGTGCTCAAAAACATCAATGTCGTCCTCTGAATCAATACCAAAATCGTCGTCCAGCATATTCATTATAAATTGACAGGAGCACAAGTATTTATCTCTAAAGCTCCGCTCGAGTTCTTCCACAAAGTCATCGTGTGAAACCCAAAACCACGCTACCCCTACGCCATAGATTGTATGGGATGCCAGCACAAAAGCGCTTCTTACTTCGTCGTGGGGAGGAAGGATCTCTTTGATACTAATCCATCCGCAATGCGCCGGTTTGGCGCGACCCCTACCCACAGCTATTCTCCCCCTTTCTTAATGACAACATAATTTTCTAGCTCGAGTACGGCGATCTTGACGTCGCATAGCATTTCCAAGCAGTCTTCGAGGTTCTTATCTTTGCTGGCCCTGACGAAGGTTCTAAAGACATTTTCGTCGCTGCCCACAGCCCTACACACAGCCATTAGCTCGATTAAATGGATGCTTAGGCCGACAAGGTTGTTGGTGAACTCCATGAGCTTCATATGATTCTTTTTCAAGACGGCCTTGATGCAGCCGGATTGAAAGTCCAACACATCTTTGTCGTTTGTTCCGTGCAGCCTCACTAGGACCTCAGGGGGTTGGTTGGAAGCACATAAAGGGCTGGTGCTGCATAAGGGAAATAGCCCTGAAAAGGGCCGTCGTAGGGAGGCAATGGGACCGCAACCTTGCCCGTGCCGCCAGCGCCGCCAACGGCGCCCTGTGTTGCACTATAAGGAAGCGGCCAAGGGAAGGGTCTGGGGCGCGGAGGCGCCTGTATTTGGACTGTTCCTCGGCCGGAAAGGCTTCCACTACGAGCGCCGCCGCCTGCGCCGCCTGTTGATGTCGAGACTGGGGGGTTGAAAGGGGAGCTCATACTTCTACGCCTTGATCAAAAACGACCACGTTTCGTCCATCTTTTTCTATTATTTTTGTTGTAAAGAAAAGATCCACCATAGCATTGGCTATGACAACAAACGCCTCATCAGGCAGATTGCTGGCCTTGCAGATATAGATAAGCAGCCCCCCGATTAAGTTCAAGGATTCTGTACTGTCTATATCATTTTCTCTAAAGAACTTAAGGGCATGGCTGAAAAAAGAACCAAAGCTTTCTGGGCTGGCCATAGCTACGCCTTCTCCCTGAACGGGATCTCCCCAAAGTTCTCATACTTTTTAGGGCTTCTTTTCCTACAGCAGTTGACATGCTTGTCTGAAGAAAGAATCCACGGATGTTGGTGCTTCGAGGTCAGCTTCTTTTTGGTCTTAGCTCTACGAGCCTCTCTTTGGCAGTCTAAACACAGGTCTTCGATGGCTCCAAGCCTTACTATAAACTCACACAACAGCGTTTCTATCCCACAGCGCCGACACCTCTTGAACGGAGTGTTTGGCGAAACGCTTTGCATTAACCAAACCTGGGGTTATGTAGATTATACATTCTGTCGGCCTCTTTGTCTGAAATGCCAGACTTGTCGGCGTCTACATAAAGGCGCGTCGCAATAGCTAGATACCTAAAGGCGTCCGCGCCGTGCGAAGCCCAGTCATGGACTGGCCGCAGTTTGTATACGTTATGCTTGTCATCAAATTCTTTCCTATAGTTTTCCAAGCATTTGATGAAGAACTTGCACTTAGCCGCATCAATCCAAACGCGATGAAAGATGCTACGCGCAGCTTCAATGCCGTCCTCAAGTCGCAGTTTAAGCGTGGGAAGTGGCACAAACTTAAGGCCGAGATCGTTTCCGATCTCTTTTGCGGACAAACCCGATGAAAAAGAATGTGATTCGATGTCGTGAGGCGCATAGTGAGTATCGTAAATATATGGCTTGTCGCGAAGCACCTTGGCATAGTGAGGTAGCCCCTCGCCGTGGTTCTCGTAATAGTCTACAATATGGATCTCCTGCCCAGCAACCTGGTAAAACACAATCGCAGTAGAGTCGCCATAACCAATATCCCAAGCAGTGCACACCCTAGAAGAAGGATTATGTGGCACAGAACCAATCCTGCCACCGTCTTTAGCTTGCTGAAGATATTTTGCATAATAGGCGCCCTCCACGCCGAGAGTGAAAGAGCAGTAGTATTCCTGCTGGATCATGTCGTCTGACATGGTCCCTTCGGCGCGCTCTTTTTCAACCTCTTCCTTGCTGATGGCCTTAGTGTCTTCTACAGTTAAAAGCTCGGCGAACCAAAGCGGGTTGTGCTTAGCCATCTCAAACAGGTCGCGGGCGTGGTTCTGTCCCTTTGGGGTGAAGTTGAATATGGCCCACCCGTCGTTCTCTCTTAAGATAGGAGACACGGTTTGCCAGGCCAAAGGCGACTGCTCGGCATACTCAGAGAAGACGCAACCTACCGGGTTGGGGCCTCGAAGCGAGTCTACGTCCCTAGACCCTAGCAACAGGATTTTGGAGCCCCACTTAAGCGACACCTTCATTTCGGTGTTATTGATGCCCTCAACCAGCTCTTCTGGGATGTGGCGAATGGTCTTAAAACCTTCCTTGTCCATGCCGTCCCAAATGATACGGCGCGCCATCTTCGCATCTGGGAAGATGTAGTAATAGGTTCCGACGCGAAGCATGGACTGAACGACTAGGTAATTCCAACAGGTCTTCTCCTTGCCAGCGCGGCGATGCCATACCAAGACGGCGCGTTTGATGCCGCTATCCATAGCCCTCCAAAAGGGCTGCTGGTAGGGGCGCGGGTCGTAGTTGTAGGGGAGGTCAATGTTGACTTCTTTGGCCATGTGTGGTAACCTTATTGGGAAATGGAAGTGAGATATGAATAAAATTCAAATCATCGAATGGGCAAGCATTATAGGAACCATTCTCACTTGCTTTATCTTCCTGATGTCGAAAATAGAACGACTCGGAAGCAGGACAGATAGGCTGTATGAGATGTTTATAGACCTGAGGAAAGACAGCGATCAAAAGTTTTACGACCTCTTGAAGGAGCAAAGGAAATAGCGCCATGGAGTGGGCTCAAGTTTTAGCTGTTGCTGCAATCAATATTGGCTTGATCGCCTGGCTACGCTCAGATACGAAAACCTTTCAAAGCGAAATAAGGTCTGAACTTAAGGGCTTCCAAGAATGCCTAAAAGACTTCCACGGGCGCCTCTGTGCTCTCGAGGAGAAATACGCACAGATGATGCAACGGTTCTTAGAAAAGAAATAGGTCCGCTCAGTTATCAAGCTTTACTTACATACTCAATAACCCAAATCCTCTTCAGGAAGCGCTTCTTCCATGTCGTCCAGCTTGCCAATCTCAAGATCGCACAGCTTCCTAAGATCCAGAATCTGTTTCTTATGCATGGCGCCAGGAATATGGTTCGCCTCTAGCAGCTTCGCCGCCTTCATCAAGTAGTCGTCTGCTTTGGCTATTTCGTAGGCTTTTTGGGATTTGGTTTTCATTTTATTTTTCTCTGTGTAAGATCTGCTCAGTTGTTAGAGGGGGCGTTGGGTGTACCGCCAAAGTCTCCCAACGCCGCCTGCTTTTTGCTGGGATTTAGTTTTCATTTTATTTTTCTCTATGTAAGATCTACTCGCCAGATCCGCCCTTTGGGACGCTTTGCGCGCACATAGCCGCCTTAGGGACTTCGTCCATGGTACGCATGGTATAGCTTCAGGAGCGTCGTATAAGCACACTGTCTGGGGTCTGGTTTATTTCTTCTTCATCACCTTGTCGCACTTGTCCAGCTTCGCATCGAACTTCTTATCCATTTTCAGCAGTTTCCCTATATCTTTCTTCGCGCTCTTCTTGTCGCCTCTGTCTACATCTTTTTTCACTTTCTTGATCTGCTTGTCCATATGCCTCTGCTTGCTTAAACCCCTTGTAGTACTTTAGGGCGAATATAAAGTCTTCCTGTGTGACGCGCTTGCCCAGGGCCTTCTTGTAGGCCTTCTCTCTTGAGCTGCGGTCCTTACGCACTGCGTTGACTATAGCTAGCGCCTCTTGTTGGATATAGGGCACCGTAAAGCGTTCTTGCTCGCCAAAGCTTTTACGCTTTTTTGTCGTCATCGAAGCGGCGTATGTTGATGTTGAAGTTCATGATGTCTTTTGGGTCTTCTTCCCTTTGGTGGAGCATCGTCTTGCCTAAGAATATGGCCATGGATGCGTTGCCCTTATTGGCGATTTTCCACTGAAGACGCCGCAAAGATTGTTTGCCGTTTGCCCGAGCTTCTTTTATGACATCCGCGTATCTTTCGCCTAATACGTCGGTGCTGCATCCCAGAATATGAGACATTTCCTCATAGGTACATAAAATGGCAGACAGGTCCCTCAACAGCTTTTCGTCTACTTGCTTGCGTGGCCTGCCGCCTTTGTGTTTAGGCTTGGGCTGTTCGGTTGTGGCTGTCATTCTTCTGGGTTGTTAACAATTTCTTTTAGACTAACACTAAAAATTTTGGCAAGCAAGTTTAGGCTTTCAGAAACGGCCCAAATTTGAAGTATTTTGTGTTTAGGAGGGTCTGCCTACAGGCTCGACCTATTTTCTGTTTAAATGGCCTCTAATCGCGTTCTCCTTCTGGAAGGGGCGCAACCGACTCGTCTATATTCCAGTCGACAATCTGTTCGCAGTGAGGACAGAACCATTCTATGAGTCCTGATGAGTATACAACGTAACACGGACTGTGGCACTGCTTACATCTGATAATCATATGGATAAAAACCTGTGTCCAAATACCTCAATGCGTGGCTCTATGCCGTCGATTAAGACCCATACGTCGCCCTCTTGGGCGTCCTGGAGTTCTTCTAACTCTTTATCCCGAAAACTCCATTGGAAATATTCGGGGTTAAACCTTTTATCGACATCGTGTGGCCTGTGCAAGCTTCCAACTGCTAAACAAGAAAACGTACGGCCGGGCCTTCTCGTCATTACCAAGCAGAAAGCCTTAATGGGAGGCTTCTCGTCTTTAAACTTTTTCCAATTCATTTAAGCTCCGTCTGATAATGGCTATTATGTTGCGTTCTCAGGCCTTTTCTCTCTTGTCATAACTTCAAATGTTATTTCCAATCTACCATCACCATCTTTTTCGCAGTTAGAGGCGATCATGCCGGCGATACCCCTACAAGAAACACTAAACAAAAGGTCTTCTAAACTCGTTTCTTTTAAGTCGAAAACTTCTTTGAAAGTCTGTTTTTCTAGTATGCACATGAACTACTTCCCCTTTGTTTTCTTTTTCTTTTTAGCATGCTCTGGAAGCTTCTTGTAAGCGCTCTTAGGTGTCTTTTCTGCAAACTCTTCCGCTATTTCTGGCTTTTTAGCAAAAAGGAACTTTTGCTGGGCTTTCGATTTGAATGGCACGACTCCTCCTATCCGTAAAGAAACTCGTCTAAGTCAAGGCCAAGCTTCTCCATCGTCAATATGGGTCTCACTATGACGACTGTTTTTGGCTCCTCTCCGTATACCTTGTAAACGTGTTTTGCGCAAACCTGGCTGTCGTCTTCGTAGACGATGCCCTTCATGGCGTTTGTTACGATGTAAGCTAGATTGTCTTCATCTGGTCTTTTGTTGGGCAGCAAGACACGGTTGATCATTTGACGCCGCGTCGCGCTTTTTGTCGCCTTAGGAATGGGTAGGAAAAAGGCCATTGTGAGCTCTACAGGCCCCTTTATGGGGCTTTCAGGCGCGAATGGCTTGATCTGCCACTGAATGTATTCCTTGTCTTTGCTTGAAGGGTCGTAACATCCGACTCGAGCTCCAACCCTGAAGAATCTTGTCTGCTTTTGTGGCGAAGGGGGGCCTAAAATCTTAAATATGTACATCGACCCTCATAGAGGATCTTGTATAAACAAATATCTATTTTACTTCACCGCCATTTCCAGCTCTTTCTCCATGCGGACCAACTTTTCCAGATCCTCTACCTTTAGAACCCATGCGGCGCGTTCTTTATAGGCTGGTATACGCCCTTGATGAATGAGATAGTAAAGCCTTTGTGTGCCGAACTTTCTGCCAAGTTGAGTGCTTAGGTATTTTTCTGCAGCATTGACAGAGTAGATACCGCGACTGATCTCAAACACTTTTTTGCCCATGCAGTCCTTCCGCTTTTCTTCGCGGTTGTACTTTTGGGCTAGATAGTCATCCACCAGCGCTTTGTTCGCACACCAAATCTCTTTGATCTTCTCCGCCTTGAGGTGTCCCCTGTGGATTGCAAACCAGATCGCTTGGCGCGTCACATGCGCATACTGGGCTATCTCCGACAGGCCCAACAGGTCGTACGGAATCTTCTGGCTGTGGTTCGCATTGTCCATCGACATTCTCCTTTGGTTTTCTTTTTCTTATGCGGCCCACTTCTTCGGGTTTTACGTTTCCCTTAGTGGCCACAGAAAGCTGCCGAGACAGTCTAGCACACAACTTCTCTCCTTTCAAAACGCGATATACAGTTGAGATGGATATCCCCGATATAAAAGCGAACTCCAAAACTGTAAGTCCCTTTTTAAACAAGTAATTATTTAGATCCACACACCCCCTCCGTATCCATGGTGTTTTTTGATATATTTTAATTCTCAAAAATGTTAAAGTCAATGGACAAAAGGGGGTATTATGGAATGGACACAATTCGCGATATTTTTTATCGGAGTTTTTGGTATTTGGTTGTGGCAAAGGTCTGAGCATCGAACCGACTGGAGGCAAGCCCAAGCACAACAAGTAGATGTTCAAGCACAGATACGCGCCGTAGTAGAGCTTGTAAATCAAATTCGTCTTGATAATCAAGAGTTTAAAACTCAATGGGCTTTAGAGAATAAAGACTTCCATCATAGATTATTGGAGATCGAAAAGAGCCGAAAATGATTGAGCATAATGGCAAGAAGTACGCCAGGGTAACCGAAGTTCTATCTCAAGAGTCCAATTTAGATGGCATTGATCCAGCCATTATCCAAAACAAAGCACGGATCGGCAGCAATGTCCATGCAGCAATCCACGAACTGATCCAGGGTGAATGTCCCATTTTGGACCGCGACGAGATCCTGTATTTCAAGAGCTTTAAAAAGTGGGCTGATCACATAAGGCCAGTCTTTGTTGAATCGGAAATAAGGCGTTACAACGAGGAGAAGATGCTCACTGGCTGCATTGACGCCGTCATCCAGCTGCATGGCAAAGACGAAAGAATCATCGTGGATTACAAGACCTCGTCGCAAGTCAACTCCTCATATTGGAGTAAGCAGGCCCATCTTTACGCCTTTCTTCTTAGAGGAACATGTTCACAGATATCTGACACCTACTTTTTCTTGAAGTTAGACAAGTATGGAGAGCTGCCTCAACTCGTCAAGTTTAAGTACGACGCAAATGTACATAAAGAGTGCATGCAACTCATTGACAAGTTCTGGCTTGATCAGAATTTGATTCTCAAAAAGTGTCAAATTTGATAGGATTGGGGTGAAAGAAAAAGTCCCCTCGTCAGAATGGCTAAAAACTGGCAAGGGGCCAAACAAAAAAGGGGAACGTGATGTGCTCTTTCATTGTAAAAGAAGCTGATACTTTTGTCAAATTTTTGCATTCGTCTCCAAAGAAAGATTTTGGGGGCTCGATCGTTCCAGGCGCAATCCATCCGCTTAAGTTCGACTCTTTCCCTCTCATTGAACAGGTAGACATATCCGACTTAGATGTGGTTGACGACGACGACTATCAACTCCTCACCAGCATCTATGCCAAGGCCAGAGAATGGAAGGGCGCTTTAGAAGACCTGCGCAAATTCGTCACACAGCCCTATCGAAATAAGGTTGTCGAAATCAACGACAGGGCCAAACAATTCACCTCTAAGTTGGACAGGATCATAGAGCTCGCAAACCAAAAAACTTGTTCATATCTAGAAAAGTTGGAAAAGTTACGGCAGCAAAAGGAGCGCGCCGTTGCAGAAAAAGCCGGGCTTCTCGGTCTATGCGAAGACGAGGCTCCCGTTATACACCAAGTGATGCCCAGTAGCGACAGAGCTCAAGTCATAACGCGAACAGTCACAAAATTCAGATTAACAGATCTGTCTAAGGTTCCTCTTCAGTACCTAACGATAGACGAGAGGGCTATAGAAAAAGACATCAGGCTCGGCGTGCTCAGCATTCCCGGTATTGAGATATACGAAGAAACAACAACATCATTAAGGAGAACATCATGACCAACATCATCAAACATCAAAAAGATAAAATATCCGAATTGAA
>Ga0070704_100000604_pt1 | contig 17276 bp, 18 predicted proteins | sample KBSK5252metaG_FD_65467 | JGI IMG/M metagenome (GOLD analysis project Ga0070704, IMG submission 65467) | Corn, switchgrass and miscanthus rhizosphere microbial communities from Kellogg Biological Station, Michigan, USA - KBS K5-25-2 metaG | ecosystem: Host-associated > Plants > Roots >...
CAGCAGCAGATCGATGCGCTTGAAAAAGACGTCGATACAGCCCGCACACAGGTCTACACGGTCGCGAATTCGATCACCGCGCTCCGCCACGCGCTCGATCACGCCTCCGTACAGCGAAGCCGCGTCGGCGAGGCGCTCGCCAAGCTGGACGTCGAAGAGGCCGACGTCCTCGTCGAAGTGCAGAAGATGGAGGCCGATCGTGCAACGGCGGGGGAAGCCCTCCGGCGTGCGCACGAAGCACTCGATCACGTCCGCATCCAGCACGCGATGGAAGAGGCTGCGCTGGGGGGCGCGCGCGGTGCCCACGACGAGACGACGCGTCGCGTCCGCGCCGGAGAGCAGGACCTCGCGGCACTGGAAGCGCGACTGGCCTCGCTTGAAGAGCTCGTCGCGACTCGAGGCGAGTTCGGCGACGCAGCTCGGATGGTGCTGGTTCAGGCCAACGGCCGCGTCGGCCAGCAGGGTGCGGTGGCCGATTACCTCGAGGTCGATCGACGCTATGAACGCGCCGTCGAAGCGTGTCTCGGCGACTTGCTGCAGCACGTCGTCGTCGAGCGCCATGAACAGGCAGCGGCAGGACTGTCGCTCGTGCGTGAACACGACGCGGGACGCTGCGGATTCGTGGTGATCGATCCCGAGTCGAATGGGTATCACGCGCGCGAGGCGCTGCGGACGCCGGGCACTCGGACGGGAATTGTTCCGGTCAGCGAGGTACTGCGTATTGTCGGCCCGCATGCGGCAACAATTCAGAAAGTCGTCCCTGACGCGTACGTCGCTGAAACATTCGAGCAGGCGATCGAGTTTTCCCGTGAAACGTCGGTCCCGATTGCGACGATCAACGGCGACGTCTTCCGCGGATCCCACCTGGTGTCAGGGGGCGCCAAGGCGGAGTCACGCGGAATTCTCGCTACGAAACGGGAAATCAAGGAGCTCCGCGAGCGGATTGCGAGCGATCGTGCGGCGCTGGCCGAGCTGGTCGACGCGGCCGCCGCCCTGAATGTGTCGATCGCGGAGACCACGACATCAATCGCATCACTCACCGCCGAGCAGCATCGGCACGAGAAGGAGATCGTCGGCCACGAGGCGCAGCTGGCGCGCCTCGGCGAAGACACGCTCCGTCTGGCGCGCAAAACCGAAGTGATTGGCTTCGAGCGGCGCCAGTTGGAAGAGGAATGCGTTGCCCTCGATGCGCGCGCGTCGGAAGCGCAGCAGAAGATCGCGGGACTCGAAGAGGAGCAGCGGGCGGCTGACCGGTGTCTGGCGGAAGCGCAGCGAAGTCTTGGTGGCGCCAGGGCTGCCGCCGCGGAGCTGAACGACAAGGCTGCCTCCGCCCGCGCCGCGCACGCAGGACTCGTCGAGCGTGCGACCGCGCTTGCCGCCGATGTTGTGCGACTGCGCGAAGCGGCCCTGGAGCTCGAAGAGCGCATCACCTCGAGGTCGGAGGAGCGGCGGCAGACGACGTCCCGACGCGAAGAGCTGTTGGAGGCGATTGCCGCCGGCGAACGAATCCTCGACGACGACATTCAAGCGCTCGACGGCCTCCGCGATGAGTTGCGCACGGCCGACGAGGCGGCGGGCGCGCTGCGAGCGGCCGTTGACGCGCAGGACGCCACCATTCGGGAGGCAAGGCAACTGCTCGAAGGCGTACGGAGTGAGGTCGCGAGCTTCGATGTTGCACGAGCGACTGCCGAAAGCGATTTGGGCCACCTTGCCCAGTCCTGTGCCGATGCGGTGCAGATGTCTCTGGATACCGTGCTCGCCGATGTCGAAGCGATGGAACAGGCAGGTACTGCGGTTCCGGATGCGGTGGCAATTACGGCTGAAGAGCCTGAGCCCGATGTTGACGAACCCGCGTTGAACGCCGAAGCTGCGAACCTCGAACCTTCCCCGAATCCCGAGTCCCGAATCGCGAATCCCGGCTCTATGACCGCCGAAGAGGCGATCGCGGCCTTGAAAGGGAAAATCGATCGTCTGGGTCCCGTCAACATGATGGCGATCGAGCAATTCGACGAACTGGAAACCCGTCACGCATTCCTGACGACACAGCGCAAGGACCTGGTTGATTCCATTGCGCAGACCACCGAAGCGATCACGCGGATCGACGAAACCAGCAAGGCGCGGTTCGCCGAGGCCTTTACCGCGATTCAGGAAAACTTCCAGGGCACCTTCAGCACCCTCTTCGGAGGAGGTCGCGCGGGGCTGACGCTGCTCGATGAGCACGATCCGCTCGAAAGCGGCATCGACATCGTCGCCTCTCCACCGGGCAAACGTCTTCAGAGCGTTCAGCTGCTCTCGGGAGGCGAGAAGGCCCTGACCGCGATTGCGCTGATGTTTGCGATTTTCAAGTACAAGCCGAGCCCGTTCTGTCTGCTCGACGAGATCGATGCGCCACTCGACGACGCCAATGTCGGACGCTTCGTGGAGATGCTGCGCGGAATGCTCGACCGCACGCAGTTCATCCTGATCACCCACAACCGACGGACGATGGAGATTGCGAACCGGCTGTACGGCGTGACCATGGAGGAACCGGGCGTCTCGAAGCTGATTTCCGTCCAGCTCAACTGAACGATTCGAACGACCTCGAACGATCCGAACGACCCGAACGGTCCGAACGATCCGAACGGTTGTGAACGAAGACAAGTCTGCCCGGTACCATCGTCTCCGTCGCCGTGCTTCGATTGCGAGCACCGCACTGGGCGTTGCGTTCCTGATCGGCGTCATCGTCAGCGGCGCCTCCGCGGCGTTGCGTGACTACGCCACCTCGCTCGTCGGCGCCTCCTTCATCCCGACGCTCGCGGTGTACGTCGTGCTGCTCGCGCTGATGAACGAAGCGATCAGCCTGCCGTTCGCGTTTTACGAGGGCGTCACGCTCGAACGGCGGTACGGCCTCTCGACGCAGACGACTGCGCGCTGGTGGCTCGACCACGTGAAAGCCGGCCTTGTCGCGCTCGTGTTCGGGCTGGCTGCCGCGCTCATCGTGTGTTCGTTGATCCGATGGCAGCCCGATCGCTGGTGGATGCTGGCCGCCGTTGTGTTCACCGTCATCATGGTCGGTCTGGTGCAGCTCACACCCGTGCTGCTGCTCCCATTGTTCTACGAGTTCAAGCCGCTCGAGCGCGAAGCGCTCGTCGCGCGCCTGGTCGCGCTCGCCGAACGCGCCGGTGCGCGCGTGATGGGCGTATTCGAGTGGCGGCTCAGCGACAAGACGAAGAAAGCGAATGCGGCGCTCGCGGGGATCGGCCACACGCGACGCATCATCATCTCCGACACGTTGCTGGCGGAGCATTCCGATGACGAGATCGAGGTGATTCTGGCGCACGAGCTCGCGCATCACGTGCATCGCGATATCTGGAAGGGCATCGCGCTCGAGACCGTGCTGATCGCGCTTGGCTTCTACCTTGCCGACGCCGTGCTGACGCGATTCGCCATGTCATTCGGACTGACTGGCAAAGGCGACATCGCCGCGCTGCCACTGCTGCTGCTCGCCGCCGGTGCGGTGTCGCTGGCGCTGATGCCGCTCGCCAACGCGTTCTCCCGTGCGCACGAACGCCGGGCGGACCGCTATGCGCTCGAGATGACGAGGAATGTTCCCGCCTTCGTGAGCGCGATGAGACGTTTGGGCGCCCAGAATCTGGCCGAGGAGCGCCCGTCGCGTCTGGTGCAGATTCTGTTTTACACGCACCCGCCGATCAGCGCGCGCATCGACGCCGCCCAGGCGTGGGCGAAGAGTCGCTAGCGCATAGAATGCGCCCATGGCGCGGTTCGGTTCACTTCGCATTAAGACAGATGGGGCTACACTGGCGGTTCGAGACTACGCGGGCACTGGCGATCCAATCGTGCTGCTCCACGGTGGACCCGGTATGGGCGACTACTTCGACGGCGTCCCCGAGATGTTGTCGCCGCCATATCAGCTGGTGAGCTACAACCAGCGCGGCTGTGGGCCCTCGACGTGCGACGGGACATTCGAGGTCGAGAAACAGGTCGCCAGCCTCGTGCTGTGCTGCTCGATGGGGAATAGTGATACGGGTCACTTCCCGTGAATGGAAGAACCCGCCGTGTTCTCGAAGACGGTTCTGGATTTCTACAGCAGGATCGCGTCAGCGGCGCCGGCGTAATCGTTATTCATCCAGTATCGCCAGAAGTTTGGTCATCGTGGTCGCGTTGCGCGCCGTTCCCGCATCTCCGATGGCACGGTTCACCATCGTCCACAGTCGGCTGATGCCGATCCCTTTCGGGCACCACAGATAGGCGACGCGTTCGCCCAACACGAGCGCCTCCGGAGCCAAAGGCTCTTGGAGCAGTGGTGTGAGCCGTGCGACCGCATTTGCATCTGCGCACGCGAGCACCAGGAGACGCGACGGATTGTCCGCTACCGATGTCAACGGATTACCTGCCACCGCTTCGGCGATCTCATTTCTGGTGAACACCACGACGCGCGATTGGATGCCGAGCCGATCGGCGATCGCCCTTTGCACCCGCGCGGCATGATCCCCTGATCCGGCTTTGCGGATCGTGAACACGACATTGCCGCTGTTCAGGAGTGTACGGACGTCCTCATAACCTAGGTCTTCAAACACCTGGCGAAGGTCCGCCATCGAAATGCGTTTGGCGGTGCCGACATTGACTCCACGAAGAAGAGCCACGCGCCGATCAACAGCCGGCTTCGACACGCGCGCGCGGCTCATCGTCGTTCCGAGTGGCTTCGTTCCAACGGAAACGCCCGTTGGAAGGCGTCGATGACTTCGATGAACCGGGGAGGCAAGCGCTCGCGGACGGGCCTGACGATGAGCTCCGGCACATGCTTGTAATACGCCTCGGCGATGCCACCCGCAATCGCGGCCTGCGTGTCGGCGTCGCCGCCAAGCGAGACGGCGAGTCGAATCGCATCCTCCACGTCGGAGGAATCAAGGAACGCCACGATCGCTTCGTACCGTTGCACCGGTTCGTGCTATTCGACCCAGGAAATGAATTGACCGCCGCTCTGGTGGCGGTAATACGCAACCAGACCTGGCCCTCGCTGCTCGAGTTCGTTGATCGACAAGCGAATGGCTTCGGGATCGAATTCCGTGTCATCGGAATGTTAACTGGCCAAGCCACCTGAACTCGCCGGTGCGGCCGGCGAATTGGCGCGCTAACCAATACGGCACGTCGATGCGAACGAGCCGCTGGCCGCCGCGAGTGTCGAAAATGACGGTATGGAATGAGCGTAGGCGCGCGATATCACTGACTGCGCTGATGCTCGGGACGCTTCACGACGGCTCATGTCGACGAGCGGCTCTTGGTTCATGAAACGCGCCCGCAGCCGAGAGAACTCAACATCCGCAAATGCCGTCGTCGTGGCGATACTTGTTCGATGGCTGACCACGAAGCCGAATATGACGACAGTGGCCGTTATCAGCCCCAACGCTCCACCGACAATGACAGATCGTGTGATGGTACACGTGCGGATGCGCATATCGGATTTCGAAAATTGGGAGGAGTGTAGCGCGAAGCTCGGAAATTGCTAGCCGAAGCGCATCAGCGACACGAGCGACGCGACGGCCAGGACTATCCCGACGACCCGGTTCGCAGCGGGCGCTCGCTGTGCTGGCGAGCTTGAGGAAGTAGTCACCCACCACGCCGACCATACTGAAGCAACCGTGACGAGCACCGCAATCGAATGTGTTCCACCCCGGCTTACGGCTTACCCGTTGTAGAAATACACAAACATCTTGTTGCTCTTGGCATCAATGCCAACAGCTCGATACGAATCGGAATCCCTCGAATAACTTTCGGTGAGATCGTCATATCGGCAATAGGTGTGGTTTCCACTGGCGACGCCATGAAACGCCTGCGGATTTGGAGCCAAGCTCCACATCATGACAAGTTGCCGTTTCAGGTTCTGGTCCGCTGGATAAATCTCCCAGCAGCGCCACGGATCGTTTCCCCAGTTCCCATCCATCTTCATGACCTTGACGTTGGAGGGAAGCGGCATCCCCATAAATGTCTCAAACTCTGAGGAGCTGGAACGACAGCCTATTGTCAGTAACGGTCCGACAAGGAGAAGAAGAACTGTCAGCGATGAGGAAGACGTCATTGCCAGAAACCTAGGTGGACTTCGCGGGCCTCGTCGACCAGGATCGGTCCTATTACCGATCCATCTTCGACCCCGTTAATCATCCTTGTGATTCCGCTTCCATTGCCAGAGCGCGCTGATGGCCTTGACGGACAGGCGGTGACCCGTTTGGCGCGCGACCATCACGATCTGACCACGGTGATGCGCCTCGTGGGCGACGAAATAGGTGAGCACGTGCGCCACGTCAAGAGAGAGATTCCGCCATACGTAACCATTCGACGGCGGGACGGCGCCATTTGCCGCGAACCCCAGCTTGAGGAGAGCCTCGATGCCGGTGCTGCTCCGTTTCAGCGCGGCGACGAGCTGCCGGGACGTCACGCGGTGGTGATCCACGCGGGCAGGAGCGGTGATGCCATGCTCACGCCCCAACGTTTTGACCCACCGACATCGGGCATTGTGAAGGTGCGCCGCAATCGCGCGAATCGTACGCTGCGGCGCGCCGGGAACAGCGACATCCCAAAGCGCACTCGGCAGATGCTCGACGAGTTGTAAGGTGACCCGGTTGCTTGTGCGCCAGGCACTCAGGAGGCTCGACTCCAAATTGCGGGGCTGATACAGGGGCAGGCCAGGCAATTGCCGCTGAAGGAACTCCAGATCGTGCTTCGGCACGGGATACGCGTCATGTAGGCCGATGGCCTCGATGGCGAGCTTCCGACCAGTAGCGCTCTTGCCGGCCCGAAGACTGGCAACGGCGGCGGCACTCAAAGCTGCTGTGAGGCCATGGCCGGACTCCTGGCGCGCCGCGCGTCGCATGTCAGCGATACGTCGAAAAACCGTGGCGGCCTTCGCGTGGGCGCCTCGTCGCTCGAGTTCCACACCGAGGAGTCCGAGCGCTTGGATCTCATGCCATTCCGTCAGTCCATTCCTGGCTGCCCGGCGACATTGAGTCGCGAGACGGTCGAGAAGATCGACGGCCGTGTCGTCACCGCCATTTTCTGCAGCCTCGAGTGCTTCTCGCATTCGGCCAACGAACCAGAGGTGATTCGGTCTGTTGTCTTTGCTGGACGTGCGGCGTCTCTTCGCAGAGCCTGCATCTTTGCGCATTGAGCAATTCAGCCCCCGTTGGGCGTAGCATATGCCTCGTCTCGAGGAGGTGTGTGTGGACAGAATGACTCGCCGTGAAGTGATTCGGACTGGTGCGGGAGCGTTTGCAGGGGCGGCAGCGGCGCTTGCTGGATCGCGTCTGTCCGCGCAGGGCGGCGCCGTCAACCCGACGCCTCCTCCCGCGCGGGATTCGCGGTATCCGCTTCCGCCGACGTGGGCGCGGGAGCTGAAACAGCTCGCCCCGAACGTCTACGCGTACACGCAGGGTGGTGGTCCGGACATGAGTGGTCCCGGCGTGTCGAACGCGGGCTTGATCGTCGGGCCGGACTACATGCTCGCGATCGATGCGTTGCAGGGCCCGATTCCGGCCAAGGATTTCATCGCGCGAGCGCAGCAGGTGGGCGGCGGCAAGCCAATCGCGCGCCTGGTGAACACGCATCATCATGGCGATCACGTGGCTGGCAATCAGTTCTTCACCGGGGCCGAGATCAGCAGCCATCCGTACTGCCGCAACGAGGTACTGAAAGCGATCGCGAACACGCCGAAGACGTGGAATGCGACGCCGAACGTCGCGCAGGGCGGCGAGCCGCGCGTGCTCGTCCCGCCGACGGTCACCTTCCGCGACGACGTGAGCTACTTCCTCGGAAACACGGAAGTGCAGCTCCGCTTCGCCGGGCCTGCGCACACATGGGGCGACATCGTCGCCTACCTGCCGCAGCACAAAATCGTCTTTCTCGGCGACGTCGGCTTCTTCTGGGTCGCGCCGTACGCCAACAACAGCTACATCACGAAGTGGCTTGAAGTCTGTGACGCGATTGCGGGATGGGATGTCGACGTGCTCGTGCCCGGGCATGGTCCCATTGGCACGAAGAAAGAACTCGCCGAGATGGCGAACTACTTCCGCGTCCTCCGCGTGGAGGCACGCAAGCACTATGACGCGAAGATGACCGCGGGCGCAGCTGCGGCCGAGATTCGCCTCGGGCGTTTCGACAACTGGGTCGGACCCGAACGTCTCATCATGGACACCGTTCGTTGGTATCAGGAATGGGATGGCACCCTGACGCCCGACTACGACGCGAACCGGGTACGCGAAGCGACGATTGAATACAACGCGATCAAGGCTGGCGCCAAGAAAACGGGGCAAATCATTCCGCTCGAGCGGATGGTGGCGATGGCAGAGCCATGCTAAGTCGTTCGGGTCGTTCGGATCGTTCCGTGCTCCGTCGCATGCGGGTCGTAATCGTGTTCGGTGTCGTTGCGCTAGGCAGCTCCGGCGTCGCGCGCGCTCAGTCGACGCCCGTCCGATCCGATCAGGACATCCTCATTCAACTCGAGCACGACTGGGACGCGGCCTTTCACCGGCACGACGCGGCGTTCATCGATCGCATCCTGGCCGACGAGTTCATCGTCACCTACGACAACGGCGTGCGTGCGGATCGAAAGGTGGAGCTCGAGCTCGCCAAGTCGCTCACCGAGAACGTCGAGTCGTCATCGCTCGACGAATTCATCGTGAAGGAATTCGGCAACACCGCCATCGTCTGGTTCACGCTGCACCTGGTCGGCCCCATCAACGGACAGCGCGTTCAGAACGACTATCGATTCACTGACGTGTTCGTGCTGCGCGACGGGCGCTGGCAGTGCGTCTCGAGCCAGAGCACGCACGTCGTTCGCGCTCCGCGGCCGAATCCGTGAAGAGTGTGGTTGGTGGACACCAGCCGAGAAGACCCTCGATCGTGTCCACCTTCCGTGTGACTCAACGCCCGAACTGATAGTAGAGGCCCGTGCTAAAGCGGACGCTGCTGTTGTCCGCGACCAGAACCTTCATCTCGGGTCGGACACCCCAGTTGCCTCCCGTTTGCCACCGCAAACCGGCGCCGATGTTCAGGCCGGCCTGAGTATCGGACACGCTGGTTCTAACCCCGAAAAACGCTGTGCTCGCGCTGACACGCAGGAGTCCGAGGCCGCCGAGCACATACGGCGTGAAATTTCGATTGGTGGATTGTGGAAACAGGTAATGCGCATTGAGATCCACCGACATCGCGCTGCTCTCGATGCCGACGCCGAACCCCTGCACGACGCCTTGAACGTCGTTGCCACCAGTCAGGTACGCGAGCTCACTATCGAACAACCACCGTGAATTGACCGCATAGTGGAGCCCTCCGCCGAGCGTGAAGCCGCCGCCGTCAGTCACGCCGCCGATGAAGCCCACAGCTTCGGTTTGACCAGGGGCCACCTCTTGAGCGGACGCCACCGAACAGACTCCACCCGGGAGGAACAGGAACGCCAAAACGGCTGCACATTTCTTGAAATTGCCCACGTTGAAGCTCCTCGTTGAATAGATAAATCAACGTATCGGGCAGCCGGTAGCGGTCCCTTAGCGCGCTATTTCCAGAATTGGCGAGCTTTGATTGACGCGGCCCGATTCCGTGCCGCGACTGAACTCCATGAATAACGTCAGCGCCGACCGCATCGCAAGGATCCGGAAGCGCCGTCATTGGAACTACCCGTCGATGACCGATTGCAGGCGATCCGGATCGATCGGTTTGGAGACGATCTCCGCGTCGCCCTTCCGCTTGGCCGCAACGACCAGAGGATGATTGTCGGCATGCCCTGTCAGAAACACGATCCGACCCGTGTACCCCTTTTCGCGAAGCCAGGTGTATGCGTCGATCCCTGACCACGGACTGGGACCAAGATTGATGTCGAGAATCGCCACCCCGCAACCGAGCGCCCGGTCACCGAGAGCCACCAGCTCTTCGTGGCTGCCGACCCCGATGCACCGATGGTTGCGAGCAAAATCAACGAGTTCGACAAACATCTCGCGCAGGTCTTCACTGTCTTCGACGAACAACACGCAGTCGGCTCTGGTCACGGATTCAGGCACATGTGCCCACGGAATTACACGCTCACTGCCAGGTCGTGAGTGTCAACGTGAACGGATGCGCGACGGTCGGTTCCATGTTGACAACGCGTAGTTCGTATTCGATCGCGGGAAGGCTGACGCGGCGGAACGTGATCGTCGGCGATCCGTCGCGCTGCGCGAGATCCTCATGAATCAATCCTGCGCCGGCGCGATAGAGCTGGATCAGCATCGCGCGCGCACCGCCCTGCCACGCTAACGTGACTTCGACGGCGCCTTCCTTCTGCAGCGTGAAGCGGTACTTCTCGCAGGCGTAGCGCTCGACGTAACACGGACCCGAATAGTTCGTGAGCGGCCCAACTGTGCCGTCAATCACCTGTCGCGACGACATGAGGCCGGAGGGCACTTCGGGACCGATCGCGGCCGTCGGCGCAGGCGCGGATGGTACCGTGGGCTGTGATGACGCCGCGGGTGTCGACAGCATCGACGACGGGGCGGTGGGCGAAACGGCGGTAAATCCTCCACACGCGGTGGCGAGCAGCGACAGCGTGACGGCGACCAACCTGGGCTCGTTCATGGACGCGCTGCACTGCAGGTTCCGGTCCGGCGGAAACCCGCCCCTTCAGCGGCCGGGATGGCAGGTAATGACCAGTTAGTGGAAAACGTCTACCGACCGCGAACGACGAGCTCGCCGCGCATCATCTTATGGCCGGGGTCGCCGGTCAGTCCGCAGTAGAAGGCGAACGTGCCCGGTCGATCGACCTGGAACTCGAATGTGGTCGAGCCGCCGGCGGGCACTCGCTTGGAAATGCGGTATTCGTCGATGGTGAAACTGTGGGCGATATCCTCGCTGCGGACCGTGAGTTTGACCAGGTCGTCCTGCATCACTTCGACGCGGGTCGGCGCATAGTGGAAGTCTTTTGCGACGATGGTGAATTCGCGCCGGTTGGGGGCTTCCTGCGCCAGCAGACGACTGACGGCCGGTACGCACGCGACTATCACGCCGCCGACGCCGAGAAGCAGGAGACCGAGCGAACGGCGGGTCATTCTCATATTTGTGTGACGTAGGCCAAACCGTTCTGGTTCGGCATCTGGCGGGTCCGAAAGGGCCCGCCCCACTGCTTTTCGGTCCGGTTACTCCTTGGCCGCAGGGGCCGCTTCCTGCGGCTGCTTGGCGGCGGCTTCCTCCTGCAACAGTGCCTTGCGGCTCAGCCGAATCTTGCCGGTCGGATCGATATTGATGACCTTGACGAGAATCTGCTGCCCTTCCTTCAGCTCATCGCGCACGTCCTTGACGCGGTGATTCGCGATCTCCGAGACGTGGAGCAAACCGTCGGTTCCCGGCATGATCTCGACGAACGCACCGAAATCGGTGATCCGCTGAACCTTGCCGAGATAGGTCTTGTTCAGCTCCGGCGTGGCGGTGAGCTCCTGGATGATCCCGATCGCCTTCTGCGCCGACTCGCCGTCGGCCGACGCGACATTGACCCGCCCGTCGTCTTCGACGTCGATCTTGACGCCCGTACGCTCGATGATGCTGCGAATCATCTTGCCCCCGGGGCCGATCACGTCGCGGATCTTGTCGACTGGAATCTTGATCGTCACGATTCGCGGCGCGAACATCGACATCGTCGTGCGCGTCTCAGAGATCGTCTTGGCCATCTCGCCAAGAATGTGCATCCGTCCAGCGCGCGCCTGCTCGAGCGCCTTGGCCATGATCTCCGACGTGATGCCGGTGACCTTGATGTCCATCTGCAGCGCCGTAATACCCTGCGCCGTGCCGGCGACTTTGAAGTCCATGTCGCCGTAATGATCCTCAGCGCCGGCGATGTCCGAGAGGACGGCCCACTTGCCGCTCTTCTCGTCCATGATGAGCCCCATTGCGATGCCGGCGACCGCAGCCTTGATGGGAACACCGGCATCCATCATCGCCATCGAGCCACCGCAGACCGACGCCATCGACGATGAGCCGTTCGACTCGAGGATGTCGGACACGAGACGAACGGTGTAGGCGAACTTGTCCTCGCCCGGTACGACCGACGCCAGTGCACGCTCCGCGAGCGCGCCGTGGCCCACTTCGCGACGCCCGGGACCGCGGAGGAACTGGACTTCGCCGACCGAGAACGGCGGGAAGTTGTAGTGGAGCATGAAGCGCTTGTAGAACTCGCCGCCGACGTGCTCGACCTTCTGCTCGTCGTCCGCGGTTCCGAGCGTACAGGTCACCAGTGCCTGCGTTTCGCCGCGTGTGAAGACGACCGACCCGTGCGTTCGCGGGAGCACGCCGGCCTCGCTCCAGATGGGACGGATCTCGTCGAACTTGCGGCCGTCGAGACGCACGCTGCGCTGCAGCACTTCGTCTCGGAGCACCTTCTCTTTCAGTTCGTGGAAGATGCTCTTCGCCGTACTCCGGCGCTCGGTTTCTTCTTCGGGAATGGTGGCGACCAGTTCGTCGAAGACGGCGTCGACGCTGGTGTAGTTTTCCAGTTTGTCGCGGATGCGCATCGCCTCGGCGAGCGGCAGGTAGGCTTTTTCCTCGACCTCGCGATAGAACGCATGGTCGATCGGCTTGGCGTCGACGATCAGCTTCTTCTTGCCAGCCGTGCCCTTGAGTTCATCGATCGAGGCGACGATCTGCTTGATCGCCGCATGCGCCGCTTCGAGCGCGCCGACCGCCTGCGCCTCGGTGACTTCCTTCGCGCCGGCTTCCACCATCACGATCCCGTCTCTGCTGCCGGCAACGACGAGGTCGAGGACGCTCTGCTTTCGCTCTTCGAATGTCGGGTTGATGATGTAGTTCCCGTCGATCATGCCGACGCGTACGCCGGCAATCGTCTTCTCGAAGGGAATTTCGGAGAGCGCAAGCGCCGCGGACGCACCCGTGATGGCGAGGACGTCGGCGTCGTTTTCCGTGTCGGCCGACAGCAGCAGCGCGATGATCTGCGTTTCGTAGCGCCAGCCGGAAGAGAACAACGGACGGATCGGCCGATCGATCAGCCGGCTCGTCAGCACTTCCTTTTCCGACGGCTTTCCCTCACGTTTGAAAAACCCTCCGGGGATTCGGCCGGAGGCGTAGGTGTATTCGCGGTAATCGACGGTCAGCGGGAGAAAGTCGATCCCTTCACGCGCGCTCGCCGCGTGACACGCGGTGACGAGCACGACGGTGTCACCGGACCGGACGAGCACGGAGCCGTCCGCCTGCTTCGCGAGCTTCCCGGTTTCGATGGACATACGGCGGGATCCGATCTGGATCTCGCGCTTCTGTAGATTGACATTGTGCATAACGAAAGGAGCGGTTACTTCCGGATGCCGAGACGCTGAATGAGCGCCGCATAGCGATCCGAGTCCTTGCTCTTCAAATAGTCGAGGAGCCGCCGGCGCTGGCCAACCAGCTTCAGCAGGCCGCGACGGGAATGATGATCCTTTGCGTGAACTTTGAAGTGTTCTGTGAGGTAGTTGATACGCTCACTGAGGAGTGCCACCTGCACTTCCGGAGATCCCGTATCGCTGTCGTGTGTCTTGTAGTTCCCGATGATGCCGGTCTTGCGGTCCTTGGTTAAGGCCACCTTTGCGTCCTCCACGTACGACCCAGGAACTCGAGCGAGCACCAGACCGCCGTTGTTGCTAATTATTGCTGGTTCAAAGACTTAACATTCTAAATCAGTACAACCTCAGGGTGCAAAAATCCTGACAGCCCCTGCGGCGCGCCGACGCCGACGAGCGCGCCGCCTGGATCGAGCAGCCGGACCCACTCTGCCGCTCCAAGTCTGGCTTCAGCCGTCAGATCCATCGGCCTGACCTGCTGGCCATGCGATACGCGCGTCAGCCCCTCGGCGGTGACGGTTACCGCGGGGAAGCCGGGGAGCAGGCGTTCCATCGGAATAAGCACCGTCTCCAAAGCGGGATTCGGGATTCGCGATTCAGGATTCGTGCGATCCCGTATCGGCCCCAGGGTGTCGAGGTCGACGGCCTCGTCCAAGCTGAAGTCGCCGCTGCGCGTGCGTCGCAGCGCCTCGAGCGTTGCCCCGGTGCCGCATCGCTCGCCGAGGTCGCGTACCAGCGCCCGAACATAAAACCCGGAGGAGCAGGTGAGCGAGATTCGGCAGCGGCCGTTGCCGTACTCGACGAGCTCGATACTCAATACCCGCACGCGCACGGGATCGAGCGCGACCGGTTCATCCCGCCGCGCCAACTCATAGGCTCGCCGTCCCGCAACTTTCTTCGCCGAGTAGGCGGGCGGCACCTGCATCTGCTCGCCTTCAAACGTGCGGAGCGCCGCCACGAGTGCGTCGCGTGACGGCACGCCACCCGATCGGCTGATTTCCTCCCCGGTCACGTCCAGTGTGTCGGTCGTTACTCCGAACAGAACCGTCGCCTCGTACGTCTTTTCGGCTGCCGAAAGGAATCGTACGAGCCGTGTCGCGCGGCCGCAGGCCAGCGGCAGGACACCCGTGGCCAGCGGATCGAGCGTACCGGTGTGACCGATTCGCTTTTCGCCGAGCAGCCGGCGGGCGGCGGCAACGACGTCATGCGACGTCAGGCCTTCGGGCTTGTCGATGACGATTACGCCGTCCATGTTTCGGTGTTTCACTGTCACGGGTCACAGAGACACAGAGGCACAGAGAAACTGACACATCTCTGTCTCTCTGGCGCCTCTCTGTGGCGAGCGACGGTGACTACGTTTGTATTTTCCCCGTTGCTTCGATTTGTTGAAGTAACAGACGTTGGAAAAGGAGTTTGAGATCGCCGAACTTCCCTTTCGCGTTGCACCCTGAAGCGTTCTTGTGGCCGCCGCCGCCGAATTGCGTGGCTATCGCGTTCACGTCGACGTCGCCCTTCGAGCGCATGCTGACGCGCCAGTCGTCGTCGCCCGCTTCCTTGAAGAAGGCAACCGCCTCGATGTCCTTCACCGTGAGCGGCAGGTTGACGATGCCCTCGGTGTCCTCGTAGGTGCCACCGCAGTCTTTCGCCAGCTTCTGATCGACGTAGACGGTGGCGACCCGGCCCGACGCGTCTAGCTGCATCTGGCTCAGTACGGCACCGAACAGCTTCAACCGCCCAAGGGTGTTGCTGTCGAAAATCGCGCCGGCAATCGCCGGCGGATCGATGCCGGCCTCCATGCACTGCCGGCAGATATCGAACGTACGCGGTGTGATGTTGGAGTAGTGGAACGATCCAGTGTCCGTGAGAATCGCCACGTACACATGCGTTGCGATGTCCCGCGTCAGCGGAACCCCGAGCTCGCCAACGAGGTCGAACACCATTTCACCGCATGCCGCCGCGCTCGGGTCGAACCAGTTGAGTGCACCGTAATTCGTGTTGCCGAGGTGGTGATCGATGTTGATGACGAACCCCTGGTCGAAGCCGTCAACGCCCGTACGCGACAGATCGCCGCACTCCATGATGATGACCGCATCGCCGGGATCGTCGATGCGGCTGGCGACCTCGATTTTCGGAACGCCGGGGAACACCAGCATCGGGCTCGGCGGCGCGTCGTGGTTGACCAGGCGCACCTCCTTGCCAAGCTGCCAGAGGGCGAACGCCATTGCGAGCTGCGATCCGATGGCATCGCCGTCCGGTCGGACGTGCGACGACAGCACGAAGCGCTGCCGCCTGTGAATCTCGTCAGCGATACGGGCGCGGACGCTAACCTCGGTCGCGGTCGTCATCGTGTCGGGAGCCGGGCTCGGGCATCGCGGATCCGCTGTCGGCGTCGAGCGGTGATTCGCGCTGGGAGGCGCGCTGCGCATCCTCTTCGTGGATGTCGCGCAGAATCTGCTCAATCCGGTCCTGATGTGCGATCGATTCGTCGAACCGGAACTCGAGCTCAGGGACGCGGCGCAGCTGCAGGCGCGCGCCGATCTGGCGGCGGAAGAAGCCGGTCGCGCGTGTCAAGGCGCGCGCCGTCTCTTTGCGCGCGGCAGGGTCGCCGAGGCTGGTGTAGAACACGCGCGCGAGCTGCAGGTCCGCCGTCACCTGCACGCGCGTCAAGGTGATGAAGCCGATGCCTGGATCGTGGACCTCGCCGCGACTGAGAATTTCGCTCAGCTCCTGGCGAATCTGGTCGCCCACACGATCTGGCCTGTATCCCTGTGCCATACCAAAATCCCAAAACCCAAATCCCAAAACCCAAATCCCAAAAAATCCCAACATGCGAACCAACTTGGGATTTGGAGCTTCGGATTTGGGACTTGGGACTTAGGCGGTGGCCACCTTCACTCTCTCCATCGTGAACACTTCGATGACATCGCCCATCTTGATGTCGTTGAAGCGCTCGAGGCCGATGCCGCACTCAAAGCCGGACTTGACCTCGCTCACGTCGTCTTTGAAGCGCCGCAGAGAGGCGATCTTCCCTTCGAACACGACGACGTTGTCGCGCAGGAGCCGGGCGGTGGTTTCGCCCGCGCGTGTGATGCGCCCCTCGGTGACCATGCAGCCCGCAATCGAGCCGACCTTCGGCACGCGGAACACCTCGCGCACTTCGGCCGTCCCGATGCGCACTTCCTTGAACGTCGGCTCGAGGAGGCCCTCCATGCCCTTCTTGATCTCCTCGGTGACGTTGTAAATCACCGAGTGGAGTCGGATGTCCACCTCCTCGCGCTCGGCCATGTCGGCGGCGTTGCGATCGGGCCGGACATTGAAGCCGACGATGATGGCGTTCGATGCGGAGGCCAGAAGCACGTCCGACTCGTTGATCGCGCCGACACCGGAGCGGATGATGCGGATTTTCACCTTCTCGTCTGACAGCTTCGTCAGCGTGTCGGCGAGCACTTCCGCCGAGCCCTGCACGTCCGCCTTGACGATGATCGGCAGCTCCTTGACGCCACCTTCGGCAATCTGTTCCTTGAGCGATTCGAGCGTCAGGCGGCCGCCGCGCGCACCGAGCGCGCGTTCCTTCGCCTGCGTCTGACGGAAGGTCGCAATCTGGCGAGCCTTTGCCGCGTCGGCCACGGTCTGGAACGGATCGCCTGGCTGCGGCAGGCTCGTGAGCCCGAGGACTTCGACAGGTGTCGATGGCGCCGCCAACTTCACCGCACGTCCACGATCGTCGATGAGCGCGCGCACGCGTCCGACGACCGGACCCGCGATGAAGTTGTCGCCCACGCTCAACGTGCCGTCCTGGACGAGGACCGTTGCGACCGGACCGCGACCGCGATCCAGCTTCGCCTCGAGCACCGTGCCGGATGCGCTGTGCTTGGGGTTGGCCTTCAGCTCGAGAATGTCGGTCGACAGCAGGATCATCTCGAGCAGCTGATCGAG
>Ga0070704_100000608_pt1 | contig 17255 bp, 18 predicted proteins | sample KBSK5252metaG_FD_65467 | JGI IMG/M metagenome (GOLD analysis project Ga0070704, IMG submission 65467) | Corn, switchgrass and miscanthus rhizosphere microbial communities from Kellogg Biological Station, Michigan, USA - KBS K5-25-2 metaG | ecosystem: Host-associated > Plants > Roots >...
TCCCACGATCGCCGTCGCCGACAGCCCCTCCTATCAGGAGATTGTGGGCTTCGGCGCGTCACTCACCGATGCGTCCGCGATGCTGATCAACGGGCTGCCGCCCGACCGCCGGGACTCGTTGCTGCGTGACCTGTTCGACCGGGACCACGGGATCGGCCTGAGCTTCACGCGACTCACCATCGGCGCGTCCGACTTCTCGCCGACCCATTACACGTTCGACGACGTGCCGCCGGGACAGCGCGATTCGTTATTGCGGCGCTTCTCGATCGAGCCCGATCGCGCGCACCGGCTGCCGGTGCTGCGGCACGCATTGGCGATCAACCCGGAGCTCAAGGTCATGGCGTCGCCGTGGAGCGCGCCGGCCTGGATGAAGACCACCGACAAGCTCATCGGGGGCACGCTGCGTCCGGATGCGTTCGGCCCGTTCGCGGAGTATCTGGCGCGCTACGTCGATGCCTACGCGGCGGAGGGCGTGCCGATCTTCGCGCTCACAGTGCAGAATGAGCCGCACTACGAGCCCGGGGACTATCCGGGGATGCGGCTCGAGCCGCCCGCGCGGGCGCGCCTCATCGGCGCATACCTCGGCCCGCGGCTCGCGCGCGCCGGATCCCGGACGCTCATCTTCGATTGGGATCACAACTGGGATCAGCCGCAGTCGCCGCTCCAGGTCCTCGCCGACAGCGTGGCGCGCCGCTACGTCGCGGGAGTGGCGTGGCATTGCTATGGCGGCGACGTATCCGCACAGGGGACGGTGCACGATTCCTTTCCCGCCGTGGATGCGTACTTCACGGAATGCTCGGGCGGTGACTGGGCGCCGAAGTTCGCTGAGAATCTCCTGTGGGGTACGCAACATCTGATCATCGGGGCGACGCGCAACTGGGCGCGAGGCGTGCTGTTCTGGAATCTCGCGCTCGACGAGCACCATGGCCCGCACCTCGGCGGGTGCGGCAATTGCCGCGGCATCGTCACGATCGACTCCAAATCCGGTGCCGTCACGCACAACGACGAGTACTACGTCCTCGGTCATGCCAGTCGCTTCGTGCGCCAGGGCGCGCGCCGGATCGCGTCATCGTCCGGGATAGCGGATGTCGAAAGCGTGGCATTCCGAAATCCCGATAACTCGCGCGTGCTCATCATGGTGAACACGGCTCCGGCTGAACGACGCGTTGCCGTGCGATGGCAGGGGAAGACGCTGGTGCAGCAACTGCCCGGCGGCGCCGTGGCGACGCTGCGCTGGCAGGCCCGCTAGATCCCGTTCAGTCTCGGCCTACGCCCAGGGCGTCGGCCACGCGATTGATGTAGTTGAACCACGAGGCGATCAGGGTGATCTGCAGAATCCCCCGATCGTCGAATCCCACGCGACGCAAGGTGTCATGGTGCCCCGGCGTGATCCGGGTGGCGTCCCGCGTGATCTGCACCACGTAATCCAGCATGACGCGCTCCTGCTCCGAGATTGGAGCTTTCGTGTAATCGCTCTCGAGCGCCGCAATCAGCGCGTCATCCAACGTGATCCGACGCAGAAACTCTGCGTGGGATTCGATTCAGTATCTACAGCGATTCGTGACCGAGACCACCGTCGTGATCATCTCATGCTGCCGCCGCGTGAGCGGCAACGTATCCGACATGAGCGATCCGAACGTGGCAAACGCATGATAGAGGGCATCGGGAATCAGGGAGTGCGACGCGACGATCCCCGACGTCCCGTCGGGAGTCGGGTGGACCGGTGTCGCGTACTCCTTGGGGTACGTTGCGCGTTGGGCCTCGATCGCCCGGCGCAGCTTCTCATCCGCTTCGGTGAGCGGAACGGTTCGAATCCAGGTCATTAGATCCTACAGCGTCAGGGGGAGAGGGGCGCGACGAGCCGCGAAAGACGAGAAGATACACGGGGATCCCGAGGGCGACGATCGCGACACCCAGCGCCGCCCGCAACGGATTGTTGTAAGCGAGGAGCAGCAGCAGCACGACCACCAACGCGAGAAACACGACCGGTGTGACTGGATAGCCCCAGGTCTGGTACGACGCGTCGGGCGCGCGACGCCGGATGCGGAACAGTCCCGTCACCGTCAGCCCGACGAACAGTACCGTGACGAAGACGAAGTAGCCGATGATCTCGTTGAACGTACCCAACGCCACATAGAGCGACGCGATTCCCGTCTGGATGGCGATCGCGCGAGCCGGTGTGCCGAAGCGCGAATGGACTTGGGCGACGGCCTTGAAAAACACGCCATCGCTGGCCATCGCGTAATAGACGCGCGGCAATGCCATGAGCAGGCCGAGCAGGCTGCCGAGGACCGCCAGGATCACGATGAGCGCAAAGACTTTGCCGCCGGCGACCCCGAAGAGTGCTTCGCCCGCCTGCGCGGCGAAGGCCTCGCCCGAGGTGACACGGTCGAGCGGCACGAGGTAGAGGAAAACGGCGCTCGTCATGATGTAGATGCCCGTGATGATCGCGACGCCGAGTGCCAGGGCGCGCGGCAGCGTGCGCGCGGGATCACGCGCTTCGCCCGTCAGCTTGGCGATCTCCCACCACCCGCCGAATGCGAAAAACGCGCCCACCAGGGCCGGTGCGAGCGCGCCGGGAAGTGGGTCGGAGCCGCCACGCTGCGCGACGAACGGCACGAAGTTCGACCACTGCCCCGCCTGCATCGCCAGGGCGAGCACGGCAATCAGGATCAGCGCGCCGAGCTTGAGTGCCGTGAGCCACTGCATCACGCCTGACCCGAGCCTCAGGCCCGCGACGTTGACGGCTGCCAGGATGAGAATCGTTCCGATGGCGATGAGCTTGAGCGACGCCCCGGCCAGACCGAGCGCGTATCCCACGTAGCTCGCCACGCCGACGGCGAGCGCTGCCGTGATGCCCGGATCCATGACGAGCATGCATTTCCACCCGTACAGAAATGCCACCGCCGGCCCATAGGCCTCGCGCAGGTAGACGTACCCACCGCCCGCTTCGGGTGTGCGCGCGGCCAGCTCGCCGTAACAGAGCGCGCCGCTCAGCGCCATGACGCCCATGAGAAGCCAGACGATGAGGAGCCAGAAGGGTGAGCCGAGCGATCGCGCCATCCCGGCGGGAGCGAGAAAAATCCCGATGCCGATCACTTCGCCGACGACTAAAGCGGTGACCGCGGTCAGTCCGAGCTGCCTGCGCAGCACGTTCGGAGAGGCGGTGACAACGGACATGAGCGACGAAAACTCCCCCGTGCGTCGCGGACCTGCAAGGGTATCTTAACAAAGAGATCCCGCGCGCTCGCCGTCACGCGCAACGACGCATTTCTCATTTCACGAGGTGCTCATGTTGCGCTCTCCGACCTTCCCCACCGTACTGCTGCTCTGCGCGCTCGCCGCGTGCAGCGCATCCCGATCCCCGGTGCCCGTCGTTGGAACGGCACCCGATGTTAGCGCGCTGACCGGCGAGTGGGCCGGCGAATACAGCAGCATGGAATCGGGTCGCAGCGGCAGCATCAGCTTCACGCTCCGCCCCGCCGGCGACTCGGCGACGGGCGACGTCATGATGGTCCCGAAGGGGTGGGGCCGCGCGCTCGTCCCGTGGAACGAGCCGGGCCGCGCGGCTGCCACGAGCCAGTCGCCGAGCGTGCTCACGATTCGCTTCGTGCGCGTGGAGAGCGGCCACGTGAGTGGCACGCTCGATCCCTACGCCGACCCGCAGACGGGTGAGCGGCTGCTGACCACGTTCAATGGAGAGCTGAAGGGCAATTCGATCGCGGGCACCTATACGACCCGGCTGACATCCGGCGACACGCAGACGGGCCGCTGGTCAGTGCAGCGGCGGTAATCCCTTCGATTCCCGCGCCACCGTCGGGATAGCGAACTGCGGGCGTTCGACCGGTTCGAGGCCAAGGTGCTGGCGGGCGCGGTTGAGCGCGTCGTCGATGTTGCCGTGGATGTTGTCCTCGGTAAGCTCGTCGTAGAGCCCGGACCGCTCGAGCGCCACCACCGGTTGCGCGTGGACGTCTGACAGAATCACCAGCATCCCCTCACGGCGGCTGCGGTGAATCAGCTCGCGCAGCGCGTGCAGGCCGGTCGAGTCGATCGCCGGCACATGCCGCATCCGAATGATCAGGACCTTTGGCTTGCCGGCGATACGCCCCACGCGGTCCTTGAACATCTCCGCCGCACCGAAGAAGAAGGGGCCCGTGATCTCGTAGACCTGCACTCCCTCGGGGATCGCCCGGCGGCGCACCGCATTGGGGTCCCGCTCGAAGTCGTCCACCGGATCGGTGAACTCGTGCGTCAGCACGCTGATGTTCGTCACCTCGGCCATGCGCCGCATGAAGAGGAATGCGGCGAGCACCATCCCGACCTCGATCGCAACTGTGAGATCCACGAGCACCGTCAGGAGGAACGTGGTCAGCAGTACCGCTACGTCGCTTTTCGGCGCCCGGAACTCGGACACGAAGGTCCGCCATTCACTCATGTGGAACGCGACCACGACGAGGATCGCGGCCAGCGTCGCAAGTGGAATCAGACCAGCCCAGCGCCCGAAGAACAGCGTGATCAACAGCAGCGTAACGGCATGGACCATCCCCGCGACCGGCGTGCGCCCGCCGTTCTTCACATTCGTCGCGGTCCGCGCGATCGCGCCGGTCGCGGGCATCCCGCCGAACAACGGCGAGGCGATATTCGCTATGCCCTGCGCCACCAGCTCCATGTTGGACCGATGGCGGCCGCCGATCATGCCGTCCGCGACGACGGCGGAGAGCAGCGACTCGACCGCCGCGAGCAGGGCGATCGTGAAGGCGGGACCCGCCAGCCCCTGGATCACCGCGAGCGAGAGCGGCGGGATATGGGGCTGGGGCAGCCCGGCATGGATCGCACCGAACCGCGCGCCGATCGTCTCAACGGGCAGGTGCAGCAGCTGCGCAAGCCCGGTCGTCACGATCAGCGCGACGAACGGACCGGGAATGCGTGTCGAGATCCTCGGCCAGACGACGATGATGCCGAGCGTGGCCACCGCCACCACCAGCGCCCACGGGTTGACCGTTTCGAACACATGAACGTATGCGTCCCACTTCGGTATGAACGCCGACGGCACGGACTCCATGTCGAGACCGAGCAGATCGCGGATCTGGCTCGAGAAGATGATGAGCGCGATGCCGCTCGTGAATCCGATCGTCACGGGATACGGGATGAACTTGATCGCGCCGCCCAGCCGGAATAACCCGAACGCGACAAGGATGAACCCGGCCATCAGTGTGGCGACGACGAGACCATCGACGCCGTGCTGCGCCACGATTCCCGAGACGATCACGACGAACGCGCCCGTGGGCCCGCCGATCTGTACCCGTGAGCCGCCCAGCAACGAGATCAGGAAGCCGGCGACGATGGCGGTGTAGAGCCCGCGCTCGGGCGGGAGCCCGCTCGCGATCGCAAATGCGATCGCGAGTGGCAACGCGACGATCCCGACGATGACGCCGGCGATCGCGTCCCGGGTGAACTGCTCCCGGTTGTAGTCCTGGATGGTGGTGAAAAACTTAGGAATGAGCACGCGCGCCAGAAGATACTAAATTCGGTCATGCATTCCATCTCTCTCCTCGCGCTTTGCCTGACGCTGCAGTCGCTCCCGTCCGACTCCGCCGTCAGAGCCTTATTGACGACGCGCGTTCAGACATTCCCGGACACCGGCAAGCACGGCGAGGGAATCGTCGTCGGACTGCTGGACCCGTCGGGTACCCGACGAATCATCGCGGTGGGCGTCGATCAGCGCGGCGTGTTCGAGATCGGATCGATCACGAAAACGTTCACCGCGTCGATCTTGTCGGACATGTTAGACCACGGTGAGGTACGCCTCGACGATCCCGTCGCGAAGTACTTGCCGGCGTCGGTCCACATGCCGGCGCGGAACGGTCGCCAGATCACGTTGCTCGACCTCGCGACGCAGTCGTCCGGCCTGCCACGTATGCCGTCCAACTTCACGCCGCGTGATTCACTGAATCCGTACGCGGACTACAGCGTGGCGCAGATGTACGCGTTTCTCTCGCATTACGAGCTGACGCGCGACATCGGGGCCGCGTACGAGTACTCGAACCTGGGTGTCGGCTTGCTGGGCCACGCCCTCGCGCTGCGCGCCGGGACCAGCTACGAGGCCCTCGTGCGCCGCCGCGTCCTCGAGCCACTCGGCATGCGCGAGACGGCGATCACGCTGACGCCCGCGATGCGTGCACGGCTCGCGCCGGGGCATGACGAGGACGGCACGGTCGTGCCGAATTGGGATTTGCCGACGTTCGCGGGCGCGGGCGCGCTTCGCTCCACCGCGGCCGACATGCTGCTGTACCTCGGCGCCAACCTCGATTCGACATCCAGGCCGCTCGGACACGCGCTCCATGTGGCGCACGCCCCCCGCCACGCGACGAACGACCCGAGCCTCAGGGTCGGCCTCGCGTGGCACATCCTGTCGCGCCCGGTCGGGAATCTGGTCTGGCACAACGGCGGAACCGGGGGTTATCGGACCTTCGCCGGATTCGATCAGGTGCGCCGGATCGGCGTCGTCGTGTTGTCGAACGTCAATTCCAGCGTCGACGACATCGGCTTTCACCTGCTCGACGCGACGTTCGCGCTGCGACAGCCGCCGGCGCCGCGGACGGAGGTCGCCGTCGATTCGCTTGTGCTGGCTCGGTATGTGGGAGAATACGAGCTGGCACCGGCGTTTCACATCACGGTCAGCCGCGAGGGGGCGCATCTTTTCGCGCAGGCGACCGCGCAGCCCCGGTTCCCGATCTTCGCCGAGTCGGATTCGACGTTCTTCTTGAGGGTCGTGGACGCGCAGCTGACGTTCCGACCGGATGCGCTTGTCCTACATCAGAACGGGCAGCACACCGCAGCGCGGCGGATTCACTGACGACTTAAGGAAGGACCAGCAGGAGACCGAGCTGTGGCTCCCAGTCGGTGGATTTCGACATCAGCCCGACGGAATTCGCGAGCTTCACGAACACGCCGCGCGCCACGCGCCACTGCGCGGCAGTGACGAAAACGAACTCATCCGGCGCGCCGCCCTCTCCTCCTTCGATCGCCAGCATGAGCCGCCACGCCGGCGACAAGCGGCGGAGATACTCGAGCGACGTTTCGCCGAGATCCCAGTGATGATCCCCATGGTTGTATTCGACGGTCGTCCGCAGCGTCATCGTGCCGAATCGGTAGCCCCGCGTCAGTCCGATCTCACCTTTGACGTCCGTGAGTCTGTCGCCGATGAGCACCTTGCTTCGCTGTGAGGCGGGAATCACCTCCACGGCGCCCCAGATCTCGGGCCGGCGGCCGCGCTCCCGACTGAAGCGCACGCGCACCTGTCCCGCAAAGTCCGCGAGCCCCGTGTCGTGAATCCGCGCCGGCGTCGCCCCTGTGTCGCTCGGCGATCGCTGGAAATGCGCCGAGAGGTACGAGCCTTCGAGCTCGACGGCGAGCCAATCCGTGACGCCGTACGCGAGGAGCAGCTCCGCTTGGCTGCTATGAAAGGTCCCACGCAAATCGACCTGTGTCCCATAGCCCCAGTCCAACGGATTGTACTCGAGATTGTGATCGCGGGCGTACGCGACCGACGGGAGCACGAAGAATTGGCCGCGCTCGATGTAGGTCTGGAACTCCGAGAGGCGGACACCCGCACGCTCCTGCTGCGCGGCGAGTGTGGTGGTGAGACAAAGGGCGAGGGCTATCATCGTTCCAAGGAACCGGCCAGCGACGATCTTGTGACAGAGGCGCCGGTCGGAATCGAACCGACGAATCGAGGTTTTGCAGACCTCTGCCTTACCACTTGGCTACGGCGCCGTTGCGGGTCAAAAGTCACCAAAACACGCGGCTTTCTCAACCCCGCAGACTCTCCATAAGCTCGGCTGCGTGCGCGAGCACGCGCTGGTCGTCCTCGGAAAGATGCGTGATGTCCTCGGTCAGTCGCTCCACCCGGCGCGCCCGCCCCTTCTGCAGCAGCCGTTTTCCTGCCGCCGTCGCTTCGACGAGCTGCACGCGCCCGTCGTCCGCGTGACTCACACGGCGTACGAGTCCGAGCCGCTCCAGGCCATCCACGAGCCGCGTCATCGTCGGCCGCTGCACCTGCTCGGCCACGGCGAGCCTGCTCATCGTGAGCGGCCCGCGGAATACGATGACCGACAACGCCGAGGCGCGCGGCGCGGACAAGCCCATCACCTTGTCCTCGACGCGCAGCCGGCGGAGCAGATGGATCGTCGCCGAGTGCAGCCGGTCAGCAATGGCGTGCACCGCCAGGGTGGGCGCCGGGGCTTGACGGGAACGGGTTATCATAATTACTTAGCTAAAGCTAACTACTTTCTCGTGGAGGAGCAATGGAGCTCGCCCAGGTCACCAACGTGGTTCACGACCTCGATCGCGCCGTGAGATTTCACCGCGACACGCTCGGCATCCCGCTGCTGTTTCAGGCGCCGCCGTCGCTCGCCTTCTTCCAGATTGGCTCGGTGCGGCTGATGCTGTCGCCGCCCGAGAACCCCGAGCAGGATCATCCCGGGTCGGTGTTGTATCTGCGCGTGAAGGACATCGAGAGCGTGCATCGCACGCTGGTGGGAAAGGGCGTGCAGTTCATCGGCACGCCGCACCGGGTGCACGACGCACCCGACTACGAGCTGTGGATGGCGTTCTTTCAGGACCCCGACAAGAATCCGCTCGCGCTCATGGAGGAGAAGCCAAAGCGGAAGGCTTCCTGAACGACGAGATCAGCGCGGCACTGGCGACGAGAATGTTCGCTACGATCACCGGGAGCGAGTGAATCAGGACGCCGTAGAGCGCCCACAGCGCCGCGGCACCGCCCTGGACGCGCCGCAATCCCGCGGGGCTCCTCGTGAAGTAGGACACCAGGAACACCGCGGTCGCCACCCACCCGATCCAATCGACTTGTCGCATCATGGCTTGCCTCGGTCCTTGAGCAGTTTGAGCACGTCGAGGTGTCCCTTCATCGCAGCGAGCCCCGCTGCCTTGGCGGGATCCCCACCGCGCTCGAGCAGCAGCCCCACGACTCCCGACTGACCAAAGAACGCGGCCAGCTCGAGCGGGGTGAAGCCGTCGCTCGACGTCTGAGTCAAGAGCTTGGGATCACGATCGAGACAAGCCGCAACGCGGCGCGTGTCCCCGACCGACGCGGCATCGAAGATGTCGAGCTCCGGCCCCGCCGCGAGCAACACCGCGACCGCCTCGGTCTTGTGATGGTACTGCGCGATCAGAACCGGCGAATGCCCCCGCTCGTTGCGGGCGTTCGCCAGGCTGGGATTGGCGCTCAGCAGCGCCTGAAGTTTGCCGGTGTCGCCGGCGCGAACGGCATCGAACAGGTCCTGCGTTGACTCGCTTGCCATGGCTCGCTCCCCGTTAGAACGAAAAACCTCGTCGCACGCTCAGCACCCACCGCTTCCCTTGCACGCCCTGGCCGAATCGGTATCCGAATGCGATCTCGGCCGCGTCGCCCCGTACCGCTCGCGTCGGCCCAAACCGCAGCGACAGTCCGACATCCCCGCCCTGCCGGGCCGGCTCATCCCCGTACCACGCGCCGCCGTAATCGAAAAACGGGGCGACGCCCAATGCCATGAGCCCCAGAAGCTCGTCGGCCACCAGGATTCGATCCTCGAGCACGAACCACGTCGTGCGCGTACCCGTGAAGTCGTGGGCGCCGAAGAGTCTCGGGCCCCGTTGCACGACCCAGGGGTCGAACTCCGCGCCCGGTTTCGGGTGCGTCACCAGCCCCCCTTCGGCATGGACGATCAAGGTATGGCGCGGGATGTTCTGGCTGACAACCGTGAGTTCGGCCTGCGTTCGCGTGGTGTCCAGTCCGTTGGCGGCGACGCGCAGGATCGCAAAGCCGCGGTTCCAGACGGCCGAGGTCTGGCCGCTGAGCTCATAGCCCACGCCGGACTGCAGGACGATGCCCGCCCGGAGCGTCGGGGAGAGATCGACATCCTCGCGGCGCGAGTAGGAGTTGAAGTGTTCCAACACACGAAACCGCACGACACCGAGCTCCACGCCTGCCCGCACCGTCGAGAAGACGGAGTACGGCACGCGTGACGTATCGCTCGCACCGAAATCCTCACGCCGCCACTCCCAGCCACCCCAGATCCGCGTGTACTTGTGACTGTTCGCCGCCGCCGCGACACCACCGATGATGCCAAGGCGCAGCAGCCGGTGGCTTGTGCTGTCCAGCAGCGCGGCGTCCCGAAAGCGGAGGACGCGCTCGCGCGCGTATTCGCCGTACGTCTCGATCGAGTGAGGCGCCGCGGTCTCGTGAAACGGCAGGCCGAACTGCCAGTCGCCGCGGTAGCCATCGGAGAGGTGGTGGTGCCGCGCGATGATCAGCGTGCGGCGCCCGAAGAAATGCGGGTTGATGAACTGGAGATCCAGGTGGCTGCGATCAGGATTGCGCCCGTAGATGAGGGCCAGCTGCGTCGCCGTGCCGAGGAAGTTCCGCTCGATGAAACCGACATCCCAGGTATTGTCACCGCCGACGCTGCTGAAGCTTGCTTGCGGCTGCGTGCTCCAGCCGTCCGCCGTGACGGCGCGGAGCGCCAGTTTTCCGCCACCAGTGCGAATCGTATCCACACGCACCAGCCGAAACACGCCGAGCGTGCGCAGGGCGCGCTCGCTCTCCGCTACGCGCGCGGAGTCGAATGGGTCGCCCCGGTTCAGGAGCAACCGGCGCCGGATCACCGCCTGCCGCGTCCGCACGTGCAAGCGATTCGCCAGGCGGGCGACCCAGTCGGGGGCGGGGTCATCACGATCGAAGATGTTGTGGTTTTCGATGATGATTGTGTCGACGGTCTGACGGTCTGACGGTCGGACGGTCGGACTGCCGGTCTGGGCGGTTAAACGGTTTAGCGGTTGGGCGGTTAGCAGAGCGACCATCCCAACCGCCAAACCGCCAAACCGCCCAACCGCCATCAGGGCCTCACCCCATGAATGCGCTGGCGCAGTCGATACTTCGCGTGTTGGCTCGGGTTGTCCCATGCGGTGAAGTACAACGTCGCGTCGATGCGCCCGGCGAGCTGCCGCTGCCCGCGTGTCTGTATCAGGTACGTCCCGCGGACCGAATCGGGACGCAGCGGGCGGCATAGGCACGTTACGGTCGCGTGCGCGGGAATGGAATCGCCAAGAGAATAGGGATGATTCGCGGACAGGCGGCGGACGTCGCCCAAATCGAGTGCGACCGTCAGCGAATACTCGTCTCCGAGCGCCTCACTGGGATCGAAATCGTACCGGGCGAGCACGATGTCGCGCCGCTCGGTGACGGTGGTATCCACGCGCAGCCGCACCAGCGTGTACTGCGGATCGGTATCGACGATGATGCGGCCATGCTGATCCCACTCCCCGTGGTGCTGCTCTCCTGGTGTGTCACCCGCCTGCGGAAGGATGTCGCAGGCGCTCGCACAGAGCGCCGCGCCGACGATCAATACATACTCAAGTACCGCTCGAGCTCCCACTCACTCACCTTGCCGATGTATTCCTGCCATTCCTCGCGCTTGGCCTCTACGAACCGCTCATAAATGTGCGTGCCGAGCGCGTCGCGAATCACCTCGTCCCGCTCGAGCGTGTCGAGCGCCTCGTGCAAATCCCGGGGCAGCTCGTCGATGCGGTACTTCCGCCGCTCGCGAAAGCTCATCTCGAAGATGTTTTTGTTCACGGGGTCCGGCGGGGTCAGTTTCTTCTGGACGCCGTCGATCCCCGCCGCAAGCTGCACGGCCAGCGCGAGATACGGGTTCGCCGACGGGTCCGGCATCCGCAGCTCGCAGCGCGTTCCCGTCCCTCGGCGGTCGGGAATGCGGACCAGCGGAGAGCGGTTGCGCATCGACCACGCCACGTTCACCGGCGCCTCATACCCCGGGACGAGCCGTTTGTAGCTGTTCACGAGCGGATTCGTCACCGCGCAGAAGCCCCGGGCGTGCGTGAGCAGGCCCGCGATGTACGACAGCGCAACGTCCGACAGCTCCCACTGCGCCTTTGGATCGTGGAACGCGTTGGTGCCTTTCCGGAACAGCGACTGGTGGGTGTGCATCCCCGACCCATTCTGTCCGAAGATCGGCTTGGGCATGAACGTGGCGAGAAAGCCGTGGCGGTACGCCACATTCCGCACGATGAACCGAAACGTCGCCAGGTTATCCGCCGTCGCGAGCGCCTCGGCGTAGCGGAAATCGATCTCGTGTTGCCCGGGCGCCACTTCATGATGGCCGGCTTCGACTTCGAATCCCATCGCGACGAGGTCGCGCACGATCAGCCGCCGGATTTCTTCCGCACGGTCCACCGGCGTCTGATCGAAGTAGCCGCCATGATCGTGGGTGATCGTGGTGGGCTCGCTGTCTGCGTCGAGCTGAAAGATAAAGAACTCCGCCTCGACACCCGCCATCATCTCGTATCCGAGCGCCTTGGCCTTCGCGATCTGGCGCTGCAACGCCTGCCGGGTGCAGCCCGCGAACGACGAGCCATCGGGGTTGTAGATGTCGCAGATCACGCGCGCCACCTTCCCGGCCGCGTCGCCGTTCGGCAGCACCCGAAACGTCTCGAGGTCGGGGCGGAGCACCATGTCGGACTCCTCGATCCGGACGAATCCTTCGATCGACGAGCCGTCGAACATGATGTCGCCTTCGAGCGCCTTCTCGAACTGGCTCTCCGGCACCTCGACGTTCTTGTTGACGCCAAGGATGTCGGTGAATTGGAGACGCAGAGAACTGACGTCCTGCTTCTTGGCGGCGTCGAGAATCTCTTTTTTGGTCGGCATAGATAGAGACACGAAAGGGACGGCGTGTGGCTGCCGTCCCTTCGGTGTGTCAGTTCAAGTTACGCGTCGTAGTAAAGGAAGAACTCGTACGGATGCGGTCTGAGCGCGACCGCGTCGACATCCTTCAACTTCTTCATCGCCAGCCACGTGTCGATCAGGTCCTGCGTGAACACGCCGCCCTCGAGCAGGAAGGCATGATCGGCCTCGAGCGCCTGCAACGACTCGAGCAGGCTTCCCGGCGTGTTCTTCACGTGCTTCCGCTCCGCCGGCTCCAGGTCGTACAGATCGACGTCCATCGGCTTCGGCGGCTCGATCTTGTTCTTGATACCGTCGAGACCGGCCATCAGCAGCGCCGCGAACGTGAGGTACGGGTTGGCCGACGGGTCGGGCGCCCGGAACTCGAGCCGCTTGGCCTTCGGCGACGTCGAGTACATCGGAATGCGGCAAATCGCCGACCGGTTGCGCTGCGAATAGATCAGATTGATCGGCGCCTCATAGCCCGGCACCAGCCGCCGATAGCTGTTGGTCGTCGGGGCCGCGAAGGCGAGCAGCGCCGCCGCGTGCTTGATCAATCCCCCGATGTACCAGCGCGCCGAGTCGGAAATCAGCGCGTAGCCGTTCTTGTCGAAGAACAGGTTGTTCGACCCGTTCCACAGACTCATGTGCACGTGCATCCCCGAGCCGTTATCGCCGAACATCGGCTTGGGCATGAACGTCGCCGTGTAGCCGTTGGCGTTGCACACGTTCTTGACGATGTACTTGTACATCATGACCTGGTCGGCCATGCGCGTCAGCGTGTTGTAGCGCATGTCGATTTCGGTCTGGCCCGCGGTGCCGACTTCGTGGTGGTGGACTTCCACCTCGATGCCCGCCGCGATCATCGCCAGCATGATCTTGGACCGCAGATCCTGCAGCCGATCGGTCGGCGGAACCGGGAAGTAGCCTTCTTTATGGCGCGGCCGGTGGCCGAGATTGGCCGTGCCGTTCGTACCGCTGTTCCAGATGCCCTCTTCGGAATCGATGTGGTAGTAGCCTTCGTGCGCGTTCTGATCGAAGCGCACGGAGTTGAAGATGTAGAACTCCGCCTCGGGCCCGAAGTACGCCGTCGTCGCGACGCCGCTCTTCTTCAGAAAGGCTTCGGCCTTGCGCGCCACATACCGCGGATCGCGCGAGTACGGCTCGCGGGTGATCGGATCCACGATGTCGCAGGTGAGCGAAAGCGTCGGAACTTGCAGGCACGGGTCGACGAATGCGCTCGCCGGATCCGGGAGCAGCAGCATGTCGCTCTCGTTGATCGCCTGGAAACCGCGGATCGAGGAGCCGTCGAATCCCAAACCGTCGGTGAACGTCTCTTCCTCGAGCTCCTTCAGCGGAATCGAGAAATGCTGCCAGGTGCCGGGGAGATCGGTGAACCGCACATCGACGATCTGTACTCCCGCTTCCTTGGCGCGACGGATCACGTCCGCCGGCGAGGTCGCGGTCGTTGCCTTCCCTCCGGTGGTTGCGGAGGGTTCCAGCGTTGCTGTCATTGGGTGGGTCTCCTTCCCGAGTCGGTGAGACGCTTTTGCAAGCGGCGGGCCATATGGGAAGGTAGAGGGCCTACGAGGGGGTGTCAAGAAATCCGTGCACGAAATGCAGGGAAAAGCGCGGAGTCGCCGATTTGTGATGTGGAAATGTGCAGAGTGTCTGCAAGAGTGTGCAACAAATGCGCTACAGCGACTCCACAAAGTGTAACAGCTCTACGGCCGAAAACTCCCCGAACCGCTCCTGCATGTCCTTCTCCTGCCATTCGAGGAAAATCCACCCGGTCACCTTATGCTGCTGCCCGGTGCCGCTGACGAAGTGAATGCGGCCCCGCATGGCGCCCAGAGAGGGGTCGGCCTGGCCCTCGAGATAGACGTCCCAGCGCTGCTCACCGCGCTTCAGCTCGCCCATGTGCTTGCCGTATTCCGTGCCAGCCATGGGGCCTACTTTACCGGCTTTCCGGTCCTCCGCCAGCCCGCGTTACATTCCCCACCCATGACGTGTCATGCCTGCGGAGCACAACTCTCGTCCAGCGCCAAGTTCTGCCACAAGTGTGGAGCCGTGGTTGCAGTGAGCCGCACAACCGGGTGGCGCGCGGGCCTCCCTTGGGGGATTGCCGGCGCGGCGCTCGGCGCCCTGATCACTTTTGTGGCCATGCGGTCACCGGCAACTCCTCCCCAGTCCGCGAACATGTTCGATCCGTCGGCCGGGCGGGGAAGCCGCGCGCCGGACATCTCCCAGATGACTCCAGAGGAGCGCGCCAACCGCCTGTTCAATCGCGTCATGATCCTCGCTGAAGGCGGCAAGACCGACAGCGTGCAGTTCTTTCTCCCCATGGCGCTGGGCGCGTACGGCCAGCTCCCCAACCTCGATTCCGACGCGCGCTTTCATGTCGGCGTCCTGCTCCTGACAGGCGGCGATCCCGCGGGCGCGGTGGCGCAAGCGGACAGCATCCAGCGCGTCGACCCCACGCACCTCTTCATTTATATGCTGCGCGCCCGCGCCTATCGCGACGAGAAAAACGGGGCGCTGGAGCGGCGTGCCTATGCGGATTTCCTCAAGAACGAAACGGCGGAAATGGCCAGGAATCGGCCCGAATACGAGCAGCACCGCGCGGAGCTGGCGAGCTTCCACACTGAAGCAACGCAACAGCGGCAGCGGTCATGACGACGACCGACACGCGCACGATCCACGTCGCCCACAGCCCCGACGCCGATGATGCCTTCATGTTTTGGGCGATGGCGCAAGGCAAGATCGACACCGGCGATCGGCGGTACGTCCACGAGCTGGGCGACATCGAGAGCCTGAATCGCCGCGCCCTGGCGGGTGAGCTCGAGGTTACCGCCGTCTCCTTGCACGCGTACGCGCACCTGGCGGAGCGCTACGCCCTGCTCGCGCACGGCGCGAGCATCGGTGATCGCTATGGGCCGCGTCTCGTGGCGCGCGAAGCGCCGCCGCAGGATCCGCGGCGCGCACTGGCCGGTCGCATCGTCGCCGTGCCCGGCGAGCTCACGACCGCGTTTCTTACGCTGCGGTTGTACCAACCTGGCGCCCGCCACATCGTGGTCCCGTTCGATCAGATCGAAGACTTTGTCGCCCGAGGTCAGGCCGACGCGGGGCTGCTGATTCACGAAGGGCAGCTGACGTTCGCCGACCGCGGTCTCCATTTGTGGGCCGACATGGGCGAATGGTGGTACCAGGAGACGCGCCTGCCGCTGCCCCTCGGCGGCAATGTCGTGCGGCGCGACCTCGGCGACGAACTGATGCGCGCGATCGCGCGCGATCTCAAAGCGAGTATCGAATACGGCCTGGCTCATCGCACCGACGCGCTGCGACACGCGCAAGGATTCAGCAGGGGACTGGACGCCGACCGCACCGACCGGTTCGTTGGCATGTACGTGAACGCCTACACGGTCGATTACGGGCCGATCGGACGGCGTGCGGTGATGGAATTACTGAATCGTGCGCACGCGGCGCGCCTGATTCCGCACGCTGTGGACCTGGCGTTCGTAGCAGCCGATTCCTAGTTTGGCTCAGGGCTTGGCCTTACAAGGAGAATTCGGTTGACCGCTCATGCCGGAGTCGTCACAGTCCTCGTGGTCGACGATGAAGAGCCGATCCGGAACGCGCTGCGGAAATTCTTGAAGCAGCAGCAGTTCGAGGTCTTCACCGCCAGCTCGGCCGATGAAGCCCTGCAGCAGCTGCGTCTCCACAAGGTCGCCCTCATGCTGTCCGATATCCGCATGCCCGGCACCAGCGGCGTGGACCTTGTGCCGCAGGCGCTCGAGATCGAGCCCGACCTCGCCATTCTCATGCTCACGGCGGTCAACGATGCCACCAGCGCCGCCCTCTGCATGCAGCGCGGCGCGATGGATTATCTCACAAAGCCTATCGAACTGGCCGATCTCGGTCGCGCCGTACAGCGCGCGCTCAAGCGGCGCGAGATGCACCAGGAAAGTCGGCATCTGAATCAGTGGCTCAAGGAAGAAGTCACGACCCGCACCGCGGAGCTACAGCGCGAACGGCTCCGGCTCGAACGCGTGTCGACGGCCACCCTCGAAGCCCTGGTCAATGCGTTGGAAGCCAAGGATCCCTATCTGCGCGGCCACTCGGCGCGCGTGGCCGACTTGTCGGCCAATATCGCCACCGAGATGGGACTCTCCGAAGAGGAAGTCGAACGCGTGCGGATGGCCGGCCGGCTGCACGACCTGGGCAAGATCGGGACTCGGGACGCCGTCGTTAATAAGGAAGGGCCGCTCACCGCGGACGAGTTCGAGCACGTGAAGCAGCACGTCATCATCGGCGCGCAGATCCTCGCCCCTCTCGTTCATCTGGGGGATATCGTGGCGATGGTCAAGAGCCATCACGAGCGTTACGACGGGAGCGGCTATCCCGATAGTTTGCGTGGCGAGGAAATCCCGCAGGGCGGCAGGGTCATCGCGGCCGCCGAAGTCTACGACGCGCTCACGACCTCACGGCCGTATCAGGAGAAAATGACGCCGGA
>Ga0070704_100000609_pt1 | contig 17239 bp, 16 predicted proteins | sample KBSK5252metaG_FD_65467 | JGI IMG/M metagenome (GOLD analysis project Ga0070704, IMG submission 65467) | Corn, switchgrass and miscanthus rhizosphere microbial communities from Kellogg Biological Station, Michigan, USA - KBS K5-25-2 metaG | ecosystem: Host-associated > Plants > Roots >...
CATCAGCCTCGAGCCGCCGACCACGACCGCGTACCCCGCCGAGCGCTTGTGCGTGTCGGGTTCGCGGGACGGCACCATCGCGGCGACGTCCTCCGCCTCGAGCAGCACGAGGTCGCTGCGGATCAGATCCGTCGGGAACCCGATCTGCTGGACCTCGACGATGCCCGCGTGCGTGGCCCCGGGCAGCAGGACCAGCCCGGGCTTCGGCGCTCCGAACGTGACCGTGAGGTCGGCGCGGACCGCGGCACCCTCCACGGCCCCGGTCTCGCCGTTCACCCCCGAGGGGATGTCGACGGCCACGACCGGGATGGCGGAAGCGGCGAGCGCCGCGATCGCCTCGGCGTACGACCGCGCCGCGGTCCCGCGGAAGCCGGTCCCGAAGATCGCGTCGACCGCCACATCCGCGCGCCCGAGCTCGCGGTCCAGCGCCGCGGGTGTGAACGCGCGCCGCCGCACCGTCGTGGTTTCGAGCCGTGCGCGGTTGGTCGCGGCGGGACCCGCGAGCTCGTCGTCCAGGAGCAGCACCGTGGTGCGGAACCCCGCGCGATCCAGGTACCGGGCCGCGACCAGACCATCGCCCCCGTTGTTGCCCTTGCCGCACACCGCCACCGCGCGCCGCCCGTACGCGCCGCCGATCAGCCGGAGGGCGGCGTCGGCGACCTCGCGGCCGGCGGCCTCCATCAGCGCGTCCGCGGGGACCCCTCGCTGCTGGGTCGCGCGATCGAGCTCGGCCGCCTCGGCCGGGGTCAGGACGAACCTCATCCGGACACCGCCACGGCGAAGGCGACCGCGTTCGTCCTCTCGTGGCTGAACGTGATCAGCACGTCCGAGATCCCGAGCGCGTCGGCCCGGGCCTTCGCGTTGCCCTCGAGCCGGATCGAGGGGGCCCCCGAGGGCGCCCTCGTGACCGAGATGTCCTGCCATCGCCTGCCGCGGTAGCCCCCGAGCGCCTTGATCACGGCCTCGCGAGCCGCGAACCTTCCCGCGTACGACTCGGCCGGGCGAGCCTTCGTGTCGCAGTAGGTCCGCTCCTCCGCGGTGAACACACGGGCGCGCATGGTCGGGTGCCGTCCGAGGGCGCGCTCCATCCGCTCGATCTCGCAGATGTCGACTCCGAGGCCGAGGATCTCCACGCAGCTAGGGTAGCGGCCGGCTGGCCCGCTGCTCGCCTACTCGACCGTGACGCTCTTGGCGAGGTTCCGAGGCTGATCGACGTCGCATCCGCGCAGCTTGGCGACGTAGTAAGCGAGGAGCTGGAGCGGTGGCGTGACGACGACGGGCGCGAACAGCTCGGCGACCCGTGGGACGAACAGGACGTGCTTCGCGTGGTTCGCGATCTCCTCGTCGCCCTCGCTCGCCACCGCGATGACCTCGGCTCCGCGCGCGCGGACCTCCTGGATGTTCGACAGGACCTTGGGGTAGACGTGGCAGTCGGTCGCGACCGCGACCACCGGCACGCCATCCTCGATCAGCGCGATCGGGCCGTGCTTCAGCTCGCCCGCCGGGTAGCCCTCGGCGTGGACGTAGGAGAGCTCCTTCAGCTTCAGTGCACCCTCGAGTGCGGCCGGGTAACCGGTGTGACGGCCGATGAAGAGCACGTCGCGCGCGTCGGCGATCTCCTCGGCGATCCCTCGGATCTGCTGCGACAGCGCGAGCGTCCTCCTGACCTGACCCGGGAGCTCGCGCATGCGGTTGACGATGTCGCTGATCTCGACGGGGAACATCGCGCCCCTGATCTGCGCGAGGTACAGGGCGACCAGGTGGAGGGCCGCCATCTGCGTGGCGAAGGTCTTCGTCGCCGCCACGCAGATCTCGGGACCCGCGTGCGTGTACATCACCGCGTCGGCCTCGCGGGCGAGGGACGAGCCGATCGTGTTCGTCACCGCGATCACCTTCGAGCCCTGGCGCGACGCATGCCGCGCCGCCTCGAGGGTGTCGATCGTCTCCCCCGACTGGCTCACGGCCAGCGTGAGCGTGTCCGGCCCCAGGACGGGGTCGCGATACCGAAACTCCGAGGCGATGTCGATCTCGACCGGCACCCTCGTCCAATGCTCGATCGCATACTTGGCGACCAGCCCCGAATGGAACGCGGTGCCGCAGGCGACCACGAACACCTTGTCGACCTCGCGCAGGACGTCCGTGTCCGTGTGCAGCTCGTCCAGCGCGAGCAGACCCTGGTCGCTGACGCGGCCGACGAGCGTATCCCGGATCGCCGCGGGTTGCTCGTGGATCTCCTTCAGCATGAAGTCGTCGAACCCACCCTTCTGAGCGCGCGTGACGTCCCACGTCACCTCGAAGGGCTCGGCCTCGACCTCGTTGCCATCCAGATCCGTGACGCGAACGTCGCCGGCCCGCACCTCGACCACCTGGTTCTCGTCGATCGGCAGCACGGTCCTCGTCTTCTGGAGTACCGCGGGGATGTCGGAGGCCAGGAGGTTCTCCCCGTCCCCGAGCCCGACGATCAGCGGCGAGGAAACCCGTACGCCGACGATGACGTCGGGTTCGTCGACGGCGAGGACGACGAGCGCGTACGCCCCGTCGAGCTCGCCGACGGTCGCGCGCACCCGATCCGCGAGCGAACCCTCCTTCTCCTCGATGAGGTGGGCGACGACCTCGGTATCGGTGTCCGAGTCCAGGACGTGGCCGCGCTTCTGGAGACCGGTACGCAGGTCGGTGAAGTTCTCGATGATCCCGTTGTGGATCACCCCGACCCGCCCCTCGCAGTCACGGTGGGGGTGCGCGTTCCGGTCGGTCGGCGCGCCGTGGGTCGCCCACCGCGTGTGCCCCATCCCGATCGAGCCCGGGACGCGCCCGACGACCTCGAGGGCGGCGTCGAGCTCGGACAGCTTGCCGGCTCGCTTCACCACCGAGAGGCCACCGTCGATCATCGCGACGCCGGCCGAGTCGTACCCGCGGTACTCGAGACGTCGCAGACCCTCGAGGACGACCGGGAGCGCCTGGTCGGGGCCTACGTAGCCCACGATGCCGCACATGAGGTTCGAGGGTAACAGGAGCGCCGTGCGCGTCGAAAGGTGGAGAAACCCTTAGTCGAGGGCGGACGCTATGCGCTCGGCGACCGAATCGGCGTGCCTGCGGGCGAGCTCCTCGCTCTCCGCCTCGACCATCACGCGGACGATCGGCTCGGTGCCCGAGGCTCGGACGAGCACGCGCCCGGAGCCATCCAGGGCCTCCTCGTTCGCGCGCACGGCGTCCCAGACCTCCCGGGCGTCGTCGAGCCGCTCCTTGTGCGCGACCTCGACGTTCACGAGCACCTGGGGGAATCGACGCATCGCGGCTGCCAAGTCGCCGAGGGGGACGCCCCGGCGGGTCGCGAGCGAGAGGAAACGCGCCGCCGTGATCAATCCGTCCCCCGTCGTCGCCTGGTCGCGGAAGATCACGTGCCCTGACTGCTCGCCGCCCAGCGCCACCTCGTGCTTCAGCATCTGTTCGAGGACGTACCGGTCGCCCACCGGCGCCGAGATCACGTCGATGCCGTGGTCGTGCATCGCTCGGTGGAACCCGATGTTCGACATGACGGTCGCGACGACCGCGCCGCCGGTGAGCGTGCCGTCCTCCTGCATCGAGATCGCGCAGGCGGCGAGCACCTGATCTCCGTCGATCACGTTCCCGGCGGCGTCGGCGAACAGCGCGCGGTCGGCGTCACCGTCGTGCGCCACCCCGGCGTGGGCGCCGTGCGCCAGCACCGCTTCCGCGACCACCTCGGGGTGGAGCGCGCCGCAGTCGACGTTGATGTTCGAGCCGTCCGGGTCGGCGTGGATCGCGATCACCTCGGCGCCCAGGCGTTCGAGGGCGGCCGGCGCGAACGCGGAGGCCGCGCCGTTGGCGCAGTCGACCACGACGCGCCACCCGTCGAGGCTGGACTGGGCGGCGGCCACCACGTGATCGAGGTAGCTCGAGCCGCCGGACGGCATCGGGAGCTCGCGCCCGGCCGCGACGCCCGAATCACCCCCCGCCCCGATCTCCGCCTCGATCTGGTCCTCGAGGCGATCCGACAGCTTGAATCCGCGGAACCCGAAGAACTTGATGCCGTTGTCCTCGGGCGGATTGTGCGAGGCGGAGATCACCACCCCGGACTCGACGCCGAACTCGGTCGTGAGATACGCCACTCCCGGCGTGGGGACGATGCCGGCGCGGATCGCGTTGCCCCCGCCGGCCAGGATGCCGTCGACGAGCGCGTCCTCGAGGGCCGGGCCCGATGCCCGGGTGTCGCGGCCGATCAGGAACGTCGGTGCCTCGTGACGGTCGCGGGCGATCACAGCGACGGCGGCGCGTCCGATCGAACGCGCGAGATCGGTGGTCAAGTCGAGTCCGAACACGCCTCGAACACCGTCCGTGCCGAAGAGCCGCCCCATCGCGCGCGAAGGCTACCCGAACCCTCCGGACCTCGTCCTCGGGTGGTCATGCCTTGTCGCACGATGTCGCGCCGGGCGACAATGCGACCATGCCGAGCCTCGTCAAGGTGCTCTCCGCCTCCTCGATCATGGAAGGCGAGATCGTCAAGGCCCGCCTCGAGGGCGAGGGGATCCCCGTGCTGCTCAAGGGCGGCGGCTCCGATCCCTACGGTGTGGGCGTCGCCTACGTGTTCGTCCCCACCGAGTTCGAGGCGCAGGCGAGGCTGGTGCTCGAAGACGTAGGCGACGACACGTCCGCCTGAAGTCCGCGAGGTCGGCCGCGAACCGGCGGGATCAGCGCTTGGAGTACTGCGGGGCCTTGCGGGCCTTCTTGAGGCCGTACTTGCGACGCTCCTTCTCGCGAGCGTCCCGCGAGAGGTAGCCCTCCTTCTTCATCGCCGCCCGAAGCTCGGGGTCGAGCTCGATCAGGGCGCGGGCGATGCCGAGGCGGAGCGCGCCCGCCTGCCCCGAGACGCCGCCGCCCTCGATCCGCGCGATCACGTCCAGGTCCTTGTCGCGTTCGGCCAGCCGGAGCGGCGCGGCGACGACCATGCGGTGGGCACGGGTCGTGAAGTACTCGTCGAGCGTGCGGCCGTTGAGCCGGAACACGCCGGTGCCCGGCACCAGGCGGACCCGGGCGATGGCCTCCTTGCGTCGTCCCGTTGCGGTCTGCACCACGCTACGTCTCCTTCTTCGTCGCGCGCTTCGCGGTCGTCTTCTTCGCGGTCGTCTTCTTGGCGGTCGTCTTCTTGGCGGCCGTGGTCTTGGCGGTCGTGCGCTTGGCGGCCGTGGTCTTGGCGGCGGTCCGCTTGGCCGTGGTCTTGGCGGTGGTCCGCTTGGCCGTGGTTCTCTTCGTCGGAGCCGGCGACGTCGCGGCAGCCCGCTTGGCCGTGGTCGGCCTCGCGGCCGGGGTCTTTGCCGTCGCGTTGTCCTCGGGGAGCCCGCTCCAGGTGGGGAACTCTCCGGGCGCGAGCGACTGCGGCTTCTGCGCCTCATGGCGATGTTCGGCGCCCGCATACACACGGAGTTTGCTCGCCATCTGCCGGCCGAGCCGGTTGTGCGGAAGCATGCCCTTGATCGCCTTCTCGACCGCGAAGGCCGGCCTCTTGGCGAGCAGCCGGGAGTAGACGGTCTCGGTCAGGCCGCCCGGGTAGCCGGAGTGGTGATAGGCGACCTTCTTGTTCTCCTTCCCGCCGGACAGCGTGACGTCCTTGGCGTTGATCACGATCACGTGATCCCCGGTGTCGGCGTGGGGGGCGAAGATCGGCTTGTGCTTGCCGCGCAGGATCGTCGCGGCCTGCGTCGCCAGACGGCCGAGGATGGCCCCGCTGGCGTCCAGGACGTACCAGCGGCGCTCGATGTCACGCGGCTTGGGCGAGTAGGTCTTCATCACATGAAAGATGCCGGCCGGAGCGGCCGACGGCCCATGCTACCTGCGGTTTCGCGTGACCGTCAAAAGATCCGTGCCCCTACCCGTCGACCTCGAAGGTGGCGCTGCCGATCGAGCGGTACCGGTCGGTCACGAGGTAGTGCACGACGTACCGCCCCGGCGGCAGCGGCCAGGGGTGCCCCATGGCGCTCTCGTCCAGCGTCATGGATCCGACGACCGACGGCGGAACCGTGCCCGCCGCGTGCAGCCCGACGTAGTTCCAGATCAGGTAGTAATCCACCTTCGGGTCGGCCTTGTCCGCCCGGTAGACCCCGATCCAGTCCCATCGGTTGGCGGGGCCATCGGTCCAGCTCACGACGATGGGCTCCCCCACCTCGTAGTTCGGGCGGTCGGTCGAGACCTCGATCTGGGCGTTCGGGTCCCGGACCCAGAACGCGACCCGCGCGAGCTCGGCACCGTCGCGGCCGGACAGGACCGCGTCGTACCCGCCGGGGTCGAGCCCCGCCGTGTCGACGTCGAACGCGCCGGAGCTCCTCGAGACGTCCTCGGTCACCACCGGCGACCCTGTGTCCCCCTCGGACGGCACGATCGCGACGGTGCCGTCGGGACCGGACGATCGGAACGCGACCCTGAGCGGGTCGCCCCTGGTCAACAGCGCCTCGCTCACGGAGACCATGACCGGCATCGGGACCGGCGTGACGTTGAACGTCGAGACGACGGCCCGGTGATCCGAGGTCCACGGGTCGAACCCGAGCTCGACGCCGTCGCCACCCTCTTCCCCGACGAGCCGGCTATCGAGCGTGACCGAGGGACCCGCGGCGTACACGTAGTCGATGCGGTCGCCCGCACCCTCGTGCGTGATCCCGGGAGCTTGGACGGGGTTGGGGTGGATGTCACGGTACGTGTCGCGGAAGCCGAGGCCCAGGATCGCCTCGCTCACCGGCCAGGCGACCGCCTCGTCGACGTCGGGTCGGGCGGCGGCCATCGCCTCGGTCCAGTCGAGGCTCGAGGGTTCGTTGTGGTCGCCCGTGAAGAACACGGGGTACCCCTGCGCGATCAGGTCGCCCATGAGCCGGAGAGGCTCGTCCAGGACCGACGTGCGCACCTCGTCCTCCGACGCGAGCACCTCGTCGACCGAGGCCCCGTGGCTCAGGAGCTTCGGCCCGTACTTCACGTAGTCGAGATGGATGTTGAAGAACGCGACGACCTCACCCGGCCGGACCTCGATCAACGCGTAGCGCCCCTCGGCCCCGGACGGTTCGTGGATCGGATACTTCGACAGGAGCTGCAGGCTCACGTTGTAGTACGGGTACCCGGTGTTCGCGGCGATCTCGGGCAGGCGGTTGTACGACTCGAGCACACCGACGATGTCCGCGTCCACACTCCGGATGACCGCATCGGTGGACTCGTCGCCGCCGTACTCGACGTTGTAGACGAAGACCTCGAGCGGGATCGCCTCCGGCGCCGGGGGTTCGGTTCCGACGCCCGTCGAACCGGTCGAGCTCGTCGAACCCGTCGAGCCGGTCGAGCTACCGCCGTCGGACGTGCACCCGGCAAGCCCCGCGAGCAGGGCGACCAGCGCGGCCGCGATCGCGAACGCCCGGAGCCGACCAAGCCGACCGGAGATCATGGCTCCCCGGTTCTCGGGATCCCCGCGGCCGCCGGTGCCGGCTCGCTCGCGGGCCGTTCGGGAAACGGCGGCCACGGCGGGACCCCGAGGGGTTCGCGAAGGCCTACGAGGTCGTCGGGCCGGACCGGGATGCGCTGGAGCTCGCGCCCGAGGGCGTCCCCGAGCGCCGAGACGATCGCGGCCGGCGCGACGACGTTGGAGGGCTCGCCGACGCCCTTGGCCCCGAACGGAGTCCCGGGCTCGGGCTCCTCGACCAGCTCGACCTCGACCTTGGGCATGTCCAGGGTCGTCGGCAACAGGTAGTCGGTGAACGATGCGTTCGCGATCTCGCCGTCCCGGAGCTGGATCTCCTCCATCAGCGCGAGCCCGAGCCCCTGCGCCGAGCCGCCCTCGATCTGGCCGATCACGCTCTGCGGGTTGATCGCGAACCCGACGTCCTGCGCCGTCGCGAGCTGCACCACTCGCACCAGGCCGAGCTCCTCGTCCACGTCGACCACTGCCCGCTGTGCACCGAACAGGAACCCGACGTGCACGTCGCCCTGCCCGCGTTCGTCGAGCGGATGGGTCTGGGCGTGGCGCCACACCCGCGTGCGCTCGATCGGCTGGGCGAGCAGCTCCTCCACGGGCGCCACCCGCTCGCCGTCTGCGATCACGAACCCGTCCTCGACGCCGAGATCGGACGCGATCAGCCTCGCCTCGCGACGGGCACGCTCGAACAGGTCCTCGAGCACCGCCTCGCACGCCGCCTTGACCGCGCCGCCCGAGACCACGGTCTGCCGCGAGGCCGAGGTCGACCCCGCCGAGCCGACCAGCGTGTCCGACGCATGCAGGATCACCCGCTCGATCCCGAGCACCGTCCGCGCGATCTGCGCGAGGATCGTATGGACCCCCTGTCCCACTTCGGCTGCGGCGCAGTGGATCTCGGCCACAGGACCCTCGGGTCCCGCCGAGAGCGTGACGCGCGCCTCCGAGGAATCGTCGAACCCGCCGCTGTAGGCGTGGTTCTTGTACCCGACCGCGAACCCCACGCCGCGCCGGACGCCCTCGCCGCGCCCGACGTTGCCGGCCACGCCGCCCGGGAGCTCGAGCGGGTCGCGCGGGCCACGGGACGCCTCGGTCGGCATCGCGATCGCGGCGCAGCGCTCGATCACCTCGCGCACCGGGGCCGCCCCACGGATCACCTGACCGGTCGGCAGGACCGTGCCGGTCGCGGCCGCGTTCCGGAGCCGGAGCTCGACCCGGTCCATCGAGAGCGCCGCGGCGAGCCTGTCCATCTGCCCCTCGTGGGCGAAACACACCTGCACCGCGCCGAACCCGCGCATCGCGCCGCACGGCGGGTTGTTCGTGAAGACGCACGTGCCCTCGACGAGCGCGTTCGGGACCTCGTAGGGGCCGGGAGCGAACGTGGTCGCGTTCGAGATCACCGCGATCGACGACGACGTGTACGCCCCCCCATCGATCACGACCCTCGCGCGGACGCTCACGAGGTCACCCTCGCGCGTCGCGCCCGTGCGCATCCAGATCCGGGACGGGTGCCGGTGGACGTGGCCGACGAACGACTCCGCGCGCCCGTACGCCATCTTGACCGGGCGTCCCGTGTGCATCGCGAGCATGCAGGCGTGGATCTGCATGCTCACGTCCTCGCGCGCGCCGAACGCGCCTCCGGTCCCCGCGAGGAACAGCCGGACCTTCTCCTCGGGCAGGTTCAGACACGGCGCGAGCTGCTTCCGATCGATGTGGAGCCACTGCGTCGCCACGAACAGGTCGACCCCGCCGTCCTCGGCCGGGACCGCCATCCCCGACTCCGGCCCGAGCGGCGCCTGGTCCTGCATCCCCGTCTCGTAGTAGCCCTCGACCCAGACCTCGGCCTCGGCGTTCGTGTCGCCGTGCTCGACGCGCACCTCGTGCAGCACGTTGCCGAACGAGTGCACGCGCGGCGCGTGGGGATCCAGGGCCTGCTGCATGTCGACGACGGCCGGCAGCGGCTCGTAGTCCACGACGATCTTCTCGGCGGCCCGGCGAGCGAGCTCGGGATGCTCGGCCGCGACGAGCGCAACCGGCTCACCGACGTAGCGAACGACCTCCCACGCGAGCACCGGCTGGTCGGCGAACTCGAGCCCGTAGAAGCGCGAGCCCGGCACGTCGTCCGCGAGCAGCACCGCGTAGACGCCGGGGCTCGCGACCGCCTCCCCGATCTCGATCGAGCGGATCCGCGCGTGCGGGTGGGGGCTGCGGAGCGTGTGTCCCCACAGCATCTCGTCGGCCCACAGATCGCTGCCGTAGGCGAACTGGCCCTTGACCTTCGGGACGCCGTCGATCCGCGGCACCGAGACCCCCACGCCCTCGCGCGTCCGCACGCCGACCCGTTCGCTCACAGCTCGTCCTCCCGGATCCGCATCCGGTCCGAAGCGAGCCGGACGGCCTCGAGGATCTTCTCGTACCCCGTGCATCGGCACAGGTTGCCGGACAACGCCTCGCGGACCAGGGCCTCGGGTGGCTCGGGGACTTGGTCGAGGAGATCCGCCACCGCGATGATGAACCCGGGCGTGCAGAACCCGCACTGCACGGCGCCTGCCTCGACGAACGCCTCCTGCACCGGGTGCAACGCCTCACCGGCCGCCAGGCCCTCGACCGTGCGCACCTCGCGCTCGTGCGCCTGCGCGGCGAGGACGAGGCACGCGCACACGAGCTCGCCGTCCAGCCACACCGAGCACGAGCCGCACTCGCCCTGCTCGCACGCGTTCTTCGAGCCAGGGAGCCCGAGGTGCTCGCGAAGCAGGTAGAGCAGGCTCGAGCCCGGCCAGACCTCGGCCTCCCGCCAGTCCCCGTTCACGTTCGTCCGGACCAGCATCAGCCGGCCGCCTGATCCGCGAGCGCCCACCCGAGCGCCCTCCTCGCCATCACCGCGACGGCGTGCCGACGGTACACGCTCGTGCCTCGCACGTCGTCGATGGGGCTTGCGGCCTCCACGACGAGCTCGCCGAAGCGTTCGATCACGTCCGGTGCGAGGTGCATCCGGGGATCGTCCCACACGCCAGCATCTTGAAAGGCTTGCGCCGCAAAGGCCTCCGCGGCCTCGGCCCGCACGACGGTCGGCGCGACGGAACCGAGCGCGACCCGCACCGATCGGGTGGGCTCGTCCAGCTGCAGGCACAGGTTCGCGACCGCGATCACCATCGCGTTCCGGGTACCGATCTTCGAGAAGGACCCGGGACCCCGTGGCACGCTCCAGCGCGCGCCGAGGATCAACTCGCCCGGCTCGCGAGCGGTCTGCTTCACGCCCGTCAGAAACTCCCGGGACGGCAGCGAGCGGGTCGTGCCATCGGCCCGCCCCAGCACGACCTCGGCGTCCCACGCCGCAAGCACGGGGAGCGCGTCCCCAGCAGGCGAACCCGTCCCAAGGTTCCCGCCCACGGTCCCGCGATTGCGGATCTGCGGCGACCCCACGGAGCGGGACGCCTGGACGAGCGCGGTGTGGTCGGACAGCTCGCGCATGATCCGCGTGTAGGTGACGCCGGCGCCCAGGAAGAGCTGACCGATTTCACGCCGGATTTCAAAGAGCTCCGGCAGACGTGAGACGTCCATAAGGGTCTCGGGTCGGCCGAGATCCATGTTGAGCTCTACCATCACGTCGGTCCCTCCAGCGATCGGCACGACGCCGGGATTCGATGCGGCGAGCTCGAGCGCCTCCTCGAGTGTGCGCGGAAGGAGCACCTCCATATCGAGATGGTCTGCGGCCGAGCGGTCGCGGGTCAAGTCAACCGCCGGGACCACGCCGGCCGTAGATCACGCGCTCGAGCGTGAGCCCGTGCGCGGGCGCCATCTGAGGGGTTCCGGAGCGGTCGCGCGCCTCGAGGATCTCCCGCACCGAGCCGGACTCGAGGCGTCCATCCCCCACCGCGACGAGCGTCCCGACGAGCGCCCGCACCATCTGGTGGAGGAAGGCGTTCGCCCGCGCCGAGATCTCGACCCGATCGCCCGCGTGGGCGATCGACAGCCGTTCCAGGCGCCGAACCGTACCGCCCGACTGCGGTCGTCGGCAGAAGGACGCGAAGTCGTGCTCACCGAGGAGCGATCTCGCGGCCTGTCGCATGCGGGCGGACGCGAGCTCGCGCGGCCGATGCCACACAAACGCCGCGTCGAACGGATCCGGCCACAAGCTGGTGTCGATCCGGTAGCGGTACTCGCGAGCGGTCGCCGAGAACCGGGCATCGAACCCCTCAGGCGCTCGCCGAACGTCCCGTGCGACGACCTCCGGCGCGAGCATCCCGTTGATCGAACGCTGCAGGCGTACGAGATCGACTCCGCCATGCGAAACGAACGACGCCACCTGGCCTCGAGCGTGGACCCCCGCATCCGTCCGCCCGGCGACCGAGAGCCTCGGCGCGGTCCCCACCACTCGCTCGAGGGCGTCCGACAGGACGCTCTCTACGGTGCGCTGGCCGGCGTTCCTGGCCCACCCGCGGAACCGCGTTCCGTCGTAGGAGAGCGTGAGCCGGACGATCACGGGGCGAGTATGACCTGCCGCCCGACTCGAGCAGCCTACGGCGGGACCGGCGGCTGCACGGCGCCACCGACTACTTGGTGCGTGGTGCGGACCACCACTCCGTTCGCCGACCGACCCTCCAGCCACGTGAGCAGCGCGTCGAAGGTCGCCGGGGGGATCGAGTACGCGTCGCACCCGTCACACAGGTGATGGAACACGAGCTGCACCCAACCACCCCCGTGCGCCGCAGCGTCCGTGACGTACCCCTGGATCGTCTCGAGCGTGGTTCCCTGCTTCGGGTTGGGCGGCGTTCGGGTCGCGTAGGAGTCCTCCGGAGGGACGGTCTCGGCGAACACCGAGGTGCCGTTCACGCCCGAGACCCCCCGGCCGCTGTTGTAGCCGCAGTCCTGGACGACCTGCTCGGTTCCGGCGTCGAACGTCCCGAACGGGTACGCGAACGAGGTCGGCTCGAACCCCTGCTCGATCAGGTTCACTCGGTCCTGGCAGACCTCCAACCGGGCGTCCGCCACCTTGAGCGGCTTCAGGTTCACGTGGTGGAGGGTGTGGCCCGCGATCTCGTTACCGGAGGCGGCGAGATCCTGAAGCTGCGCCCACGACAGGTGGTCTGCGTCGCCGATCACCGCCGTGTTGACGTAGAACGTCGCGTGCATGTCGTGGGCGTTCAGGATGGCGAGAGAGCCGTACTGGTCCCCGACGCCGTCGTCGAACTGGATCGTCACCACCGTCTCCGCTCCCGGCGGCGGAAGCGGTGATGGCGGGACAGGGACGGTCTGCCAGGCCAACGCCAGTGGCGAGGTTGCCGACAGGTCGACCGCCGGCTCGACGGTCGAGAACGATTCGATGTCGTCCCGGTACTTGTTCTTGCCCGAGTTGAACGCGGCGAACGGATCGCTGTCATCGGGCGGGCAGTTGCGCATCCCCGTCTGGAAGCCGCTGTAGATCGTGCCGTTCGGGCCCTCGACGACCGCGCCCTTGAGGATGGGGGCCGTGCCGTCGAGCGCGCCCACCAGGTTCGCCACCTGGTGGTGAAGGCAATGCGGGAACGTCGTCCCGTCACCGACGATGAACGAGGAACCCCAGGCATTGGCCCCGAGGACATTCGCCAGCCAACGCCCGCTCCAGGCCGCGTGCTCACTCGAACCCGTGAGCTGCGCGTACTCGCTCGCCATGACCGAGAGTCCGGTGCCGTGCGTTGCGGTGTCCCATGTCGACCAGGGGAAACCGAACTGGAACGGATCGCTCGACGCCTGCGCGATCGCGTTGTCGAGCGCCTTCTTCAGATCGGCGACCAGCGCTGCCTGGGTGGTCTCGAGACCCGCCGGGTTCCCCGCCTGGCCGATGGCATTGTGGAGCTCGTAGTGCGCGAGCCCACTGACGTCGTACAGGTTGAGGGTGTCGGCCGCGTCGTCCGGGCCCGTGATGTACGCGTTCGCCCAGTGGGCGGCCTGCTCGAGGTAGAAGGACGGATCCGCGTGTGGCAGGCCGGCGGGGAGGTCGCCGCTCGCGACCGCGAAGTACAACTCGACCGCGGCGAGCTCGAGGTCGCTCCGCCATTCGGTCTCCGGATAGAAGCTGAACGGCAGGTAGGTGAGCAGGTTGCCCTGTGGGTTCGTGTCCGCCAGGTCGAAGATGTGTTGCCCCGACAGCAGGCAGTCGTTCGCGAACGCCGGGTCGCTCTGTTGGTAGATCTGGAAACACAGGCCGAAGGCGGCGGCCATCCGCCCCGCCAGGTTCGGACTGATCAGCGAGCCCGGCGGACCGGCCCGGAAGACCGGACGGTTGCGGATGTAGCGGTACCGGGGATCGGTCCCGCCGAAGCTGTCGTCCTCTTGGGGAAGTCGCCACATGTCGTGGTCGCCGACGATCTTCGCGTTGCCGGTCCCGATCCCCACCTGGAAGTAGAGCGTGCTCGTCACGTCGTCCCACATGCGGAGCAGCCAGTCCGCGCCGAACTTCGCCTCCGCCGTGAAGTCCGAGGTCGCCGAGCCGGAGCCCATCAGCCCGGGGAAGTCGCGAGCTCCGAGGAGCAACATGTCCGTCGTGTAGCTCAGCGTCTGGACGCCCTTGATGTAGTCCCCTGCGTCCCACCAGCCACCCGACGCATCGATCTGGGTTCCCAGCGGGGTGAGGTCGCCCGAGAAGCGCCCGCTCGAGTTGACGTGCGGCTGCAGATAGGTCATGGCGTTCTGGTCGTTGAGATGCGCGGCCGCGGTTCTGAGGGGCCCGGGGATGAAATCCGGGCCGTCTCGCTCGGTCTGATAGAAGGACAGCGCGTTCGCCAGCGCCTGCTGGTAGACGGCCTGTCCCGCGTCGATCGCGAAGGACGGCGAGGTGGCGGGGACCGGCCCGGTCACCTCGATCGAGTACGACCCCGGCGAGGCCACGGCCGCGAAGTCGAGAGCGTAGACGAACGGGTACGCGTTGCTCCACGACCCGAGCGCCTGGCCGATCGGGCCCGAGAACAGCGTGGTGCCGCCCGCGTTCTTCACGACGAACATGGCGCCGGTCTCGGCTGTGCTCGACATCAGATAGGCGCGCTTGGCGGAGTCGGCCGGGTATCCGACTTGGTTCACTCGAACGAAGGCCGACGCGGGGGCAGCAGCTGACGGAACCGTCATGCCCATGACGCTCATGGCGAGTACAAGAGCGAACGTCAGGACTGCACGGCGGGGGGCGGAGAGGACGCGCATGAAGGCTCTCCTTCCGTTCCGGCTCGGTCGACCCTGCGACCGTGAGCTGCCTACAGGAATAGGAAAGGTTCCTTACTATTTCCCTTATCCTATGCTCTCGGCGTTCGCTGGGTCAAGCCGACCGTGATCCGGAAGCGCGACCCCTACTCGGACCCGACGAGCTCGATCCGAGCCATCGGAGCGCCGTCCCCCTGCCGCTGTCCGAGCTTGAGGATCCGCGTGTAGCCGCCGTTGCGCTCGGCGAAGCGCGGGCCGATCTCGCTGAACAACTTGTGGACGATGTCGCGGTCCGGGATCTGCTTGAGGACCTCGCGGCGCGCCGCCACGTCGCCCTTCTTGGCGAACGTGATCAGCTTCTCGGCCACCGGGCGCACGGCCTTGGCCTTTGCCTCGGTCGTGTTGATGTGCTCGTGGACGAACAGCTGGGCGGCGATGCCGTTCAGCATCAGACGCTGGTGGGCGGGGCCGGAGCCCAGACGGGGACCCTTCTTGGGCTTGGGCATCCCCTACTCCTCCCGCAGCCCCAGGCCGAGCTCCTCGAGCTTGGCCTTGACCTCGTCGATCGACTTCTGGCCGAAGTTGCGGATGTCCATCAGTTCGGCCTCCGACTTCTCGACCAGGTCCCCGACGGTGTTGATGCCCTCGCGCTTGAGGCAGTTGTACGAGCGGACCGACAGGTTGAGCTCCTCGACCGTGATCGCGTAGTCCGAGGGCACGGAGTCGTCCTCGGCCGGTCCGACCTGCATCGACTGCGCCTCGGCGAGGTCGCCGAAGAGCTGGACGAGCTCGAGCAAGGTCCCGCCCGCGGAGGCCAGCGCCTCGCGTGGCGTGATCGAGCCGTCGGTCTCGACGTCCAGGATCAGCCGGTCGCGGTCGGTCATTTGCTCGACGCGGGTGTTCTCGACGGCGTACGAGACGCGGCGCACCGGGGAGAAGATCGAGTCCACCGGGATCACGCCGATCGGGTCGCGCGCGTTCTTGTTCTTGTCGGCCATCCGGTAGCCGACCCCGCGCTCGACGTTCATCTCCATCTCGAGCGACCCGCCCTTGCCGAGCGTGGCCACGTGCAGGTCGGGGTTCAGGATCTCGACGCCCGCCGGGGGCGCGATGTCCCCGGCCGTGACGGATCCGGGTCCCTTGGCCTTCAGGTAGACCGTGACGGGCTCCTCGGACTCACTGCGAACCACGAGCTCCTTCAGGTTCATGATGATGTCGGTGACGTCCTCGGTGACCTTGGGGATCGTCGAGAACTCGTGCAGCACGCCCTCGATCCGGACCGAGCTGATGGCGGCACCGGGGATCGAGGACAGCAGGGTGCGACGGAGCGAATTCCCCACGGTGTAACCGAACCCGGGCTCGAGCGGCTCGATGACGAACTTCGAGCGGGTCGGAGAGAGGGACTCCTCCTGGATCTGCGGTCTCGTGACGATGAACACTTCTGCTCCTCCTCCGACGGGGGATCATCCATTCCTCCCCGCCGCGTATGACGCCCGCTTCGACGTGCGGGCCTGCCGTGCGCGCTAGACGCGCCGGCGCTTCTTGGGCCGGACCCCGTTGTGGGGCACCGGCGTGACGTCCTGGATCCCCGCGACCTCCAGGCCGGTGGCCGCCAGCGAGCGGATCGCGGTCTCGCGACCCGAACCGGGGCCCTTCACGAACACGTCGACCTTCTGCAGCCCGTGCTCCTGCGCCTTGCGGGCGGCGGATTCCGCGGCCAGCTGGGCGGCGAACGGGGTGGACTTGCGGGAGCCCTTGAACCCCACGTTGCCGGCCGAGGCCCACGAGATCGTGTTGCCCTGCAGGTCGGTGATCGTGACGATCGTGTTGTTGAACGTCGACTTGATGTGCGCCTGCCCGTGGACGACGTTCTTCTTCTCGCGTCGTTTGGTCTTCTTGGCCTTCGGCTTCGCCATCGGTTCTCCTACTTCTTCGTGGCCTTCTTCTTGCCGGCCACGGTCTTGCGGGGGCCCTTGCGGGTCCGCGCGTTGGTGTGCGTGCGCTGCCCGCGCACGGGGAGGCTCCTGCGATGCCGAACCCCCTGGTACGAGCCGATCTCGATCTTGCGCTTGATGTCCTGGGCGACCTCGCGGCGCAGGTCACCCTCGACCTTGTACGTCCGGTCGATGAACTCGCGGATCTTGCTGACCTCGTCCTCGGAGAGGTCGCGAACCTTCGTGCCCCCCTCGACCCCCGAGCCCTGGACGATCTGGTACGCCCGGGTCGATCCGATGCCGTAGATGTAGCGGAGCGCGATGTCCACGCGCTTGTCGCGCGGGAGGTCGACGCCGGCGATCCGAGCCACGCTAACCCTCCTCTATCCCTGTCGCTGCTTGTGCCGGGGGTTCGAGCAGATTACGCGGATCACGCCACGCCGGCGGATGACCTTGCAGCGATCGCAGATCTTCTTCACCGACGGATGGACCTTCACCTGGTCTGCTCCCTCACTTGTACCGGTACACGATCCTGCCGCGTGTCAGGTCGTACGGCGACAGCTCCACCAAGACCCGATCCCCCGGCAGGATCCGGATGTAGTGCATCCGCATCTTCCCCGAGATGTGGGCCAACACGTTGTGTCCGTTCTCGAGCTCCACCCGGAACATGGCGTTGGGG
>Ga0070704_100000611_pt1 | contig 17201 bp, 16 predicted proteins | sample KBSK5252metaG_FD_65467 | JGI IMG/M metagenome (GOLD analysis project Ga0070704, IMG submission 65467) | Corn, switchgrass and miscanthus rhizosphere microbial communities from Kellogg Biological Station, Michigan, USA - KBS K5-25-2 metaG | ecosystem: Host-associated > Plants > Roots >...
ACCTTAACGCGCCTCACTGGCACTGGCCGCCGCACCGCGCAACCACGATGAGCGTCACTGACGCCGTCCGTGTCACCGCGCCGCTCGTGCCGGTGATCGTGACCGCGTACGTGCCAACGGGTGTCGACTTGAGCGTCGTCACCGTCAAGGTCGACGAACTACCGGTCGCCGGGTTCGGCGCGAATGTTCCGGCGGCTCCAGCCGGCAGTCCGCCCACCGACAGGCTCACGGCGTCGGCGAAACCACCGCTTCTCGTCATCGTCACGGCGTACGTCGTGCTCTGTCCTCGTCTGATCGTGTGCGACGCCGGCGACGCGGACAATGTGAAGTCCGGAGCGCCCGCCGCTTGAACGACCAGCGTGACGGCCGTCGAGTGCGTGAGCGCGCCGCTCGTTCCGGTGACGGTAATCGGATAACTGCCCGTGGGAGTCGTCGACGCCGTGGTCACCGTCAGTGTCGACGAGCCAGACGCGGCGACCGAGCCCGGATTGAACGTCGCCGTCGCACCGCTCGGCAATCCGGTCGCGCTGAACGTCACGGTGCCCGTGAATCCTCCCGACGGAGTGACCGTCGCCGTGTACGTCGCGCTCACGCCCTGGACCACGGTCTGCGACGCAGGCGTCGCCGAGACCGAGAAATCCGACGTCGGGGGTGCGCTGCAGGCGCGAATCGCCCTGTCGACGTTGAGGCGGCCATTGGTGACCACCCGGCCCGACAGCGATCCGAGGGGATCGACGTTGCTCAACAGATTGCTCTTCACGCCCGCCGTATCCAGCGAACACACGGAGAGCACCAGCGCCGCCGCGCCCGAGACGTGCGGCGTCGCCATCGACGTGCCGCTGAAATAGCTGTACGTGCTGTTGCGAGTCGTCGACAGCACGTCGACGCCCGGTGCGCCGAGATCGACGGTCATCGCGCCGAAATTCGAGAAGCTCGCGAGCATGTCGTTGTTGTCGGTGGCGGCGACCGCGACCACGTTCGGCGCGTTATACGTTGCCGGATAGAACGGTGTGGCGTCGTTGTTCCCACCGTTGTTTCCGGCCGCCGCGACGAAAAGCAGGCCGTTGGCGTTCGCTCTGTTGATCTCGTCGAGCAGCGCTTGCGAGAACCCGCCGCCGCCCCAACTGTTCGAGAGGACGCGGACGTTCGCGCCGGCGCCCAGGATCGCCTTGGCTTGAATGGCGAACTCGATCGCGTTGATGGCGTTGGCGGACGTGCCGCTTCCGGCCGAGTTGAGGAATTTGGCGCCCATGACGCTCGCGATCCAGTTGACGCCGACGACGCCGACGCCGTTGTTGCCGACGGCCCCGATCGTGCCCGACACGTGTGACCCGTGGTTGTTGTCGTCGAGCGGATCGCACGCGTTCGTGATCGCGTTGAAACCGTGCGTGCCCGCGGCGCACGTGATCGCGCGTCCCGCGATGTTGACGGTGAACGAGGTGGGCGCCGACCACACGTTGGCTGCGAGATCCGGATGGTTGTAGTCGATGCCGGTGTCGACAACGGCGACGACGGTGGCGCGCGAACCCGTGGAAACACCCCACGCCGCGGTTGCCTTGATGTCCGCCCCCGTCGTCCCGGCAGGGCTGCCCGAACAGGACGCGCCACAGCCGATGTTCTGGCCCACGTTGTTCAGGCCCCACAGCGACGAAAATCGCGGATCGTTGGGAACGGCCAGCGCGTGGACGATATAGTTCGGCTCGGCGTACTGGACGCGGGCGTCGCTCCGGAGGAGCTCGAGCAGGGTCTGCGTGTCGTGGCGCCGGGAATGAATCCGATGGACGCCCACGCTGCCGATTGCCTCGTTCTCATCGGCGTCCATCCGATCGCTGAGCTGTTGCCGGTTGGCGCCGTCGAGCGCGGGGCCGAACTTGACGAGGACTTCGCCGGCGACCGCCTCGACGCCGTTGATACGCTCCGTCGCGCGGGGGCCGCGCTCCTGCGTCGCCACCGGCCTGGTGAGCACGATGGCGGCAGTGAGCCCTCCGAACACGACGACTGCCCGTGTGGATCGGCGAAGTGCTTGTAACGTCATGTGGGATCCCCTTTCGCCAAGTGGGAGCGGAAGCCCGCGAATCCTAGTGGTTTGGCTGCGGCAGAACAATCAATAGCGGACTTTTTCGTGAAAGCTCGGCGGTGGCGCCGGCAATCCGGTGTCTAAACGAGATCGAACGATAGACGGCGGCCGCGCCTTTAGCCATATGCGACTCCTCGGCGACGCGTTACATGACACCGCCTACGCGCTGCGCAATCTGCAGCGTCAGCCTGGCTTCGCGATGGTCGCGATGCTCACGCTCGCGTTGGGCATCGGGGCGAACGTCGCGATCTTTTCCGTCGCGAATGCCGTGCTGCTGCGGCCGCTCAAGACGCCCGACGCGTCGAGCCTCGTTCGATTCACGACGATCACCGGCTCGATCGTCTCGCCTTTGACCGGCGCTCAGGTGTTCGACGTCTGGCGGCAGCAGACCGCGTCGTTCGCGGACGTGTCGGCCCACCGGCTCGAGTTCGTGAACCTCACGGGCGCCGCGGAGCCGGAGCAGATTCCCGTCGCGCGTGTCACGTCGGAATTCCTCCGGCTCTTCCGTGCACCGCTCGTGCGCGGCCGCGCGTTTTCGGCCGACGACGATCGGCCGGGTGCACGTCGCGTGGCCGTGTTGAGTCACGGCTTGTGGACGCGCCGCTTCGGAAACGACCCGCAGATCGTCGGCGAGACCATCTCGCTCGGCAGCGTACCGCACCTCGTCATCGGGATCCTCGCGCCTGACTTCGACTCCGAGCAGTTCGATCCACGGCCCGACGTCTGGGTGCCGTTTCAGATTGACCCGCAGCGGATTGACGGGGGAAATCTCTTTCAAGTCACGGCGCGCCTCGAATCCGGCGTCACGCACGAGATGGCGAATGCGCAATTGGCGGTCGCCCTCGCGCAGTACCGGCGGACGTCGCCCACCTCCCAAACGACCTGGATCGTTCAGCCGCTGCAGGAGGCGATGGTCGGCAGCGTGCGGCCGTCGCTGCATCTGCTGCTCGCGGCAGTCGGTCTGCTGCTGCTCATCGCCTGTGCGAACGTCGCCAACCTGCTGCTCGTGCGCGCCGATACCAGAAAGCGCGAGATGGCAATCAGGGCCGCGATCGGCGCGGGCCGCGGACGGATCATCCGGCAGTTGGTGACCGAGAGCCTCGTCTTGTCGCTGGCCGGTGGTGTTCTCGGTCTGACGATGGGCCTCACGGCCATTCGTGTCCTGATGGCCGTTTATCCCCGAACGAATCCATTCAGTCTCGGCGATACCGGCACGATTCCGCGGATTGGCGCCGACGGCGCCGTCGGGCTGGATTGGCGCGTGCTGACGTTCACGCTCGTCGTGTCGGTTCTCACGGGCGTCGTGTTCGGACTCCTGCCTGCTCTCCAGGCCGCGCGCACGGATCTCTACATCGCGCTCAAGCGCACCGGGGCCGCCGCGGCCTCCGGCTTCCGGCACAACCGGGGCCGCGCCGCGCTCGTGGTGATGGAGATCGCACTCGCGTTGATGCTCGTGATCGGCGCGGCCCTGCTGATTCGTACGTCGCTGGCGCTTCGCGCGGTCAGGCCCGGCTTCGACCCGCACAACGTGCTGACGCTGCGCATGTCCGTCGCCGCGACGCGTTTCGACACGCGCGACGGCATCAGCGCGCTCGCGCGCGACGGCATCGAGCGTGTTCGCGCCGTGCCAGGCGTCACCGCCGCGAGCACGACGTGCTGCATGCCGCTCGAGACCGTGTGGCAGCTTCCGTTCGTGGTCGCCGGCCGGCCGGCAAGCGAACTGACGCGCGTCCGCAACCTCGCATTCCACGGCTTCGGCGGCTGGACGTTCGTCTCGCCCGGCTACTTCGACGTCTTCACGATTCCGATCCTGCGCGGCCGCGACTTCACCGATCGCGACAACGCCGGCGCGCCGGGCGTGGTGATCATCAATCAGGAGATGGCGCGTCGCTTCTGGCCGACGGGCGATCCGCTGAACGATCGCTTGATCGTCGGCAGAGGCATGCGGCCCGAATACGACCAGGATCCCGTCCGCCAGATTATCGGCGTCGTCGGTGACGTGCGCGATACCGGGCTCACGCGTATGCCGAGACCGGCGATGTACGTGCCGATGGCGCAGGTCCCTGACGGCGTGACCGCGCTCAACGTCCGGCTCCTGCCGATCGTGTGGATCGTCCGCACGGCCACCGAACCGTACTCCATCAGCGCTCCAGTCCAGAAGGCACTGCAGATGGCGAGCGGCGGCCTGCCATCCGCGCGCGTCCGCTCGATGGACGACGTCGTCGGCGAGTCGATCGCGCGCGCACGGTTCGACATGTGGCTGATGACGATTTTCGGCGGCTGCGCGCTCCTGCTGGCCGCGATCGGAGTCTACGGACTCATGGCCTATTCGGTGCAGCAGCGTACGCCGGAGATCGGCATCCGCATGGCGCTCGGCGCCGACGCGCGCGCGGTGCGACGCATGGTGCTGGCGCAAGGCATGACCCTCGCGGCGGGCGGCATCGCGATCGGTCTGGCTTCGGCCTTTGCGCTCGCCCGGCTGCTCGCCGGCTTTCTCTACGGCGTCCCGCCCCGCGACCCGGCGGTGTTCGCCGCGGTCCCGCTCATCCTCATCGTCGTCGCGCTGTTCGCCGTCTGGCTGCCAGCACTTCATGCAACGCGGATCAGCCCGATGATTGCGCTGCGAGGTGAATGAATGGGCGACCTTCGATTTGCCTTCCGAATGCTCGCGAAGGACCGGCGCTTCACCATCCTCGCCGCGACGGTGCTGGGGCTCGGCATCGGCGTGAACAACACGCAGTTCATCCTGGTGAACGCCATCTGCCTTCGAGGGTTGCCGATCGAGCGCGTCGACCGCGTCGTGTGGTTCGGCGCGCGCGACACGCGCGATCGTGACGTGAGCCTGTCATATCGGGAGTTCGACGAAGCGCGGTTGCTGTCATCGGACTCCGGCGCCGTCGAGGGCATCGCCGCGTTCGCGAGCGCGCCGATGGTGATCGGCGACGAAGGACGCACGCCCGATCGGGCGCTGGGGCTCTATATCTCAGCCAACGGGTTCGGGATCCTCCGCGAGAAGGCGTCCCTCGGCCGCGAGCTCGAGCCGGGCGACGATCGCGCCGGCGCGCCGCCTGTCGTGGTGCTCGGAGGCGGTCTCTGGAAATCCCGATACGGCGGCGATCGGTCGATCGTCGGACGGACGATCCGCGTGGACGGCACGCCGTCGACCGTCGTCGGCGTTATGCGCGACGATTTCAGATTCCCGAGCAACACCGAGCTGTGGCGGCCGCTGTCGCTGATGCCCGGTCTGACGACGGAGCGGCGAACGGCGCGCGCGCTCAGCGTCTTCGGACGGCTGGCGGACGGCGTCACGCTCGCCGACGTTCGCGGGCGGCTCGGCACGCTGTCGGCGAAGCTGTCGCACGACTACTCGGAGACCAATCAGGGCATCCGGCTGACCGCTGTCCCGATCAACGAGCGGTTCAACGGACGGATCACGGATCAGGTGTGGATCATCTTCGTCACGGTCGGCTTCGTCGTGCTGCTCGTGGCCTGCGCCAACGTCGCGAACCTGCTGCTCATGCGGTCGGTGACGCGCGGGCACGAGATGGCGATTCGAGCGTCGCTCGGCGCGTCGCGGCGGCAGCTCGTCCGGCAACTGCTGATCGAGAGCGCGGTACTCGCCGCCTGCGGCGGCGTGCTGGGCCTCGGGCTGTCGCTCCTCGGCGTACGGCTCATCTCGAGCGCCATTCCGGCAAACACGCTGGCGTACTGGATCACGTTCACGATGGACGCCCGCGCGTTTGCCGTCCTCACGGTCGTGTCCCTCGGCACCGTGTTCGTCTTCGGGCTGGCGCCGGCGATTCACGTGTCGAAGGCCGACGTGAATCAGATGATGAAGGAAGGAGGACGCGCCGGGACGCACGGGCTGCGTGCGCGCCGATGGACGACGGTCTTTCTGACGGCAGAGTTTGCGCTGTCGCTGCTGCTGCTCACGACCCTCGTCATGAGCGTGCGCATGGCACGATCGGCCGATCGCGCCGAGCTGGTCTTCGATCCATCGAACGCGATCACCACGTCGATCGCGCTGCCGCCGACGAGGTATCGCACGCCGGATCAACGCATCGCGTTCTATCGCCAGCTTCACGACAAGCTCGCGGCGATACCGGGCATTACGGCCGCCGCGGTGACCACGACGTTGCCGCTCAGCGGCGCGAGCACGAGACTGCTGGCCATCGACGGGCGCGCGCCGGCCGCGGGCGAAATCGCGCCGACCGTCTGGACGGTGACCATCGGGCCGACCTATTTCGCCGCACTCGGTCTGCAGCTGCTGCGCGGCCGCGCATTCGGCGAGACTGACGGCGCCACCGGATCCGAGGCCGCGATTGTCAATCAGCGGTTCGTGCAGATGTTTTTTCCGAATCAGGACGCGATCGGCCGCCATATCAGGCTGACCGATGCCGGCGCGACCGCATCGCCGGGGCCGTGGCTGACGATCGTCGGCGTGTCGCCGACGGTGCGTCAGCGTTCGCTGCCCGATCCAGATCCGGTGGTGTATCTGCCGCTGCGCGCGGCGCCGCCGGCCGCGGCCTCGGTGATCGTGCGCACGGCGGCGCAATCGGCCGCCATGGCACCGCTGCTGCGCGACGCCGTCCACGCGATCGACGCCGATCTGCCGCTGTACCGCATCATGTCGATGGATCAGGCGCTGCGCGAGTCACAATGGAATGCACGCGTCTCCAACATGATTGCGACGAGCATCTCGCTCGTCGCCGTTCTCCTCGCGGCCGTCGGGTTGTACGCCGTCACGACACACGCCGTCGCGCAGCGCGCGCAGGAGATCGGCGTTCGAATGGCGCTGGGCGCCGGGCCGCAGCACGTCGTGGCGATCGTCGGCCGCCGCGTGATGACGCAGCTCGCGCTCGGCCTCGCCGCCGGCCTCGCGTGTACGTTCGTTTGGGGGCGGCTCTTCGGGGAGGCCGGCGCAGGAGCGGCGGGCCTGAGGATGACCGATGCGGTGAATCTCGCCGCCTCGTCCATCGTCCTCGTCGCCGTCTCGATGATCGCCACGATTGCGCCGGCGTGGCGCGCCGCTCACCTCGATCCGGTCATCGCGTTGCGGTACGAATAGGCCGCAACCGGCGACGGAACAAAGACACGTCGCGCGGTGTCCAACGAGATGTGCGCTACATTCACGCTGCGGCCATCGCTCTCGTCGCGCTCATCAGCGTCTCGTGCGGACCGATTGTGGATTTGACGACCGGCGTGCGGCTCGAAGGGGTCACCACCGGATGGTATGAGCTGTCGGCGACCGACACGCAAATCAAGCTGGTGCCGGCCGTTTCGTTCCAGTTGAAGAACGTTTCGGACCAGAAGCTCGGGACGCTGCAGGTGAACGCGGTGTTTCGCCGCGTCGATCAGCAGACCGAATGGGGGACAGGATTTCTCACGCTCGCCGGATCCGAAGGTCTCCCCGCCGGCGCGGCGACGCGCACGTTCTTCGTCGCATCGCCGCTCGGGTACACGGGTAGCGAATCGCGATTCGACATGCTCAAGAACTCGCATTTCGTCGACGCCAAGGTGCAGGTCTTCGCGAAGTACGCCGCGGCGAAGTGGGTTCCCGTCGGCGAATTTCCGATCGCGCGTCAGCTCATCGACCCGCGATAAAAAACGCAGACCCGACTGAACGCAAAGGCCGCGAAGCGCGCAATCGGTCTTCCGCGGCCTCCGCGTTCCAGGCGTATCCTGACACCTCAGGCGGATGACCCTCCGTTGTCGCGTGACACCTCGCGCACCAGATGCGCGACGTCCTTGGTCCCGCCCTCGCGCGACACATCAGCCTGCGAAATGATGCCGATGCACGAGTCGCGCTCGTCGACGACCGGTACTCGTCGAATCTGGTGCTGCTCCATCGTCGCGACGACTTCGTCGAGCGTCGCGTCGTCGCGCACCGTCACGACCGGGCCCGACATGCAGGTTTCGGCGGTGTAGGCGATCGGGTTTCTTCCTTCCGCAACGACCCGAGTCACGATGTCGCGGTCCGTCACGACGCCGACGACCTGATCGGCCGGATCGACGACCGGAATCTCGCCGCAGTTGTTGTGCAGCATCAGCTTTGCGACCTCGTCCAAGGTCGTGGCCGGCGTACAGCAGGCCGGGTCTGGCGTCATGACATCGCGGGCACGTTTGGTCATGTGGTGTGGCCTCCTTTTGTCTGGATGAGCTTCTCGCGGGCTGGTCACTGGATCGATTGCAGAATCATTGCCACACCGACTCGGGCTGCGCCGTTAAGCGCGGAGCTTGCATTCGATTCGAAGGTTATGACTTTCATCGCCGTTTTTCGACGCGCAATCAGAATCGCCGCGCTTGTCGCGTGTGTAGCGCTCGTGTGCCCGCGCGCGCTGCCCGGGGAACCTGTGGGCGTTCGCTACACTGAAGGTCTCGTCCATGGATTCCTCACGCTGAGCACGATCGAAGGAGCTCATGTGGCGGACGGCGATCTCTTTCAGGTTGCGCGCGGCGGTCGCGTTACCACACGCCTTCTCTTTCGATTCACGGATGGATCGATCCGCGACGAGACCGCCGTATTTTCCCAAAACCGGCATTTCAAGTTGCTGAGCCATCACCTCGTGCAGAAAGGTCCGAGCTTCAAACCGCAGCCGTTGGACATGACGGTCGACGTCGCGAGCGGACGCGTCGTCGTGCGCTACACGGACGACGATGGCAAACAGAAGGTCGAAGACGAACGCCTCGAGCTGCCGGCGGACCTCGCAAACGGCATCACGCTCACGCTGCTGAAGAACATCCGCGGCGGCTCTCCGGTGAGGCAGGTCTCGATGGTCGTGGCCACACCGAAGCCGCGGCTCGTCAAGCTGAACATCGAGGCCCAGGGCGAAGAGCGATTCACGACGGGTAAAGCCGCGCACACGGCGACGCACTACGTCGTGAAGGTGGACATCGGCGGGCTGGCAGGCGTCGTCGCGCCGCTGCTCGGCAAGCAGCCTCCCGACACCCACGTCTGGATTGTCGGCGGCGAGGCGCCAGCGTTCGTCAAGTCGGAAGGTCCGATGTTTCTCGGCGGACCCCTCTGGCGGATCGAGCTCGCGAGTCCGGTCTGGCGCACTCGCTGAGCGCGCCGCTAAATGGTGTCGCTCGCTTCGTCCTCGTCGTCCGCCTGCTCGTCCTCATCCGCGGGACGTGATTCGTCGGATGCCGCGGCGCGACCGGCGTTGACAACGTCGCCGGCGCCGGCAGTCTCGTCGTCGGTCGCGCCGGCGTAATTCTGCGTCTCGATTTCAGCGCCCACGTCGACCTCGGGCTCGAGGTCGTCGTCGTGTTCATCGCTCATGCGTCACCGCTCGCTGTAATCGATGCTCAGCCGCGCGAGCGCGAAGGCACCGAGCGCCAGACGCAGCGGAAAGTGCAACCGATGTGCCGATCGCAGACGGCTGAGGTCCGCGTTTACGGACCGCTGAACGACTTTCTGCCGATTCACCAGCGACAGTCGACGTGCGTGCGCTCGGTGTCGGGGACCACGACGGTGAAAGATTTCGTCGAGGGTCTCGGGATTCCGCATCCCGAGATCGACTTGATCGTCGTCAATGGTGTCGCGGCCGCGTTCGATCATGTCGTCCGGCCAGCCGATCGCATTGCGGTCTTCCCGCCATTCACGACGGTCGACATCTCGACGCTGACTCGCGTGCGGCCGGCGCCGCTCGACGAGATCCGCTTTGTCGCCGACGTCCATCTGGGGACGCTCGCTCGACGTCTGCGGCTCCTCGGCCTCGATACGGTCTATCGACCCGATGCGGACGATGCGGACCTGGCGGAGACGGCGCACCGTGAAGGGCGAATTCTGCTGACGCGCGATCGCGCGCTCCTCAAGCGCCGCATCGTCGCGCATGGCTATTTCATCCGGGCGACGCGCCCTCACGATCAGCTCGTGGAAGTCATTCGCCGGTTCGACCCGCTCGTTCTCGATCCGTTTTCACGCTGCATTCACTGCAACACCGGGCTGCATGAGGTCTCGAAGGCATCGATCGATGCGGCGCTGCCGCCGCAGACCAGGCAGCACTACGACCAGTTCAACGCGTGCGCCGGCTGCGGCCGCGTTTACTGGAAAGGCTCGCACTGGAAACGGCTCACTCACGCGATCGGCGCCGCACTGGACGAAGCGCGGGTGCAGTTTATGCATCGATCCCGTCCGACCAGGAATCACGAGAGGGGAACCAATGCCTGAGAAGAGAACGGTGAAACGCGCGCGCCGCGACGCGCGGGAGGGCAAAGCGCCGACAACGCAGGCCGGCGAGTTCGTGCGGGAAGAAATGCATCACATTCGCGAAGGCAAGCACGGCGCGGCCTCGACGAAGCAGGCGATTGCGATCGGCTTGTCGAAAGCGCGGCGCGCCGGCGTGAAGCTCGCGCCGCCGAAGAAAGGACGAGTTCGCGCACGGACGCGCAAGCAGGCTGCGCGCGACTACCGGAAGGGCCAGCGCCGGCACGCGTCGCGACCGTCGGCCAAGCGATCACGAGCCGTGCGGAGAGCCTTGAAACGTCAGCCGCGCCGCGCCGCGTCACGCCGCGCGCTCGCCCGCCACGCGAAGCAGGCGGCACGGAGCCGCTCGCGACGGGCACGCTCGCGTTCCGCGAAGCGCGCCGCCCGGACCAGACGAGCCCGCCGCGCCTGATCGCGCGCCCCGTTCAACGCGTCCGGCGGAAATAATCGTCGGTCTTGTCGATCCAATCCTGGCGCACGGGGCTGAAGACGTCGATGACGATCGTGTCCTCGACGACTTCGACCTCGTGTTCCAGCCCGCCTGGAATCTGCAGCATCTCGCCTGCGGAGAGCAAGACGTCCTGACCGTTGATCGTGAACTTCAGTTTCCCGCTGAGCACGTGCGAGACCTGTTCGTTCTCGTGCGAGTGGCGGGGCACGACGCCGCCGCGCTTCAGATCGAACCGCGCGATCGTCACGCGATCGCCGGTCACGTACTGCCGCACGGTCGAGGAATTGAGTTGCTCGGCGGGGATGTCGCTCCAGCGATGACGAACGGCAGTGGCTTCCATGGTCACGGACTGTCTCCTACTGGGACTGAGTTCTTCGCCGGCGCATCTCTTCTCCGCGCAGGTAGACGCGCGCGAGACGCCGGGTATGGGCGATGTTGTCCAGCGGGTTCGCGTCGAGAACCAGGAAATCGGCGCTCTTGCCCGCGGCAATCGTTCCGAGATCGTCGAGGCGGAGGATGCCGGCGGCGGTCCGCGTCGCCGCCGCGATGGCTTGAGCGGGCGTCAAACCGGCCGACACCATGTGCTCGAGCTCGACGTGCTCGGTCCATCCGAACATCCCGCCCGCGCTCGCGCCCCCGACGTCGGTGCCGAGCGCCAGCGGGACGCCGGCCGCGTTGAGCGCCGCGACGTTGCGCGCGACCCGCTCCCAGTCTTCGCGCGCGGCCCGGACGGCTTCCGGCGTGCGGCTCGCGATGCCGCCGGCCAGCTGCGCGACGACGTCGGGCGACACCGCGTCGCGAACGTTCGGCTCGTCCAGCCAGGCCGGCCGGGCGGCGTAGGTATTCAGCCGCGGCGCGAACAGCGTCAGCGTGAAAAAGACGGCCGGGCGCTCTTTGAGCAGCCGCAGCAGCTCGTCGTCGACGTCGCGATCGCGCACAGGATGCAGGAAGCCGTCGATGCCCGACCGGAGCAGATCCTTCGCGTCGGCCAGCGCGGCAATGTGCGCGAACACGCGGAGGTTGTGCGTGTGCGCCTCATCGATGATCGCGCGCGACAGCGACGCGCTCAGCTTCGGCACCGTCCCGTTTCGATCGTCGACCCAGATTTTGACGAAGTCGACGTGCTTCGCCGCCAGCTCGCGCACGTCGCGCCGGGCCTCGTCTTCGGTCGACACGCCGTAGGGTGCGTCTCGCATCGGCGGGTTCGGTCCCGCCTCGGGCGGCGCGAGGCCGCGCCAGGCGGTGCGAACGCGCGCGCCGGCGCGAGACGCGTCGCGCAGGCGAAGCGTCAGCTCGCCGCGATCGGTGCCGGCGCTCCCCACGGCGGCGACGCCGTAATAGGCAAATCGATCGAGCTCGTCGAGAACGGTTTCACGCGTGAAGTTCTCGGCCCGAAACGTCGCGCCGCTGCGGTAGCCGAGGTGCGTGTGCACATCGATCATCGCGGGCATCACCGTCTTCCCGCTCAGATCGACCCGCTCGGCGCGAGCCGGAGGCTTGACCTCGCCCTGGCGGCCGACGCTCGTGAACCGGCCATTCGCGACGACAAAGGTGGAGCGTTCGACCACCGCCCCGTCGCCGGCGATCAACCGTGCGCCGTCGAACACGAGCGCGCGCGCCGTCACGGCCGGCCTCTGCGCGAAGAGCGCCGCTCCGCCGCCCAAGACGACGGCGCATCCGACGACGACGACAGCAGGTCTGGACAACGCGGACATCACCGTATCACCGATCGCATGGTTGTGCGGTCTTCCCGGCGTTTGCATTCTCGTTTCATGTCATCCCCCCGGTCTGCCAACGCTTGATGGCCTCGAATGGATGAATCAGCATGATGATGTTGAGGGTCAGGTTGTCTCGAATGATCGCGGCGACGAGCAGCTCGAGCACGATCACCAGCGCAACGCTGAGCCACACGCGCGACCGGCGCGCGATCCAGAACCCGAGCATCATCGATCCGATGTCGGACATCGAGTTGACGATGCTGTCGCCGAAGTAGTCGAGCGCGATGGTCGCCGCGCGATACCGGTTGATGACGAGCGGCGTGTTCTCGACGATCTCCCACGCCGCCTCGAGCAGGACCGCAATCACGAAGCGCGCGCCGGCAGGCAGCCGCCTCGCCGCGAGCCACAGCACTGCGTAGAACCCGATGCCGTGAATGATGTGCGAGAACGTGTACCAGTCGGTGATGTGCTGAGAGTTCTCCGAGCTCTGAACGACGCCGTGCCACAGCTTGACGTAGCCGCACCGGCAAACCGGGACGCGGCCCATCGCGAGCTCGATCGACGCCGCCGCGGCGACGATGGCGATCGCACCGAGGCGCCATCTGAGTTGACCGTGTGAGCGCTTCACCGGACCGGTCGCGAATTCTACCTGAGCAGAAGGCGCGCGGGCGCAGCGATTGCAGACGTTAGCGGGCTGCCAGCAGTGGCGAGTGAAACAGCCAAGCTTATCGACAGGGCAAGGAGCAACACATGGCCAGCGGCACCATCATTCGCGTCGTTCGTGACAAGGGATTCGGGTTCATCCGCGACGATCGCGGCCAGGAATTGTTCTTCCACCGCAGCGCCGTGGAGGGCGACTTCAGCCGTCTGAACGAAGGCCAGTCGGTGGCGTTCGAGGAAGAAACGTCAGCCAAGGGACCGCGCGCCGGCAGCGTGCGCGTTCAGAGCTGATACACGTCAACTCGATTGTGTCTTGATTGGACCAGGACCATGCTGTTTCTAGTATTTCTGCTCCTCGCGCTCTGGTTCCTCGGCTTCATGACCGGGGCGACACTGGGTAGCGCGCTTCACATCCTTCTCATAATCGCCATCGTCCTGTTCCTGGTGCACATCATCCAGGGACGGCCGATCGGGGATTAGATCGAGACGCAGGCGCTAGACGTTCGCCTTCAATGCCTCGTGCATCGGGCGGCCGTTTTCGAGCGCCATCAGAATCTTGTCGGGCGTCACGGGCGCGCGCCGGAAGACTTCGTCGCCCACCGCCGCGGCAATGGCGTTGACGATCGCGCCGAACCCGGCGCCGACCGGCGCCTCGCCGACGCCGCGGGCGCCGACCGGCGTCTCCGGATCAGGTACGTCGAGCGCCGCCCACTGCATGTGCTGCGGCGCATCCAGAATCGTCGGCGGCTTGCTCGTGTAGAACCGCTTGGCCAGCGGCACGCCGTAGCGCTGGTCGTACACCCAGTGCTGGCCGCGCGCGTGGCCGAGGCCGAGCATCACGCCGCCGAGAATCTGGCCGCCGAGGTTGCGCGGATGCAGAATCGTCCCGACGTCGGCGACGGCGAGAAAGTCGAGCACCTTGTAGACACCGGTCTCGGTGTCGACCTCGACTTCGGCGAACCCGGCGACGTATGACTTCGAGGTGCCGTCGCGCCCGTAGTTGTCGCGCGCGACGCCCATCAGCCCCTGCCCGGCGAGCGCCGCCGCCGACCGCTTCGTATAGGCGTTGACGTCCTGCGGCAGCTCGTGGCCGTCGAACTTGCCGCCGAGCTCGATCGCCTTCTGCGCCGCCTGCGCGAACGTCAGACTGCGGCCGCCGCTCGACACCCGCTCGTTGGCCACCTGATAGGATTCGGGAGTCCCGCCGAGCGTCTTGGCCGCGATCTCCTGCAGCTTCTTCTTCGCGTCGCTCGCCGCGGCGTGCGCCGCGCGCGTCATCGCGTGCGTCGTCTGGCTGCCGCCCTGCCCGCATGTGTTCGGGACGTTCTTCGAGGTGTTGCCCCACGTCACATCGCATTTTTCCCACGGCACGCCGAGGACCTCGGCGGCGACGCGATGGCAGTCGAAGACCGATTCGGTGCCGAGATTGCCGATCCCCGACTGAATCATCACGCGGCCGTCGGGCTTGATGACGAGGAGGCCGTCGAACCCCATCGATCCCGCCGAGTAGGCGCTGACGGCGACGCCGACGCCGCGCGCTTTCGAGCCGACGCGCTTGCCGCTCCGGGCTTTCCGTTCCTCCCAGCGGAACAGCTCGGCGCCCTTGTCGAGCGCGTTCTTGAGAAACGCGCTCGTCACGTAATTCTGCTGACCGCGCGGGTTGAGCGCGCCGAACCGCGCTTTGCCTTCGGGCGCGTTGATGCGATGGATCGCGACCTCGTCGATGCCGAGCTTGCGCGCCGCTTTCCCGAGAATCGGTGCCATCAGCGCGTTGCCCTGGAATCCGCCGGGCGCGCGCTGCGCGCCGCGCGGCGGCGTGTTGGTCAGCACCGTCAGCATGCGCCAGCGCATCGCGAGCGGCTGGTACGACAGCGAAATGTGATCGCCGGCGGACCGCGAGTCGCTCACGACGTCGTACGGACCGTTGTCGACGATGATGAAGCCGTCGAGCGCGGTGATGCGGCCGTCTTTCCTGAAACCGATCTTGATGCGCGAGTGCAGCGCCGGGCGCGCCCGTCCGATGTGATGCTCGTCGTCTCGCGTGATGCGCATCATCACCGGCGCGTTCGCTTTCTTCGAGAGCAGCGCCGCGACCGCCGTGAACACCGACGAGGATCCTTTGCTGCCGAAGCCGCCGCCGGTGAACTCGCTGATGATCACCACGTTGGCGGGATCGATGCCGACCCATCGCGCGACGGCGCTCACCGTGCGCATCGTGCTCTGCGTCGAGCAGTGCATGTAGAGCTTGCCGTTCTGCCAGTAGGCCATCGACGTCCGCGTCTCGAGCGGTTGATGGCTCGTGTTCGCGCCGACGAACGTCTCGTCGAGGACGAGATCGGCCTCCTTGAAGCCCGCCTCGACGTCGCCCACCGTCCACTCGTCAGTGTGTTTGCCGAGCGGCAGCTTGCCGTCCGACGCGGCGGCGAAGTCCTGGTCGGTCCATTTCAGTTCCTGGACCTTCGGTCCTGTCGGCGCCGGGGCTGGCGCGCCTTGCGCGGGCGGCGGCGCCGGCGCAGGCCGCACCCAGACGTTGCCCTGCGTGCGAGCGTTCGCGCCGCCCGGCCGCAGGCTCTCGATCGGATCGACGGCGAACGGCAGCGGCTCGAAGTCGACCTGGATCTTTTCGATCGCTTCGGTCGCCGTCAGCTCGTCGACCGCGGCGACGGCGAGAATCGGATCGCCGACGTACAGCGGTTCGTTCGTCAGACCGCGCTCGCTGAGCGTGCTGGCGATGATGCCCTCGCCGAGGTTGGCCCCTTCGACGACGGGCGGCAAATCGTCGACCGTCAGAATCGCTTTCACGCCCGGCATCGCCAGGGCGGCGCTCGAGTCGATGCGCGTGACGCGCGCATGCGGCATCGGGCTCAGGAGCAGCTTTGCGAACAGCATCCCGTCGACGCGGAAGTCCTCCGCATATCTCGCTTTCCCGGTCACCTTGGCGACGAGATCAGGAGTCGAATAATCGTGGCCAACGAGCTTGTTCGTCTTGTTCTCAGCCATGCCCACACCTTTCAGCATGCGCTCAGCGGCGAGCAGCAAACGGGTGACGCGAACATACGCCTAATCGGCGCGATTTTCAACGATGAGCTGCTGGTTGTGCTGCGGGCTTTACCGTCGCGGCAATCCCCTCATCCGCGGCCAGGGTCCAGTCGAGGTTGGCCGATTCGACCACCAGAAAAAACTGCCGCGGATCCTCGGTGACGTAGGTGACGTCGTGCCCGACGCCCCGGGCATCGACCGCCAGCACGAGCGAGCGTCCGCTGACGTCGCTGTGCACCGTCACGCGAAACGTCCCGGTGCCGGGCGCCGCCTCGTTTTTCGTGGCCCACGTGAGACGGAGCGACCCGGTGTCGCTGATGAACGGGTCGGTCTGCGTCGACCCGCGGCCCGACCACGATCCGAGCTTGCGCCAGACGACCGCGGGCTGTTCAGCCGCACGCGGCTGCTCGCGGCAAGAGGCGCTGAACAGCGCACCTGCGAGAACCAGGCAAACGAGGACGGGCCAACGCATCATGCCTCGCCGTCGATTCGCGATCCCGTATCTGGCGATGACATGACCGATCTTCATCGAATCGGGATTGCCGGGGGTCAACCTTAAGGGCACCAGTAAAACTCCGAAACAGAAGAAGTCCCCGACGTGAGCACCATCTGTTTCAGGCTTTGAACATTCACGACAACCAGATGCACGACCCAGACATGTATCTTGCCGAGCGGCTCCAGTGTGCGCGCGGCGGACCAGATGATTTGCGACGAGTCCGGTGACCACTTTGCCGCGTTTCCGCCGCCGGCGTAACGCCATTTCTTGTTTTTCCAATCGAGCAGCCAGTAATCCTCGAATTTCGAATCGCTCGTTCCGGCTTCGCCTCCTACGAGCAGCGTCTTGCCATCCGGCGACCACGCGATGCTGATCGCATAATTCCAGTGATCCCCGAATTCGGGTAAGCGAATGCTGCTGAGGACCGTCCCGTCGGCGACTCGAGCAACCTTCACAACAGAATAAAAACAGTCGGTGCAACCCCACGGGTTCGGTCTGGGGGCTGCTACGGCCGGATCGCGGTCGACGTACGCGAACATGTCCCCGTC